>Ga0065711_1005632_pt1 | contig 19623 bp, 22 predicted proteins | sample Hoacrofraction12_FD_59098 | JGI IMG/M metagenome (GOLD analysis project Ga0065711, IMG submission 59098) | Hoatzin crop microbial communities from Cojedes, Venezuela - Epithelial fraction 12 v2 (version 2) | ecosystem: Host-associated > Birds > Digestive system > Esophagus > Crop | place... | reverse complement strand
TCCGAGTCGCTGGGAATTTGTGTCAGTAAAAACCATTCCCTGGCTAAAGCCACTGTTGCCTAAAACTCAGGGTGGAGGTTTCCTGCTTTAAGCTCATGTTTTTTCTAAAGGAAACCCTACCTGAGGGACTTTTCTTCCTAGCAAGCTAACTCATTAGGGTACACCAGGAGCCCAGAGGATAAATGGGACTAAATAATTGAATGAGCTACTTGGAAGCACCTGGAGAGTAACAGCATGGTTTTATCAAGAACCACTCGTGCCAAACTCATTTCTGTGCCCTCTCTGACAGTATAAGTGGCCTAATGCACAGGGGAAACTGCGGATGTGAGGTGCTGACCTTAAGGTTTCCAACGCACCTCACCCTGAGTTGCATAAGCTGAGGATGACACCTTACCAAAACACAACGTGGCTGAGGTTCTCTGAAGGGCGTGCATCTAGCTGAAGAAAATCTTACTGGTTTTTGTACTGATTTTGTTCAGTGAGTTGCACTCAAATTGGCATGTTTAGAGTGGGATCCTGGGCGTGATCAGTTTGAGGTCTGCTAAGAGCCAATATTTTCACCAAAGTCTATAGAGAAGGAAGAGCTGTAGGAATTCAGGTGATGCTCAGCACAGATGGGGCTCAGGGCCTGGGCTGGGAGAGTTCTGGGAGATGAAATTAGAGCTGAAAATTCTGGCTGTGTAAAAGCCCAGAATCAGTCTGAAATCACCAAGCAGTGCTTCTTATGCTCCTCACTGAGTGTTTTTGTGGTTTATAGGAAAAAAGCAACCAGCAGGCTTTTGGCTAAGTCGCAATAAGTTGGAAAGTAGCCTGGAGTGATCGTGGACGAGCAGCAGGATGAGTCAGTAATACGAGTGCTCTTTTAGAAATGACAAATCCTGTTTCAGTACGTGCAGATTAGAGAAAGTGTCAGAAAAAGTAAATTATTTCTCCCCATGAAGTCTTAGTGATTGGTTCAGCTTGCAGCACTTCATTTTATGAATAGTGTGGGTGAACTTGGAAGAGTCTCCAGTGAAACAAGAATAACAGTAATTGGACATCTGGAGAATGACTGGATATGAAAAGTTGGAGGAAAGGGATCTGCTTTGTCTAGAAAAGAGTGAGAACGTATGTAAGGCTGTAAAACAGTCTGTTAATAAAGATCATAGCTCAATAGGCAGGAAAGAAATTGTGCTTAGTTATAGGATGTGTGGTAAAGCAGTGAAAGAGGAAATTATCAGACTTGTTCTAAAAAACCCCAAACACCAGCTAAACGTGTTTCAAGCTGGTCTGCGTATTCTTGATCCTGGGGTAGATTAGAGTGGCAGGGGAAGCTGTGTAGCAGATAGGCTAGAGAACATCCCTTCCAGGCTAGCAATTCTGCATTTTGCAGCATTATGCTGCTGTGGGCCTTGCAGAGAGAAGATTAAAACAGTGGCATTGAGAAAAAGCAAGACAAACACAGAAGATGACGGAGCAAGATGTAGTGAGAGACATAGCCTGGGGAGGATTATGGGGATGCTCTGGAAGCTCTCTAGCATGCTTGCCTGACGGAAAACTAAGCCAGCCAGAACAGGTGATAGACCCAGGTCCCCTAAGCTGCCTGGAGCAGGACTCCAGCCCCTTGCAGCGCTAGAAGTCTGGAAGCAGCAGTGCTTTTGGAGTGCCCACCAGTACATGCCAAGTCCCAAGGTGGGTACTGCTGGGAGCGAGCAACGGTGCAACCTGCACATCCTTCCTGGCAGCTATTCCAAAGGCAGCCCTTAGAGGTGATACAGCACAAGCCGTTAGTCACAATAAAGTCAGTGCAAAGTTTGTAATAACAGGGTTTCCACCCTCTTCTGTGTTACAGACGCTGGCAAAACTGGCCTGTGGGTTAAACAAGCCCAACCGCCAGACGCTAGTAGCTTCGCGATTTGTCCCGCAGCTCTTCAGCCAACTGCCCGTCGGCAATATGTAAGTACTGGGGAGCTGCCTGCTTTTGCGCAGCTTGGGGCTCGGGGTGAGCTACTCTGTATTCAGAATGCTGGTGCTGTGCTTCTACAATCCAGGCTTTTATCAGGAAGAGAGTCCTGTTTGTCTTCATTGTTGTGGTGCTTGCTCCTGTCGGTTTGTCATTGTTGCTTGTGTGAGCAGAACTAAAGTGACTTGGGGGTAGGAAACTGTTCTGGCCACCTCAACAGAGAGCAATTTGATGCTAATTGATAGGAGCCAGCAAAGGCTTTCAGCTCCGCAGTAACTGCTCATCAATGCTTGTAAGAATTGGAGAGGAAATCCTGCCAGTAGTCCCTCACAGCTGTGAGCAACAGTTCAGGAGGAGCACGCTTGGGAGCTGCAGCCCTGCCCGTGAGGGAACCACACTTAATGATCCCACTAGCATCCTATGGGCAGCCTTTGCCTGGGTAGAGCTGCACTCAGCACGACTGCTGGGGTGCATAGGCGTAAGCCAGGAGCAGCTGTGGGCAAGGAGGCCACAGCTGTGCCCCAATGTGAGTGACAGAGCTGTCCTCCCACGGAGCAGATGTGGTTTGGTTTTGAGCATCCACATTGTGCACAAGTACTTTTCCTGGTGTAGGAAAGAGTTACCAGCACTGCTGCTCCAGAGGAACGGATCCCGGGTCCTGCTCTCCAGACCTGCACTGCTGCTCTCTACCTTCAGTGTCTCAGCAGGGATGGAGAGGGGGGTGTGTGCGGAAGGGTCCTGTCTGTGTAGGAGGAGGCAAGGAGAGGGGGTGTGAGGCATTCTTCAGAGCATGGTTTGGGATCATGTTTTGAAGTTGCAGTTGAGGGAGCACTGAAACTGGGTGAGCCAAGGAGCAGTTCCCACTGCAACCCCTGTGTGTCCTACTACGAGCAGAAGAGCTGTTACGTACCAAGTGTTCCCCTTTGTTCTGCTAGTTCCTGACTGCTTTTGGCTGTCCCACTGTCCTGATCTAGGGACAGCTGCTGCAAGAAGACTTGTCAGACTCTCAACATGATGCTTCATCTGTGTTTTCTCTTTTTCTTTGTCTCTCTGCCATAGCCGTAACCTGGGAGGCAAGCTTGGCACTGCCATCACAGACATCCTGGGAGTGGAGTACATTGGGGAGCTGACACAGTTCAGCGAGACAGAGCTCCAGACTCACTTTGGAGACAAAACTGGGTAATGATAAACTACTCGCCACAACGTGGCTCTTGGCAGGAGCTGAGACTTCCTTTCGGTCACAGATTATTCTGCTGCGATTAGGAAGGTTGGAAGGTAAAACTTGAGTGACGTCTTTGAGAAGCATTGGTCTGGCAGGCCCACAAACAGGTTTCCAGTCTCACCTGCTCCCAGGCACCCTCCCCAGAATAATGTTTTGCCTGTCAGCCAGCTCCTCTGCCTTCCTCTGCGGTGTCTAAGGATGGGGCCAAGCTGTGGAAGGGCTCCCTGCAGGCTGGGAAGCACGCAGGCTTGACAGCCTCATTACAGAGGAAATTGCAAGGCTGGGCTGGAGCCTGAAACACCACTCTGGGCCCAGAGCAGTGGCTGGGGTGCCCTGCAGACTGGTGAACTGTTGCCACTTCAGGAGAAGAGGCGGAGGAGCTGTGCTGACAGGCCATTGTGGCCTGAAGGAAGCCTGCCTCTTCAGCTGCAGCTGCAGAGCTGGGGATGAGAGGCAGTGTCACAGCTTGCACAGAGCTGAAAGCATGGCTCAGCAGAAGGCTGACTTGCTGCCCAGTGATGCCTACCTGTCTGTGGCTGCCTTCACCTCATGCTTCTTCTGTGGCTTTCAGGTCCTGGCTCTATGACTTGTGCAGAGGAATTGAAGATGAACCTGTCAAAAACCGGTACCTGCCCCAGTCCATTGGCTGCAGCAAGAACTTCCCTGGGAGGACAGCCCTGGCCACGCAGAAGGAGGTAGAAGCCTATATCTAGCACAAGGCTTGGCCTTTGCACAGGAGAAGATGAGAAGACTGAAAGCTGAGACTAGCTTGCAAAATGGCTGCTTTTCTGTGTCCTGGTGCCCACAAACTTAGCCTTGGGGCTCAGTGGAAGGAGGTTTGGGCCCCAGAAATTAGGGAAATCCCTGTTTGACAGAAATGCATCAATGAACTGCACAGAGAGGTCCAACCTTATTGTAATTTCCACAAGCAAAGCTGTGGGCCTGTGTTGTTCGAAAGGTACTCACGGTGCCAAGCTTCAAGGGCTTGGTTGCTAGAAAGAAGGTAACTAGCCCAAGGAAAGAGGGACAATGCACCGTACCTGTTAGCTGGGGAGAGGTTCCCACAGAGCTGTAGGGAGAGATAAAGAGACATCCAGCGCAGGGGACCCAGAAGTCTGGCGGTAATGCTGCAGGACTTGTATGGTATCCACAATGCCTTGCCTCCGGCATTGGATCCTCACCTGTTTCTCCAGGAGTACTCCAGATCTGGGGCCTTGTCGCCTGTGTCCGTTCCAGTCTGACCCCCTCCAGCATCCCCTGGCGTGCGGAGCCTTGCTCTGGCCCGGTGGCAGTGCTGTGAGCAGTGGCCCGACCTGTCTGTTACCACTATTTTGTTCAGGTGCAACACTGGCTCCTGCAGCTGGCCTTGGAGCTGGAATCCAGACTGACCAAGGACAGGAGCCAGGTAAGGAGGGGAGGCACGGGGACAGCGTTAGCCCTGCTGGCCTCCAGGAAGGCACGCAGCACGTTTGCACCGTGAGCTGTTTGCAGGAGGCCGAGGGCGGTGCGTGGTGGGGAGGAAATCTGCTCGTCCTCTGATGTCTGCCTGTGTGCTGAGGTGTCCCCAGCAAAGAGGTGTGCAGGAGCCTGGCCAGGAAGGATGGTTTTTGCCCCAGAACACTGCAGGGCTAAGGATGGTCCTTGTCCCATGCTGTAGGATGCTGGGACCTGAAAGCCACTGCACCTTCATCCTGGTGCACTGCTGCTCCCTTTGCTGATGCAGCTCTGCCTGTGCTGTGGACTGTGACGGGAGGCGATGGGCTCAGATCTGGATGGTAGACTGCAGGCCAGGGTGACGTTTATCCACTAGCTTCATCGCTCCAGGGGGGGCCAAGAAAAGGTGCACAGCTGCCTTTAAAGGAGAGCAAGGACTGACTACTTCCCACCCGGTGTGGCACAGCTGTATGAGCACTTGCTGTCCTGCACTCATCCCTTGGAGATCAGGCCGGGCAGGACAAGCTGCCGTCTGTCACACGGCGTCATCGGGAGGTGGTACCTGATAGTGCAGGGCTCCGAGCAGTGAGGCGGTCTCCTCGGCCTTTCCTGCTCTTCCCTGCAGGTGTCGCTTGAAACACAGCCACCTCTTCTCTCTGCAGAACCACCGAGTGGCCAAGCAGCTGATGGTGGTCATCCGCATGCCAGGAGACACCCAGGTGTCGCGCTTCTGCGCTCTGTCCCGCTACGATGCCCAGAAGATGTGCAACGATGCCTTTGCCCTCATCCAGAACTGCAACGTGGCTGGGGCTCACCAGGCGGCCTGGTGAGTGTGGGAGGGGTTCGCATCCCTGTCGGGGGCTGTTCTGCTGCAGGAGGTGCAGGACGAGCCGGGGACCCGACAGAAAGGAGCGAGAGTATTATGCTGACTGGCAGGAAAAGCGATCCCCAGCACGAGCGCAGTGACCTCTGCTTATTAGCAGTAGGACAGCTGTGAGAGCCTGGCCTCTTCCTAGCCCCACATCTGGCGAGACACTTCTGTACTTGGAGCTACTGGCAGGAGGGTGTCCAGCTGGAGAAGCCAGCTGGAAGCCTTGCTCTCCTCCCCTAACAACAGAGGTGCTTTTTGGGAGGAGGCCGTTGGGGCAGGAAGGAAAACTGAGGGGCACAGCTCCCATATTCAACATTACTTTCTTTTTTCCTTCTGCTCTCCAGTGAAGGCTGAGGCACAGTTACGGCAGGGTCCTGCCTGTTAGGCTCCAACAAGGCTGCTGCTCCCTTAAGGCCCTCTCACCTTGCCTGGGAACCTCCCAGCAGCTCCGGCCTGTGGTGGATGGAAAATCCAGGCTGGCAGCCAGCTGCCTGTGCTCCAGTGCCCTTTCCTTTGGGAAATGCTGTTCTGGGAAGAGGCTTTCTGCTCTGCCCAACGCAGCCTGCTGTGTCTGTAAGACTCTGTTCTGGAGACAGCAATACTAACGTTTTGTCAGAGGGAGCATCTCTCCCACCCCTTGCCAGATACCTGGACTGCAGTTCCCCTGTCCCCTGCCTGTGAACATTTTGTGTTGCTTAAAGTCTTACCTCAAAAGACTTCTTGCTTCCCAGGCTGGTGTCTGAGCTGATGTTGGTCTGGCTTTTGCAGGTCTCCACCGCTCATATCGGTGCTTCTGTCGGCAAGCAAGTTCTCCAAGCCTGCCACGCACCTCTCTGCAGGCATCGCCACCTTCCTGACAAGCAATACCCAGCCTGGTGACACTGCCACCACCAGCCAAAACACCACTTCTTCCAGGAGGCCCAGGGTCAAGTTCTTCAGGAGCCCAAGAAAAGAGCTTAGGCAGAAGCCAGCTAATGCTATTGAGTCCTTCTTCCAAAAGGCAGCAGAAAGGCAGCAGTCACCGACAGCAGCAGCAACCAGCCTGACAGCTGTTACCGCTGCAGAGTCACCGCTGCCCAGTTCCCCAGAGCACCAAGAGAGAGGCGGTGTTGGAGTTGCCTCTGCACAGTGTGACCTGGAGTCCCCTGTGAAGCGGAGTCCCCGAGATGGGAGCCCTACTGCTTACAAGAGGCCTCACTCTGAGAAGTCGCTGTCTGATGCTACACAAACACCCTCAACTCCACCCAGCTCCAGAAACCTCCTGAAATTAGAGCCAGCTGTGGAGGGAAATGAGCAGAATTTGCCACCCTCTCCTGAGCTTGCCCCGCTCCCTCCTCCCTCACCAGGGGACCAGCAGCACTGTGAGAAGTGTGGCCAGCTCGTGCTGGTGTGGGAGTTCCCAGAGCACATGGACTACCACTTTGCTCTAGAGCTGCAAAACTCTTTCCTGGAGCCCAGCACTTCCACGGCTCCAGCAGCAGCTCCCAGCCCAAAGGCTGCAGCTTCCAGGTCCCCTGCAAAGGCAAAGAACAAGCCCAAGACTCCAGCAGGATCTAGTGCAAAACGACCCAGAGAAGGTGTGACAAGAACTTTAGATTTTTTCTTTAAGCGCTTACCTCCTTAACTCCCAGCTGTGTTGGGAGTTTTTAAAGAATCAGTGTTTTTAAAGAATCAGTGTTTTTAAAGAATCAGTGTTTTTAAATACAGTAAAAAGTTTTTATACTGCCTGTCAGGTTTTAATGCAGAAAAGTCTAATAAATTATCTCTACCCCAAGTCTAGGAGCAACTGCAACTCATGAATTGTGTAGGATGCTGGGCATACCCAGTTTAGCTGGCAGCAGCTAGCTTGCCTTTTGCCTGCTCTGTGCTACCAGAAGCTGCATCGTACTCTCACACCTCCTGCCATGGGTATTTCTATAGCATCGCTGCTCAGTAATTCTGTTCCTACAGCTTTCTGTTCCTACTGTAAAAGCAGGCACTGTCACCACAGTGGCTTATCCCAGGCAATCTCCAGCCAAGCCTAGGCTTGAACCCCTATCCAGTCACTTAGTATGAAGCCTTCACCTCATGGTGGTTCTCTGGCTGCAGTTGCAGGCCTTGCCCTTACTGTGTAACTTTTACGTGGTAGCTTAGCCCTGTGGTTCCTTCTCCCCTCTCCATGTGGAAGACACTGACTTTTGTTCACCCTCCACCAGGATTTTGTTTTGGTTTGGGAGTTCCCTCTGTGGAGCAGTCCCTTGTGTGATGCTTATGGCCAGCTCTGGAGCACGCAAGAAAGACTGCTCCTGTCAAATATAAGATCTGAGGAAGCTGGAGCTGCACAGGCATACTTTTTGTTGGGCTTTTTGAAATCTCAGTACCAGTTCCTGATAATTGTTATTGACACATAAACACTTCTGCCAGAATCCTCATGGAAGGGATGGCAAACATGCCGGAGTCACAGCCCTCTCTGAAAGCTTTCCTCCATTACAGAAAGAGTGATAACCACATTTTTCTTCCTTCCCAGACTCTGGGTGATACTACGTCCAACTTGATGACAGGTGTCTACTTTGATGGGCCACAGTTCACATCAGAGTGGCTGCCACAGAGCTCCACAAATTACAATAGCCAACGAAATAGAATATCATGAGAGAGGGCAAGACTGCCTCAAGGGCAGGAGATGTGCTTGCCCTCAGCTGCCTGGAGCCTGGCAGCCTCTTCCAGAAGTGCTGCTGCCAATAATTTGAACTCAGCTCTTAAGGCAGGAGGAAGGAATGTGCCACGTCAAGGCAGCGCTGAGTGGGGTTTGGAAACACTTCGCAGAGAGTTTCAGCAGCTCAAGGCTTCCCCTCCCTGAGCAGGAGAGCGCCTTTCAGGCAGCCGATAACGATGCAAAGTGCAGCTGTATTTGCACGTGCTATTTCCCCTTCGCTTCTGAACCGCGCTATCCTTGTTGCGGCCGTTGAGCTGCTCTCCTTCCAGCAGCCAGCCTGTGCTGCGAAGCTGCTACGCTGCTGTCACTGGGGGTCTAATACTTAACGACACACTTGTTGCGAGATTCCAGAAAGCACAAGCAGCTCATTCTGGTGTGTGCAGCTCTACTGGTAATCAGAGAGGAAGGAATTGCGGAGTCACTCCTGTTAATGACAAGTGACAAAGTGACAAGTTTCCCAAAGTGGTCCTGTAAAGAGAAGTAGCAACCAGTCTGGCAGGGTTGCCTCACGCTCCTGTGACAGCAGCATGTCTCATTTCCCAAGTGTCTGGCAGGACCAGACACGGCAGCTGCCACTACCTGTCACAAAAACACATTGAGAACAGGCAAGTTCCTTCAGTGACACAAGGCACCTCCACAGGGAAGCCCTTCTGCCCCTACTTGTCCCAAGGGAACAACCTGTTCTCATTGAGAGAAGGCAGCCGCAAACCCCTTGATAAGGTTGAAGCTATTTTTAGAAACAAACCACCGGTTAGATGTGTGCCCTAGAAAGCATCCCTTTAATTAGGCTCCGGGGGAATTTGTGGCTACGAGGAAGCACCCACCACAGCCTGTTCCGCCCACAACAGCCCCAAGTGCTGTGCTCAGGGTGACGTGGCTGCCTGTCACCCCAGGCTGCACACCCAGGCTTGCTCAGATAAGCCGCAAGAGTACGGTTGTAAACAGCACGCGCGTGCATTCCTTCCACACCGCGGGACGGTATTTATAGGGCTGAATGCAGGACGCTTCGGAAGGGGGTGAAGGGCAGCCATCTCCAACCATGACCCAGCTCCAAGGGCAGCAGGGCAAGAGCCCAGCTCCACCCTCGCTCATTGTACAACTCAGCCAGCAAGCTCAATAAAACATCTTTATTCTGTACATTTATATATAGATGCTTGGGGAACAGGGACAAGCCCCAGCATTAGAAAAATTCAAGACAACAAAACAGCAATTATGAAGAGCATGGCACCAAGAACAGTCATGCCACAGATGGCAGGGACGAGGTGAGGCCAGCCATCAGCTATTTCAGAGAAGCTCACAGCACCCACGCCCACTTTGGGGCAAAAACCACCAGGGCTGCTGCAAACAGCTGGAGTCACCCCCACACAGCTTTCTTTGTGACCCACTAGCACCAAAGGGAAGAGCCTGCTGGCAGCTGGGCCTGTCCTTCTTGCAGGCATGGGTGAAGGACCATGTCACCGTAACACCCAGACCGCTGCCAGGACGGGAAGAAAGAGGGATCCTGCTTGAGCAGCGACCCTGCGCCAGCAGCTGCTGTCTTGCTGACGGGGAAGAAGCAGATTTTCAGCTGGGTCACTGCTCCCCCCAAGGGACAGGTCACTCCTGAGCTGCCTCTGATCCCCTTCATCGACACCACCATCGCACGGCTTCCCTGCACCTCAGCACGCTCTCTGCGGGGTGCAGCCACCACCTCCCCACCCGCCGGAGCCCAGCGCAGAGCACCTCAGCACGGGCCGCTCGGCCCCGCAGGCGCTGCCCGTGCCGGCAGCCCAGGAGCAGAATTCACTCTCAGGATGGTAGAGGGGCTGTTCGGGTGTCCAAGTGCTATCACAGGCCCTCGCCCTTCTCTTCGGTCAGGGCTAACAGGCCACCACGCCATGCGACAGGGCTCGCTGAAGGCCTGTTGCTCACAGCAAACACATTTGGTCTAACAGTCAACGATAAAACCAAAAGCCTATGTACAGCTATACAGCCCGTGCTGCACCCTCCAGGCTACGCAGGGCAGCTGGATGACAGTGAGTGAGAGACAAACATGCTCCACTCTGTGCACAGAGTCCTTGCTGGCAACGTTAGCTTTCCTCTGACAACAAACCCCAGTGGCAAGGGAAAGAAGAGAATCCTTCCTCCAGGAGAAACAGAAATAAAATCACGCCACTGTCAAATCACATCTAAACAACAGAAGTCACCTGGTTTGTGTGAGTAGCTCAGCCTTTCCTCCTCACACATTAAGGCAAGCGTGTGAGGAACGAGCTGGTCTGGGACCTGGAACAGCCACACCAGGGAACCCACTGCAAACCACTGCTGCCAACGTGCAGGTGACACCGTCAGCCGGACATCCATGGAAACAACCTGCACACGCCAGCACAGGCCCAGGCCCTGCTCTGCTCCACAGAACTGCCTCCCGCCCAGCCGCTGCAAGGAACAGATGCAATACAAACTCTGCCTTCACGATGTGACATCAGGAGGCTGCGCCACTCGGAGCAGCCGCAGCTTCCCGGGAGCCAGGAAGTGGGATGCTAAAGGAGTGTGTACGTGGGAGTGGGGAACAGGACATTTGTCCAACAGTAACACTCAGATTGGAGTAATGCAAAACCAACACACAAATGGACACACAGCAGATTAAAGCCAACCAAGATTAAAACTGTTAAAAAGTGTCCTGAATTAATTCTGAGAGGTTCAACCAAGCCCCTGCTGTGGGTATCAGAGCCTCTTCCATCCCCTGCCCAGAAGGATGTGCTGCAGGACTACTCAAGAGAGGACTGTTAACCCAGTGCTCAGAGAGCAGAAACGGGACCAGATCTTGTGTTAGAGATGGAAAAACATCCCTTCACTGCTAGTCTTCAAGGGTTCTGCTCCTCCCAACCAGTAATTTTCAAACAGTAAACAAAGCCAAAACTTGCCTGCCCAGGTCTGCAGATGCCTCTGATCTATTCTGAAGGCAGGCAGGGTAATGAAAGCTGCAGGCAACGTGGAGAACACGCCTGACTTGCCCCATGTACGGCCCTGAATGCGAGAAACTCTCTCAGGCTCCATCTCACAGTGTGGAGGAGGGACACCCACGCTAGAACGGGACAGCAGCAGCTCCAGGCATCACTCGGAGAGCCACGGGAGCTTTCATCCTTCTCCCCGGGTGTTGGTGAGTGGAGATCTCTCTGACCTAGTGGTAGTCAGAAGCTCAGCTGTCCAGGCCCCAGGGACTCCTCCAAGCCGTTTTCTTTGGTGGTGATGGCTTGGAGGTCAGTGACATGCCCAATGCCTTTGGTGACTCCTTCACGGAAAAGCAGCTTGGCTCCGATCTTCAAGTATTCAGGATGCTTGATGAACCTGAAACGGACGACTGCCTTCTCTCCTGTCCGCAGCTTGTCCTGCAAAGAAAAAGAGGAGAGCTTAAACCCATCTACCATACCAACGCATGCAGGAGAGGTGCATGTGGATGCTAAGAAGACGAGGCAAATGAGCAGGTTGCCTCCCTCAGACTGCATGGCTTGAGCTTGAGCCCTTCTCATTACTGTATGCATAAGGGGAGACAGGAAGACACAAGCTCTGGAGAGAGTTCACCTCCCTTCACAGTCTCACTGTAGTCCATCATGCTGCTTCTTTTGTGAGGAGGAAATTCTTTAACATGTAGGGAGTAAAAGCAACCAAATGGGCAGGATAAAGGGATGGAGTGCGCTCCTAGGAAGGGACACAGTCACTCAAGATACCAGCAGCCCCTAGCTTTACTAGAGGGCATGGTGGAATCTCAACAAACCCCACAGGGAGGTCCATCTTCCTCCCCTTTCTTCCCATGCCTACCTTTCCATGGATCTTCTCTACGATAGCAGTCTGTCGCACATTCCCCACGTGCACCGTCACCTGAAACCCCTTCCGGAAAGTCGTGGCATGGAACAGTAGCACGATCTCGGCTTCAAACACTGAGCAGATGGTGGGGTTCATTTCTGGGCTCACCATGACCATGCCCTGCACAACAACCCAAAGCTCAGACCAGTTAGGGTCAGTCCCCTTGCTTCTGAACAGCCCCCAAAACCACACACACGTCTCCACTCTGTGACTTGGGCTTGCATCCCTTTCTCGGCCTTGTACTCATCCTACTTTGTAGCCTGGCCATTTCATTCCAGTCCAACAAGTTTCCCGCAAAGGTCTCTACTTCATTCCCACCCTGCGGTGGGTGGGAATGGTTGGACTTGATGATCTTAGAGGTCTTTTCCAACCTTAATGACTCTATGATTCTATTCTGCCAATGGGGGATCTCCAGGGAAGCCTCCAGTCCTGCTCACTGGACCAGTTAGCAACCTGGCACAACAGGACTCACCTTGCGCAGCAGGGAGCGGTCGAAGGGTCCGAGGGCTAGCGTGGCTGCCTGCCCAGCCCGCAGCACACGGCAGGCAGAGCGGTTGCGCTGGATACTGCACACTTTCAGCCGCAGGAACTTCCCATCGTCAGTGGGACCAACTACCAGGTTCTCTCCTTCTCGGCAGATCCCACTGCCCAGGGCAGAAGAGCAGGACAGAGTTCGTCAGGAGACAGGGAAGAAATTTCACCCTCAAAGATCAACCTGCACAAACTCCCCAGGGCCAAGGAGGCGAGTGTCCTTGGGCTCTCACCCAGGACCAGCTAACAAGGATGCAAGGCTGGTGGGAACAGGGATTTTCTGCAGCGGGATCGAAAGCCACACCATCACTCCGAAGAATACCAGGGACAGACAGGGCCCAGTCTGTCCCCAGTGCTCTGCCACACTGCATTGTTTCTGCTGCACAGACTGCAGCTGACGCCTGTTCTGTGTGGATGCGCTGGTAGCCAAACCGCTCTGATCCCTCCCGAACACTGAGGGACAGCTGCCTTCTCATGGGGCAGCACGCAGTTAACCCCTGCTGGGATCGGAGCACTTCCCCTCTACATTTCCTCCCCCTGCTTGAGGAAGGAAGAAAGCAGCGCCTAGGGATCACGCCTAACGTCTGCTGACTCTGGGTCCCAGCGTGCCTGCCTTCAGCACGCTACAGGTCACATTCCCAATCCAGCAACTTTAGAGCAGACTCCCTGCTTGCCACCACACGACCAATGGTCTGCTCGTGGCACCTCCCAACACCTCGCAGGGCTTTACCCTCTGGCAGCAGTCAGGACTGAGCCTTGCACTGCTTCCACACCTGCGGCGGGTGACTACCCTTCTGGGAACTCCAGCAACCACTCACACCCACGCTTGTCTGCCTGGCCTCACTTACCTTGACAGAGTTCCTCCCACAACAGTCCCCACCTCTGGCACAGTATAAATTTCATCGACCTGCAGCAAGGCAACAAGAATAAGCTGCTCAGACTGCTGTGAAATAGCACCCCAGAATGAGGACAAGGTGCCTGCCCCTTGTGTGGAAGGAGGCAAGCTCTCTGCTGGTCATCAGGCACCATCTCAGAGCTTTCACCAGCTCCCATTAGAGGAACCTCTGCCTTTTAAGTGGTAACCAGAGAAACAATCAACAGTGAGATGGGCATCCCTTCATTAGGACAGAGCCGCGCCAGCCAGAGCCAGCTTTTTTCAAGGACAGAGTCCTTTCTTTAATGTCTCCCAATAGTCCAGCAGTTCACCACATCTCTCCCCATGGTGTCCAAATCCCTCAGATGTTTGTCACAGGTCACAGCAACGAGTGCAGTACCAGAACTGGAAAGAAACTACCCTTACACACCTGAAACTCTGTGAGTTGTTGCATTAGTTCTTCCTGCTCTTTACTGTTGGTCAGTGGAGGGAGGATGTTGAGGAAGACTTTTAAGAGATCCAGGTTCTCCCCAGAAACACTGGACAACGTGAAGATTGGGGTGATGCTGCCAGACACAAATAGACAGGAATAAGCAGAAGGCCAGAGCGCAGCTGCAGAAGGTGGCTAGGATTCTGAATCTACCGAGTCCAGCAAGAGGACAGAGACTACAGCGATAAATGGCTAGAGCAGTAGGGCACATGGGCTAGGTACAACTCTGCAGTAACTCCTGCCTCAATGGTTGGTCCAGGCACCAATCCCCTGCCAACCCACACTTCTGTCATGGAGAAGTAACTCCAGCACAGCCTCGGGCACCTTCTGCTCCCAGAGCCCAGAAAAAGGCCTGGGAGGAGAAAATGCCTTCTTCAGGAATGCAAAGGTAGGCAAATTGATAAGGAGCCAAGCTGTTCAACATGTGGTTGCCTCCCCCGTGGTGGCCCTTCCCCAGCTCCACACAGCAGCCCGGTCTCAATTGCCTGCTCCCAGCAGAAGAAAGGAACGGTCCCTTACTTGGGAGACTGTGCAAACTGCTGTGCTGCTGTAACAGCATCATCATCTGAGTTCACAAGCAGGGGGAGCTTGTTGCAGCCTGGCTGCTTCAGGATTCGCTCCAGCTGCTTCACTGTCCGTTCCACGGTGGCTTTCGAACACAAGTCAACTTTGCTGATGACAATGAAGAAGGGGACCTTGAGGGCCATGGCCAAGCCCAAGTGCTCTCGCGTTGTGCCTGCTGTAGGAGACAAGTGAGAGTGTAGGTGCAGTAGCAGTCATCACTGTTGCTTGTTTATGCGACAGCTACGTCTCCTGGCTCTCCCATGGGCCCACTCTAGAGATTTCACCCTAACTCCTTAGTTCATCGGGCAATGAAAAATCAAAATTGTTCTTTTAAACAAAACCAAACATCAGTCCAGAAAAATAAAAACCACCAAGGACTTTTGTGACTGATCTGTTTGCTTCAGAAAGATGCAGTAGTTTTCATTCCTGGGCTAGAGTTTGCCAGAAAACAGCCACAAAAATGTCAAGAAAAGATGTGGGAGAACTCCAGCTGCCTCTTTACAAGGCTTCAGGATTCAGCACCCTTAAGAATATGTCAAAGTTGTTTTTTTTCCTTACAAACACAGCCTCAAATTCCAAACAAAGCCTCTCTGTCCAGTGTACAGTTTAATGTGGTCTATAGCTGGTAAGAGGATCCCAGCTCTGCTCCCCTCCCAGGCACTCATAGGCATTGGCTTACAGGAAATCAGTAGAGGCTTCCAGACTAATATTTTTTCCTGACAACCGTTCCCAGCTAACGAGGACCCACTCCCCCCGTTCTCCATTTCTCTTCACACGCTGCTGTCAATCCACGCAGGCAGGGCAACACTCACCAATGCCAGTGTTGGCGCTAACCACCAGCATAGCAAAGTCCGGGCAGTAGCTGGTGAGGCCAAAGATGGTTGTTTTCAGGTACTTGTGGTGGCCAGCCAGGTCAATGAAAGTGATCATTTTGGAAGAACTCTCACAGATCTCTTCTGCTGTTCGGGAGTCACTGTAATTCACCACCTGAGGAACAGAAGGACTTGGTGAGAGAAGGAGCCCCAGCAGGCAAGTGAAGAAAACCCATCTATTCACTTTGACCTCAGAATTAGTGAGGAGGGATCATTCACCATGGGTACAAGAAATGTCTGTTCCAAATGGACAAGTAGCACTCAGGTTCAGCTAAAGGGACACAGAGCTGTGCCACCACTCTTTCCTCGTGTCCCACTCACAGGACGGTAGTCCTATTCTCCAGCCTTCTGGATTCAGCAACCCACTCCCTCACCTCTCCTTTGCTGTTGAAGCCGAGGATCTCAAAGCTGATGCTCGACGTTCTTCCTGACTGGATTTCATGGAGATGACGGAAGAGGTTGAGGCGTGCTCTGCCCCGCCCATTGTCCAGCTCTCCTTGTGTTAGGACACCCAACAGGGTTGACTTCCCTGAGTCCACATTCCCCAGCACAGCTACTCGCAGATCTAAGAACTACAGGAAGAAGAACAAAGCAATCATGAAACGTAACCACTGCTGTGCTGAGTGTGCATAAACACTACACAGTAGTGGGGATGCACCTTGGAGAGCTTCCCTCCACGGTGGACACCACGCAGCGTAATCTTGCTCAGATTCTGCTCTTGCTTCCAGCAAACCACTGCCCAGGAGTTGTGATACATTCTCTAGAGCTTTGATATCAGAAAAAAAGGCCATTTGCTGCAGCAGGACCCCTAAATCCTTCCTTGCTTGCACACTGGCCAGCACCAGAACTGTTGCGGTAGAAGTGAAGTAATTTCTCACCTCTGATCCAGGCAATCTCCCCTACTGGGATCTGCCTCAACCACAATCTTGGAGATGAAAAGTGTTATCATCAAGCCTCCTTCTGGCAGCTCGTTAAAGCATTTGCTGCGGGCCAATCTATGACAAAGTGCCTCTAGGGTTTGGGCTCCCATCCCAAAGGGAAGCTGCTTGTATGAAGCCTCTCAGTCTGCAGCAGGAGAGGACGGCCACGGCGCAGGTCCTTACCTGCTGGTTGTCAGGCACCTTTCGGACAAGGACCTCCGTTATCTTCCTTGGAACGTCGCTGTCATAATCAACCTCCCTCTCTCGCAGTACCGTAATGTCAGCCCCAACCCTGCCACAAATGCGAAAAGAAGGAGTGAGGCACACTGGTACTCCACAGCTCTTGCACCTCTAGAATCACAGCTGGCAAAGTGAATGGGATGAAAGCTGGGCATAGCAGGGAAGGAGCCTCAAGCTTTCAGCCAAAAGCCCTATAACTGCCTTTGTACTTCCAGAGGCTCATGATGAGGGAATTTCAGTCATACATGGGCTTTGCAGAATGGAGCCACTGGCTCCTCGGGGGACTCCTGGGGCCGAGCCTCTTTACTGGAGGCTGTTTATGCCTGCGGGTCCCGCAGATGAAAGGGAACACGTACTTCTCTGCCATTCGGCGCAGTGTCTTCAGCGAGGCACGCATCTCCTCCTCCGAGAGGCCCACCAGCAGCCCGTTGTCCTCCACGCCGATCTGATAGACGGCCTCGCCTCGGCCTTCCTGTAGTCGCCACTTCATCTGTGTCACCAGGTGCTCAAAGCGATATTGCGAGGGATTCACTAGTTTTAGCTGTTTAGTGGAGGGGGCAGTTACAGTCACAGCCTGGATGCAGAGGGAATCCCATTGCCCAAGCCAGCAACTCCCTAACCCAGCACCATGAAGCAATGCCCCCGACTCTGACCCACTTCTAGAAAACACAGCCCATGTTAGTGCCTGCACAGAAGCCACAGGACAGGTCAGGAAGGGTTTCACAAAGGTGCATACACATGGGAGAAGAACTTTCCTGCATCTTGCCAAAGGGATCTGCACCCTGCCTGCTCTGGGGGTAAAGGCAGCACTGTGGGACCCATCTGTGACACAGGAGCCAAGTAAGTGCAGACAGCAGAACAGCCACAAGAAAGTGACAAATGATTATCAGGGACACCTGCAGCTCTCTCTCAGAAGGAAGATTTCAGGAAAAATACAGTGGGTCTTGTCTCCTAAAACAGATTCCTAAAAATGAGCACCGAGATCAAACTCTTCCAGCTCAGCATACTGGGTATTGCTAGGCTCACTGACACCGAAGATGACTGACAGTTCCTTAGTGTAGCATCCACTTTTCTGTCCCTTCCTTGGACATGTTCCCCATATGCTGCCTTTGGTGAAGTTACTCACTGCAAAATAACCCTCTGGGAGGAACACCTCCTTCTGCAACCTCAGAAGGCTCACCTTGTACTCGATGTTCCCATCTTCTGCCTGGTTAGAGAACGAAACAAGAGAGAAAGGTTAGATGCTGCGCCAGCAGGGACTTCTATGGGCATCAGCAGCCCAGATGCTCTGCAGCTTGTGCTGATGGTTTCAGAGAGAGGGAAAGTGGCAGAAATATACTATGTTAAGTCACAGCCTCTTCTGCCATTCATCCCTACACTCAGCTGGAACTTACTTTAGGTTTGTTTCTGCTGTTTGCATCCTACGTCATGAAAACTAGAGGACAAAACTAGAGCAGAGGGTAATACTGTTTTGGGAGGATTTTTTTACTGTCAGTAAAGAATAGGGCCAGTCTAACAGCCACAGAGAGAGTTCCAGTTTCAAAAGGCACAGGCCAGCAGATGATTAAAAGTCTCCCCCCTCACCCACAATGCCACCCGCTCCCACCCTATCCAGCAGCTTCCATCCACCCAAAGTGCACAGAAACAGGGGACTGGGAACAAAAGTTGCTGCCTCCTCTCCTGCATGCTGATACCCTCCCTCCCTCAATTAGTTTTTCATTGACTCTTTTCCATATCTTGCGTATCCTGTCTCTGCAAGAGAGAAGGACTACAGACATAAAGAAGCAAGCTACTGACTTCTTTGCAGTACAACAAGCTGGCCGCTAACCTGGCAGTTCTGGAGGACTGGGCCTGACTGGGACTGTCTGTATACAACGTGCTCAGAACTTTCCCAGGAAGGGCTGGAGGCAGACTGGGTTGTCACAGAAAGGCCCAGGTACTTATCAAGCTCACTCCAACCACACCAAGCTCCAGCTTTCCAGATAGAATGTGTAGCCAATATTGAAATAATTTACCCACTGATTTGGTCTAAGGACAACTGAGAAAGGGCTGGAGCCTGCAGAGAGCCAAGTACTCTGGCAGACTAAATGGGGCTGCCAACACTAAGCACTTCCTTTTCCTCTGGACACCGATTTGCATGTCAGGAGAGGCAACAGCCCTCTCCTTGCCTTCCAGCTCAGCTGCTAACCACAGCAGTGCTTGTGGTGGCAAAAGGCCAACAGAAGGAAATTCTGAACTGTCAGCTCAGCTCTCGGGCAGCGGAGCTATGCACTGAGAGAAGGATACTTGCAGGTTTTCCTCTCTTGCCAGCTACCAGCTTTCCAGCTCTAAGAAAAACACATTCACGTACTGCACTGTCGTCTAAATCAGGAGGTGGGTTTCTTTCATGGCAGCTGAGGCTAGAAAAGCAACAAGCCGAGACTCACTGGGCCACGTCCTGCAGAGTAGCCAGGGACAGCAAGCTGTGCCGAAGCCACCGGGGGCTGTCCGGCCTCTGGCTGCAGGCAACAAAACCCGAACTGCGGCTGCAGGGGACAATCCTGCCCGCCGAGAAGATCCAACAGCAGCGAAGCGCTCTCTTCCCTGCTTGCCAAGAGTCGCAGCCCTGCCTTGCGGGGGAACTGCTCCCTCCCAGCGCGGGCTCTTCTGCCTTTTACAGCGAGTTCACTGAGTGGGGCCAAGCAAGTGACCCTGGGGCAGCGCAATGCTCGCACAGCGGCAGCCCTGTCAGAGCGACGCCAACCGCCTGAACTAACCATCACCCCCACTTACTACCAAAACCATTTTCTCCTCTGGCAAGAGGCAAGTGCCTCGGACGCCATCAGCATCCCCACGTAACAAACCAGTTGCCAGATCAGCTGGGAGGGGAGACACTGGAACCTGCTGAGTTTGGAACCTGCCTATGAGTTTGGCAGCTGGAAGGAGACTTGGACCCACCGGACGGGCTCTTGGGGAGGGATGCGAACAGGATGCTCAGGACTGCGAGCCGAGCAGAGCTTTATTCCCAAAGCTATTTTGTTCCCCGACGGCAAAGCACCCGCGGACGGACGCCGGGCAGCGAGAACGGACAGGGCTTGGCGGACCACGCCGGGAGCTCGCCGGCACGGGGGGCACCGGCCCCGCCACGACAA
>Ga0065711_1037636_pt1 | contig 19624 bp, 12 predicted proteins | sample Hoacrofraction12_FD_59098 | JGI IMG/M metagenome (GOLD analysis project Ga0065711, IMG submission 59098) | Hoatzin crop microbial communities from Cojedes, Venezuela - Epithelial fraction 12 v2 (version 2) | ecosystem: Host-associated > Birds > Digestive system > Esophagus > Crop | place... | reverse complement strand
TTCCTTAATGAGAAAACAGGGATTAGTGTAACAGTTATATTGTTAGATCACTATGCATGCAGAAATACAAGTTACAGTACTAAAGACTACTAAAAACTAGAAAATATTAAGGCTTTTTGTTATAGTTTCAGATTTCTTACAATCCCCTCTATCACTGTCTTGACAATAAACCAAATGTTCTCTGATTTTCACCCAACACACACCAAATTGCAGGAAGATTGGTGTTAGGGTTTCTCTATTTGCCATCTTAATGCAGCAGACCACTTTGACCTGAAGGTAATAAAATCAGAAACACTCAAACCCATAGCTAATGTTTTCAAGGCACTTCATGTTTCACTTATTTTGACCTATGCAATTGACCAGCTGAAAGCTGAAAGTGGAAGGATGTTATTTAAAATGTATTTTTAGGTCCCCTGGTGTTTTGTATTTTTTAAGACTATTTTTCTTCAAAAATAACCACTCATCCAATAGTTGATGTATGTCAAATACACACAACTTCTTCTATGGAAAGTGTATCTTCAGTTACACAAACATAACTGTTTAATCATCTTATTTTTTTCATATAACAACAGAACCCAGAATCTCGATAGCAAAGACTGGGATCTCAATGCAGCCAGTACTCCAGGAATACGCAAGTGGAGAGAGCAGTCCTCCCCTGCACAATTTACACCTCAAATAGCCAAAATGGACAAATAGTAAGACAAGTAATTAATAAAGATATTGCAAAAGGACTTATGATCTGAAACATCTTTGCAAGTGTGACTTTTAAGTATGACTTGCCCATCATTTCTGTACCAGCCCATTTGCAGAAATGGAGATAAAACTTTGGAATAGAAATTCTGGTAAAATATCATATACGTGACAAGCAGAATAGTGAAAAAACTCTCCAAAAAACCAAACCTAAAGCCTCGAAGAGGCCCTATTAGGATATCAAGATCCAATATCTACAAGGATTTTAGAATTTGTGGAGCAATCTGTGTCATATATCACATACTGAAATACATGGAGGTAGGACAAAGCGATCACATCACTATACTGAAAAAAAACCCAAATTATTTTGCTGGACAGAATAAAACCAGAGACATGTACACAAGTAAAGATCAAAAGAGGAGATCAATGCAGTAGATGGAACTACATGTTAGGTGGCCAAAAAGAACCACCCCAGCCAAAGCAGAAAGATGGTTCGCATCTGAGGAAAGATGCAAGAAATGCAGAGGATTGTCTCCCATTGCAGGTATCTGTCAGCACTTGGCATGGACTACAAAGACCAAGAGGAGGACGCAGCTCCACCCACTCACTGAATCTGTGGGAGGAAGAGGGATCACCTTGAAAGGCAAATGGATGATCAGGAAGAACACTGCTGGTAATACAAGATAGTGTCTTGCTATAAGCATGACTGAAGTAGGACATGAAAACTGGAACAAAACCAAGTAAAACTCACTTTATAGTGACAAACTTAATCTTCCTTAAAAGCACAGCTAAACAACCAAATAGGAAAAGATGAACATCGCTAAAGGCTAAAAATATACACTTTTTCAGCCTCATGAAGAGGATAAAAACCAAATGGAAGAGTTCCAGTATATCTTCTGAAGACTAGGGAAACACCCAGCAGAGCAGAGAATAAAACTAAAGGAATTTAACACCTCCACGGTGACTTCTGGGAAATTCCCCAGAAGCTGACAGTAGGAGCAGGTAAACTCATTGTGTTTGCATTCATAGGGCAAATAAAACCAGAATACTCTAATGAAACAGGGGGTGGGTCATTATGAATGCCAGATACTAGATTATCAGATCACATACCACACCACTTTTTAGACAATAACATATTATATCACTCTATTTCCATTCCCAAATCTGCCACAACATGTCTTATCTCCTCCCACTTGAAATCTAATTTCCCTTCCTTCTTCTGTTTCCTTTTGCAAACGACCCTGTGTGCCACCATGTTTCTTATCACCCTTTTCTTTGGCCTGAGTGCAGAAAGGCAGCGCAAACTTTTTGCCTGTGTGACAGGCTGAAGTATACCCTGTATTCCCCTCAGCTGTCTGACTGTCTAATGAGAATCTACACGCCTTCTGGTTTGCAACATCATCAATGTGTCCATGTGTGTCTTTTGACAAGGAACTGCTTGTATCGTGATTGGCAGCTACCCAGTAGGGAGGTAAGAGCCTTCTGAGGTTTATAGTACATGTTTGGCCTAGAAAGTTATGGATGAAAAATATTAAGTAAATTTGGACTGATACACTTCCAGTTGCTTTTTGCCCTGTTTTATAATTGCTTCTCTAACTTTGATGGTTCGTTCTTTAAAGTTTCTTCTAAAGCATATCATAAAGTCAGTCTTAAGGTATGCATTTTTTTTCTTCTTCCTAAGACATAAGCACTACATTTTGCAAACAACCAATAATACCTTGATTTTTATGTACTTATTAAGACCCCTTACTACTGGCACTTGGATTTTCACTTTGACTTGAAAATAAATTATAGTAGTAGGTTGAGTCTATGGTTTGAAATATTAGTATTAACATAGAGGTAATAGAGCTACAGAAGGATTTTAACACTTTCCCAGCTAAATAAGGTATTGCATATTAACAACCATAAAACAGATCTGCAATTGCTCCAGAGCCTGGATAGGAAGGTTCCTATCCCATTCACACCTGTCTTGAGAAGTCCTGAATTGCAGCTGCCTCTGATCCAGTCCAATGTTGAATGCATGCTTCAGTAGATTTGCTTTTAATATGCACTGAACCATATTCCTTTTGAAAGTTTCTTTCCTTCTAAGAAGAATACGAGTTGTGGGTTTAGTTAGAAACACAACCTTGATAATTTGTACCATCAAATAAGAATTAATTGCAGTTCCTCCTGTCTGTATGCCTGCTAATCCTTGTACTTTCTGATGAAATAGAAAGAGTGTAGATCACCACCGAATCATCTGCCAGAGATACCTTGTGGATTGAAAGACTTGTTATTACTTATACAACTGTAATGAAATGCTGTACTACGGCATTTCATTGGGCAAGAATTAGCTCATTAACTGCATTTCTCATAAATAATATTCTTTGGCTTCCTCCTTGCCTGCAAAGGACACTTACGGGTCATTTCTCTCTCAGCAATAGTAATGTCATGATTTCTTTTAATAGTCATTATCACAACAGATCTTAGAGGTTTTGAATGTTTTTCTTCATAGTCTACATTGGTTTCTACTTTCCTAATTTATTCTTGTTTAAACATGTATATGGAATTAATTGTTAACCTTTCTTGGGCTGAAATCCAGAAACCCTGTAAGTCAATGGCAAGACTGTGATTAACTGAAATAAATTTTAACCTTGTTCTTCACAGCTTCGAAATGGTTAAATTCTGCTATGCGTTCAAGATTTCCCTTGAAGAATATGTTGATGCTCAGTATTTTAGAAACTTGGCTTACCTACAGATAGGCTTCAGTATTGTTTTGGAATTATATGTTTTGAGACTACTGAATATTTATGTATGGAATTACATTCTTAGTGCTTTCTGAGTTTGTAATAAATGAAAAAATATACCAACACAAAAAAGAAACACACACACACACAAATCACTTATCTCAAAACCAGTATTTGTATTCTACTAGTCTCAGATTTCTCAGAGCTACACAAATGACTAAACATCACAATATAAACATGAAGAAACATCTCCACATATCAGATATTAGGAACCCTTGGCCTCAATCACTAAATACTTCTCAACTCAACATAAATACATCCATTAAAAGGGAATGAAAAAAGTCAGTTGTAAGTAAATGATGTATACCTTGTTTAAGTAAAAACACATTCTGAAGAGAAATATCAGCAAGCTACCTGGTATTCTCAAACAGAGTAGAACAGAGACCACTGCAGTGATTTTAACAACATTTACATTAGCTCCAAAAAAATTGATTGATAAGTAAATTTTTATTTTGATTCTTTTGGTCCTGATATGGGACTTCTACCATTGGAGTGAATGAGTATCATCTTGCAGTTTGCAATGACACTAGAATACTAAATCTGAGGGAGGCAGGAACTATCCAATTTGTCTCCTACTATAAAGTTTTTCTGTTTGGAGGCCACTGAAATTACATTCTTGCAATCTCTGCACAACACAACTCAGGAGGCAGCACAATCAGAAGACACTGTTCATCTTAGCCAATGTCTCAGCTGAACATTAGACTTCCTAGAGTTTTATTCAGAACATACCTGGAAGTGCCTAATTTTCCATTCACTGGCTTAAAACTTTCCCCAGAATTAATCCTAGCTATGATTCCTGAGAGAGAGGCTTCTGCAACTGGGTTTTCCTCCAATAATATGTGCCTGTCAGAGTAGGTTCCAGATAAAAAGAGGATAAAGAAGCCCTTGCTTGCCCTTCTTGCTTGACTCAAGGACTGGACCAACATTCAGGAGGCAGGAGATTTGTATTTATTTCCTTGTCTTATAGGATGGATCCAAAAACATGTTCTACCTCCTGATAGAAAAACCTAGGCTGTAGGTGCTGGAGTGGAAGTCCATTCTGTCCTCCCAGAGCTGTTTCACTTTGTGTAGAGTTATTAAATGGTAAGACTTTTCATGACTTCATGATCTTGTGGCTAGAGCACTTTCCTGTGAGAAGGGAGAGTCAGAGTTCTATGCTTATTCTAGTTAGTATTTCATTATCTGTATGAAATGCTCTGTGGCATATGGAAGAAATGTCTACTCTCCATCTTCAAGAAAGAAACCAAAACTCTCTTATTCCTAATCCATTAAACTCCAGTATAGCTCGAAGTCTGGAAGCAAAAATGTCAATGCAGTTTCCTTGCAATGTGAATCAAGAAAGCATCATCATTATTTCTGGAATAAAGGACTATGTCTTCCTCATTTAGATAAAGAGTGGATATAGGAACAGTGGAGGGGAGTTCAGACTCTGAATTCTTAGTGGAAATGAATATCAGAGTAAAGTGCCTATGACCCGGAAAGTATAAAACTTAATGAAAACTCTTTTGTTCAGACTTCACCCAGTGACTGCTCACCCGGTGTGTTGGTTCATTGGAATGCCGTCTGTAAGCATCTTAATCTTTTTACATGTTATTTATGGAGACTAAAAGCCAAAAACAGTGATATGGAGTCTAATTCTGAGACCAAAAGCCTGATGTGGTTTGTACTGTGATGACTGGATCCCTTTAGACTATAGACCTTACATAAATCACAGATAATTGAAAAGTGAGCAGTAAGGTAAAAAAGCCTGAACATAGTATCTCAAAAATTTTATTTTGATCATCAGTAGTGGGTTACATCTGTGAAGAGAAAAAATCATTTTAGGGGAATAAAAGGTTTTGAAGAGGAGAGATCTTGGAGGCAGAATGAAAAAGGAAGACATCTTTGAGGAAATGCTATTTCTCTAAAATTAGGAAGGAAGAGTTAAAAGAGCAAGGCCAGAATTCTTTTGTTACTTTTACTCTTAATTTAGTATCAGCTTGAAGTAGCACCCCTGGCCTGACAAAATCCCAAGAACCAGTCCTGTAACTCTGGTTTTCCTCTTTATTTGATCTTTCATGTGTTATAGGTCATCTTCTATGCTAAAGAAGGCAGAAATAAATCATGAAGGAGAATACCTTAGAAAGTATTCTTCATCCTGGTTGTGGCCTGCAGAGCATCAAAGGTGCTCTGTTGCGCAGGGTGGAAATTTCAGACAAAGACCCCAAGTATTTGCACACAGAAGCAAGCAAACAAAACAGGCTAAATAAAGTATAATCAAACATTCAAAGTTTTGCCTAGGATGTATTCAGTTATAGAAGAAAAGCATGGTAGAAACCCTGCACAAAATGGGGTGTGTGTATTTATGCAAAAGAAGAAGGCTGAAATACTGCATATGCATATGATCTGCATGTGAAAACAATACTCAGCATAGCAGGTGCCAGACCTGCTGAGATAGTACAATACACCCAGAAAGTTACTTAGGGTTGCGAGGAGAAGGTGGAACATTTTTTTGATTTTGTGGAAGTGTTAACCTCATCACTCATTCAGTGTATGCCTAGTTTGAAACAATATGAATTAATCATCCCCAGTTAATACCTTGAGCTCATCCATTTATTTGTATGAATGGTTTCAGTGCCTTCTCATTATTCTCATTTCTTTGTCCGAGTCATCTAATCTAAAGAGGGTTTTTTTCCAGTCTTTCAGCAAAGGTAACCAGTTATTACTTCCAAATCAGAAGCTGATTTGCAGATATCTAGGAATGATGATCCTGTCTTCACAGGTGTAGTTTCATATAGTTACACAGTGAAAGGAATACCAGAACTTTTGTTTTTCTCTCTTGGATGACTGGGAAACATTTTTTATATCTTTGATCCTCTCTAGAATACATCACAGCATCCAACAACTCTTTGACCAAATTTCTGGGCTGGCCTTTCCATTTGTCAATGGTGTTATTCACTAGGCCCCAGGAAATGTGGTTCCAAGCACTTTTCTTCCAGATTCTGTGACAATAGATGGTAAAGAAAAGAACAAGTATGCACATGCCTCTGCCAGCTGAAAAATATACCATTGGGAGAGCAAGTCACATTGATATCTTATCTACCTTTTACTTCCATCTACCAATTGTTTCAGCTCTTTTCATGCAAAGAGAAATAGCTTTAACAGGAAGAACGTGCAATCCTTTCCTGCTCAGGGGCTAAAGTGATTTCTCTAGCTGTGAATTTAGGTTTCCACAGGTTGAAGTGATCATAGAGACAAGACATATTTTCAATGAGCAGTGTTTGGCTGTAGTCAGTGTATTACAGTTCAGTTTTGCCTGTGGCAAGGAGTTTGTGTGCCATACAGCTTACAGTACTTCAAGCTAATTCTTTAAAAGTTAGGGAAAGGTTGGTTCAAGGTATTTGTTTAAGGCCTGATTTATCTCCTTTTGGACTTTAAAAGCTTTTTCCCCACTGTCACCTGGTGAGTTCCCTTTCGATTTTGATCTTTCTCATGACAAAGATGGATGACCTCATTATTGCATATCTTAAAAATAAAACTCTATACAGGTACAGGATCTTGCTTTGAGTATTTCACTGAAACACTGTAGTCCTAGTCTGAGAGACTTTAATTAAATCTAGCATCATGGTTTTAATAGATGTTTGAATGCCAAATAAGTCTCTGAAATTTTATAACGTATTTCAGTGAAGGAAAGGAAGCAAGATTTATGTTGTCACTCACACTACAGGTATAATACAGAACAAAATGTGTGGTTATTCTTATCATAACAGCCTGCTGATGTTTTCCTATGAAAAATTCTGTGCCTTACTGAAAAGCAAAATATGAAGTTCTTCAAAAACCTCGTGTACACAAATGTCAGTGTTTTTGAAAAACTATCGACTACTGATAGTTATTAATAATGGTACAAGGCGGAAAACTTCCTATGGTAGAGTCTATACTACAGAAACAGTGTGATTTGGCAACTCATGCCTTCTTCCGTATACAAATAGTGCTGGGCTTTATTCTTCACTAAAACGCTGATTTCAACAATTCTTTGATCGTGTTTTCCTTCTTTATTTTGACTGAAAATCTTGGGAGCAGGAACCCTCTTAATTTATGTTTGAACAGCAGCCACCAAAATGAAGCCCACAGCTCACACGATATGCCCAGATATGTCTAGAAATAAAACAGCTAGAAAAGCAACATTAATTTTCTCATACAAACCAACTGGTATTCTATTCACTTATTCAGCAAACTGTTCTGTGGGCCAGAACTCTGCTATCTGGTCATGTCTTAAAACAGAAATTTTTTTATAGGTAAACGATTACTGAGTTTTGTGCTCTATAGGCTCAGTGTCACCTACACAAGCCAGCAGCAGTTGGCAAGAGAAGGCAACTGTAACCCTGAGGAAGTCGTGCAGAATGCAGGCAGCTTAGAAAATCTTTGCTGTGCAGACTTCAAGGTTAGGCTCAGATGGTGCCTGCCAATATACTCAAGTGTTCCCAATTAAATCATTCCTTTAGATGGCAGAATATTTTACTAATTTATAGAACCGTTGTTTTCCTGTAGAATCTGCTTGCCACTAATTCAGGGTTCAGGGAGACAGTTCTGTTACCCTTTGCCACTCTATGGTGTTTAAGGCCTTACAGTAAACCTACATTCCTTCAGAAGAAAAAATCTAAACAGCTTGAACTACCTAAAAATCTCTTTGAAATACAGAGAGATAAGTTTATTTCTGTACTTCTATCATTCTTTAAACAGTCTCCACAGTTATAGCAGTATTCTTCCATGACAAACATGGTCAGTCAACAGAACAATATGATCTCCATATCACAGGTAGAAGAGAGAAGCTGGCAGGTGACATACAGAATCCGCTCCAATTTATTTTTCCCTTTCCCTTTAAAACTATTAGTATAGTCAGGGCTTTACCAAGGCAGAAATATTATAGTATGTTTATACAGTCATCACTGGCTCACAGGACAGACATCTTAAAAGCAATTGTAGAGCGTTAGTCACACTTTGGAGGTAAATAATTTATTACTATATTTATTTGATGCATAATGTAAGCACAAGCTGCTGTACTGCCTACTCCCTAATTTAAAAATCACAAGTCAAATAAAATTTAATGAAATAAATTGCACAAACCTTCTCGGAAATGTGAGACATCTGGAAAACATGAGGTTTGGGGATTACATTTAGTATTTTGGCTTGTTTTTCGAATTTAAACTTCCCCAGAGTATATTTTTTTCTCTCCATTTTTCTCTGTCTCAAACAAATTAGTAACTCCACTAAAACTTGCAAAATTATTCTTAGATATGACTGGTATGAATATTAGCAAATTAATAGAGGTGATTCTAGCCATTTAGAGGACGCTCCCTTTCCTCCTTCAAGCCTTTTGTTTTCAGTCCTGCTTACAACGAATTGTCACTGCCAAGTTCCAAATCAGCTATATCCTGGGGTCTTTTCACCAGCTCAGCTCCTCTACACACTGTGGTCTTCTGCATCTGTCCACCCCCTGAACCCTCTGTTGATTTTGCTCCTGGACTAGGTCTGACCTCCTGGTCTCTGCTGGTTTACCTGCAGCCCTGAGACCGCTGCTTCTCACTGCCCTGTCCCTAGGATGAGAGCAGAGCAATGAAGGAGAAGAGTGAAGAGTGGTTTTCTTAATTGTTAAGCTGCATATGAGCATTACCAGCACAACATGCAGATGTTATCACAAGACATGTAATGTTATATTTCATAAGGTGAAAATCTCAGGATTTGCTTTTGTTTTATTAATCCTTACGATAATGAAAGGAAGCTTAACAATCTGACCCACATGGACCAGAAAGAAAATGAAATGAATCCCAGATGTATTAAACTTCTAAAGATTTTCTGAGGTTCAACAGCTGAGCTTTTAAGTGCTTAGTATTGGCAGTACTGGATGCATATGTCTGGTTGGAAATAATTTCTTTTTGGTGAAACATGTTTTCATTGGAAATGTTGATTCATCTAAACCAAAGTATTTTGTGGGAAAAGGTCATTTTCAAAAAGCTTCTTGAACATTTTTAAACATTTTGTGTTAACACTTTCAAACTCAAATATTTCATGTTCTCAACCAAAATGCTCTGCTGGAAACTGATACGTAGTGTAAAGCTGATGCATAATCACACCGACAAGCATTCATTTAATATGGAGGAACCATGACTGACGAAGTGACCAAGATGTATGATACCAAAACTGTATTTTCCAGTTGCACTTCATTAGACAAGACAACTTTGCAGATCTTCCTTAAGAAGCACGAATTCACTTGGGGAGGAAAGGAAAAAAACCACATCTGTTTATTGGTGGTTTTATAATGTGCATGTAATGCTGATGTGCAGGGAAAAATGAAACAAGCAGGCCCCTGAATTTCTAATACTACAGTCAGAAAAAAAAAGGATTTCCAGTATTTTCTAATAGTCAGGTGAGAACCTCTGATTCTTTTTCCCTGCTCCCCTTTATATAAAACATGCTTAAAGCAGAAGTACCAGGAGATAAAAGTAAAACATAAACAGGTGCAGGCTGGTGAGGTGGGTGAAGAAAGTTTCATGCCGTGCTACTACTTAGATTTGGAGCACGTCTTTTCAGTAACTGAATTTCTTATTCAATCAAATATTTAACAGCTTATGTTATTTTATTTATGAAACTCTTCAAACACAGGGAATGGAAAAGTTCCATTTTGAGTACAGTAGTGAACCAGACCTGCAGTTTGGATTGAGGAAGTAAAAAATTTGGAAGCAAATCAGAACAGTATAGGTGATTTGGAATTTCCTGTTTCATAGATAGCTTTCAACTTGAGAAATTTTATCTGTTTAAAATTCTCCTTGTATTCTAAACATAGATTTCTTTGATCTGAAGCAAAAAGAGAAAAGTTGGAAATGCTTATATGTAAATTATAGAGATATTAAAGCCTTTTTTTGTGGGGTGGGTGAGATAAAATTGAGGTGATATTGTGTGACTGCACTTTTAAAACTCTAGAAATAGCTTTTTTGAAAGAAGGCATAACTAGTTCTCTGCTGTCATTTCTGTTTCTTGCTTATTGACTGCTGATTCTTTGACCTTATGAAAACAGCATTATCGGGTATAAGTCCTGATGTTACCCTTACTCTGATGATGCTGAATCTCCAAGTCACCTCAAGAAGTGAAATCTCTATGTTCTAGTAAAATATCAGAATGTAGCATGTCATTCCTTATAATGCACATGTATATTTTTGTTGCAACATATGGAATCAAAACAGACTCAAATACATAAATTAACTGAGTTTTATGTTGGCAAATATTGCTTCTGTTGACTTCTGATGTTTTCCACAGCAGGAATCTGTTAATTCTGACATTCTCATATGTGTAGCAGTGAGTGAGAGCTAAGAATAGGTGGAAATGAAGGGCAACTAGCCTTTTCCATAAGGCTGGCTGTTGAATGTTAGACAGCAGCAGTGGAATCAAATTTCCACTTCTGATTTTTCCTTTTTGTTAGGTAAAGTGATGGAAGTGGCAAGGCACACAAAGACAAAAAGAAACTGGGAAAGAATCTTGGAGGCAGTACACATTTAGATTTTGGGGATCACGCTGCAAGTTTTTCTTTCTACTTGCAGACATATACAGCAGCACATGGATAGAAGGGAAAACCTGGCGAAAGGAGGACAGATGACATTAACAGCCATGGTGGTTTTTCACAGGGCACTCTTCAAACCAATGCAGTTTCACCCACAGCTCCTATTCCTAGAAGAACTTACAAAGGATATTGGAATAGTGAAAATTACCTAAAATGGCTTTCACTGTGACCCAGATTGGGGTGGTAGCTAGTTGCTAGAAATTGCATTTTCTGGAGATGGATTTCCCAGCAGAGGAACAACAGACTGGAAGTGACACCCCAAAGAACTTTTGTGATGAAAAAGCGCAATGACAAAGTGCTATCTGAAACGGATGCACAAGAACAGAGTGAGATGTGATACTCCACTGCCAGCTCATCTAGGCATTCAGAAGTTTCCTGAAAACATCAAGCAGGAGAGTTAGGCAGGAGAAAAGAGCAGTAACTTCTCAGCTGTGACCGAACATACCCAGGCTAGTTGTGAATGAGGCGCCTGCTACTCTAGCAGTGGAACCATGGCAAGGTGAAGTTTAGCACAGTCCAAATCCAACCATTCGCTTGCATTTTTGGGCAAAATGTTCAGTTACTGCAGCTTTCCAACTGTGCTGCCTCAGCTCAGTTGCTGACAGTGCCTCAGCTGGGAATTTTAAAGGTAGTACAAATATACTAACAAAAAAAATAAACACGTGAAAAGAAAATACTAAAAGGTCCTGTTAAAACTGAGGAAAAAGTGTCAGGATATCTCTGCTATGGCTGCTTCTAAAGATTCAGCACCAAATTTAGCTTCTGATTAGCTTCTTCATACTTCTTTTAAGGCTACATCTTTGATAGCAAGGATTAGTATGTGAGGAGTAGGAAGCACTACACTAGTGCTTTCGTGATATGATCTTGCTTTTATGCTGTGAGCTTAAACGCTCACGGGGTGATACTAGCGGATCCCCTTCTGCTCCCTTCATCCAAACGTTAATCTTCGCACAGTAGAACAATCTCTGTCCAGATTTTTCTGCATTCCTCTGCTGTCTTCAGCCACAATTCTGTGAAGGTGTTCAGAGACAAATAGGACTTTCAGACTTTTCCTTTTACTTACTACCTTTTTCCCAACTCTACATTTCAGACAAATGTTTTTTGCAATAGTGTGACCTTAAGTTTTTTCTACTTTTTTCTACTTGAATGGTTTTGCCATGGGGTTGTATACTAGATTTCAAAGGCTGGTTTTAACACACAAGAACATCTTGTTAACTTGCATTGCTATCAGGGGCTTTAATCTCAAAAGCAGATTGCTGCATCAAAGCTACTTATCAGTAAAATTTCAAAGACACTTAAATGAAATCAGGGGTGGCAACTTAGATTTCCTTCAGCTCCACAGAAAGCATAATTATGGTGCTCTCCTTTCTAATTTCATGTTCAAAACCTTACAGACTACTTATCAGAACAGCTGAAGAAAAGCAATCAGAAAAACACCTTTCCTGTAGCAGTGCCAAAAAACATGTAATAAACTGTTTTTAATCTGAAAACAGTTGTTACAGCCAGGGTGGACTTTCAGCACATGTAAGACAACACCTGTAAGGAAAGAGGTAGAAAAAAATTTGTGGGTCTAGATCTATATGAAGCTTGTTTAAGTGTTACGCGGCGGCTGATATATGTAAGTAAAGACTGGAAGCCCAAATTTTTAGTAAAAATCATCTCTTTAAAAGTCCAGAGTTTCCAGAATAAAGAGTACAACATATGACTCTCTAAACAAGAAAAACAGCACTAGCATAACTGGTATACAGTGAGAGCATAATAAATACAAAACACATCTTCACACTAGTTGTGATGGAAGGACTGATTACCTAGAATTTCGTGGCACAGTCTTCCAGCATCTGAGGTGTTGCATTTGTATTTGTATAATATATGTTTTACTCCATGTGTGTTCTCCTTTGTTTGGTATATTGTGCTTTCAAGACGTTAATCAAAGCATCAATAGAGATGAAACAGTATCATTTGTTTGGTATATAGTTTCATGGCTTTGGAGAAAAGCTAATGGAACCTGAAGTTCAGGTATCTTTGTGGAGGAAAAACTGAACATGACCTGGCAATGTGTGCTTGCAGCCCAGAAGGCCAACTTTATCCTGGGCCGCATCACAAGAAGCGTGGCCAGCAGGTCAAGGGAGGGGATTCTGCCCCTCTGCTCCGCTCTGGTGAGAGCCCACCTGGAGTCCTGCACCCAGCTCTGGAGCCCTCAGCACAGGAGAGACATGGACCTGTTGGAGCGGGGCCAGAGGAGGCCACAAAAATGATCCGAGGGCTGGAGCACCTCTGCTGTGAGGACAGGCTGAGAGAGTTGGGGCTGTTCAGCCTGGAGAAGAGAAGGCTGTGGGGAGAGCTTGTAAGTCTTTCAGTACCTAAAGGGGGCCCATAGGAAAGACCAGGAGGGACACTTTATGAGGGATTGTACTGATAGACAAGGGGTAGTGATTTTAAACAGAAAAAGGATAGATTTAGGTTAGATATATGAAGGAAATTCTTCACTCTGAGGGTGGTGAGTCACTGGAACAGGATGCCCAGAGAAGCTGCGGCTGTCCCCTCCCTGGCAGTGTTCAAGGCCAGGCTGGACGGGGCTTTGAGCAACCTGGTCTAGTGGAGGTTTCTCTGCCCATGGCAGTGGACTTGGAACTAGATGATCTTTAAGGTCCCTTCCAACCCAAACCATTCTATGATTCTATGTTAAGTGTCTGGAAAAACAAGATGAAAATTTTGTTTGCCACATCTGTTACGTGTGCAAACTGAATATGCCTTATTTATGCGTTGTGTTGGAGGAGACGGGAAAATCTTAACAAGAATTCATTGTGCCAGAAGGAGAAGTGGATATACATAAGGCCCCAAGTTAGTCTCTTCTACTTTCAAGACTGTTTCTGATATGACTTTATTGTACAATTTTTACCAGATTCTCAGAATCTCTTGCCTATAGCTTTAAGGTGAGTGGTTTTTTTTTCTGTCATTAATTTCTAATTTCATTTAGAAATAGAATGACAACTGATCTACAGTTCCAACTATACACTCACATTTACAGTCTATGCATAAAGGAGATTCAATGTTGACTTTTCATGACAGTCTTGAGGAGTGCATTAGTGCACTGCATCTTATCTAGGAGGAAATAATATAGAAGATAAGTCATGATATGTCATGATTACATTACCACATTAAAAGAAGGCACTAAGGAATAGTTTTAGAGAAATACCAGCTTAATTTTGTGAAACAGAAGTTAAGAATAAATTAAAAAGTGAGAGCTTGTCTTTCTTTTGAGCTTTCCTTATACTGCATCTAAAGTAATCTTGAATTTGCTATGCACTTCAGACCTGCCTTTCTGTACCCAGAACGAATTTGTATTCTTTCAGAGGAGAGGCTTTCTCATAAAGGATCATTCCTTGTTTCTTCGTGTGATGCTGAAAGAAATGTTGTTAAGATGTAACACATAAAGTTTCAAGATACAGGCAAGTTACTTGTGATAAATTATTTTACTGTCTCATGAAAAACATTAAATACCTTGAGCCCCCTTACCCTCCATGAATATAGCTGACAAGAAGCTGGAGAACACACCTGCACATGCTTTGCAGCAGATGTCACAGGATAATTTGTCATACAGGTACATATCCGTGAGTCTAAACCCTGACAACTGCGTAGAGGATGATGGGTTTTTATATCTTTCAGGCTGTGTTAGAGAAGACAGGACTGTTTGAGATGGCATAACAGAGCATTCAAAGAACTTTCTACAGCTGTCATCACACCACCATCCCTTGATCAGAATGCTGCTCAAATGAAACAAGGCTCCTTATAAATAATTGACCATTGCTGATGTTGTCTCTCTTAGTTCTAAGAGGCAAAGAAAGTGAAAATAAAAAGCAGAGTAAAACTACCTCAGAGTGCAGAGGTGACTTTATGAAGCTGAAGACTGATATGCAGCTCTATAGCTTCCAGTTACCACCATCAACTAACAGTAACAATTTCTTCAGAAGCTGTCACAGGTATAGAAGTTATTGTTCAGTGCATTATTGAAATAACTTGTATTTATGCCTGGGAAACTCTCCCATGTTTATTTTCCCTGAAACTTAGCTCCTTTCTGTAGTACAGAAACAAGCTTAAGATTTACACTATTTTCTATAGCCAACAAATTGATACACAGTCATATATCATGAGCTTTGCAAATGAAAAAATGTGAGTACCTATGAACCCCTACTTGACACTACATAGAAGATTTTTCCCTTGTGTAGATTTTGTTTTCTTCTCAAACATTACAGCTCTGTCTGCAACTCAGACATTACTATTTATGAGTACAGTATGTTCCTCTGCTTCAGCTGTTGTGGCAGAAGTATATGGCATTGACTTGGTGCCTTAGCAAACAGAAGAGTAAAAGAATAATCAGATAGTTAATAAAAAGATTGCCAGTTAGAGTAGACTCTGACCTTTGTAATTCTTTGCAAATACCAGTTCATTTAAGGTTACCTTGTTCATGCAAATTGAGAACTTCTTGTCATGAGGCCCCAGATCCAGCCTGTTCATTGACAGCATGGATCTCATTAGCAATTTCATCTAATTGAGATTATGAACAACCTGTAATGTTATGAAAGAATGCTATTTAATTTTAAGCTTTTTTACCAACTCCTCCCTTGGCTTTGAAAGGAGTACAAACTGAGAGCAGGCTAAAAGAATCACTTTTATCATGGCTACTGTTTATTTACCTGAAAACTACTGTAATATCTTGTCCCCATTAAAATAATTATTAATATAAACTCACAGAGACCTGCAGCTGCAATGACATCCTTTTAATAGCAGCTGACCTTTATGAGCTGCAGACACGATCCAAGTTGCCCCTAATCCATGCCAGATCCTGCTCTTGGTACAGAATTACTGCTGGTCTCACATAGCTTCACCCTGAAACATGATGAGAGGGCTTTGAGTCTCCTCCCGCAGGTAACTCATACCACTTGACTATAGGTCTGACAAAAGCTATTTGCTTGGTAAATATTGACTTAATCAAGGCTTGTGAGCTCCAGGTGGAGTCAGTGAAGAATCCTAAACTGAAATATCTTTCTGCTGTGAAATGCTGAGAGAAATACTAATTCATCTGCACATAAGCAAAAAAGCAGTAATAAAAATATCCTTGGGAGGCTTCCACAGTGTTAACAGTGGAGATGGAAAACAGGTATTTCAACAGGCCAGAGACAGGTCAGAAAAGCTCTGAGAGATGCTTTAGACAACAACATGACTAGCCAGACCAAGCTCAAGAGGAAGACATGCCAGAAACAGACATGCCAGAAGACAAATATCCAGACAGGTATGAGGGCTAGGAGGCTATCCGACAGGATTATGAAGCAGAGATAGGTTTTAGCAAGTAGATGATGGAAAGAGAGCAAGCAATCAAGTACCACAAACGTGAGGGAACAGGGTCAGACACCAGGAAGGCGGGAACCAAGCCAGCAGTGGAGTCAGGACTGAAGTGGGGGTGATCAAAAAGGCAACCAAGACAGAGGAGCAGAAACCAGGCGCTCCAGAACATGAGGCTTGCCTATATCTGACGACACACTAAGCAGGAAAAAGCAAGCTCTACAACCATATCGTGTACCTTGTATTTACAAGAACCCATGGGTTAGCCTCCTGGGATAACCTGCAACTGCAACAATGTTACATAACTCTTGCAATAACAAGTTGCAGGCAAGTACAGGGCTCGCATCCTTGGCAAACCTAGGCAGAGGCTTCCAGTAATCACATGACTGGTTACAAATCACATCATAATCTTACACTCACACACGCAGGTTCAATTTGTTCCTCTCCACTTTCCCAACAACACTGATGGGGAAGGAGACCCAGGCTCCTACACATAGCATATAAAGCACGTGCTATGAAGAACCCGGGTTTCCAAGGATGGATTTAATCCTGGGGATCAGAAGGAGGGCTGAACAGTTGAAGCTGCCTGTAAACACTGTTTTCTAATAAAAAAAAATAAATCTGTGACGTAAGTCAAACTGGAAGTAAAAGATATTATATATTGCACCCAGAGCTGCACAGGGTTTGAGAAGGGTGTCCAACTAACTATATGAAATTCTCTATCACAAAGGAAACTAAGTATTGGTATATGGAAATATTAGTGAATTTTCCCTTAACAATGCTGTTTCTGTAATCCCTTGTGGTTCAGATTTGCAGAAATTGTTCAGCCTACTGAGCATTGGGCTACACATGTTAAAATACATTGGTGTTTACTGAAATGTGTAGATTTCTCAGCACCCAAGCTGGTGCCTGATATTGAGCTGCAAGTGGACCGATGTACACACATACATTTTTGAGATGCAAATTCTATGTGTCATTAAATTGTGAAAATGAATCTAAAATAGTTATACCAACTTGTCACTTCAGTTATGGAGGTGTTATTTCTTGATGATTAGTATTTATTATTTAATAACTGAAGAGTTTATAATATTTTAGAAGTTCACATTATCCTGCATGTGTTCATCTGACTGTCCAGACTGTTTCTGAAGTTTCTGAGCAAGTATCTATATGCTCTAACTCTTTGTACAACCGCTATGTGATTATCTCAAAGACATGGCCTACGGATGCTTATTTCACATCGTCATCAGCTCCTCCCAGTTCATGTACGAGACACCATGCCTGCTGTTACCTGCACATACAATAACACTTCGGAGTATGGTAGCTGGGACTAAAAAATAAAGACAACTTAAAATACCAATCAGTTTCCAAACTCTTTTCTTTGTATTTTTGGAGGACAACACAGAAATAGTAGGCTCTATTAACAAATAGGAATGCATTTTAGTTCTAAGCTCCATATATTTGTTGGATTTTGTTCCTTTTTCTTCTCTTCTCCATCACTTTTCTCTCCTAGTGATGTTAGCTTCCCACAGCTCTTTCCATTTTGTCTGACAGATGGTAGAACTTCTACCAACACTTCATGCATCATTTATAAATATTTATCCATCATCATCAACGATACAGACAGTGGGATTGAGTGTGCTCTCAATGAGTTCATTGTCGACACCAAGCTGAGTGGTGCAGTTGACACACCAGAAGGACGGGACGCCATCCAGAGGGACCCGGACAAGCTCAAGCAGTGGGCCTGTGCGAAACTCACAAAGTTCAACAAGGCCAAGTGCAAGGCCCTGCACATGGGTTGAGGCAATCGCAAGCACAAATACAGGCTGGGCAGAGAATGGATTGAGAGCAGCCCTGCCAAGAAGGACTTGGCGGTACTGGTGGATGAAAAGCCAGACATGAGCCACCAATGTGCACTTGCAGCCCAGAAGGCCAACTGTATCCTGGGCTGCATCACAAGCAGTGTGGGCATCAGGTCGAGGGAGGGGATTCTTCCACTCTGCTCCGCTCTGGTGAGAGCCCACCTGGAGTCCTGCATCCAGCTCTGCAGCCCTCAGCACAGGGAAGGCATGGAGCTGTTGGAGTGGGTCCAGAGGAGGGCCACAGAAATGATCCGAGGGCTGACACACCTTTCCTATGAGGAAAGGCTGAGAGAGTTGGGGCTGTTCAGCCTGGAGAGAGAAGGCTTTAGGGACAACACTTAGAGGGGGTTTATAAGAAATTTGGGGACAAAGCTTTTAGCAGGGCTGTTGTGATAGGACAAGGGGTAATGACTTTAAACTAAAAGAGGGTATATTTAGACTGGATATAAGGAAGAAATTCTTTGCGTTGAGGGTGGTGAGGCACTGGGACAGGTTTCCCAGAGAGGTGGTAGATGCTCCATTCCTGGAAACATTCCAGGTCAGGTTGGATGGGGCTCTGAGCAACCTGATCTGGTTGAAGATGTCCCTGCTCTTTGCACAAGCAGTTGGGCTAGATGATTTGAAAGGTCCCTTCCAACTCAAATCATTCTATGATTCCACCATTTCTTTAACAGCGGTTTTTGTTAGAAAATAAAGCTTAAAACAAGTTTGTTGCACAACATGGAGATACTTTAGCTAGGTCCGAATGAAGTGAAAACAGCATGAGAACATGAATATCGCCTTCTGCCTAAGTATATTGCCTGCATAGCACTGTGCTGTGAAATGAAAATGTAGCTGAACCTTTGAGTTAGTCTTAGATTCAGGTGTTTTAGTTTACTCTACAAGGAAATCCTAGTTTTCTGGAGAAGATTTACCCTCGGAGGTATCTAAATGCTGAAGTAAACAAAGGCACAGAAACTTTTTTATATCAAGAAGAGGTGCTAGGCAGAAGATATTCTTGCCTATGAAAAGTAAGTGAAGCTTTGTTGCAGGACTAACAAAGTCAATTCCAGCACTCATGATGAGGAGTTGAACTGACCAGAAGTCATTAATCTGGTTTTCAGCATAGCTGACCCTTGACAAGCCACTGTAAATAGTACTTCAACAGCTGATAGAAAGCTAGGAAGGTCCACAATTTATTAAGAGTCTCTGAAAAAAATACCTAGTTTTGCATGTAATATATAACAATACAAACATGTGGCTGGAGAACAAAATGCAAAATTATCAGGGAAATTAAGGTAACAGTAGGAAAACCTGGAAAAGAAGACAATATTAAATGTGAACAACCTCTTTTTACAGTGGCTTGACAGAATGTTTCA
>Ga0065711_1037635_pt1 | contig 19625 bp, 9 predicted proteins | sample Hoacrofraction12_FD_59098 | JGI IMG/M metagenome (GOLD analysis project Ga0065711, IMG submission 59098) | Hoatzin crop microbial communities from Cojedes, Venezuela - Epithelial fraction 12 v2 (version 2) | ecosystem: Host-associated > Birds > Digestive system > Esophagus > Crop | place... | reverse complement strand
AGTTAGCATGACTAGGCTGCTTAAGCAAAACAGTTAGCATAACTGAACAGGCCGCTGGAAAGGACAGCTAAGAATAACAATTGAGAAAGTTCTGATAGTGCACATGGTGTGGGTTAGCAAAAACAAGATGTGTTCAAGCACGTGGAGGCGGTCTGTTGCTATTAGCATTAGTGCATAGTTACCAATCATAAGGGAATATGGGGTGCATGAACAGCGCGTGATTTATGTCTGTAGCCTATCCGAATAAGCGTGATTGCGTGTGCAGATATGAAAAATGTATATAACCACGCAAGCAGAGCAATAAATCGAATCGCCTGTGCATTGTATCAATGTGTGAGAGTCATTCCTGTCCCTGCATGGATGCTGAAACTCGGCAACCTATTTTCTTGTTTTTAACAAAAAAGAAAGTAAAATTCTGGGTCTTCTTCATACACAGATATTGTACTCTTTTTATGCTACAGATAACAACAGATACCCCCAGACATCAGTCCAGGCTCAGTTGTTCCACCTGAGACTGTTTTTGCAGTAGTTGTTTCCTGTGAGGGAGAGTTACATCCATGCTGCAGACTATACTAGGATAGTGATGCTAATTAAAGAAAAAAAAAAATCAGAGGCCACAACCCTAAATACACTAGTTGTAGCATTATGGAAAATGTGTGTGCTGTGGAGGGCCCTTCTAGAAAAGAATTGATCAGAAAATACCTTTGCAATGAAAATTAACACTGAAAATCAGGGATTGAGCTTGGGCACGTTGACTTTTTTTTCACCTTACTTGCAAGATGTGCTATTTGTGCTAAAGTTGTCTTAGCACAGGAATACTCTCTGTGGGATTGACACCAGTCTGTAGAAAGACATGTAAAGGCTGCCAGGGACTCCAGCTTGAATAGGGAGAGCAGTTCATATATTCTGTACCCAACCCCTGCAACGTAGTTTAGAGCAGAGCCCTAACTGGCAATTGAAGATCATAAAGATGAAATTGTGTGTTTCAGGGCAATAATACAACCTCTGTGCGGCTGCTTTTCCTTGCTATGCTGAAGTGTTGTCCTTCACCAGTCCAAACTCTCCCTATGGTTTATTTTCAGCTTCTCCTCCAGTCAGTGATCAAGGCTGTTCTGTAGTTGGCAGGTCCCTTTTTAAAGCCCCATGTTCAGTGAGGAGGCTGAAGCTGTACCTTGCTCCTCCAGTCTTGGCACCCATTTTGGAAGTGCATATCCATGCATATCTTTGCAGAGCTTTGTGTGCTGTTGCAGAGCACTTACAAAGCAGTCTTTCCACCAGTTTTGATGGAAACCATACTGTGATCACAGATGGCAGAAGCAGGTGAATAAAGTCTATTGCAAAATCTCAGGTGCAGGCAGTCAAAGCCGTTAATAAGAGGCAACTTGAACTGTAGCTACAGAAGGGACTGGGGCAGTCTGCGGAGTATCTGAATGGCTCTAGTGTTATCTCCTTCCAGTGCTCCATGCCTGCGCTGTTAAGACTTTTATGTCTGTCCGCTGAACAGCCAGCTGATCATAACCAACAGAGTTTTATTTTAATTTCCCTACAGGGTTTTTGTTTTTCTTGAAAAAAATGACTGAGGACTGAAGGATTTTCCAGCTGGAAAATAAGATCTGTCAGTTGGAAATTCTGACTAGATCTAAGTAGACACCTGTATAATAATTTGGATGTATTAGGTGGCTGGAAAGGAATGTGAGGGTGTAAGGAAAATGGAGGGGGCAGGAGAAGAACTTAAGGAGCCTAATATGTTGATAGCTGTTCTGTGTTTTCCCCTTTTCTCCCTAAAGGTAAGTTTTATTTAGGAAAAAAAAAAGTTAAAGGTAGGTAATATTGACCACCATAAATTGCAATGTTGAGTGTCAATAGAATTTATCCTGGACAGTGATATATGCTGATGCTTTGCCAAAACCAGTGGCATCCGTGTGGTACTGTCCCTATGGCAGAGGGAGATTTTGGGAAAAGCCTCTGGGACTCAGTTATTCCTTCAAGTTTCTAGACTTTCGTGTCATAGGGCATTGCCTTTAACTGACAGCCTGCATTAGCTCAGGTATTTTCATAGAATAATAGAATGGTTTGGGTTGGAAGGGACCTTAAAGATTATCTCATTCCAATCCCCCTGCCATGGGCAAGGATACTTTCCTCTAGTCCAGGTTGTTCAAAGTCCCATCCCACCTGGCCTTGAGCACTGCCAGGGAGGGGGCAGCAACAACTTCTCTGAGCATCCTGTTCCAGTTACTCACCACCCTCATAGTAAAGAATTTGTTCCTAATATCTAATCTAAACCTACCCTCTTTCAGCTTGAAGCCATTACCCCTCGTCCTATCACTAAATGCCCTTGTCAAAAGTCCCTCTCCAGCTTTCTTGCAGGCCCCTTCGGGTACTGGAAGGCTGCAATAAGGTCTCCCTGCAGCCTTCTTTTCTCCAGGCTGAACAGCCCCAACTCTCTCAGCTTTTCCTCATAGGAGAGGTGTTCCATCCCTGGGATCATTTTTGTGGCCCTCCTCTGGACCCTCTCCAGCATGTCCATCTCTTTCCTATGCTGAGGGCTCAGAGCTGGACGCAGGACTCCAGGTGGGGTCTCTATTTAATTCTGTATGACTGAGGGCTTGTTATTAGTTTTGGTATTTGTTTGAATTTGAAATGTGAATGTAATTGGGGGATTCAAAAGCACTGTGGAATGAAGCTGAAGGAAATATTTGTACAGCCTGCTGCGACCTGAAAGCACTAAGCTTTGCACAGACGTAGAACGAAATCCATTTTGAGTCTGTTATGTTCGGACGTGAATATAAAACACAGCCTCTCAAGTGCATGTCCCAGGAATAAAGAATTAGACATTGAGGGAATGTGTTCCCAGCAAATATTATTTATGCCTTATTTCATCAAGCAAGAGAAACTAAATTAAAAGGCCGGGCTGAGATTTTGTTTTTTTCATTTTGTACTCAGGTAAAAAGTCTATGACATTTTAGAAACGCAGCATGGAGGGCAGAGAGACAATTTCCCCAAGTCCCTGCATTGGTGCCAGACGAAGGGCTGCATCTTATCCTGTGCTTGGTACCCTGAGTCTCTGGTTGCAGCTGGGTACTCACACTGGAAGTTGTCCTCATCCACACCCAGGACAAAGCTAAAAATAATTGTACCTGGATAATGGGTTATGAAATAATTATAAAACATTTTGAATTATAGCAAAATCAGCAAGGGTCTAGAGATTAACTGTGATGCCAAGACCCAAAACAACTGGAATAATCTAGAATGAAAACTCTACTTTAACTTGTTATTTCCATGGTCTGAAAACACACCTTTTTGCTGTTGAGTCTTTGGTGTTGGTGGTTGCATTGCATCCTGTTTTTAGCACCTGAAGCCAAGCTGAGAAAATCCAGTTCTTGGCATGTAGAAGCTAATGCTTCGCATCAACATGTCGTTGCCAAATTACATGGAAAGCGTTCTCTTGCCAGGTCACTAGAAATTAGATTAATTGTAACACAGAAACCACAGGGAGGGAGAAGAAAGCAGTATTATGCCTCTGAATATCACTGTACCCCTGATTGTACAACAGGAAAGTCAGCCTGAAAGAGAAACACCAGACAGCATGCTCCAAAGTATTTCCACCATGTTCATGGCTTCTTGGTGGTGAGATCCAGTGTGGAACTGATGAATGTACTGGTACCAGTAACCACAAGGGCCATTGACCAGAATGGTGAAAAGGGGTATGATTGGCACAAGTAGGTACTAATCAAGTTTCCCACTATTAGTTTACTCACAATGCAGATTGCATCTGAGTTTTACTCACTGGGACAAAACAAGCAAAAATAAACATTGCTGTGTCTGACAGCACCACTTTGAATTATGTTTCCTTTTTCTGAAACAATTTTTGCTTACCAAGCACAGGCCAAGAGGTCTCCAGCTATGGCCTCGTAGAGGAGGTCAAAGACATAGCCAGGCCAAGATCTTTGTGAAATTACAGAGCTGTATTATGTCTGTCCCTTGTGGGGGGCCATAACTATGGCAATGTCCTAGCACTTTGTGTTGTCCATGGTGCTCTCTTGCGCAGCTCTGCTGAAGACCAACATCATTTCCCAGCAATCTAATGTTCTCTGTGTGGCCTGTCCAGACACTCTGAGTCTCATCTGCCTTACGCAGGGTTGAGTGCAAGGATGTTCAGCTTGGCTGCCTAAGCAAACCTTCACCACTGAGGTACAGAAACCAAGGTGTAGAATAGTTGTCTTTTTTCCCTCACTTCTTGCATATGTGGAAATGTAAAATTTCTTTTTGGGCTATAGGTGTTAGGCAGTTCTTACCAGAGGTAGTTAATGCAGTTGAACAGACAAACTTCTCCGTTGCAGAATATTTTCTCAAGTTGGGGGAGAAGCCACATGTGGATTTTTCACCAACATTGACCATTTCATGTGTGCTAAGAGTGAGGATTTTCAGGTGCGTTCAACTTCACTGCCCTGAGCTTCCCTATTGATTTTACCAGGAGTAAGGTTAAATCCAAGTGCTGCCGTGTGGGCTCTTCACTGAGATAGGCTGGAGAGGTGGCAGGCAGGTACCTTAGCGAGCATGCTGAGCTGGAAGGTAGGAGGCTGTTTTCCACCCTGTCATTCACCTGCTTGAATACACAGGCAAGTCTGGAAGACACAGGGCAGCTCCTGTGACTTGGTTTGCTGACTCTGAAGTGTTGCAAAGACTTACTTTATTGTTGGATAGTGCTTTGAGATAGAAAGTGCAATATATAGCATGTGGCATGTGTTCCTATTTTATAGTTTGGTGGTATTTCCACCCATGAAACACCAAATTTAAGCACGGAAAGAGCAGTGAACAATAAATGACAAATAACTGGTAATTGTTTTATGTACACATACCTTAGCTGTAGTCACATATGGCATAGAAACAGGTGTTTCGCTTGTATTCCCACAAATAAAACATCCTAAGGAGTAATGCCAGGTCACAGCAAACAAAAAAAGAGTATTAAGACTATTGAGGGAGAGAAGTGTTTGGAACACAAATAAGTATTCATAAATATTTTCATCCCTTCTGTGTGATGTCTGGCCATACGCTTCTAGGTTGTCCTTCCCCCACATTGGGAAGTTAGTTTGAGTAAGAACTTGAACATTTAGCTTACACAAGTCTTACCTTAAATAGTGAAATAAAAACTGTCTTTAGTAAAATTTAACAAAGAACAATTTTGGAGAAGTCTTCATCCATTATGACAGACTAGTGTAATTGGTTTGAGGGCACAAAGGAGCAAAGCTTTGCATGAAAGCTCTGGTCCCAAGCCCACAAGAGCAAGCCAGTCGCTGCCTGTGTGTTGTATGAGGAAGCAAATCGAACTAAGTAGTTCAAATAGGATTTGTTTATTTATTAGATGTACTTACAGTGTGGACTTCTTGAGAACACAGGTTTCATTTTACCTATGTGTATCTTGAAAGAAATCAAACTGATTTCTGTTGACTTTGGCCACAAGCAGTATCTGTGGAGCAATCTCTCTAAGTCATTCCTCGTGCAGCTGTGGAAAATCCCTCAAGGTTAGCAGCCTTTAGATGCAGAGTTACTTAGATGCTGTAGGATTTTGAAAAAACAAACGGTTGTCCAAAGGCAGCCAGCATATGGGTACATTATTAGAGCTGAAATGGGAGGAGAGGAGGAGGATCCTTGAAAGAGGACCATTATATTATTCCCTATTTTCTGCAGAAAGTATTTCCTGTTATATTAAAAAGACAGAATGACTAGTGTATAACATAAACCTATAATAGAACAAATACTTCAAAGACACCTTGGGCCTGCTAGTAAATTCATGCTACACCCTGTCCACGACAGTAGTTGAGAACTTTGTTCAGCAGTTTGCATCAGCACATGCTTATCCTTTTTTGACCTCAGTCTTCGGTTCAGGAAGCTATTGAAGCACATGCCTGATTTCCAGTGCATGAAAAGTCCCATTGATTTCAGCCTGCAATATAAAACTAGTAACTATCATAATTATGATGCATTCCTGATTCCTAGACGTTCAGTGATTGATCATCTAATGTGCCCAACTATTTTGTCATGTAAGCAGCTTCCTTCTTGCAAAGAAAGCACAATAGCTGTTTTGTTGTCTATAATTGTAACTCTAGTTTGTTACTCAAAACTTTTCTTATGTCTGGTTATTTAAAGGTCTAGCTGATCACATCTTGCATCTTATTAAAGCAGTCTACAAAATGCCAGCTGTGGGGATAAAATCGCATGCCTTTTCCACATCCCGTAGGTCTCCTCTCAGTCTTCAGTGTGAGTGAAGTACTAACACGGGCTTAAATTTGGTGCTTGTTTTTTCATGAGGATAGGAGCACTCTGATGCCTCCTGCATAACAGATGATGTTTCTGTATTGTTGGAGGATGTGAATAATTAAAGCATGCATCATATCTTAACTGTTGCAGTTTTAGAAAAGGGGTGTGTTTGTGGCTGAATACTTTTCTTAGCTGCAACACAGAGAATGCACATGCAGTACACTTCGGCAAATGAGTTCAAAACTTCATAATTAACTGGCTGTCAAAGATTTGGAAGCAAAACACAGGAGGTGGTTAGGAAATCAAAGTATGATGTGTTTTTAATCACAAAACACAAGGAAATTTAAAAAATTTATGAGTAATAAATCTATATTGTTGGTACCAAATGGCTGGCTTTGCAGTCCTTTAATGTAACACCTGCGCTTCCTCTCTGTGAGTAACAACCCTTTTTTTGACTGCCTGAGGAGCAGTGCAAGAGTAGGTTTGCAGGCTCAGGAGAACAAAGCCAGGTTCCCAGACTGAGCTCTGACTGCACTTTAGGATTCCATTTGCAGTCTGTTTGGTTTGTAATTCAAATCGCTCCAGACCAGAGTTAATGTTTAGACCACAGCCACCTGAAATTTGCTTCAGGGCTGAAGCCCAGCCAGATTGCAAATGGAGGAAACACTTGAGGTTTGCTAAATACAGTTAATAGGGGATTAGAGGCTGAGTTTTTTATGGTAGCACAGGGAGGTCTGTAATAGAAAAAATATTAAAATGCAAATATACAACTTCAACTGTGCTGAGCAGGATGAAATTGATTGCACTCTAGCCATCAAGCAGCTATTCTTCCTTTCATTAAGCAATGGGAAAATGAGAGGAAGAATATAACAGGGCTCTGATACAGTTTTTGATGAGGGATGACGTTCTGTTACAGCCAGCTGATGGGAGATGACACAATGGCTGGGTGACTGGACTGTAAGTTATAGGGTTCCGGAGATGATACCTGTCTTTCTGCTGCTAATTTGTAATATGCACAAAGACTTGAGCGAGTCTTCATTTTTTTTTTCCATTTGTTTTTTTAATGGCCACATCCATTTAGCTTCTTGGGGCTCCTTCCCTGTCTGTGTGTGTGCAATGCCTCACGCAATGAGGTGTGGGTGTACCCATCGTACAAATATTTACCACTGCCCTATAAATCACAAAGTCATAGAAACAGAGAGCTGGAAGGAACCTTGGAGGTTGTTGAGCTGGATGAAACAGGATCAAGTGTAGTTAAGCCATGCCTACCAGACACTTTTCTTAACATTTTCTTTAAAACTCCGGTAAAGGAAATTCCACATTTCTAGGTCGCCTGTTCAAGTGGTATTTATCTGAACTTTGTCTGCATAATTTCAGAGAAGGAGATTCCACTCTCCTAGGTTGCCTGTTCCAGTATTTCACCACTGTAGATGATATATTTTTCTAATATCTGACCTAAGTTGTCTTTGCTAGAGCTTTTGCTGATTCCTCCTCTTTCCTCTCCCACTGACTATGAAGAACAATCAATCATTCCTCTCTTCTTAAAAGTCCCTACGCATTGGAAGGCTTTTTGTCACATTCATTCCTCAGTTTCCTCTCCTCCAGACTAAACAACACCCAAGTCTTTATCCTCCTCTCAAATGGCAGATTCAGAACTGCAGCTGGCTGTTAGAGTGATTTCTGTGTTGCCAAAATGTTGTGTAGCCCCTGGCTGTTTCTCCAGACCCAAGAGGATTTACCCTTGTGGAACTCTTTGCAAATTTAGTCCTGAGATTAGGGGTTTCAAAAGCTGTTGTGAAAGTAGGAGAGACCTCACAGTTGATATGGTTAGAAAAGGAACATCAGAGGACTCTGGACAATTCCGCTGGTTTTAGGGCTTGTATGTGAGTGAGAAAGCATGTGTGTGTGTTTATGCAAGCAGTTTTTAATGTGAAAAAACTAGATTTTAAAGGATGAGTTCACTTAAAAAAAAAAAAAAAAAAGGTGCTTTCCTGAAAGGAGGAACATGGACAAGGTAGAGCTGGCCACTTGGGTTGGGGAGGGAAGCCAAGGGCTGGCAGGTATCAGAGGGGACACATGTGACGTGGAGCTATGCGGACCACCTTGGAGATGCGCACTTGCTCTGAAAAGCCTTTGCCACAATTCCCAGCAACCAGAACTGGAGGAGTTTGACAGACTTTATTGGCTTTTTTGCTCCCTTCTTGTCTCCTCCTTACCTTGCCACTCAATTTGTTATTTTCTGGTTCTGTATGCAACTTCAGAAAAATGGAAACTCCACAAAGAACCAAAACTTCCGAAATTCTAAACTCCAAGGACATCTCTTTCCACATTTTTGCTCTTAGAGAAAATAAGGACTGTAAATCTCAGCTATGATTCTCATAACCCCAGCCTGACTTTTTTTGTCCTTACTAGAAGAAGAAAGACTTTTAATTGAAAAAAAAGCCAAACAAAAACCCTTCAAAATTTAAAGGACTCTTCCAAAATGTAGATCAGACTATCAAAGATGAAGTGCTGTGGTTTTTTCGCTGATGAAAGTCATGTTGTAACAAAAGAGTTTTAATTTAGGCTTTAATTTAGATGAGAGATTTGGTCAGAAAATTTTTAGTCAGAAGAGACCACAGAGAGTTTCTGAGCCACTTTTTTTTTCAGAGATCACAGGCAGGTAGCACATAGTATTAGAGGAGACGTGGGGCAGGAGCTTGGCTCAGCAAGCCTGTCCTGCAGGGCCAGACTGTCATCATGATGTATCCCTGTTTCTGCCAGAAACAGAAAGCAGGGGAGGCTTTTCTGCACCTGCAGCTGACTTGGTGTATCTCCTGCTAAGTACAACAGCTCTTGGGGCCAACAAATTTTATGGGGCAATGGCTTGGCTAGGTTTTTATTCTTTCTTTAAATCCAAGGCAGGAAATTTGCAAAGCAAGATGCATATAAGCATCTTCTTTGCTATCCACAGGGAATGCTCTTGCCTTCTGCCCTGTGCTAGGGATGTTGGCATGAGAGAGAAGGTGATATTGCAAAGCCCTCATCTGTCTCCTCAGTCAGCTTTTGAAGAAATCTGGATGATAGGCATGATTTTGTATGCAATTTTAGCATGATCCCTGTTACTCATATTGACTGCTGCAGCGGAGGTGGGCAGTGTACTAACTTGCATGTTGCTGGACTAAAACACTGACTCTGTAGGATCTTGTGGCTGACCCACCTTCTCCAAGAAACTGTCGTAAAACCATAATCAACATAAGGAAAAAGACAAGATTCAGCACCTATCATCCCACTACTCTACCCACTATTTTAAAATCTTCATTCTGACTAGACGATGATAGCAATAAATCATAGCCAACATCTTACTCACCCTAGTACTAAACAACAAGCTCCTTTAGTGGTTAAAACAAGCCTGTAAGTGTAGTTATTCCCAAGCTAATGTCAGTTGAGGTGATTCATCCACCTGGAACAGTGTTGTGAGCTGATTTTATGCAGCAGAAGTTTATAGCCCAGTCTTTCAGCAGCGTTAACAAGCCAACTTCCCGGACTGCCCTGATACACTTGTATTATTTAAATATCAGAACTGATTAGTTCACAGTGGAGAACTCACTAGAATTGTGTGTTCTTAGAAACATGCACCTACAGAAGCTTCATCTTTGTGCTTATCTCTGATATCCCTACCCTTTTGACCTGTTAGGTGGATGATCTTCATTATTCCGAAGACTTCTGAATATCTGAACCTAACCAGGCAGATGTAGCTGAAAAAAAGATGTCTTCCCTGCTATGTATAAAATGTATGGTAGATCATTGACATCTATTTAAAGAGAAACTCTTATCTGTGGCACTGACGTGGAAGTTGATTGCTTTGCAACATGGTAAAGGATCAGGCCCAGGAGAATTCCTAAAATCTTGTTTGTGAAGTGACTTAAGATTCCAATAGTTCATAGCTCTGATGATATCCACGCCTTCCTTCACTGCTTGCAAACAGGATTGAAATTAAAGAATAGAGGCATGCATTAATTCTTACTGTTGTTGATGATGACAGTGAATTCAAAATTCCTCAGGGACCAATACAATTGTCCACTTTGACCTGTGGTGTAAAACAAGCCAAAGAATTTGACCTTGCTATTTTTATATTTTTCCCTCCCAAGGACATGAACTATCGATGACATTAATCTGTGTCTGAGCCATGAGCACATCTTTTAGAAAGGCATCCAATCTTGATTTCAGATTTCAGCTGATGATAGAATTACAACACCCAGGAGAAGTTACTCTCATTTGTTTAAAAAAAAAAAAAAAGTATTTCCTACTTGAGCAAGATGAGATTCAGCTTCTAGTCAGAAGCTCTGCACATCCTGTCTGCTAGATTACACATCCCACGAACAGCACTTCTTTTCTCTGATCTAGATTGTATAGAATGTGAAAGAAAATGATTGGCATTTTTTTAGGAAAAAATTCTTAATGAACTCCAGATGTTTCAGAAAAAAACACTGTTGATATTGGATTTTTTTAAAAAATTGTCTTTAAAAAACTTTTTTCTTAACTAAGCATGATAAAAAATGTGTGACATTTTGAAGAAAAGGTAAATACTCTCAAATGTTTTCATTTGTGAAAGCTGTATTGAGAAATTACAGAAGGGAGATTGTGTCCATTTTCAACGTTCTGAAACAAAAAATATCTCAGATATCTTTTTGCTGTGACAAAATCCTTCCAGTTTTATGCACATTCAAACTGCCTCTTTATCTGTTACAACTTTAGATTCTGAAGTCCTTATAAAAAAGGATTACCTTCTTAAGCCAATGCTTATATGCGTACTTTCCTCTTTATGAAAAAGATAGGAGATAATTTCTTTGTGCAATACAATCACTGGTGATTCGCACAGGCTTAAATGATGTAGAAAAGCCTCAAAACATTCAGAAGTGCTAGAACTAATGAACAAGTTGCCATTTCCCTCAATAGTGACTTTGTTTGGAGCTTCTGTACTAACTTTGAGCATCCTTGTCATACTTCTCTATCTGTAAAAAAACTCCGGATTTTTTTTCCTGAAAGCAGCTACTGAAACCCAAAAGGTTTAATCAGTGTGATGAAGTAAAGCCCAAAATTCATATGGTGAGAAAGCAGACAGTTGACTAGAAAGTGGGTGTTTGTAAAATACAGATGCAAAACCCAGACATTTTCCTGTTTTGTTCTCCTGTTGGATTTTCAGAAACTACTTTTCTAGCCATTTCCTTGCCCATTATTCTTAATAAAGATTTTACTGGGTTATGGACTATTTTCTTTGGGCCAGGCAAAAGGTGCTAAGATGTTTCCTCTGGAATTTAAAGATTCTTATTTTCATGAGGGTAGGTATGTTATCCTGCACCGAGTGGGAAGTCTGATGGGGAAAAGCTTACAAATAATTAATTTAAGGAAAGGTAAAATCTTGTTTACACTTTGATTGAGTCCTGGGAGAGGGGAGGCAAAAATAAATCAAAACATTCCACTCCGTGAGTTTCAACTTTTATGGATTTCCCATTGGTAATGTTTCACTTACTATGATTCAGAACTTTGTGTAATGAAGTAGGTCAATACATATAGGAAAGCATTTATGCCAACAAGGTTTGCTTGATCGTGGACCAGTAAACACAAGGTTTTCTGTTTAAGTCATTTGTGCCAGCCGCCCTTTTTAGACTGTCTGTTTCACTTCCACTGCAACAGCCTCATCTAAGCTGTACCTGCCAACCTGCAACTAAAAAAAAAAAAAAAGTATATTTTTAATTTGCCTGAGATCACACACTTTAGCATTAAACCACAAACAGACAAAAAGGATCAACTTATGGCTGCTGCTGCTCTTTACTTTTCCCATGTTACTGAAAAGGAGAAAGTGGATGAGGGCACAGGAAAGAAGCCATGCGGGGTGTGCAGATGTGCATGAGAAGGATGGCAGCATGGAGCGGAGCCAGGTCACTTGCTAGATGTTTCTCTGCTACCATCCACTACACTGTTGATGCACAGTGCCTCTTACCCGAGCTAAATATTCCTCTTCTCTGACCACTTTGATGGACTGCTTTTCTTTTACAAGTGGGGGAAAGAATTAAAAAAAAGTAAAAAGGCAGAGATAGCCTTCTAAACTGCTGCTTCTTCCTAGCAGGTGTATAATCCACTGTGCAGAATCCCTCTATCATTGGTGTCTGCTGAATTCCTCATGTTCATATTCCAAAGAAAACCAATGCGGTTGTCTTCAGCTGTTGCCTCTGTTGGAGGTTCTCTTAGAGAAGCCAAGGGCTGGGGTGGATAAAGTCTTGATGAGAAATAGATGGGGATTTTTAGCCTCTTCTCCTCTCTGTGCTATTAAACCCTACGTGCATTATATTCATCAAATATAAGTCAATAGAAATGTAAATACATCTGTGTAAATTAAAGTACATGTAAATAATATAGGTGTATTGCAAAAAAAATAGAGTGGAAAGAGCTCAGGGACTCTTCCTCCTGAGCTAATGCTGAGGCATACACATTTCATTTGAGGTTCATCAGGGAAAACTGGAGGAAGTGTCCATGTTATGAAATCTCGAGGATGCCATGGCCACCTTTTCTGACGGGGGAAGGTGACTAATAATGCTGAGGATCCAAATCTAAACTGTCTTTGTTGTTGAAGCTGCTAATGTCTTAGCCAGTTGCTAATGCTGTTGTTGCCAGCATCTTAAGTCAGCACAATTGGAAATTCTGGGGGTAGAGTGATGTCTTTCCCTGTCAAGTCAGGATTCCTTTGAGTCTTTCCTTTTCCTTTTATCTGTCCCTCAACTATATTTGTGTAATGAAAGCATTTTTCTGGGAATCACTAGCAGGCACACCATTTAATCTTCCAAGGCTTGCTCATCAGTATTATTTTGTAAGCATTAAGCAAAGTTTCAGATATGTTGGGTTGTCCCTAGGTTGTAAATCCTTTCGGAGGAACTGTCACAATCAACAGGGAAGTGTTTTCCTTTCATCTCTCTCTGCTGAGTCCCGTAATGCAAAATTGCTTGTGGGGTAATAGGCCTCAGTGTTTCCTTTGAATTTAGTTAGCTTTGCTAATATGCTTTTCCAGATTACTGATATTTGAGGACTGATGTACACAGTGTAGGTCCCTGACATCTGTTCTAGCATGATGAAATGCAGTGCATGTCAGCAGCAGACAACAAAACTCTAAGACCCCTGAGGCAGGCCCTACAATTTTATATTGTATTTATTCGGTGGCTAACACGATGAGTATCTGGTCTGTGAAAAGGGGTCGAAGACGTCACTTTGATATATATCGTGCTTAAAATACAAGAAGCTTTATTTAACCTGAAGCTTTTCAGAGGCAACTCTTTCTTCAAAAACAAAAATACAAGTTTTCCCAGAAACAGTTTACAGAATTTTTTTCTTAAACAGCACATGGTCCAGTGTCAATTCTACACTGGGGTGCTGTCAGACCACTTTGTATTTTTTCTAGGCGACTTTCACTCTTTTCCCAGTACCAACAGCCATATAATATTATTTTCCATGCTCTTCTTTGAACCTACAGCAGAGAAAATTGAAGTGTAGATATGCATGTGAACCACCCAAAAGTCATAATAAGATTTATATGAATGCCTGCAACCACACAGCAGAAACAATAGAGTTGCACAATTCTTCTGCTCAGACACTGCAGAATTTTAACGAGGGATAGTCGGTACATGCTGATACTCCTATAGCTACCCTGGAGCCAGAACAGTGATTTAAATGCCAGCAACACAGTGTGTAGGTGAATCTTAGCTGTAGCGTGCCTTGGAGAGTACAGCATGATATAGCAGGCTGAAAAAATGGCAGGGAAATAAGCCGATTAAATTAGAGTGAGAAATGGGACTTGTAGGAGGAAGGATTGCTTAAGATTGCTGATCACCTATGCAGCTTTCATCAGCCGCTGAGCTCCTGTTGGAGAGGATATGACACCGTACACTGATAGGAATAACCCAGATAAAGAACATATGCTGTCATGGATTGAAAATCTCATGCTGCAGGGTTTAAAGCAATCTCTTACATATCAAGGATTAAGAGGGGTATTTAGCGAAGTGGTGTTACCTCTCTCCCATGCCAAAGTTTGTTTTCACCTTCTCTCTAATACTACTGCTAACCTAGGTACACCTGGGAGCCACTTGGAAAAGCATTCACAGTAGGTGTACCTCTCAAAATATGTACTTTTCAGATATGAAGATATCCTTCTTGTTTGCAGCTAATCTAAGAATAAGCATTGCTTGGGGCGATTTTCTTTTCAAGCAGGCTGGCTGTGTTCCTGTTGCATGCCATGGGGTCTGCATCTCCTCTGGGCCCCTGTAGGCTCTTACAAATATTTGTAAGCATGCACATGTGTTCCTCAAAGCAAACTATTTAAAATAATGTGAAAGGTGTGTTGGGGCCTGTGAGGGTGTGTTTTTGTAGCATGATGCCAAGGAGAAGTACAACACAGCCTGGGATGTGGGAGGATGGTGTCCTTGGACGTGGACAGAGAGTCATTTTCTGGAGAACCTGTTGTTTCGTTACAAATGAGGGTTTCAGCCACTGAGTAATATACGTAATGATGTGTTGTAATTTTGCTTATTATTGGAAACTGTCTTACTGTGACTTTGTGTTTGGGCTTACAGTCTGTTTTGTAGTACAGAGGAAGGAAATCTTTTCACCAGTAGCCAAATATTTTCTTCTTCCATCTCGCCAAGCTCCTTGTGAGCAGATTCTAGACAGAGAAGTGGCCATACTACATGCTCCTATAATTCGCTCAATTACAGGAAAGTTTCTCACAGAATTATCATTCCTATACAATATTTTCATTGGAATAACAGCTCACTTTTGCTGATACGAGGTTATGACATCTCACTGAAGCTGCATGCTCTTCCTTGATTGCATTCTTTCAAGAAAACAAAAGCTTTAACTTTTTGAGGCAAGGTGGTTGGTGTTTTTTTAATATCAGGTCCTGTGTACTACAGCTCATCAGTTCTCGTCACATTGTTCTCATAGTATCATGCCAGAATGTGTTTTTATACCCCAGGACATGTAAGGCCGTACTCATCTGTCCTTTTCCAATTGTTTTAACTGAAACAACAAAAGCATGTAGGAATCACCCTTGTCAGTTTTCCAAAGTCAAGTGAAGCACAGATAATTGGAGTAAACCCTAAACCTCTACCCAGGAGTTAAAGAAGATCATATATCCACAACTAGGTCTGCCTTTTACTGCAGTGTTTAGGAGTCTTGACCAGGGATACCTGTGCTCGCTTAACCAAAAACTGAGAAAAAGATATTTCTCATCCCAAAGGTGCTGCTTACTTTGTGATTTATAGAGCGTATTATATTTTGAAGAGATGTCCTCCGTTGATACTGATACCAGCCAAGTCTGTACACTGTGTGAACATTTTTCAAAGAGGAAGCAATTGAGTAAACGTCTCTTGGGTTTCTCATGAATTAGATGAGACAAACAGTTCCTTAATTTGTCTAGCCCAAGTTTGCCATTCATTTTTTTTCGCCACTAACAAAGAAAATGTCAGCCCTTTTCTCGATACCAAACACAGATTTACATCTATAGCATAGCTGACTTAAAGTTTTAAAACTTCGCGATGCTTTCTTAAAGGCTACTGGGTTATTTTATGAGGTCTTGTGAATTCTTTTAATTGATCTTGAAAGGGAAAATGTTTTTTGGACTTGTTATTCTGTGCACAGGAACAACAAAACTAAAGCTCTGCTAATCACAGTCAATATGTGCATCTGGCTTTTCTCGGGGTTAGAAGCTGCCTTTCTGAAACACATCTTACTATTGAGAAAGGAAGGAAAAATTCTGGTAAAAGTACAGCCACACCTCTAAACTGAGTATTCTTGTAGGATTTTCTCATCCTGTTTCTGCTCTGTTATAAAATGCAGTGGGAGCAATTCCAGCTTGAGCACATCACTCCAGCGTCAAGCAGCCCATGATGTCACGAGGAATTCCTTGTCGTAAGGGAAGTCCCCGAAGGAGAGTGTTTGCTCTACTGGAAAGCAGCCATCCACCCACACACTCTGTCTCCACCCAGCTACTTCATCCAAATAACCAAACCAAAGGGAGTGCATTGACTAATCGGAGTGAGTAGGAGTGATGCCATGACAATACAATACAGCATCTGCTGTAGACTGTTCTTGATTTGCATTTGATTGTTTGCAGTCCTACCCATCTGTAGCCAAAGGCAAGAAGTGATAACCTGTCACATTATATAAAAACACATTTGGAAAAAAGTGGAGCAATACAAGATAAATAATGTATGCTTTGTGGGTCTATTCTTCCCAAGCAGTCCTGAACTCATTCCACGAGTTGCTGTTTTCTCATGTTACTGGAGGGTTTACTGGAGGGTTTCTTTCCGGATAGTTTCCATGTGAAAAAAAAAAAAAATAAAAACAACAAAAATGGCAATTTGGGTGAATAAAAGCACAGCCTATTGCAATTTGAAAAGAATTACTAAATAAGTGGAGCATTAATACAGTGTCAGGCCCTTAGCAAATGGACAGGAAAGCAGAAAGGTAAGTGGTATCAGTCACTCAGCAGTTGAACATAAAGACTCAGTTGTGTCAGTAATGCTACCTTAGCTCATGTCACATGGGCTGTCTCTGTCTTCTGTGTTTCTGTGGTGGTATGGCACTGAAAGTTTGAGCTGGAAACAGAAGAGCATCATGTCATATGACTTGAAATGTTTCCCTCTTTTGTTTAACACATCCTTTGTTCTTCTATAGCTGATTGTCAGTCATTTAAATTATGCAATTTAATTAACCAACAGATAAAGCTTATAGTGAAATCTCTGTTTAAGCTTGTTTTGTTAGAATGTTTTAGGAGGTTTTCCCATCATGTGTACAACTTAGCCTCAGCGGGAAAGGGCTTTCTGTCCTATAAATGCGGAGATGCAAAAATACAAACCGGAGAAGCCCTTGACAAATGGGTGATGAAATACTCCCACACCTTAAAATTACCTCTAAGAGTCACGCTCTTTTAGGTGAGGTAAATAGTAAGAGGGTCAGTCAAAGTGGAAAGCATAAAAATCTTGACTTCAATCAGGAAGTGGGAGCCAAGCCTCGCTTGAAGGTAAGTATTTGTAGATCCAACTTATTACTGAGCTGTCCTTTTGTTTTGCCTTGAATCCACTTTACCAACAAGCCTAAAAATGTGAATTCTCCTTCTCTCTAAATAGAGAGCACAAAGTAGTGTGACTGACAGCCTGAGGACCTCATTCTGCATGAGGATACCCTGTGTGGGCCTTTTCACATTTGGTCCCACTGCGTTGAGTGATTTTCTCTGGTGAAGATCTTGTAGTGTGGTTTCCTTTACTCGTCCTTCCCACAGTCCTCGAGTTGCCTCATCACCACTGTCCCAGCAGAGCTGTGATGAAAGTAGAGACACACAAACTTGCACTGCTGATGATCCTATTTCTTCATACGCAGTTGTACCCTTCCCAGGTTATTCCGTGGTGGCTGGCTGTAATGTAAAGCTCCCTGGTAAGCGTTCATCTCTTTGGTGTCAGACCTGTAAAATACTAATTAATTCTGATAGGAAGGCATGGCTGCATAAATTGATGCTGGCAGATGCAAATGAGCTCAACCCATCATCTGAACTTATTCCAGTCTTATTTGTACATGGTATCACCAAGTTAATGCTGCCTGCAATCCAGGCAAATCCCTGCTGAGAGACAAGATATTTTACTTTAAGCACAGCACTGCATGGGCATGACTTGCTGGCTCCCAGATTAGACCTAGCTTGCATCTAGTCAATGTGGAGTCCAAAGCTGAAGAGCTGAAATTGTAGACAAAAGGGGGGTCTGTGCGCTCATATGCACATGTGACATGTTAAGGTTTAGGATCCCCCAAACCACGGTTTTGGTGCTAGCTCATGGAAGTCTGCGAGACATCAGCTCATTCTGCTTTGTTTGGAAGTACCAGGTTTCTAATCCTTAGGTCTGAGAAGAGGAGCATGAAAATGCAAGTTACTTTTAACTGCTACAGAGATACACGGGCAATTCTCACCTGACTTGGTGAACTGTACAGTCACAATGGCATAACTCCCCATGTGGCCATTCTGGCTCTAAAATTCACATAGGGACTTTTGCTTTAGCTTGATCTTCTCCAGTAGGGCTGAACTAAACCAAAACCTAACCCTTCTGATGCAGTAAGAATTTCATTAGATCTCTATCAAGACAGTTGTAACAGTCTAAATTTATACCTCAAGTGATTCTGATACAACTGAGTTCTGCAGATGCCTTGTGTGTATTTAGATAGTTTGAAAGCATAGCCATAGGTGTGGGATTGTCCTCTGCATGAGAAATGGGTGTTAGCTTCAAAATCCACTGTTCTTGGGGTCATGCCAAGTCAATCCTAATGGAGTACAAGGTGTATGGGTGTGTGTATGAGCAAATTTATGTGCGTGCATGTGTAGAGGCTTAAAGCTGGAAATAGGGCTGGGCAAGGAAAGGAAATAACCATTGAAAAATAATTCTGCTTTTACTTTGTTCAAAGTGAAACCTCACAAATTGGTTGATTTTCACTAAATAGTTATCTGAGAATAAAAATTTGGCCGGTCAGGAGATATTTTGATTTTTCCTTTTTAAAACTGTGACAGTCTATACTATAACACGTAGTGCAAAGTTATTTTCAGAATTGTAGGTGTCCCCACCGTCCTTTCTCATACACCTCAATGAAATGTACGTGACATCAAAACAGTATTTTCTGGTGGACCTCTTCCTCTTTGATTGCAACTGCTTTCTAGAGGGAGAAAAGGGTTCCCTGACGCTTCTTCCCATGAGGGGAAAAGGAGAACAAGAGGCCAGCTTCGTCCCCAGGGAGGAAAAGGGTGCTGCATGTGTCCTGTCTGCGCCAGCTAAGACAGAGCAGTGAATAACCCACCAGAGCTGCCTGTGCGGGGGCACTGGTTGGCACTTTGCTGCTACTACATGCGGAGGAGGCTGCTTCTCAATAGAGGGAGGCTAAAGATTGACAGCAGAGAGTTATTGCTTCAGTGGGAAAGAAGATGTGTGTGGGTGTATAATGAGGGGACTTCACAAATAATTCCTTCGTGATTATTCATTTTAAATGGATGTTCAGTTGCCCTAGAGATATCCCATGGATTACCTGATTTCGAGAGAAGTTTGGAGAATACAGGATTTTGATTCCAGTGCTTTTTTGCTTCCTGCCCAATGGCAAAAATCATTTTCATAATCTGCCCAGGGGATTGCACTGTGTCTAATACAGCAGCAAAAGGAAGGCTAGGGACAATGTGGGGACGCTGCTGAATGAGGCGGGTGTCCTGGTGACGGAGGATGCAGAGAAGGCAGAGCTACTGAATGCCTTCTTTGCTTCAGTCTTCAGTGCCAAGGCAGGCCCTCAGGAATCCCAGGCCCCGGAGGTAAGAG
>Ga0065711_1005631_pt1 | contig 19626 bp, 11 predicted proteins | sample Hoacrofraction12_FD_59098 | JGI IMG/M metagenome (GOLD analysis project Ga0065711, IMG submission 59098) | Hoatzin crop microbial communities from Cojedes, Venezuela - Epithelial fraction 12 v2 (version 2) | ecosystem: Host-associated > Birds > Digestive system > Esophagus > Crop | place... | reverse complement strand
GGGGGGGGCGGGGAGGAACGAGACCAATTCAGAAGTTCCTATTATAAAAACTCGAAGCTTTCTAATTGAACAGAGTTGCAAAACTGATTGTGCTTTTTTGTCTAAATTAGCCAGCTGTAGATGTTCTTCTGAAAGTTTTTGAGCATGTGGCTTCTTTGAATGTAAGAGACGCTGTGCCTACATTAATCAGTACCTTTTGTAAGGTATGAGCTTGATTGTACTACTACTACCTGTTGGAATTTCTGAAATACCTTGCCTGTTTTAAAACTCAAATATATCACTTTAATATTATTTCAGTACAATTATTTTAGAAGGTATATTGTGACTAGCTGAATTTGTGGTATGGATTTCCATTGATCCCATATTTTTTGACTGAGATTGTGTGACATGTTTTTCCCACTGTTGTTTGCCACTTGCCTCTGGAAATACGCAAGTGATCACAATTTTTCCTATGCTTACTTCTTCCCGCTGTTTGATGTTACAGCTCATTGATGCTGGTATGTTCCTTGAGTTTGAACATTTTGACTGTATTGTTAAGTTCCTTCACCAATTGCAAGTTTCCAGTCAGCAAATAAATACTGTTTTGAACATAAAATCCAGGTATGTCTTTAAGAAGCTATTGTATAATTTTATCTTTCTAGTTCCATCTTTGGGGTCTAATTTTATAAATTTATGTGAAAACTTTAAAAGGCAATTAGAAAATGCAAATTTAGTGTTTCAGATGAAAATACTACCATATCATGCCTAATTGTATTTTAAAGTGCTGTCAGTCTACTGTGCTTCAAAGATCCAGGATTGTTAAGTCAAAACTGGGATTCTGACCACAGTTATGATTAGGTTTTTCCGTATTGATCATCATTGTACAATCTGTTCCCAGCTGTGCTACCAGTTTATAGAACTGTAGTCAAATTAGAAACATCATGGTTTAATATATCATTGAGGTCTGCGTAAGCAAACAGTACTTCTGCAATAAACAACCCTTCTAGGCAATAAAAGGATTAGGTACAATCTAAAGTAGTTTTCTAGTTTCATTTACTGTGCAACTGCATGAACACTTGTGCCAGTGCAACTAGGGAGAAGGATCATTTCTTAGGTAGTGCTGGATTGTGCTGTGCAAAACGTGAAATGACAGCCCAGATCTGTTCAAATACTGTTGATGTCCGTCACTTGCACAAGATTATGATCCTTTTTTTTTTTTTTGTATCATCTGCATCATGCACGCACACACAAGTTTGAAAAACTAAATTTGTGATTCATAAAGCAACCTTTGATTCTTAGAGGAAACCAAATATGCAACATCTACAAGCCGTCACTGTTTCAAGTGAAAGCACTGTAGAGATTGTTTGCTGCTTTTCATACTTTTCCCATAGGGTATCTTTCAGCTGCACATTTCAGTGTTTTACCAGGGCAACTTATCACGTGTGTTGGAGGTAATTTTATCACTTTTCAGATCAGAAATCTGATTCACAAAGGAATGACCCCTGCCAAGTTGCCTCAGTACGTGCGTGTTTTCAGCACAAGCTGAGAAACCGTCTGTGTCTGTGAAGACTGAGCAGCTGTGCTACTTCAGCTCCGTGTGTCAGCTCATTCATGTGTAGGTTGTGTATCTCCGCATGATAGCATTGCGCTGGGTAGATGTAGCCATTGTTTCAGTGGCACCATCAGAATGAAGCATTATGCTCTTAGGTATTGGAAGCTGAATAGCACTTTGTTTCATGTAATTGACTTTTTTTTTTAATCTGAATATCAGAAATAGAATACAGTTCTGCATTTACTTAATAGATTGCAAGTCTTATTCATACCTTTGCAGTTACATTTATATTGAGATAAGGGAATATTTTCTGTGAAAATAGCTCTGCTCAGTTATTTGAATAATGCCTGTACTGACTTCCCTTGGCATGACTGTAAATGTCTGTTTTCAGTGTCCAGATTGCATAGTGTTTAGTAAATAGGATCAAAAATCACATCAGTTTTTAGTTCATATATGATAAGTTGTTAATCACCTTCTGCTAATCACCTTCTGCTAGTGCATAGTTTATTTCAATAGGGTATATCAAAATTAAGTATTAATTTTTTTTTCCTACAGAAGATTTCAGGAAAGATATTTTGAAAAGAACTGGCTTTTTGACTTCAGCTTGGCGGTGGCTGAAATTCAGGTACAGTACATGCATTCTCCAAGCCTTTTAGAATGCTTAAACCATGGCTTCTTCTAAACCCACAAGAAACAGCAATTTCTACATAATTTAAAATTAGTGGGGTTTATTATTAAGTATGTGGAGATTATGAGAGAATATTCTTATGCAAAGCCATGTTTGAGAAAGATTAACATGCAGGGAAAAGCTGTCTTTGGCTTTTCTGTGATGTGAGTATTTTAATTTACATACTTGTAGTTTTTATCTTGGTTTTGCATCTAATTCAAAGACACTGTAATCTTAAGCATCTATTTCCTATGCTTTACGTTTGTTGTGCTTGTAATTGATAGTGGTACATCGTACTTCACCAAGAAAGTTATTGAATATATTATTTAGCAGATAGAATTCATATCTAGGATAAAAAGGCACAATTGTAAAAGGCTGTAATTGACAACACTAAGCAGGTATTTTAAAGAATAAGAAAATATTATTAAAATTCTTTAATCGGACACTTGCTTCTTTTATATTCAAGGGCAGATTACTTATTATGCACAATTATAATATAGTTTACATATTACCACACTTACTGCACAGATCCCAAGACCAAAATTTAAGAAGGGAAGAACGAGAACTGATTTTTTTACTCCTTTAACACCAAAGTCATCAGTTGATCTGGCAAGGAAAAGACTAATTCATATAGAAAATAACCATCAATTTGGCTTGCATCGTGCAAAAATGAAAAAAAAAGTAAAATACTGGATGAATGCCACTTTTTAAATAGGATTAATAAGCTATGAGCTTCCCCAATTGCGGTCATGACAAATGGAAAAAGGATTTTAATTTCTTGAGGGACAAAAGTAATTAACAGTCCATGCAAGTTAGGCAACATGTAACTGTGCCATATTGAACATGGAAGTTCTTGGCAGTAGCGTTTCATCTGCACCTTTTTTCTGCTTGAAGTCTATCCCAGGTGTATCTCTTGAATTTCAGTATATTTTCTGTTTGGTGTTCTCGAAGCAGGTTTGCTCATATTTATCCCTTGCCTTCCTCGCAGCATTGCAAGGAAAAAAGTGATTGGACCAAGCTGGGAGCTTTATACGTTAATGCGAGAACTGGATGTGAACATTGTGATGATCTTCAGAAGTTGTCTTTGTGTGTTGCCGAAATACTAACCAGAGATTCTGAGACAGACAGACCAGGAGTTCCTTTCTGTGATTTTGCTGATGCAGGTAAAAATTAAGATGCAATAAATGCATTTTGTTCATCCCTATTCTTTCTAGAGTTTTCAAAAGAGGTAAAAAACCAGAATCATGTGCTGTTTCCTAAATATTAGTTAATTTTATATGTTACAATATTCAGAATTTCTTGAGGTGCAAATACGATCAGTTTAAATGCTCAGTAGAAGCCATTTGCTAGTAGAAAACCCATAGTGCTTACACTTGAAGTCAAAGAACTACAAGTTCTGAAAGAAGAACATTAGAGCTTTGTGAAATCAAGAAGAGAAACCGAAATTGGTGGTCTTTTAATAAAAACATCCTATTCTTTGGACAAACGTATTTAAGTATTGTCATGTGAAGTGTCACACTTGTAATAGCAGAAACAAACTTTAGAGTTGTAAACACAGCTATATTTTTTTATATTTCAGAACACATTGAACAGAGTTACATCATGTATATAATTTGTACTTTTTTTTTTTTTTTTTAGTAATTTGGATTTTCAGATCTATATCATTCTCTAAAGAACCAAGAATTTCTGCAAGGGCTGGGTCCACAAAACACCTTCTAGCTTTTTAATAGTTCTGGCAGGTTTTCTTACCCCTTTCCTCCCTATGCCCCTTCATTTACATATCTGTATCGTCCTTCCTATTAAGTCTGCAGAAAACTGAGGCTTGGTGAAGTGTCAGTGGGATATTAAAGTGTTTTATTATGAACGACTTGGATCTTTTTTCAACCTGTAGTAACTACTAAAACATGATGAATATTTATTCTAGATATGTGACATGACCTTTCTGACCAGACTTTCGTATTATAAAACAGCTGTCACAGCTTCCGGTTGTGACATGGACAGAAGATTTTGGTGGGGCTTGGAAGTTAGTCTGTCTTCCCTAGAGCAGTGGTCTCCAAACTCATAGGCACCTCTATCAGTAAAACCTTTTGAGCACTCGCCCCCAGTTTATTTATTTATTTATAAATGATATATGTGTTCTACTGCACTAATATATGAAGTACATTATAAAACATATACAAAAATAGAAATTTTTTTTCTAAAGTGAGATAAAGATGAAATAAACACTATTTTAAAAATATTTTACTTGATTTTTCTTTCTTAATGGTACAAAAAATATTTTCTTCCCACACCTGAATGGATTGTTGTGCTCACACCTCACTTTGGAGACCACTGCTCTAAAATACCAACAGTACTTCCAAAGTGGTTGTATAATGTGGTTGGAAAAACTTGTAATTACTCAGTTCTGTAATTGCCAGTGTTTCTTCATGGTGCCAGACAATGCAAAGCTTGCTTTACAAATAATGATGTTACGAAATTACGCCATTACATGTCCAAGCATCTTATGGATGAATTAGACTACTATGAAATTGTACCTGAATAAGCTGTAGTTACTTACCCAACTTCTCATGTTAAGACTTAGGAAGTTACTACTGTTAATGGCAAATATTTCAGAAAGTATATTTAATATTTTCAGAATGAGCTTGTTTTTCAAGTGTGTAATTTCTTTAAAACTGCATTTACATATAAAATTAAAAAAAATGTGTTTTTTTCTTTCCAGTAATAAAAAATTCACAACATAATGAAGGAGACAGAATTTTCATTGGAAGGACTGGGATAAGTGTAATGTATTCTTACCACAAAGAACTGCAGTGGATAAAGGTATACTGGACAATAGGAACCTGACTGGAAGAAAAAGAATGAGTCATTTGTTTTCTAGATGTTAAACTGTGTTTGTGTAGTTGAATGGCTGGATGTGCCACCTGCCTCCCGACAATCTTAGTACTTCTTAATTGTCCAGCCGGATCAAAGCACTTTATTGTACTTTTCTGAGCAGTAGTTTTTTATGGACCCCATCATAACTTCATCTTGCAAGCTAGAAACTTGATTGTTCAGGTTCAGCTTTTGACTTTTCTGAGCTAGGGATGAATCTGGATTAGGAGACTGATATGCCTGAGATTCTGGGGCAAGGTGCTGATGGGATTTGTTTCCCAGAAATGTCACTGTCTTCTGTCTGGCAGTACTGCTGTATTCTGAAACCTCCCAACTCAATATTTACAGAATTTTGAGTGGGCCCTTTGCTGCACCGATGCTTCTGAACCTGACCTCAAATGGGGTGAAGAAGGTCAGGAGAAGAGAAGAGAAGCATAGGAAGGCTGCTACTGGACTTGGTGAACTGGTCATTCCCCACGTCACTAGAAGTGCTTTTCTTCCATTGAATCTAGGGTTTTAAGTTCTGTGAATCTTGCAAAGACTTGGACCTCACGTTCACAGTCCTTTCTTTGCTGTCAGATATTACAAAGGGCCAGGGCTAAAAGACTAGACCTTTCACTGGATGTTTTACATTCTTTAGGCATCATGCAGTATTGATTGTAAGTTCACTGCAGCAAGATCCGTTTCAATGTTAAATTCACCTTTTTCTTCCTGAAAGGAAGCGATGTATACCAAGCTGGATCTCCTATACATGCAACATAACAAATGACAACATAAATAATATAAACCACCAATGATTCTGGAGTGTGTTTTGGTCAGTGATCACATACGGAACTTAACCTTTGTGTCAATGGGCCTGATCATTACAACTAATAATTATGCTGTACTAGGATGTTCCTCATCCCATACAACATGTTCATAAAAATACATGCTGGAAATCAAAGCAAACGCTCTCCTTATCCCCTTTTGTCTCTAGCAGTTTGGGTTTTTTGTGAATTATCGTCAAGGGAACTTTTCTAGTTTGCATCAGAGGACTAAAATGTCTTTGTCTCTAGGTGATGACCTTCAGGAATTCTGTTATGTAAAACCTGTGCCCTGCTTAGTCTGTTTCCAGGGTCAACCCAAGCCCCAGGAGATATTTGATAGAGGTGCTTAGTCTAGAGGCAATACACCCATTCTGATGAATCATTAATTTTGCAGCATCTACTTGTTGAGTTGAATTGGTCGTTAGCAGGTCCTTATCAAGCTGCAGCATAGTGTGGTGCTGTTCAGGAGTAAAGGGGAGAGGGTCTTTGCATTAGCACTTCGGTAGTACTGCACTAGAATGTCTTTAAGCATTTTTGTGCCACAAAACTCAGCAGTTAGAACAGTGAAGATATTCCTGGCCACAGACGAAGTAGTCTAAATTTTTGGCGTTGAGAAGTGGTCAGTGCTCATATGCCCATGAAAGAGCTTAGTCTGGCTTGGGTTTTGGCTGTCTTCAGCAGAGACAGCATATATTCAGTGTCTGTAGGGAAGTGCCTTAATACATTTTAGCTCTTTTCCAGATCCGTCCTAAGGGAGCTCCTGGTATTTGGGTTGCAGGATCTCTGATATTCCAGGAAAGTTCATCTTTATGTCCTGATTTCAGAGGTGCAACGTGTCAAATGCATGTGTAGTGTTTCTCTTGTGTAACAGGGGTTACTAAAAGTAAACAGTTCTTAGGATACTATGATTTTTTTCATATCTAGATCGTTGCTTCTTTGAGAGCGTTTTGTTAAGTATCACACCCGCCTCTCAACAGACTGTTCACCAACATCCTCAAATAGCCTTGCAGACAACCTGTGTTGGCCATATTGGAGAGTGAATGAGGCTGTGCCCTGAATGGTTTTTATTAGAACTGGCTGATCCCAAACTGATCTCTGCTTCACGGATGAACTAGTACTGTCATTCCTACCTCTCTCCAACCAGTTTCACTCCATGATATGTATCAGAGAAGTCCCTAATCCTGTGGTTATGGGCTAGTATCTGCTTGATCCCATGTCTCACGAACTCTACATGGATTTTTCAGATCACTTTCCCTTCATGAACATCAGACCTCTTTATCGCATAGCTTTGATGCTTGGTGGCTCTTGGGGGTAAAACATGTATGCTCCTTGGTCCTGACAAGAGTATTCTTCATAAGAACTAAGGAAAGTTCATAAAACAGATGTACTTCGAGGAAAACATACAGATTTGAAACATGAATAGGTCTTCCATGGAGACAGCTCTTCAAGCAATACTAGACTACTTTTGTGGGTGTTTAGTTGTAGAGAATCCTGTAACATCAATGCTCCTTTGGCAACTATTTCATCCATTTTCTATTTTAATTATTTCCTGTCTTGAAGGACTTTGCTATGGTTTATTTTTACCCAACTTTTTACTACATCAGAGGATTGGTCAGGGCTCTTGTCCAATTAAGGATCTCATTCCACAACTGCATTTCAGTTGGGCGCCCTTCCTTTATAGATCATTTGTGCTTATAGCTGCATGCTTTCCATCCTTCTGTGAAGACCAGCTTTTTAGTGGCGCTTCCTTTCACTGGAAGGATGGAATAGATGCAGATCCTCCTTAATTTTGTTAGTCTCTGGTTTGCACTTAGATTTCAAGTATTTAGTTTCACCTGAGTCTTTCTGGTACTCATTTTTTACCTTCAACCACATACATCTACAGCTGAATGGGTTCTTTACACCTCAAGTATTAACTGTAGTGATGTGGTTAGTAGTCTTTTATGGGTTATGCTGAGATAAACCATTGCAGATACCTGTGGGCCTTTAAAAGTCTCCAATTTTGAGCATATGCCAGTCCACAGTACATATGTGCATATGCATAAAGCATTTTCAAAAAATGAGCTTCTTAACAAGTAAGTTTAGCTTTCTGTCAGTTTCTCTGTTCTCCTAAACTTCCCTTGCCTTCTGCCTCTGTGACCCTCATTCTGCCACCACAATGAGTGCACACACATGACCACAATTTTTAATAAGCCACCTCCTCATTGATGCACCCACTAAGCAAGATGGCTAGTTTGGAGTTTCGCTCGTGTTGCTTGATCAGCAAGGTGCAGCCAGAGAGGACAAGTGCTGCCTGTCTTTGCCTTGCAGAGGACATTAATTTGATATCCCACTTTGACTCGATCATCTTTTTTAGATTGGTCAGATCTTAATTATCTTTGAGACTGCTACCTTTCTTCCATCTTTGCCTGAAAAGGCCAACCACAAAGTTATTAAGAGGAAGCTTCTGTAGGAAACCAGTCTAAATATCAATCTGGAATATGATGATAAAGTTGTCAGTTTTTACACTGTTGGCCAGATAGGCTCAACTTTTTCCAGAGTATTGTTCTGCTGGATACAACTATCAGTGTTTTGTTTGGCTTATACCAAAATGGAGTAATTGTTTCAGTTTAACACTTACGCCTCTGCTGCAAAATGAAAAGTCTCTGTATGATCTTTTTAGAATTTTATGGGTTGTGTAGTGCTGAATGTAATAATCAAAAGAGTAAAAATATTAATATACTACAGTAAGCAAATACAAATTAATTACAACGTATATTAAAAATACCATATAGGCACATTATATAGTACAAATAACATTACGGGGTACAGTGTGCTGGGAACTGTTAAATAATGAGTCAGTGGGGTGGTTTTGCCTACACAGTCAAAAAAATTTACTATTCATTAGAAATTTTACTATACTTTTTTTTTTTCCCAACTGAGTTTGTATAAATAAACTGGTGCCTATTAAATCTGCTCTATTTTGTGTAAATATGCTCTGTGCTCACCAATATCATTGCTTTCTCTGACCTTTCCCCTTTCCGTTCTTCCTCTTATGCCAGGGAAGGAAGGTTTTAGATAAATTGCATGAGCTACATGTAGATTTTACAGTCTTGAAAGGACTGAAAGGTGCAGAGAGGTTAGCATCAAGATGTCAAATTGTTAATAAAGCTGCAGAAATTTTTCTTAAAACTGGAAGTTTGGATGGAGCGATGTGGGTATTGAGAGGTAAGCTTGTCTTATAAAAAACTGAGCTTTCAGTTAAACTTGGAACAATCCCTTTCTATGACAGATTTCAGATAAAAGTTACAAGCTGGTATTATGTTATTAACTAAAGTTAATAATACCAGGACAACAAAAATAAAATGTGATCCATCTTACTGGTTAGTATTTTTCTTGATATGTATAAGAAATATGATTACTAATACCAAATTATTTTCAGAAAAGTTTTCACCGTAGTCTGCTATCAACTCCGTTCTACTCAAAAGCCTACTATAATAAGGGAGGGATGCAGCTTGGAAAGTGGCCCTGCCCCATGTAGATTTCCCTTGAGCCAGGTGGCACATTCAGTGTCAAAATATTTTCAGGCTTGGGTCAATGCAGTGTTTATTTACCCCTCACAGTATCCACATATAGTAAAATAGCTTTAGAATAGTACCATATTTCTGCAGTTAAATAATGCGTAATTACTGGCTTTTTGGAATTCTGATCTGCTGAAAAGAAGAGAAGAAACTCAGAAGTATAAACAAGAATAGAAGGTGTTCTGTAAAGTAATACTGAGGATCTAAAATTTGCTATTCCATTTTTATATATGTACATAGACACATACATATTTATATACACACATACATTTATATATGCTACTGAGTCTGTTTTACTACCATTATATTTAATAAAAGGAGTTATTAACAATATAAAGGTTCAGAGAATCCGAGAAGTATTGATGATAAGGAATGAATTATTAATAACTGGACCTGCATTTTCTGTGAAATTCTGGTTTGTTTTCTGCCACGGTTTACAGTATATTCTTAATGGCCAGAAGTCTCAGCGTCCAGCAGTTTTAGTTCATAGAAGTAACACTGCACTGTTGTTTGCCACAGAGTCAGAGTGGACCACAAATGGACTATTGTGGCCCTGTGATAAAATGGACATCCTCAATCGACATAATCTGTTATGTTCACTAGTGGACAAATACTTGAAGAAGAGTTTATACAGGCAGGCATTTGAAGTTCTGCAGAACTTACCAGGTTTGCAAAATTGTTCTGGTAAGTAAAGAAAGGTACCGTGTTCAGAGCTAAAAATTTAACAGATTATTCTGTACTGTTCTTTTTGTTTGTTTTCTGGCTAAAACTTGTTGAAGAAATAAGATGGTTTTAGACAAGCCCATTTTTTTTTTCCAAAGAGCATAGTGTCAGTTAAAATATGTATTGTGCTCTGCAGCTCTTGCCACGCGCACACACAGAGTTTATACACCTGTCGTCTTTATCGAGTTGGCTCAGTTACACAGGGCAACAGGAAAGACCCGCTAAATTTTAAGGATCATACACAATCTATACAATAAGATAAAGTAGAGATATCTTTGGGGCAGTGCATTTTATCTTAACTTCAGATGAATGCATTGTTTTTTTCTATGACTGAGTTAGCTAACCTAGGCTTCTTTTACATACTGTGTTAAGAACTGAATGCTCTTTCAGGCTCAATTTGTCTGACAAATTTTAGGTGCATACTTCGAGATGCAATGCGTAGTTACTTAGGCTCCACTGAGGAAACCTCAGCTGATTCCTGTGTGCAGGTCTCAGTCCTATTGCCAGTGAGTACTTTTAGATATGTTAGGAGAGCTTAGTTGGAAGACCATCTACTAAGAGAATCCTAAAAGGACCTAGTCCTTTGATGCATGAGGTGGGTACAAGGCTGCTCAGTCCTGCCAAGAAGGGGACACTTGAGAGGATGTGGACAGTTCAGAGTAAGAGCAGAAGCAGAACTTGAAGCACCAAGGTGATCTTTACTGGTGCAGATTTGAAGTCTGAGCGATCAGGTGAAGGTTGTATTTATAGGCTTGGGCAAGTGAATAAATTTTTCTCTGATCCTGTTTGTTTTGGCAGCAAATAATTACTTGGATCTCAACACTTCTCTCTCACAACATGAATCAACTCACTGTATGAAAAGACTTTTGATGAATAAAAGCATTATCATAAGTTATCTCAACCTTGTTCTATTTTGCTGATAGAAGCAAGAGTCCTGATTTAGGTACTGACTGAGAAGCAATTCTTCAATTAGATTTGCACTTGACTTAATTCAGTAGTTAATATTCTTCATTTCATTTCAGATGGTGTAAATGTTTCTCAGTACAGCTGTCTTTTTAACAAGCTGATAAATGCCTGTTTTGAGAGCAAGAACCTTGGGGTCTCGTCTTCTGCGGTAGACTTCATGCTTTCAAAAAATATAGCTGTTGATATTTTTTTGCTTAGAGGATTAATCACAGCTTTGGGAAGAAGTTCTTTGTGGTCTAAAGCTAGGACCTATTACAAAAGTAAGTTGCTTCTTAAACAGTATCCTTCCCTTATGTTCTTTGGATAACATATGCTCATAACAGCTCAGTATGTTGGGGAGAAATGGGTAAGAGTATACTTTGTAAGAAGAAAACAGTATTTTCTGTCTCACTGTCAGGAATTTATTTGTAACCAAAATGTTTATTGGGAAATAGTGACAGTTAAAAATGTGAATCAGTGCATACTACCTGGCATGAAATACATGGAATTCTGATAAAATTAATTTTTCATGTTCGGTTTCAGAATTTAACCTGAAATGGTTAAAAAGTTCATCATCTTCACTTCTTCATCTAGGCAAATCTGATTCTTTATACTTCTGTGTAGATTTCTGGTGGTAAAATTACTAATATTTAAGATTTGAGAGGTCTGGCTAAGAAGTTTATCCTAACTAAAAGAAAGTTATTTTCAACTAAAAGCTAGCAGTCTGTGATTGTTTTCAGCTCCCCGCTTCTGAGTTTTTATAATACTGGGTATGCCACTCTGATAAGGGTCCACCAAGAGCCATGTCTGCATATTGTCACGTCATTTACTGTTGGATTACGTCTTAGAATTGTGGTTAGCAGGCTGCTTAAGGAGTCCATCCCTCCTGAGATGGGTACTTGGCTCTGTTAACACTGAAATGGTTGTTCTTCCTCACCTCTTTTTTTTTTTTTTTCCCCTGGAATGCAGTATAGGTTGGGTCTCTGGGATCACTTGGCAGAGGACAGGGGAGCAAACAGGGAGATGCCGTTCAAAAGTCCTCTCACTGTGGTCATAGTTAATAAAGCCTCTGTCTGACCTGTCCTAAATTGTACTTGTGTGATTAAGCACTTGGAGTCCCTGGATTTCTGACAGACCTTTTAAATCATCGCTGATAATATTCATTGATAAAAATAACATTTTTCAACAGTGAGTATTATGAGTCAGTAGTGCTTGCTGTGTTCTCAAATCTGGCTGTTTAGCAGGTGAAGTAGTAAAATCCATTAAGAGTTTGGGTGGGGGATTTTTTGCCACATACCAAAGAAAACTGATCTGTGTTCAGTATTGCTAATCCTAATTCCTTATGTTTCTGCATTTACCCTCAGGTGCTTTGTCATTGGGTTGCTACCTGCCACTGCAGGGAAATTTCTCTCACAAACTTTTGATGATTCCATCTTACCTGTCTGAGGTTGAGATGCTGTTGGCTGTTGAAATATTTCTTGTTTCAAATGCCAGTGATATTCAAAGTCCAATAGCTCCTAATCAGACTCTTCAAATAATACTGAAAAGGTTTGTTGTCAAATGTTTTGATTGCATTTATCTGTGTGATCATTTAATTAAGGAGAGATCTTATTTTCCATTGTCCGGGAAAGAGAATGCCTGGTTTTAAACTTGTTTTTAATCCTTGTTTCTGAACAGGTTATAGAACAGTAAATGTTTTGGGGGTTTATATTACTATTATTTTTACATGCGTGTAACAGAAAAGTAATTGTTGCCAATTGGTATTGGCCTGTGTTCCCTAACTGACTGTGTGAACCGCATATGAAGAGCATACTGTATTTTCAAAAACAGGATAGCTTGATATCTTGGTGTATAGATTCTTGTGTTGTGGTTAAGCAGTGGAGTAGAAGGGCACAGTCAAAATGTTACTCCTTTCAAAAAGCAACTCTAACACTTCTTGGCTGTTTTTTTGGAAAGTGCATGAAGTTATTTTACTCGATTCTCTTTATGGTGGATATAGCAATATTGGATTTGTTAGATATTTTTTTTCTCCTTTCTGTGAGACTTAATACCTTCAGATAAAAATGCGTTTTGTTGCTTTTTCCTTTTGTCCATAAACCACCAACCATTATCACTAGATTATACCTACAAGACCGCATTTTTCTGAGATTGACTGGCTCAGCATCAAAACGTGAAACTGCTAGAAAAGCTACATTTGTTAAGAAAGAACAGAGGCATCTCAAACTTGAGTACTCTGTCTTCCTTCCCCTCTGCCCTTTCCAAGGAATACATCTCTTAATTTTGTTCTTTTGATAAATGAGAAGTTTTTTCTCTCTTGTTTTCACATGTATGCTATTGTACATCTGCTTGTTTGCTTCAAAAGAGTAAGTTCCACTCTTGCAAAAACATAGATGTGTCACTTAGGCACATCCTTATTCCAAAAGTGCCAAAAAATGAGTAATCCTCTTGGATTCAAGCATGTCCATGAATTCTTGCTATATCCAGTTCATAAAATGGTTTACATTCCTTTACTGAATTTTCCAGCCCAGAGTCAAACATTTCTTCATGAAACATGCTGTGAATATTGCAGACCTACTTTTCACTGGCATTAGATCCTATTACTTTTCATTATCATAAAATATGTTAAACATATACTTTTTCTGACTTTTTAATTCTTCAGAATAATCAGCTATAATTTGTCTAGAAATTAACATAGTCTATTATAAGCGAAGTGAAAACAAGGCATTATTTTAATGGTTTTGTAATCTTATTGCCAGTATAAAGGCATCAGGCAAGTGACACAGGGCCTGTGTGGTACCTAATTTTGTATTTGTGAAAATTCACTTACAGATGTGAAGATCAGACAGTTCAGAATAACAGTGACTATCAGGCGGCAGTGGAGAGACTGATCCTGGCTGCTCGTTTATCTGATCCAAAGCTTTTTCTTAAGCATACGACAATGAATGTTAATATGGAAGAAGTATACAGCTTGGAGCTTACATCTGCTCTAAAATGGCTTCAGGAGAATATGAAATGGGCTGGGGAAGTCTGGCTGTTTCAGTAGTCATTAAATAGTAAAGACTTTGGGTTTTTAATGGTTAAAGCAATCGCTGAAAATAATACAAATCAGTAAAGGCAGTTCCCACTGTCTTCAGACTGTACCTTACTAATTAAAGCAAGGCTTCAAACTCGAGTTATGCTTTTAAATACTTATATTGACGATAATGCAGATAGTAGCACAAAGTGGGTTTTTCCCTCACTGTATAGATTGTCACACTGACTTACATAGATGTTTTGCAATGGCATTATTAGATAAAGAGGAAACTGTAGCCTCAGAACCTACATTCTTTTTTATGGAGAATCTAGCACTAACTGTTACTCTTTTCCCAGCAGGTGATAGGATGTAAGTGCATTCATTGAGTATATCTGCTGTTACTGAGTGAGACGTTTTCCACATTGCTTCATAGTCTGTAGAAGTAATACACGTTTCCTTTTGTCTTCCTCACAGTATCTTGTGAGGATATTGTCCCGTGTGCCCCTTAGATCTTCATTTCCTTACTCCAAAAAACCAGTAAAAAAGCACTGAGAATAAAAGAACTTCACTTGAGACATGTCTGACTTGGGATACCTTCCTTCACAGAACTGAGTCTACACAAGTTGCTCACAGCTAAAATTTTAGTTGTGTCTTGATAATAACTTGACTGAAAAAGAAAACTTGCTTTCTCCCTTAATTGTGCTCTTAGAAGGAAGTGGGTTTGCCCATTTTTTAGTTTCTGCCAACTGCATGATGAGATAAAGGCTTCTAGCAAGCTGGTTCTAGCATTCCTGGTTCTTGAGGAAGTCATTTTTCCACCTGCAAAGCCTGATTCAGATTCGGACCATGAATTGCTTAAGTGACACTTCATCTACTGGTCTGCAGCCTGAGTAAGAAGAATCAAACATTTCATACTGCAAAACTCTTGAGGCAAATCAGTGAAACCTCTGTCAAAATTGATACTTGCCTGAGCTCCCCACTTCTGTAGTGTTAGTTTAGATCTCCAGTACCAGCCTTCACAAACATGCCAATAATACAGCTCTTTTGATCCTGCTCTCCATCCCCTTTAGAGCTTTTTGTGCTGAAAATTTCTGCTTTCTTGGCTGTAGCAGTTCATAGCTTTTTTTAAGGCTGTTCCATCCTAAGTCAGATCAAGATGGTGGCATAAGCCCTCAATGTTTGAAAAATCTTTCCCTCCTTTGGGGCAGCATGAGTCTCTTCCCAGTTCCAGCAGCCTTATTGCAGGTGTCCTTTGCGCCTCTGAATCATGAAAGCCATCATGATCTTAGTGCTGGGTGGTTGCGGAGGGTACTGGAGGGGTGTTGGTGTTTTTTTTGTTTGGGGGGTTGCTGCTCTAGTCTTGAGGTTCCTGTCATTAATCTGATTGACAGCTGTTAGATTCCTGACCCTCTTCAGGGTCAGGTCGTGACCCTTTTTGATACCACTGCTCAACCAGTCTGGGAGTTGCTACTGGAAGAGAGGATTGAATCTGATGACTGCCAAGATCAGTGCTTTCCTCCAGTGCCAACTGTACAGAAAAATGCAAGGATAGAAGCTCTTCTGTTTTCACAGGGTATCATTCTTCTGTAGGGATCTCATCTGCTGTCCTTATAAAAAATGGTAGATTAAGCAATAACAATCAGATGGCATTTCTTTAAAAGCCCCCTATCACAAAATTCCTCTTGAAGAACAGTTGGCACTAGTTCAAACAGACTTTGGGTTCCACCACTTGGTATTCACCAAGATGGCTCTGCCATTTGCAAGGCGATCGACCTGGTCAAATCCAGTAGCGTTCTGCTTTTGTTTCCCAGCAGCAGAAAGACTGAGTAAGAAGTGATCAGGTTTCAGATGAGGGATCTACACTGAAGTTCTTCCAGCCACTCCAGCATTAGTGGCAAGAGCAATTGTGGACGGTTTCAACAAACTAGAACTGGCAGTGAGAAACTAAGTCAGTTTTGCTAATTACTTTTTGTAAGATCATTTGTAGCTTAATCTCCCTTGCAATTAGACAGAGGCTATCTGAAGCACAGCTAAATCCCACATTTCTGTAAGCGGTACCAGATGTGGCTAATACTGTGTTTAAGAGACACAGGAGGACAAAATTCCCATAGTAATCTGTATGGCTTCAAAGCTCGGGACATTCTAGAGACAGCATTATTTTTTCCATTTTAAGCAGCCTACAATTTTCACTTAGATCATCCCCATAAAAAAAAAATCCAAATGTTGCTTTATTTTTCAGACAGAGGTTAACCATTGACCTTCTAGCTTAACCTGGAACTGTGTAAAATTTGTGCAATTTTTTGGCTCCATCTCCTGAGTATCATCTTCAGCTGATAGGATGCAATCTCGGTCGTGTTTTATATTAACAAGCAAAGCAAGCTCCCCACACAATTGCTCAGAAGTTTTGTTACAACTGGTGTATCTGGTGTTTCTGTCAATACAGTGTCTCTCCCTATCACCATGATAAACCAGTAGGCAATTTAAACAACTTTACTGTTACGTCCTGTATTTCACCTTTTTGTACTGTCTGGGTCCACTTGAAATCCCGTACAAATCTGGTCATCTTCATGTGTATCAAAATGCCAGAAAGGTTTCTTGAGCAGCATTCTCAGTACCATTTCAATGACAGAAATTCGATGTGCTAAACGGGACAAAACTCCAGTGTGGAATGGAAATGAGCCTGGAGAAAAAAGATGAAAGAAGGTTCCAAAGAACAGAGTTAAGAACAACAGAGACAATGCAGTTTTGCAGAGCCAGCCACTCAGTAGACAGTGTCTGTATTTTTGCTTTTCCCCAGGTATAAGTTACTGTTTCTTAATAGCTGAAAGAACTTCTGTGTTTGAGATTAAGCAACTCGTTTGATGTGTTTAATTTTTCATATAGGAAATAAAATGTGTGTTTACCTGTTAGCAGAGGGAGACAGGAAAACGTGCAAAAAAACCTTTCTTGTGCTGCGCTCAGTAGCTAGGTCTAGATAACGCTGTGCTCCTTCAGTATGTTGTTACATGCATGAGAAATTCCCTTTGGGAAAATCTTTCTTCAGCTTTCACTGATGACAAGGAATGCTCTTGGAAAGATTACTTTTGTTGGGTACAGACGGTTTCTTGTAACTGAAGCAGAATAATGTTGTTTGGAAGACTTACCAGAGTTTTATTTCAAAGCATTAATAGTTTTGAGAGTTTCCCAACCCACATCGGGGACAGAGGTGAGAAGCTGGAAACAGAAGCTTGGTAGTTTTACAATGTTTTATAAAAAGCAGTTGGGGGGGGGATCATTTTGGAGGAGTTGTTAAGATGTTAATAAACGTTTTTTATTCTTTGTATGAAGTATCCGAAATATCTGTGAGTCGGTATTGTCATTAAATTACTTAGTTCTGTTCAGATCCCTGGAATTAATGTTCTTAGGTATGCAGGAGGATAGGCAAATGGCAAAGCAGACACGGAGAGTTGAGTATCTCTCAACTACTACAAGAATCTAGAGTATGATATGCTGCATGAGGAGGTTAAGAATGTGTGAAATCAGTCAGACTATGCAGTTTTTCACCACGCCATGGCACATAATGTGGCGAATGCTCATGAATAAATTGGGCTGAAACTCCCAGCTGTGGAGATGGGCAGCTTCCAGCTCTGACGACGGACCCGAGCGGAGGCTGCAGCCGGGCCTGCGGGCTGTGCTCAGTTTGCTGTACAATTCTCATGCATGTTCGTTGAGAGTGAGAAATAGCAGAACTAAATGTCCCTGGTGTAGGAATCGAACTTTTAATTACCAAAATCTTAACGCCATACTCCTCAGCTTAGTAAAATACAGCCACGTTAAGAGCAAGTACTAGTTCGTATTTTTGTCCTTTCACATTCTGCAGATGCATCGTGCATCTTTGTGGGGCTTTTTTTGCAAATCCCAGGTGTACATTTTTCAGTCTTAACCCCTTCTGCATAACTCTTCTCTACAGTGACTGGTATGATGACTAGTATAAAAAAGTAATGCTGACATTATTGGCCTCAGAGCTCCTGTGCCATTGCGTGCGATGGGACTGGAGAAACTGATGCCACTTTCTGACCACCTGCAGACCGAGGACCAGAACAGAAACAAGGGAGCAAGGAGAAAATGGCTCAGGTGCCGCTTGTAGCAACTTCATCACGATGCTTAAAATTCTCCCTCTGTTACAGGACAAGTGGTAGCCAAAATACAAACTTTTACAGATGTTATCTGGTATAAAACAAGTTTGCCATTCAGAAATGTCTGTGCAGCTCTTGCTGAGCCAGTGGGATGTGTCCTGGGAACTGATGGGGAATAATGAGACCAGATAAGGCCACAGTCCTACTCCCATGGAATATTGTGGTGATATTCATAAGCAGCAAGTGTTGAGACCTTTGGCTAAAAAGTAGGAATTCATTTTTGTGCTCGAGGGATGGGTTGCTCTGGCTCTACACGTACCCTATGCAATAGAGCCAGTATCAGTGTCGCCTGCCGATTGCCTCTCCCAATTTACTTCATTCCTCACTGAGTTAAAAGAAATCCCGGGTGAAAAGAACAGCACGCTTTTCTGTTGAATCAATTAAATTTATTTTCCCATCTGCATAATTATGCAACCAGTTTGCTTACATAACTGATGGCTTCTATCAGGAGGCAAAAAACATGCTGCACATTATGGAAATTATGCAAATCCCCCAAGGGCTGTGAGAGTGTTAACTCGATTTAAAGCTTCACTGAACTACAGACAGTTCCTAAACCCTGTCGGTCCTCTTTTTAACCTTTTCTGTCAGGAAATGCAAGAGATTCTATGCCAGCAACTCCAGTCCCTAACAGTTAATCTCCCTTTGTTCTGAAACCTGTCTCCGATAGACATTTTTGCTCTGAGGTTGCATTCCTCTGCATCAGCCGCTGCTTGACACCAGCTCCCTTGGAAGAAAAGCAGATTTATAAACGTACATATACATCGAGCGTTAGTAACTGTGGGAAAACAGCCTTTGCTTTGCCCCTTGGGCCTGCCAAGCTGGCGGTTGGTTCTTCGCCCGCTTCGCGTTTTCCTTCTGCAGAACCAAGGAGATGGGAAGCGCGCCCGAGCACCTGGGGGGCCCCTTCCCTCCCCTTCGCAGAAGCGCAGTCACTTCTTGCGTCAGGGATTTCCCTGCCGTGCCCCCGAGTAACGAGTGCGGACCTGCTCTGCTGTCAGCAGCGCAGTCGCTGCGACGAGCAGCGGCCGCTTCTTTCCGCCTTCTGTCACGGGCCTCTGGGCGACGGCTGCGGCACCGGACGGGCGCGGCTCGCATCCGAGGGCGGCAGCAGCACCAAGGCCGCGAGATCGGCGCCTGCTGCCTCTTCGTTCCACCCGATCCTCCGGTCCGCGGCGCCTCACGTCGCGCGAAGCCGCTCGCACTGCCACCGCCGCCCCAGCCGCCATTTTCGCCCCCGACCCCGGGGGGGCCCTCAGCGTCCCTGAGTGCTGCCCCAGCGCGGCTGACGACGGCCTACCGCGCCTGCGCGGGGGAGGGCGCGCGGCCGCCACGTGA
>Ga0065711_1037634_pt1 | contig 19627 bp, 13 predicted proteins | sample Hoacrofraction12_FD_59098 | JGI IMG/M metagenome (GOLD analysis project Ga0065711, IMG submission 59098) | Hoatzin crop microbial communities from Cojedes, Venezuela - Epithelial fraction 12 v2 (version 2) | ecosystem: Host-associated > Birds > Digestive system > Esophagus > Crop | place... | reverse complement strand
TCCTCTCCTCTCCTCTCCTCTCCTCTCCTCTCCTCTCCTTTCCTTTCCTCTTTCCTTTCCTCTTTCCTCTTTCCTTTCCTCTTTCCTCTTTCCTCTTTCCTTTCCTTTCCCTTTCCCTTTCCCTTTGCCTTTCCCTTTCCCTTCCCTTCCCTTTCTCTTTCCTTTTCCTTTTCCCTTTCCCTTTCCCTTTCCCTTTCCCTTTCCCTTTCCCTTTCCCTTTCCCTTTCCCTATTTCCATTTCCCTTTCCCTTTCCCTCTTTCCCTTTCCCTTTCCCTTTCCCTCATTACTGTGCTCTGGACAATCAGCGATGAAATCATGTAGATGGAATCATGTAGACTGTTATTTAAGGGGATGTTTGGGACACACGCAGTCAACTGTATCTCAAATAAATGTGGCTATATTGGTCTACCTAGACATAGCCTAGCTCAGTGTAGCTCCATGTCCCACCTCTAACTGATCAGTGCTGATATCTAGGAAAGGGCTGTAAGGAAAAAGTATCTGGAAATACTTAAACTTGCAGCTTGTGAAAACATGTAGCTTAGGACACCATAAGTCAGAAATTGTACCCACATCTTTGCACTTAATAGCTCTAGTAGAAATTTTTGACATTAATTCATCCAGTTGGTTTCTGAATCTATTTGTGGTTTTGACCTCCACAATATTCCGAGTTCCAAGAGATGACTGTACGTTGTAAGAAGTGCTTTTTATTTATTCCTTTAAGCTAGGTCTAGTGGTTCACTGTTGTCCTTAGAGTTCACACAAAGGCAGTAGTTATCTGACAGCACATCTGGGAACTCATAACTAGGATGAAAAGTGCCTCCAGTTCTCCTCAGTTTCATCTACATCAAGGACAAACACAATTTATGCTGTAAGACTCAGCAGCAAATACAACATCCTGTTCTTTCTAAAGCAAAAAATACTGAATTTTCAGATTCAAACATCAATTCTATATTATATTGTCTTCCTGTTAGAGGAATGAGTTCAGATCTACTGCCATAGACACATGTAGAAACTGGGACATGATCAGCAACAAACACGACTTCTGTCCTCAAAAGTTTATTTCTCCAGTAACACCTCATGCAATCATACCTTGTACATACATTGGAAAAGGGTGTAAAGGAAGTGCCCTAAAATAACCTAAAGCCTCTTATTCAAATATATAAGCAGATACAGACTAAAATAAATTCATAAATACAGACTGCAAATAAATGAACTGAAGTTCTTCTTATCCCAACAAATAAGTAACACGCTAATCCAATGGTTTCCGAAAAATGAAGCCACATAATGTTAGGATTGCAGTTTAAGAATAGTTGCTTCTGTTGTGTCTTTGATTTTGGACATGAAAGGATTGTTTTCTCCTAGTATGAAAATGTGCAACAATGTGGTACTGTAGAGCACCTGTTCATAATTGATGAATATCATTGTTTCTCTCTCACAGTGCTCACTTAATAAGTATATTGTGCTCTTATTACCACTATTTCAGCTCTGTTATTTAGTAATTGATTAAGCATCCTTTGGGCTCATTTCCATAATTGTATAACAAGAAGAAATCTGTGTAAGTATCAATACCATGTCAAGTGAAGCCAAAAGTGTTTGCAGAGCATGCCAATATCCTTTGCACGCAACCGAGGAACCTGCACTTCACTGTCAGCTGAAGCAAATAGTATGGCTTCTGCAGACTTCTTTCCTTTCCCTGCCTGAAGAAAAGCAAAATCAAAAAAGTGAACCCATGAGTCTTGAGTTGCTAATTTCAGCATTTCTGCTAATATCTTGAGCTGTCTCAACAAAAAGTGTGCATGAGGGTTCAACCACGCTTATTTCATACGTAAAGTGAGGTTCAGAAAAATCCATGTACAAAAAAACCTTTGCTCCAGGGCCAGTAAGTGATGCAGTTCAGTTCCTGTCATTACATCTAAAGTATTCTAAAGAAGGCTGAAAATTATTCTTGCTCTGTGAGCCGTATAACAAAACCTTCATCTATCTGGCAGCCACAAGACATATAGCACACCCTTTGAAGTGGCAAGAATGGGGAAATCCTGGCGTAGCTCACAAATGGGACAGGGTAAGGGTTTCATAGGGTACCACTCTGAGATTAGGTTGGGACGCTGGGAATGCCATTGCATCCTCAGAGTGCACACAGAGCTTTTTCTGGATAGCACCTGATGACTCATTTCCTCCCTCAGTCAAAACAGAGATGCCTTGGTGGTGCACCTGAACTATGGATGAAATATGCTGCAGTTCAAAAAAACGTAAGCAGACAACCTCTATTTTAGAGTAAGGGAAAGACTGGGGTTTACAGTCAACTTTTTCAGTGCTTAGAAAGTTCCTTTAGAAGTTTAACTATAAACAACTTGAGAGACAAAGATTCCTTTTTTAAAAAGCAACTTTTAAAATCCAGTCTCTATTCCCATTTAATAAAGTTATTTTTCTGCAGAATTCTTCTGGGAAAAAAGTGCTTTAATGGACATATATCAACAGACAAAAACATGCATTCCAGTCACTTTGCAGTCAACTTTTAGACATGGCAATTTTCATGTATTTACAAGCACAAGCTTTTGAAACAAATGCATTGTGACGATTCTACAAGTGCAATATAGACATATCAGTTATACAAAGTGCCTTGTGAAAGGTGTTCTAACTAGAAGGTTAGAGGTTCCTGTTGCCCACACTAAGTGACCTTCTTTTGCCTGCATTTATAAGGCAGATGAATGAGAATGATTTATGAATAGAACTTTTTCTTTTTTTCTGCTCCCATGTGCTTGTATGCTCATGCTTGTGTCACATCCAGCTTGACAAACCAAACATCATCCAGGCCAGAGTTAGCTTCTCAAAGTTTCTTAGCAAACACTGAACCCTATCATCTGAAACAGAGTTGCTTGGAACAGTAGCTCCAGGCTTGGCAGGTGAACAGTGAGACAGGCCAGCCAGGGAACTCCAGGAAACCGGTCCTGTGGTCCTGCTGTTCCTGGTTGGACTATAATAAATGTTCCCCCAAGCACCCGCCTTCTCACGCATTCTGACACCACTGTCTGACATCGGCAAATTTGGTTTTTCCCTGTCTCTAACACAGACAAGCTCAGTTAGGGATCCAGAGCCATTTTACCAAAAGCCTGCTGTCGTAGGTGATTGATTACTTTGCCTCCATCCAGAACTGGCCTTGCCTCTTGCTCACGTAGGAGGTACCCAAAGAGCTACCACTCCCTGAATGCCAAGCTGTGCCCTCTGTCCCTTAACCATTCTTGCAGTAAAATCAAAATGAAACAAAAGCATTGCCTGTCTCTTTACTAGAAGTTTTTTACAGTAAACAATTATTTAAAAAGCAATTGTTTGTAGATACTGTGTTCACTAGCACATATTCTGTCACAATTTACTACCATACTGCCATACTATATTTTTGTGCCATACACCAAACCTATTTATTGGCTACTCCTTTCTTTGAGATAAAAGGAGTTTCAGAGTAAGAAAAAAAACTCCAGGACATTAATTTGAACGCGGGAACATTTTTTCACTCTTCAACACATTTCAGAAACACTCCCTCCAAGCTGGCCGTTCTGTCACATCTTAGACATTAGAAATAGTAGACACTGTATCAGACACGGCAGAAGTATCTTCACTCAACTTCTTTACAGAAGACAGAGGACTCAACTGCCCTGATAGTTTAAATCCCAGCAGAAGGAAGATACACTTGAGGAGCCTGTAGAAGAGGTGGACCTCCTTGCAATTTCAGCTTGAGCGAATTGGTATGAAGTGCACAAGATCTGCCCAGCCGACCTTGAATGAAATACTTGAATAAACTGCCAAAAGTTTGGAGATATCATTTTCTACTTTGCCTTTAAAAATATTCCAAATGGCAAGTAAGAAGCTGCCAATGACACCACCTTTCTCTGGGCCACTGCTTATGAAGTTCTGAACAGTGAAAAACACAAAGCAGATTTTATGCATGGTAGCTGCACTACAAGCATATTCCAGTCCCCTGTCCATAACAGCACCTCCACAGCAACCATGAGCAGAGGTGATGTTGAGAATTTGAGTAGACTATAAAGGCATAATTAATGCAACGTGACTAAAACAGTCCTTTGGCCATGTGTCCAGCTGCATCCATTCACATACTCCAGTATACTGAAATCCCACCTCCCAGGAGTTTTCCAGCGTCACAAACATGTTGCTTCAAAAGAAGATTGTAACTGGGTTCTGCCACATATGTAATGAAACAATCAAATGACAGAAGTAACCTAACTGCTAAGCAAAAAACTAGCTAATTAAAGTCCTTCAACGCTATCTAGTTGTTCCATAACACTTTTTAAGCATATTCTGAAGTAAATAATATAATTTAGGAAACATCTAAAATTTCTCCTTGCAGTTTTTTTTCTGAGAACATAGGCTTTACAAAATTACCCAGGGAATTTCAGGGAGAAGAATGAATACTAACACTGTCAGGAACACTATTTTTTCCTCTATAGTCAGATAGTAAGCACAAGTGAGGGTACTAATTATAGATTGATATAATGCTGTTATCTCAGCTGAACAGATCAGAGTTCGGCCCATGAGCATGTACCAACCCAGCAGATATACAGAGTTACTGAAAGCACATTCTAGATCAATTACATTGATCAACGATCCAAAAACTGAGTAATTAAATCATTATCCACCTGAAGCTGCAATCATACAGCAGTCTGAGAGAGCAATTTCATCACTGTGAGAGGCATCAGCAAGGAAGCAGCTACAGATGATAACTCTGGATCTCTTTCTACACCTGAATCAAAACACTCCACTCCGAGGCACTTCTTTCACTTAAACCTATCTCACACACTCAGAGGTGGAGTTATACACACAGCAATTAGAATTATAGTCCTTCACAGGATGGGTGCATTTCATGATTGCTTTAACAGTTATTTTTTTAGAACTACTAAATGTCTGACTTTCTAAGTGGGTTCTCAGTTTTATTTCCATTTCTTACAACAAATGAATCAAATCACTGACAAGTTAACAGCTCTTTTTACTCCTCTTTGTGCTTTTTTTGACTTACTGTGTTCTAGTTGCTCTGACTAAGCAAAAGGCCCCTTTCATTTTGTTTCAACCCAGCAAAACTAAAAAATTACCTCCACTGGTTTTCTTTTCCTTACACCAGCTTTAACCCTGTAGTCAATACGTGCTTTAAAAAGTGAAGTAAGTGGGTCAGATGCCTTTGTCCAAACACTTCTCAGGAGTGCCACACACTGCAGTTGCAAGAATGCTGAATGAAAGATCATTGAAAGCTTTTGCTCTGAATCTGTACCAAGGCACAGCAATGGCTCCTTTCCAGCAACTCCCTGTCATATTCCATTCTGACAGCCATTTTCCAGCTATATCTACAGCTAAGATCTATAACTTGAACAAGAGGGAAAGAACAAAAAAGATGCTAGAAGATTAATGGTCTTTGGAACTACATCACCACAATCCCAGCTTCAGTCACGATAAACAGAAACACATGAACAAAATCAATGTATCATGTTGGCCTAGTCACTGAATATGCTTTCTATAAACTTCAGAAGAATAGCATTAGGCTAACTTGGGCTTCTAAGCACCACCCCGAATATCAACTACAGCATATCCAAGAATCTTCTCAGAATGCCCCTTATGATGCAGAACTTCCTCCCTAGTTATCTGTTTCCACAAAGAGTAGTAAATGTTCTTCACTTGAGCAAAGAAACATTGCAGACTTGATTTTACTAGTATGACTGCATCAGCTGATGTGTCTGAGGGATGCACGCTTGCCCCATTTTCCATACAGTCTGCCCTCACAGAGAAGCTGTACGTGTGCGGTATCTGATAATACTGGATACCTGAAGCACCTCTGAGTAGGCCACAAACAGCTTCCCAGACGTCTACATTGACCTCAGCCTTTGCACTTCTGAGGCATCTAGTAAGTACCCAAGATAGAGTGCAATCTGGACCAGTAAAGACACAATGCAGGGTAACCAGAGCTGCCCTTTATGCTAAAATTTTAATCTTTTGCATTCTTTATGTTGTAGGTGAGATTTCTGTCCTACCTGGCACTTCATCTCTCCCCTCTTCTACAAACAGGGACTCCAGCAGGAAGGATTAAGCCAGTGTTGCCAAGATTTCTGTTGTGTCCAGACCTGAGCATTTGAGCAGCATATGTTAGTCTGGGCTGAGGATCTGAGAAGGACCTCAACTTTCAACCAGATTAGTGGGGATTGAACATCCTCCCCACAGACCATGGGTTCACAGGTAGAAATGAGCTGATCTAAGGAGGCTGCAACCTGGCCTATCTTCCTCCTCTCCTGCTCTGCTCCTAGCCATGCAAACCCAGAGTCTCCTGCACAGGCTGTGGCATCCACTGGACCCGGTCATAATCTGCTCTAACTCATTAAGACAGATGGCCATTTTCATCTGCCATATTAGTAAGGCAAGTTGTCCCACATGAGACCCAGAGCATAGGCAACAGGAGCCTAAAACAGAAAGCTGCAAGGAAGGGAAGCAGGAGGGGAAGGAGAGCTTTCGATTGCAGTAGTGATGATCTAGTAAATCAGCACACGCTGTGCAACTGCAGCTACTGAATCCAAGTCTGGGTACACACCTGGCCAATTCTGAACTTGCAGTTACAGCAGAGACTTTTCTTCAAATTTCTGGTCTGCTGGGCTAAAAGATATGAATGGTGATGGTATTGAAACCCATTTATTAACATCTAGCACTAAAATACTTCCCCAGTAAGCCTTCTTTGTGCTTGATAGCTACCCATGTCCATGCACCACAGATAAAAGTAAATTTCATCATGTAACTCCAAAATAAAAAGCTAGTGGAGAGAGTATAGTGTTTGTATTTCAGAGGCAGTTTAAAATACAAAAATGTACTTATTATGGAATACTCAAAGACCACCCCATCTTGGGGAAAGAAAGTGGCAGATGAAGCTTCAGAGAAGGTATATTTAAAAATCAAAGCATACAAGTGCGTAGGAAGCTCTAGCATCCTCCCTGGTATGCACTACCTTTGAAATAGTAATGGCTACATAGTACCCACACAATTGTGCTGTGTAACTGCGCAAACCCAGGCTAAAGACCCTTTGTTAGTAAAAGCAATAAAATTGCGCTCCTGGCATGAAAACACTAGGAAATTCCAAAGTATGTTTTAACAGTTGGAGATTTTGTCTTGCATCAAAGATCTCAGTCCATAAAATGCTTCTGACACAGAAGAGAAAAAGAAAACCTAATTCAATTTTATGGGAAGTCAGAACGATAGGTGGCCTAATTATTCTCAATTAACCCTGCCCAGGAACTCATACACAAGGTGAAGATACACAAACAAATTAGTGTTTTGGATAGCTTCTACTTAAAAGAGAGGCAAATAACACAGTAGAAATATGCAGAATTCTTCTCCTGCTATTACTAAAAAAACAGTATACTGAATGTCCTCCAAACTTACTCCTTCCCGTGATTCACCCACTCTGTTAACTTCAACACTGAAACTTCAGCTTTCAACCAAAGCTTGGTAGTTCCCATACTTGTCCTGTTAAGACTTCCTCTACCACTATGCTCGGTATCCTTTGCCCTTCGACCCTTTTTAGCTCCAGAATTGGAGTTACACAAACACAGCAGTCTGAATTCATTCCGACAAACAAAATTATAAGTCTTTTTAAATAGAGTTCCTAAGGAGATAGTCCAGTCAAGATAAGCAAAATCAATAAGGCCACACATTCAGCCTTGCAATAGGTCAGCTTCTGATCTGCCTCCTCTTTTTCCACATCTCATTGAAAATGGACTAGTGTACACCAAGGATGGGAGGCAGGATTAGGTGGTGCTCTACACCGCTTAGTCAGAAGTTCCTTATCTGTCTAGGAAACAGGTGATTCCACCAAGTAAAAATCACAAAGACAGAGAATAAAATCAACATAAATGTATATTGACATCCTTCCTTATACAACTCCCCATAAAATTATAAATTACCCTTGTAATGGCACCCCAGGCTTCAATAAAAATTAGCAACCTAAAAGAAAGATGGGTTTTCTATGATTCAGCAAAGCTTACCCCAGGGGAAGTATGTCTGTTTTTGCTCTGGGATGATTCCTCAATTCTGTCTGTCACTGCTATTAGTGCAGAAAGAACAATAAGCACCATGTACTTTACAATAAAACATTTTTCTCTGATAGTTGTTACCTGTTACATGGAGAAATCCTGTGTGATTTTAATTTGTATACAAACCAATATACAAAAGTGGTGTGTGCACATAGGTACCTTATTTTAGTTTCATGTGCATGAGACTAGGCAAATTCGATTTAAGTTAGAGGAAATTTCCACAGAGAATTCTACCCTGCAGATGCAATAGCCAAGAATACCTGACAAGTACTCTGCTGGAAACTGCACCTACAATTAGAAAGAGACATGAAGTAGGCATTTCTCAAAAAAAAAAAAAAATCTAATTATCAAGTAGTGTAGAAATATTTCTACAGTTGATGTTAATCGTGTTGCATTCACTTCCACACAACTGCTCACAATAGCAATATAGTAGGAAGACCACATAAAAGAAAATGTAGTTTGATTTCTTTTCATGTTGGATTTAATTCTCAAACATTTTTGATGTTTCTGCTGTGTTTGATCTAAAGATTAAGCATTTTTAGGAGCTATAACTTATAATACTTGCAAGAGTGGGCTGGATTGCATGCAGTTTAGAGGTGTATGTAGGGTTTATCAACACACCTGCTTGAGGAGTGATACGAGAAGCTTCATCTGTTGTTTTCAGGCTTAGCTTCTCAATGCATTGAGTATCTTCTCCCTACCTCAGTGCTTCTCAGATCACTGTCTGCTGAGCCTTTCCCAGAACACCCTCTGAACCAAGTTGTGGGTGACAGATTGCTGGAGAGGAACTCCTCCAAGGAAGTTTTTTCCACTTGTTTATTGACCAGAAAATGAAGAGGGAAACCAGTGATCTAACATCTTCATACGACCACTTGCCTTCATTCTATTTGAAAATCAAATTACCATAGACTGTAATTAACACCTACAGAAAAAATGACAACAGTTTACAAATAGTTACTGCAGTGATTTTTTACCATTACTGTTACTTATTCAAATCCTTGCAGTGATAATTAATAAAAGCAAGATCCTAGGGGTAAGATTTGAATTATATGCAATGGCTATGGTTTGCACTTCTCTAGAGAACAGTGGATTGCTTCAAAGCAAAGGAAGGAAAGTATTTCGCCAGCATGCTAAAGGAAGGTGTTTTCAGAAAAGCAAGTTCATGAAAAGTTTTTAAAAAGTCCTGGCAGCTTTACCTGTGCTAAAACTTAAGGAAAAGCCATAGATATGTACTGTTTGTAGGAACTGCATAGTACTGTTTTCCTGGGATATAATCATAGTAGCTTTCCCTTTTCTTATGATGATAATACCTCAAAGATTCTCCATATCTACAAATTCTTCCAGTTCTGCAAGTGTTAATAAGACTACAATCTTCAAATCCTGTCCATTTAAGTAAAATCATGACGGGAAAAATCAAATACGCAGTTTCAAGAAGATAGTCTGAACATCAAAACGAATACGTTAATGAATAAATCAATGTAATCAAACTGGCACTAGAAATATTTACTGTTTTCTTTCCATTATGAAATCTGTGCCCCAAAATTCATGGAAGTAAAGATTAGAAATTAGTAGATTTGTTCCTATCTCAATGAGTGTATTGTGTTCTGTATACGAAATGGTCATGACCTAAAATCTGTTAGCTTTTTCCTTTGTAGGCATGGCTTAACCCATTTGTAAAGAAACATTCATGGGTTTCTTGCATGTAGACCAACAAGGTTTCTTATATCAGACTTCTAAGCTGTTATACTTCCAAATATTAAGGAATTATTCTGATTTATATGAAGGGAAGGCAGAGGAGGGCTTATGGTTCCCTTATAATTTTTATATATGGAGTCATGCTAAGAAAGACATAGGTGAATCAGTCTTCTCAAAAGTTTGCAAACTGTTTTGAACACTCCTGCAATCACGTTTTCATATCTATGTGGTATATACTTAAAAAAGGATTTTGTGGCAGAACTTGAAGAAATTATTGTGGTTTTTTTAGGCTACTTGATCTAATCCAAATGTAATTTTTTTTTCTTTCTGAGTGAGGTCATAATATCCTACAGAAAAGTGTGACTAGTACAGGGTACCAAGCAGGTACACTGACTTCGTCTTTTCAGCCTGTAAAAGAGGTGATGGAGATGGAGATATGACAGGCATTTGAAAAATCCCGAAGCATGGCAGGAAGACGGTGAAAAAGGAATAATTTTTCAGTGTGCCTCATATGACAGAAACCAGTAAACATCAAGCAGCAGGCACAAACAAGTAAAGGGAGATCCTTTCTCTCACTCAGTATAAAACTGTGAAATTCATTGTCACAGGAGGTTGTGGGTAGAAAGCAAAATCCATCAAGGGCTATTAAACAGTAAGATATCATCTCCAGCACAGGAAATCTCTGAGCCACAGATCACTAGAACCTGAAAAGTGGGAAGGAGGGAGACAGTATAATACAACTGTATAGTTGATTATTCTTCCATAGGCATCCACCACAGCCACTGTCAAAGAGCACATCCTCCTTGACAGGATAGACAGGTCCTTAGTCTGAATGAGTACGAGCCCCTTTATGCCATCATATATGATATAAAGGAAAAAATATATTAACTATATCAGCATATATTTCCTGTTTCTGCATATATATACACACATGTATATATGTACATGCAAAAGTGATAGCCATGATTTTCTTTGGTTCCAGGTACCCTTTTAGCAGCAAGTAATAATATAAACTGCTGGCTTGGGAAAGCCTTAACAGTCTGTTGGTACGGGGTGCTGTAAGCTCATATGAACTGTGCCACTGAGATTCACATTACAGAGATTTGCACTACAGAGACTCCTGAGCTAGCGGAAACTGCAACTTCAGTAATGTTTTTTGACAGTTTATTTTTGTGTAATGCCCCAGATTAAAAGAAAAGAAAAACAACACTCCACAAACAAAAACTGAAAAGAAACCAGCCCAAATTCCAGCATGCAGCTCCATAATCAGACCCACATGTGCCTTTTGCAGGGCTGGAAGCTCTCGCTCTTCCCTGCAGACATCCGACAGTAACCAGCTGCTCGAGGCATAATCTGGAGCATCCTTGTCGTTGCTGCTTTGCTTTCCTCAGGTCTCCCAATCCCTGTCTCTTCATCCAGGCAGTCTCAAAGTCTTGCTGAGTTACCTTGTTCCAAGAAGTGTGCCTTTTCCCACTCCCTCTCCTTTGCTAAATGTCTTCTGGTCTGGATGTCATCTTACAGACTTCAGACTTCCACTTACAGACGTCTTTCCCCAAGCTCCCAAACCCAGCATCTTTTCCCAAAATATGCCTCACCTGCCATCTTACTTGCCCTTTCTCCTTGACTCCCAGCCTGTCCCTGTCAGTTTGAGGTCCATTTCTTATTAGTCAGACTTCTGCCTAATCACATGAGTTTTACCTCTTCTTTCTCTCTTCCCATTTTGCATTTCAATCAGGTAATGCCCTTCTGCAGATTTCATCAGTGGGTCTCTGCAGCCACAGTTTCCCTCTCCTTGCTGTGTGAACCAGCTGGGAAAATCCTTTTCTCCACCACAGCAAATTTCTGTTTAATGAGGCAATACTTATCCAAAATAATTAAGAATATTAGTACACAGCAGTTTTATGCACCAACAGTGAATCTCTGGGTAGGGTATAGCTTTTTGTTCCTTTTCTTGATGTTTTTTCGTCTCAGACTGTCTTTGTGCTAGTTTTGCATGTGTCATCAACCATGTGTTATCTTGGGCCACTGCTCAAGAGGTTAGTGCTTTCTGCCTTTGTAAAATTTCCTCAAGTTCTCCTTCTGGTACTGACTGATAACAGCCACGGCTCTGGCAATGGATGTGGAGACTACACGTATTTTGGAGAGTTTGAAATCATTTTCTGCTAAGACCCTCACCACGTGGCGTTGAGCCTGTTCCTCCTTCTGGTCATCCAGCTGCATCAGCAGCTGCTCTTTGTCCTTCCCTGGCAGATGTCAAGCCTTGATCTTTGCCATGATGGTGGCAGCAGCATGGGTCCAAGCACAAAAGGCAAAGAGGCAGATGCCAAGCAAGAAGAGGACCTGTTGCAAATCCGGGTTCATCCTCTCTTGCCCAGGCTGTTAGCCTGTGAGACCTGCTCACCGCCCCGACAGGGGAAGAGATGTAGTACTGTCAGTGACCACATAAATGTAGGGATTTTAGAGTGCTGCATACCTGAACAGAAGGGAAGCAAAAACTTTTGATTTAATTAAATGCATTTTACCCATCCACATTCTCAACAGTAGCTAAAACATTTTGATGGGATTTTCTACACATGCACACACAGCACCAGTCTGTCACAGACATCTCACTTTGCAAAATTTTCCAGATGACTGAGTTTTATCTGATGGGCAATTAATGACTTCAGCAGTTGCATTTGTAGTAAAATTAGCTGCCAACTATTCTTTCTTAACCTTTGCAAAAGATGTGCAATCTGACACACACAACCCAAAGTTACACTGAAATGGACACTAATAGACAACTAACAGCTCTGCACACCTAATTAAATACTGAAAAATCATGAGCTTAGTCAAAGGGAAAGTAATGACAGCAAAGGGAAAGGTTTTCTGCATTGTTATTCAGGCAATACATGCATTAGACCTTCCATTCCACAAGATATTTAGGTTTAATGTTGTAAATATCCACATTTTCTCCACCAGCTGCACACCTAAAAGAGATCACGCTTCCCTGTTTTTTTTCTGCAGGTCTCCCCCATGCATGGAAAAGGATGAGGGAGGCCCAGAGGAGGGAGCAGTGATATGCAAGGAGATCTAGGATCGCAGCCGGGACTGGGTGAACATACGTCATCCCTTTTCCTGTTCTGGGGAGCTTCCCAGAACACAAAGATGCTCTACAACTCCAGAATGGACTTTTCAGCTAAGAGAGCTTCTAAAGTTGGCTCTGCTGAGCGGTGTGACACATACCACATACTGCCAAAACTCCCACAGAGGACTCTCTCTCCACCGTAGAGACAGTTTGCTTTCCAAACATTTTTCAGCTAAGAAAAAAAGAGGGTTCATTCATTTGTCTTTTCTTTTATTTTGGGGGGTGGGTGTTTAATGAATTTTCTTAGTGACCAAGTTTGCAGTACTAATCTCTCTCACCATGTTTTTAATCTAATGAAAACTAAATCAACTATTAATCTACACATTATCACAGATCAGTTCAGATTTGCTACAGGTCATGAACTATGCACAGCTAAAAAGCTTTGCTGCAAGGGAAACTATCATCACAGACATTTCACAATAAGCTGGAGTATTTTATTCTTCCTTTTCTTCCTCTTACTCCAGGTTATTAGAAAATATGAAACTGTTAAGAGGAACGTAGTAACAGCAGCCAGGACATTCTGTTCGCTTGCCCTTTAATCTTTCTGCTGTAATGCTAGCGTGAAAATTTATACCAAGTATTTTCACAATTCTGTCTGCAATTCTGTATGTATTAAGCAGTTTTATCTAGTCTGAAGGAAAACATAGCACTGTATTTGATAATCTCCAAGGTAGAGAGTCTTCTTTATCATTAGTGCTTTTGCAGATTTCTGTCCTTGGCTTGGTAGGCAAGTTAAAAACACTGTGAAAATGTGAAGTCCTACCCAGAGAACACAAAATCTACATAACAGAACCGAGCAAGTAATATGTATTTATTGAAACAATCACAGAAACACTAAATTATCATTTCCAACCTGAAAGTATGGAGTTCCAGAGTAGCATGCAGATACACAATTGCAGTATTACAAGAATACTCTCAGCTTCAGTCCCACATCACCTTTTTCAAAGTAAGCCTTTGCTTGCAAAGAAGACCTGTAAAAATTGTTTCCACAGCATTTTATAGGATTAACAACTTGCCTAAATGAATTATCTTTACTTGAACAGATTCCAGTAACTCAAGAATACAAAATATACAAAATAAATGTTGAATGTATGTCTTTATTCTTTTTACTTGTGTATTGCACTCCTATCTTTAATTATAAGAGCACACAACGATATATCTGTGTTGCACTCTCTTGCAATTCAGCACACATGGATAATCTATTTTAGCATGATTTGTATATGCCATGCTAGACCACAAAAGCTATTTATATGATATGTAAGTATAAATTGCATTTACACAATATGCTACAAATTAAGAATAACAATGAGAAAAGTAGTAAATATCTGCCAGCATATTAGGCCAACAAAATACTCAGCCAAGAGTTTTCTAGACGGAAAATAATATGCTTTTATTTAAGGTTTGCTTTTAATTTAGCTAAACCGATACAAAAAGCTATGCAAAAGCTCATTTCAGTTTACAAAAAGCTTATCTCTATTTGGTTTATATCTCTTAGAAATAAGCTCAAACCTAAAGAGGGTTTGATCTTAAGCTAAAGAGAGTTTAGCTCCTATCTTGCTCTCTACTTTATTTTAGAAAGTAAGCTCTGAGTAATGAGCTTTATAGCCAGCCTCCTCATTGAACAAAACAACTGCAAAAAGTCTTTACTATATAGTGTGCTATATACATGAATGAGGACAGAAAGAAAACATGCATTTTACAATTACTGTCCAGTAAATATAGAATGAGTAATGCAAATAGAGGCACAAGATGCACAGATGCTAAAGAATTCATTGATTTTAAAATTGCATCACAGTTTACAATCCAAATTAGTTTTTGTAACATGGGTACAAGTTACTAACAATTTTTTTTATTTTTTCTTCTAAAACACATAGACCTCCAAGAGCACCAGATGGCTACATACTGTACAATCCACTGCAACATTTTCATCTACCTCAGATTTTAAGGTTAAGTGTATTGAAACAATGAATTTGAAATGACATCTTTTAAAATGTACTCAACTAACAAGAAAATAAGTGAGAGGGTTTAAGCCCATCTAATATATGAACAGTTCATTACAATTTCCAACATTCACAGCGATTTACATTTTAAAATTAATAAATACATATACATACACACCATATACACATAAATCACAACAGAAGAATTCAAAAGGATGCTGTAGAAACTTCCATCTACATACAAAAAGGAGGAGAAATGCTGTGCAAGGTTAAAATCTTCAACTAGTTACCATTTTTTAAATGAATATTTTAATCTAGTTAATCCTCAGCTTTATAACTTCTTTTGCCTGTTAAACAAAATATTGGCATCACATCATTTTATTTGTTAACCTTTTGAAAGCCCCAGCTTCCAGGTGAGAGGAGACTTCCAGAGCAAAAGTAGAAGTATAATGGGATGAGGCTGATTTAGAAACTCTTGCAAACATTCTGATTTATTCCTCTGTTAAGCATGCAAATACGCTGCCTAAAGCCTTCCCCTTCCAGCCCTGGGCCTCCTAGGAAAACAGGTAACAACAAATATGTGCAGGCTAGCACAATCGAAACATACATTTCCAAAGGGCCATTCTCACCTGCCAAGTACCATAAAGCATTTTCTTATAGAGAAACTTCTCTGAAGCAAGTAAAAAGGAAAAAAAAAAAAAATATATTCCCAGAAGAAATCTATTTGCCTATTAATGCTCCCTATGGCTCAAAATCTTCTCTCAGGTGTTAGTCCAAGCTTTCTGCTCACCCAGTCAGAGAGCTTTGCAGTTCTGGGTTTGTGGCACCTGCCTCTGTAAGAATCAAAGCAAATCTGGTGGCACACTGTTGAAAATCAGAACTTTACTCGAGGTCCCCGATAGAAAGTCCACGGCCAGGGAGCCCTCAGTCTCACCTGAACTCATAAGGCACACTCCTGTAACACAAAGGTCTGATATTTAGCACATCTTTCCAGCTTCAGCTCTGTGTTGTCAGACTTGGCCAAGGTCGCCAAGCTCTCATTCAGACTCAGAACCAAATGCAGAAATCCCGTGAGTTCAGTATCGATAGCACTCAATGCTCAAGTTTTCCCACTGCTGATTTCTGAGATACAAAGTGGATATCTAAGTAAGGATCTAGATATAAATCTTAGGCTGTATCTAAAAAAGAGCCAAATAAAGCTATTTTAATTGTTATGCAGGTGCAGTGAGCTCAGCTTTAAAACATGAGAAAACTATATGCAAAGAAGTTATAAAAATCTGTGATTGTATTAGCTCAGATTTCTTTCCTCTCAGATCTCAGAACTGAAATGGGATCGTCAAAGCAAACATTAGTGAATTGATGAGCAACAGTTTTTCCTCAGATACTAAATAGAGAAACTAAGAATGTGCTTTTCAAGCTAAGGTCCAGTGCTGCCTAGTGGATGAGGCATAGGACTGAAACAATTTTTGTTAGTGGTCATAAAAATATCCCACTGCAAAGATGTCAACTCTAGTGCCCTGGCAAGATTCAAGTGTGGATAATTATGATATTGTGCTTTCCTAAAACTTTGTTTCCTGCACAGTGGTACTGTGGATTTCCTGTTTTACAATGCTGTACAGTGTTGCTCTGTGTCCTTTAACATTTTTTTAGCAGTACTTTCACTTTAATAATGTACTGCTGCCAAAAATGTTTATAGAACTTAATGTTATACCAGCATGGCTTTTTATGAACTCCTGTATCCAGAATCACCTTCCCACAGGACCAAAACCTATGACCAAAAAAATCCAGATTTGGATGCTTTCTCTCCTGGGAAGGGTTGGGGCTGCTGTCGTTCATCTCCTGTGAGTCCCTCTCTCAAGCCCTGGGAAATCTGCTCACAAAAATCCAGCACAAGGTTGGTACCAAAATTTTCAAGTATCTCATGATCCTACTTGACAATAAGCACCATATACAGGATAATTTGCACTACAGGATTCAGTATTCAGAATAGTTCCTCAGAAGTTATGGGCTCCATTTCCTTCATTTTTACCTTTGATAGCAACAGCAGGATTGCAGACATTTTCTGTCGCAGCATGAACAAACTTTTATCAGTATTGTTTTAAAGGACACAGTCTTAAAAATATTCACGGCACAGGCAATCAGCCTGCGCTGCTGATTTCAGTGTTGCTGCCACCCACAGAGATGCTCTGGCTGTCGCATTACTTGGAGAGCAGGAATAACGAAGAAGGTCGCAGAGCCAAGCTTCTGCTGCCAAATCTAAAGCCAACCACAGACTTTGATAAGCATTCAGTCAGCATTTCAGTGTTTACACTGTATTTTCCTTCTGCTGCAATGGTGAGGGATAATGGTGTTTGTATTTGTCCTAATGATGTGATTATGCGTCGCGTTTGCCCTTTTCATGTGATGTCAAAGGAGCTAATGGCATCCCCTCAGGATTAAACAACACCGTAAGCAAATCTCAAACCAAAGCAGCTACTTCTCTGGGAAGAAATATATCCAAAACAGACTGGTAGAAAAATGCAAAAGGCCAGGTATCCTGTTTCCTCTAGTGGAAATAACTGAATTTTATGCATGTAGGGTCTGGTGAAGAGGGCTTTTGAGGGTGGAAGGGTTCCAGTTTTACACACATATTTAAAAACTAGTTCATACATTTATTTAGATAATAAAATCGTAATGTTTTGAGGTACTTAAAATCTGTAATCCTAACAAAATAAACCCATGGTCACTAGCTGTATTTGCAAATTCTAAAAGTTCACTATGGAGCTTCACTTGAAAAAGTACTACTTAAAAATCAACTGTTATCCTTAGCTTGGGAGTCTTAAAATGAAATCTAAATATGCACAAAGGTGACTAAATAGCATTGACCGGACCCTTCTTTTCTTTCCCAGATCAATTGAATCATACTCTGTATTTTTATAATAAAGAATAACAGGAGTGCCTGTTAAAAAGATTTTCATTGCCTTGCCTTCACATCAAGGCAGTACAGCATAACTGAATAGCTTCACAATTGAGGGTTTGGGGTTTTTTAAACTAACAGCTATTCTATTTTTTTCTGTTTTCAAGTGAACGGAAATTGACCTTCATTGTCTCTTTAGTCAATCCAGCTCAGAATCAAAGAGCAAGTTAATTATAACCATTTAAAACTTAACAGTTGAAGCCTTTTGATGTAGTATCACATTCATTTCTAATTAACTCTACATATGTCTTGCTGAGTTACCCAATAACTCTTAAGATCTGTCAGCATAAAACCTTAATAAAAGCACGAACACTTCAGGATGAAGATTAGACAATCCTTATATAAGAAGGAACAGAAGGTGACAGGGAAGAAGACTGCGTAGAGGAAGAAACCTCTGCCTAACTGCTTTCCCTAATATTCTTTAAAACGTGGCCACTCTTGCTGCTGCTGCTGCATAGTGTCTCAATGTGCTGCAGGTCTGGATTGTCAATTTTAGTTTTATAAGTAAAACCAAAATACAAGTAGCTGTATATTTCAGCCTTTTCCATGACCCATTCTGTAAAGTTTTAATTTGGTCATGCATAAATATTTTCTTTCTGTGGCTATTTATGGCCCCTGTCCTAGAACCTGGTCATTAAAATCAGTGAAAGCCATTCCAGGAGCTCAGTGGAGTAAGCTGAAGTCAAAGAGATGCTGTCCCACTACCAGTGAAACCCTTCTCTCTAGTGACTAGATTCCAGTGACTAAACTCCACTGGGTGTGGAGTTTGAGTTGGGTTGTGGGCTTTGCAATAAGGATCCAGCAATGAGCTAGGAGAGTTTGGGATCTTAATTTTGTTTCTCTGAAAATGAAGCTACACTGTTTCTTAGTTCATCAAGGTTATCATTATCAACATTATTCTTAACACGTTTACTCCCCAAAATAACTTGTCTTGAAAATAGACTTCACAACATGGTCCTAAATATGATTTTCCTTCCATATGGCTCTTAAAATGGCAACAATCTAAATAGTCGGGCTTAGAAAAAGATCCAAAATCACAGTGTGCCTGCTTCCTTCAGAGTGGCTTCTATGACCCAAGTGATAGATTTGTTTGGGTTTTTTTACTTGGCGTGAGAAGCGTAGGAGTGGGTTGATTCTCCACTCTGTTTCTTCAGCTTTGAACCCTGTATCGGGTAAGGTGGGCAGAACGAAATCAAACCGAGCACTGTCCTCAGGGCTCTGTTTACCCCATCAGGCACAGCTACCCACGGCTGAGGAATATAAAACAGAGTGTAATCTCTCTGCTCACAGTAGTGAAACTCAGGGGATAAAAGTCTTCTTCATCAACAGTGGTAATCATAAATCAGGATAAGAGCGATCAACACGCTGAAGGAGTACAGAAACCAGAACCAAATGGCTGGAAACCCTTTGGAAAGACTGGGTGAAGGTCTGGGGAAGTATGCTGGAAAGACCAAAACATCAAGATCAGGGAGAGAAGAAGCTTTTCTTAATTATATTCTTTATAATTCTTTAATTTTTCTTAATTATAATTTAAATGTTATTTGTAGGTTACTCTGGGAGAAAAGTTTTACAACAGCCTTGAGGAAGGTGCAGGAGAACTGAAAAAGTTGTGAATCCACATTATTCTGAGGGATGTAATTTATTATGGGTTATTGTTACCTTGGGAAGGATGAAAATGAATCTGTGCTGGGAAATTAGAAGAGTCAAGAAAAATCACAGAATCACAGAATGGTAGGGGTTGGAAGGGACCTCTGTGGGTCATCTAGTCCAACCCTCCTGCCGAAGCAGGGGCACCTACAGCAGGCTGCACAGGACCTTGTCCAGGCGGGTCTTGAATAT
>Ga0065711_1037633_pt1 | contig 19631 bp, 12 predicted proteins | sample Hoacrofraction12_FD_59098 | JGI IMG/M metagenome (GOLD analysis project Ga0065711, IMG submission 59098) | Hoatzin crop microbial communities from Cojedes, Venezuela - Epithelial fraction 12 v2 (version 2) | ecosystem: Host-associated > Birds > Digestive system > Esophagus > Crop | place... | reverse complement strand
GAGGAGAATCCACAACCTCCCTGGGCAGCCTGTTCCAGGGCTCCGTCACCCTCAGAGGGAAGAAATTCTTCCTCATGTTCAGACGGAACTTCCTGTGCTTCAGTTTGTGCCCATTGCCCCTTGTCCAGTTGCTGGGCACTACTGAAAAGAGTCTGGCCCCATCCTCCTGACACCCACCCTTCAGATATTTGTAAGTACATATTAGGTTCCCTCGCAGCCTTCTCCAGGGTGAACAAGCCCAGCTGCCTCAGCGTCTCCTCATAGGAGAGATGCTCCAGTCCCCTCATCATCCTTGTAGCCCTCCGCTGGACTCTCTCCAGTAGCTCTTTATCCTTCTTCAACTGGGGAGCCCAGAACTGGACAGAGTACTCTAGATGAGGCCTCACTAGGGCAGTGTAGTGGGGAAGGAGAACCTCCCTCGACCTGCTGGCCACACTCTTCCTAATGCACCCCAGGATCCCATTAGCTTTCTTGGCAGCCAGGGCACACTGCTGGCTCATGGTTAATCTGTCATCCACCAGGACACCCAGGAAAATGATGGAGATGATGGAGAGTGGCATCAGCACTCCTGGGTGCATTCCGTCAGGGCCCGTGGATTTGTAGACGTCCAGATCGCTTAAGCAATCCATCACACAGTCCTCCTCAACCAAGGGAAAGTCATTCTCTCTGCAGGCTTCCTCTCTTACCTTCGGGTCATGGGATTCCTGAGGGCCTGCCTTGGCACTGAAGACTGAAGCAAAGAAGGCATTCAGTAGCTCTGCGTTCTTTGCATCCTCTGTCACCAGGACACCCGCCTCATTCAGCAGCAGCCCCACATTGTCCCTAGCCTTCCTTTTGCTGCTGATGTAGTTGAAGAAGCCCTTCTTGTTGTTTTTGTCATCCCTTGCCAGCTTCATTTCCAGGTGGGCCTTGGCCTTCCTTGTTGCATCCCTGCACCCTCTGACCACATTCCTGTACTCTTCCCAAGTGGCCTGCCCCTCTTTCCACATTCCATGGACCTTTCTCTTCAACCTGACCTCTGCTAGATGAGTCCCACACCTAGAGGTGCAAGTGAAATCACTGATAGCTTTGATGTTTTAAAGGGAGTTTTAACGTATATCAGAAATTACTTTTCTGAAGAAATGAAGTATTTTGGTGGAAAAATAGGGAATAGGGTAACAGAATATCAGAGAGGACTTAAGCAGGATTACTGGTTAACTGGCCAATTTACTCCGTGAATTGTCCCATTTCCACAAGACTACTAGACTCCTGGAGAACCTTGTTTGATGCTGCTGCTGCGAGAATCTTGGCCTCAGCTGTATGATTCCTAGTTCCCCTGTCCTCTCATCCTCCTTCCCCACCAGTTTACATCCTGTCAAAACTGGACAGGAAGTTCAAAATTTAAGACAGGGCACTGAAATAAACAACCAACTACTTCCACATGTGCAAACTCCAATGGAGTGGGGTCATTTTTATTGAACTCCGAGATGATCAATTGCAAAGCACAGCAATAAAATCCAGAACTGGAGCATTTAGTGGAAGCCTGAAATGTAGAACTGATTTTTGCTGTCATAAGGGTTTGACATGCAGTTTTTGCAGGACACTTAAAGCTTTAAAATTTCATTTTATTCAGTGTAATTGCCCATTCCCTCCCCAATACACACTTCTGTTCTAAATTGCAGTGACTTCCAGATTTCTGAGAAGTAAGGCACTATAGTGTCCTTTCAGAGTAGTTACAGATCATCATAGCAGGTGCTTCCCTCTGAGACCTGAAGTTAAAAATTGTCCACGGAAGTAAATGCAACTGCTGACTGAAGAGGTGTATCCTGTGATGAATAACTATCACCACTGTTACCAAAACAGCCATTGCATTCTAAGTGATCTATTGTCAGACTCCAGAGGAAGCCTTCAGTGCACAGAGCGGAGCTAACAGTGTTCATCCTCTCACCTAGCGAAAATGTTTGCTTTACTCTGGAAAATTTCATTAAAGCTCCCCTGCTTCTAGCTAGGGGACAGATTTTAACTGCAGTCTCCAACAATCAGTATGTTCTTATGGCTGGAGACAAGGCACTAGATGAAAACCCCCGCATTTATAATTTTGGAATAGGAGTTGCAGCCACTGCAATGCTCTCAATTGCACATTCATCAGTGCCACGGCGAATTCTGAAGTAACCATCTTCTCCCCACGAGGTGCCCCAGCTGTTCTTCACAGTCCAGAACTTCTCACCACTTTTTGGGTCTGTACCATAGCCCACCAGCAAGACAGCATGATTGGTCAATTCAAAAGGATTGAAGTCATCCTGCAGCCCAGTGTGATGGTAGATCCCCTCTTTATAAAGCATGAAATCACTGTAAACCTCAAAGGCAACAGCCATGGGCCCACGCAGAACAAGCTCAAGTTTCATCAGGGCTTCGTTGCAGCCTCCATAGAAACCACCGACATAGTGGTACTCAGAAGTGTAGTAGTGGTAACAGCTGCGCTTGAAAGTGCATGGAGAATCCTGGGCTGTGTAAGGGAAGCAGTCCTCTTCCACCACACCAAAGTCTTGGACATACTTTCCAGCAATGAGGTATGGGAAACCACCATCGCAACCTAAACAAAAAAAATATCTGCTTATTCCCTTGGAGAGTTGAGTTGTGAGACTCTCCTACTCAAATCTTCTGTAATACTTTTAGATACAGTATTGGAACACAAACAGCAGTGACCCAGATAATCCTAACGCTCCAGCTAGCTATAGCCAGCTTTCTGAAACACTCAAGATAAAATTCACACCCGTGGAATCTATACTGGGAACACTAGTATATGGACCACCTTCTCATCCAATTGTTCCAAACACTCCCCATCATGAAAAGGAATTAGTTACAGGCAGTAAAAAGACCGTCCTAACACAGGTACTGTCCTTTGGAAAGCTTTAGTCGTTGCTTTTGCTCATCTCCCCATTCCAATATGCTCTTCCTCCCTCTGAACATGCTTTTGGGAGGATGTGTGGTTCCACTCTTCAAAGGCATACACTGCAATTTAGCTCTATTTTCAGCCCTACTCCGTAGATCTTCCCCATCTCCCAGGCAGATCTACCTAGACCCCAGTGACATCCTGTGCATGAGGCCACCTACTCCTGGTTCAACCCCATCCCGACAGTAAGGTGGGCTGACAACTCTGGAATATTTTTTGCAACCTCTCAAAAAAGTATAGTTTTTTTCATAAAGTACCTGGCAGACTAAGTGGTGGGTGATAGGGAAGGCAATGAGGTTTCTAATACATGGTTTCCTTCTGCAGCATTATTATTACTGGAAGTTATCTTTGTATACACCAGTGTACTTACCCTGAGAGTACTGACTGCAAGACACAACCTGCTGGGGACTGAAGATTGGTTTCTGAGTGTTGTTTGTGAGGATACGTATTCTTGCTTCCAGCATGCCCATGGAGGAAAACGCATAACAGCTGCCACATGAGCCTGAAAAAAAAGGAATCAGAGAGCAACATAAACAAAGCAAGTCACCTGCATTTAGGTACAGCTATTGCTAGAGTCCACTGAAAAGATTCAAAACCTACCAGATACTGATCACAACTTGAACACTGATTGAGCAAAAACTTTAGATACACTTTTAGCTTTCAAGCATGCAATTTAAAAAACAGTTCTAACAACTTTTGAAGTAACACTGAGCTTATTCACAAGAATGAGAGATAATATATTGCTCTTCAGTGTTTTTTCACTAGTGTCATTTAAGAGCTATACAACTCCTTCAGAATAAACCTACAGGAACCACACCAGCAGGGCTGAGAAGGCTCATAACCTACTGCCTCAGACTATAACCCTTTATGGAGCACATACACTGAGGGGCAATGAACTATTTTAAGTGAATGCTGACAATATTTTTCTGGATTATTTCTACCTATCAATGGCTTTAATGCTGTAATTTCCAGTTGAAAAAATATTCCACCTTTAGAGCTGACTTTTGAGTCTAGTGGTATAAAGAGCAGGTTTGATATAGTGGATTCATCCTAACTCCCCTTATTCCCAAGGGCATGTAATTTTTTGCACTGGCTCTTCAGAGGCACCTTGATTTCCCTTCTGTTTCCTGGCAGAGTTAAGTCTGCTTACTTTAGCATCAAAATTTAGTATTGCTTCAAGTTTTAGGCCTCTCCACTCCCTAGGAGTTCCTGTAACACATTAAAAACCTTTGGAAGTAGAAGGACAAGCATCACAGGGAAGGACAATTACTTGGATGAGGTCCTATTTTATCTACTGATTGTCACCAAGGTGCCTGATTTCCTTTTGTTTCCTGACAGTAGGAAAGTCAAATATTGCAGAGCTATGAAAAGGAAGGAGGCTTGACGAACAAAACAAAATACTTTCTCCTCAACTGTGTAGGTGTATAAAAGCAAAGCTATTACAAAAGCAAGACTTTGAAATTGCACCTTCACTCAGTTAGACATATCTCTGAAGGGCAAAATCAGCCTGAACATCAACGCTCACTGCCCAGCAGGGCAAACTGAAGCAGTGAAAGGTGCCTCCCGCTCATTGTACACTCACAGCATCCAAGACGGGCCACGCTGCGGAACACTTTGTTGCATTTCGTGCGCAAAAATGTAAAAAACACAATGAAGGCAACCATTTCAGTCTGAAGTTTGTTGGGGTGGTTGCTAAATTTCTTTCCTGCTACCACACTGGTATTTGTGAAGCCCATAGCATGCCAATCACACTGTATCAGAAGAGAGCCAACACAGCTGCAAGAGTAGTTGCTTTTGTGAGACTTCCCACAAATTCTCTTCCAGAGTCAATTAAAGCTTCAGCCTCATCAGATTCCACTCACTGTACTGCAAAGGACTGTTACATTACAGGGAGTAAAGAAGAGACAGAGCGCATCTAGTAAAGACTTAGCTGACCATGCTTCTCACCTTTCATCTGCAGAAAAAACCTGCAAAAAGAAGTCAGCAAGAAATTGGAACGGCACTCTAAAGCTAACAAAATCTGTAGGTTCCCCTCTTCTCCCCCTTGTAAAGTTGATAACAAGCAACAAAAAGGCTATCTTCAAACATGACATATCTCGTGGGTCAAAGCTGCAGTTACTGCTCTATAAACAACCTGGGAACTCAACCTGTACTTTCTTGACTGCAGAAAATATTAGCAGGGATGGTAAAATGCTGGCAGTAAATATTACAGTTCAAGACAACTGGAGTTGTGTGAAGCCTGCCACGTCTCAAGGCATTCTACAGAGAACACACATTTCCCTTTTAATTCTTGTCCACTTCAGATGCTGTATTTTTTTCTCCTTAGGTAAAAAGCAGTGACTCCACAGGCACGTGACATCTGGGAAGCCATGATCTTGTAATTCATACAATTCTCTCTGCATGTGCCAGACAACTTGCATCTTACTTCTTGCAGTCTTCTCCCCCATGGCATTTTCTAATTAGTCACCCAATAATCTTAATGATATACAACTAAGACTGTCTAATACCATCATTTCAATGAACCATCGATATCCGGTGCCTCAAAATCATACAAGCTACCATAAGCAAGGCTTAATTTGTATGTCAGCACTATTTTGCTCACGGTCATCTTTCAGAGGTTTTGTTTTATGATTTTTGTTTTTTTTTTTTTTTTTGTAAAGCTCAAAAGCTAAAATTCTTATTTAATGGAGCAGAATACATATTGCACAGACATTTAACATACTCAGCATGGATTCTCAGAATACAGAAAAAGTATAGGCAGCTCTGTTATTGGAAGCAACAGACTGGTTCTGACAGAGTAACTTTGAAGCAACACAACATAGAAAGGGTAAGTTTGGGACTGAGTGTTCAACTGTTTGGAAGGTAAAGAGTCCTTAGTGTATTCACAGTTCACACCAGGAGAAAGTACAGGCCTCACACCTTCACAGGACCATATCATTTCTTGTTGCCATCTTTCACTGATGCCATGTGTCAGCTTGTGAGCTAGAACTCCCACAAGCCTTCCTATGCTTCTGCTACCAGGAGTCCAGCTGGCATAATTTGGCAGAACTAAGCCATAAATGAGGGACCAGTGATTTAAGTCACCCCCTCTCCATCATGCTAATGTTATTTTCCCTTCCCCTCAAAAATGCAACCAGATAGCTACCAGTAGGAGATGGTGGATCAGAAAAGGGACACGTTAACCAAGTCCACTCCTGGTCTCCAGTATCTATTTAATTCAGGTATCTCACCCCACAGCGCTATAAAAGCACTCCTACAGACTAAACATATACCAGAATGGTATCCTTTTAAGTCTACTTTAACCTAAATACTTGCCCATCACAGGGGCAAAGAAAAAACACAAATACTTTTTACGAGTATTCCGTATTTGTCAGTGTTCACACTTTCATAGAGACTGACACCTCCCCTTGCAACTAGCCATGTAAGTAGCTCCTAAAGTTATCAGGGTGGTAAGCTTCGGAGGCAGTATAAACAATTTTCACAGGTTTATTCATTAAAGCAGCATGATAATTTGCCATCAGCAGGAAGTAGGGAAAGAAGTAAAGGTACATCAGTTTTGTCAGCATGCATAAAACCATGACTGAGACTGTTTGGACAAAACTTGACAGCTGTCGTTACGCAGAGCATTGCGGTAACTGGCTCTCACTCCAGCAAGAGACACTGCTGTTTGGATAAGCTAGTACCACCTTCTATTTCAGCACAGTGTTGTCAGCCAGAACTCCACCCAGTTTTTGCAGGTTATTCATAGTTAAAGGTGCAATCTGTCAACTGCAAGATACTAGACAAAACCTTCTTGTGAACAGCAAATTACAAAGTACATCAAAGGAGCTCTAGAGCACTGCATTCATTTTTGATTATTTTTTTTACCTTGATTCCGAACAGGGCTGACATAATTGACACCATTCACATTTCTCCAGTCCCAGGATTCTGGCAAGCCTGAAACTTTTTTGACTAACTCAGGTGTTAGAGGTGCAGGCTTCGGTCTAAAGGGAAGAAAATGCTTCTGAGAACACATCACACTCTAGGCAAGGAAACAATCATGTAACACTCAGTTGTCCTCTTCTGGCTTCTATTAGTTGCACTTCTTTCACACTAAGCAATCTGAAACAGTCTCCACCTAAGATGAGTGGGTGTCAATCTCAAGAGATTAATTTCAGCAGGATGCAAGGCCTACTCACATCACTCCCCGAGGGAACTATATCATGAACTATCCACAAGCTGGTGAGGCCAAATACTTTTGAAACAGTCTGAAGTCCTGAGGTAACTCTCAGTGACTGTAGCAACACAGCTCTGCAACAGCTATTTTACACCTCTGCCATCACCAGGTACACTGAATATCTGACTGCAGAAGGCACCTCACCTTGGCAGCATTCACTGATAGCAACCACAGACTGTTTAACTGCAGACACAGACATGGCTTACATCAACACTTCCATCACTGCAGTCCCACTTGCACTGGAGAGTTCCCTGGAGCAAGTTTTCTACTGTGATTATTGAAGTAGTACTTAATGTTACTTGTCCTCATGTTCCACTTCCATCCAAATGATGTTCATATATCAGCAAGCCAGGAGCTGCCTGCGTTCAGCTTTCACATAACCTGGTGCCTGTCCCGTAAGTCATGCAGGGTGCCATTCACAAACACCAGGCACTGGAGTCTGTTCTGAAAGCATCGGATGGGCAACAAAATACTGTCATGGCACTGCACGCTGCAACAGGCTTCCAAACAGGTTACTGTTTTTAAGACCATCTACAAGGAGCCTTCTGTCTACAGGATGAAACAATGACAATTTGCATGATACTCCTAAGCAAATCAGAAGTTTTATTGTACAGTAGGACCTTCTTCTACAAACGTCCAATTGACACTGTTTGGAAAAGGAAGTAGCATTCCTACTCACAGTAGTATCAAAGTGGAAAAAGCAAAAACAGAAAGAAGGTAAAACAGCTACAAAGAAGGGAAACTTCAGATCAAAGAACTCTAGTTCTCACATTAATGTAGAGGACTGTGCATCCGTTCCCATTATCACCCTGCCATGTGATCTGCAAGACTGTGAAGGCACACTCAGGGCTGCCTCATGCTTCTTCACTGAGACAGTCCACTCCTGTTAGAGGATCCTGGCTGCAGGCATGGCAAGTTACTGAAGTAACCAAGGAATTACCTCAAAAACTTTATTATCCATGTTTAATAGTAGAATGTGGTTCACTGATTTTTAATTGCATTTATGAACTAGCAGAACCAGGAAGATGGTCAAGCAGAAACTCATGACTACAGCAAGCAGCTGATGGGTAGACAGGAGAGCGAGATGACAGAGACTGTCCCCACTTCTTCCCTGCACATATGAGTTCAGCACCGAGTTACTAGGCAAGATTAAAGGGTAGGTGACACTATTTGTCTCAGCTCCTTGAGACTGTAACAGACACTCAGAATAAAATGAAGTAGTATGCTAGCACTCCATGAAAATGAGCTGGAAGGCCTTGAAACTTGATTAAACATCTGAACTACAAGCCAAAACACAGCTAGGAAGAGCCAGGACAAATACAAGCAAATTCTTTGCAGCAGTGGTGTTTACGGCAAAACAAAAGGCCTTAGTACCTTGGAGCTCTGGAATAGAGACCCCCAGCTCTTTTAGTTAGTTCTTCCAGGGCAAAGTTCTCATACTCCTTGTATCTTGTTGCTCTCCAGGACTTCTGTCGAGCATTGATAGCATTTACAAAGTCAAAATTGTGCACATAACGTCTGCTTGAAAGTCTGCGAACAAAAGAAACCAAACAAAACAGTAAGAAAAGGCCTGGGATTGAAAACTAAAGGTGTTCTCTAAACTGAGTATGGAGACTAACTCTGGAAGCGTCTTCTGGTAGGTACTGATAAAGAAACATGCAATTACTGGATCACGGCAAGGTTTCTGAAATTGGAGACACTAACTAGAAGGCTACAATCATCATCTTTAGACATGCCAGTTTTGTAATTGAGCTTTAACACAGACTGAAGAAGAGAGCGCGTGGTGTGACAGACACACCCTCCTCTGTCTTTGTACATTCAGGTTAATTCCCAACATCATTACTGGCTTTAACTGTGCACTCAGTCACAGAACTGGTCTGTATGATGTTAGCTGAAACCTGAAACACAGCTACCAAACATTTTATTCTGGTAAAAGGTCACTTATCTGTTGCTTACCTTCCCCTGGGCTTCTGGAGAGGTAGTTTGTTTATGTGAACATCTGAAGGAGATGAAGAAATCTTCTGTCCACTAAAACAAGCCCAGTTGTGGCCAAGCACATCATGTACCCATCCTGGTAGAGTCTCATTACAGTAGCTCGTTACATTCTGGCCTTCCTTTTTGTACTGTAACGCAAAGAGGTTGTGTTGCTTGTGTTGAGTAGAAGTATTTGTCAGGATAGCAGTACTCCCCATCCACCCAGCTGCTTTTTTGCCTGCATTTCAGACAAAGTGGCCAAACACACATTCCAGATCAACCAGCATTATGTTTGATTTCAAGTCAAAGAAGCATTAAGAAAAGGCTAAGCAGATGAAAGAAACTGATCTTTATCAAACTGCTAGAGGAAGATAAACAGGTTGTGACTTGCACTTTTAGCAACAAAGCATGCATTAGTATCAGTATCAACTAACAGGTGCTAATTGTTTGGGTTCAACAGTCATTTTCTAGGCAAAAATGTAAAAGACCTCTTCTTCTCTTCAAGGACCTGTGGTTTCTTGCACCAAACGTGGGACTAGTCAAACTAACCATGGACTGCTGCAAAGGGGAGAGAAACTAAGACTCATGGCAGCCTGAAAAGGAAACACGGGGAGGACGTCAAGTTTCTCACCCAGTAACCTCTCATGGAAAATTGTACTATAAGATTTCTGGTTTAGGAGTCAGAACCAAAGATTAGACTTCCAGCAACTGCTTTAAGTTTGAGCTGTGGTAGAAGAGCAGGAAGAAACAAATTTCAACTGAACTACCAAAATGAGACAATAAGAAATGATGATCCATTGAGAGTGGTGAAGGGAGTTGTAGAAGATTGCTATGAACCTCTTTGCTTTGACCTCTGAAGAAACCGCCACAATAATCTGCAGTAAAGTATCACACTGCGCTTGCGCACGGACTAGCGCGCGAAGGGCTGCCTGAGTGGGTAGCATGCTTGGCACAAACTGCACGTACCAAAACACGCTCTGCGCCTGGGCAAACGCCCCTATAAAAGGGACAGCACGTGCTGTCCTGAGGGTGCTTTTTTCCTTCTCGACGCTTTTCTCCCAGAACCTGTCCTCGTTGGAACCTCAGTGCCTGCATAGTGACTGAGCTCACCGGACATCGCTGGATCCGTGGTGGTGGTAACCGACCTCCCCTGCACTCCTTTCCTCACCTGCTTGGGTTGTCAGACTTCAGTCCTTTCTTTCCTTCTTACTCTCTCCCTTTCTTTTCTCCTCTTATCCTCCCCCATGATGCCTCCCCACCCAACGTCCGGCTCCCAGTTCACTGAAATAAAGTTTACAAGGTTGCACAGCATCTGACTCCATCTGCATCTTAATCTCATCCTTGGGATTGTATTGAAACCTCCCCGACATTGGATTGGGACAGGAGTGTTACTAAAACCTCAAGTCCCAAGTCCCAGCACTTCCTCATTCAGCCACAGAAGTCTTCATTTTACCACTGGAGTAAAGAGTTAATCTATTCAGTAAAATGTGTCTTCATACAGCAGTTAGCACTAACACTTTGCCTAGCTGTGTACATTTCCTTGATTAGCAATTCTTTGACAGCAGAATATCCGGGGTAAGGGGGAAGGAGTGGAGATCTTTACTCACATATGAAGGTTAAAGCCTGTTTTGTATTAAGCTACACAGGAGCCTGAAAAGCCCATGCAACAAAAGCTTTAACCTGACTCTTCCAATCACACAAGTCACTTAAATGGAATCCAAGCTTCCTAGTCCAAGAATACTTTATTAAATCCTATCCCATTCAAGTTGCACATGTACAAAGGTACAGGGATTTTGTAGCTATGTTTCAACAAAATGCTTGCTCAGCCTGTTCACTGAAGAAGGTGATGGCTTACAGTGATTGAAATGCCTCAAGATAGAAAATAAAGTAAATAAACAGACCAGGAGGTTTGTGACTATGTCAGGGCTCGGGGGGGAATCTGAAGGGCTCACTGCAGGGGGGATGGGCTAGATGACCTCTAAAGGTCCCTTCCAACCCAAAGCATTCTATGATTCTATGACACAGTGAAATCATTAAGTCTATCAATCAGAGGGATAATTAAATATTAATCCTCCGACTGTTTTAGAACAATGGGAGTTTGCTCTGTCCCCAGTACGGAAGATGCAGAAGCATCACATCTACACCCTTCTTTGTCTAGCAAGGCAAACATGTTTGCTGACCCAAGCAGGACAGGGGCACTAGAACGCTGAACTGTTGCCTTGTTTTTTTTCATCCTGTCTTACTGTTGTGCAATATGGGAAAAAACTACACTTGGCCAAATACCAAGGGCAAGGTCCAGAGACTAATTCTGAGAAAAACCCTCTCCACAGCCGGACTCCTAGAAACGCAGGCACTACCAAAACCAACAAGTTACTGACTTTTTTACAGATTCTCTGTAAAAGGAAGTTCTGTAAAAGGATGTTTTCAGGAAGTTACCACGAGAACACTATTTGGCTCTACACTATTGTGTAAATTAATACCTACCTGTCTTTTCCATCTAAAAGCTGCCACAGATTAGAATGAGACCAAACACAATTACTCTTGCTAAGTACAGGCCTTCAGTCTGAGTATTTGAAGAATACTCAAGGAACAGACCTGCTTCCTGCAACTATCAGATACAGATCCTGCCTAGCACAGAAAGTCAGACTGAATTAAAACAAGTATAACAGATTTGGGACTTCTCTTCATGGAAAAAAGGAAATGAGTTATCTGCTAACTAGCAAATTAAAACCACTCGCATTTTTTCCCTCCTAGAAATCTCTCTCATTTTTCTGAAGATAAAATTTATTGCTTTAAAATGTAGATAGATAACCAGAATAATATTCACACCTTTTGTGCAACTTGTCTTTCGGGAAAGTGAATTTAGCAATTTTCTTACACGGTTCTTTCAGTTCAAACATATCAGCAAAACTGGTAAGAACCTGACAGAACAGTCAGTGGCAACACTTCAAGATAAACGAGAAAAAAAAACAATTTCAGACCATTTGCCTAGAAGCCTAAAATTAAGCAACTCAAGTCCTCTGTAGCTACCTTTTTGTAGGCTGGCAGACTGTAAGCTACTACTGAACTGGCTTTAAAAGGGGAACATGGAGACTTTGAGACCATAGACCATCAATGACGTCTGGGCAAAGGGAATTTGAACTCCAAGAGGCATTTTCAGCCAGGAAATGAAACTACACCCATAAGGTCTCAATTTGCTTTTTCCCCCGACTCCGACTGTAATTGAAAGCCACTGAGGTACTGGCAGAGAAACCTTTAAAAAAATCCAAAACATGCCTAATTTCTACAAGACAGCTGACTCCCCAATGGGCCACATGTTAGAGGAATTAAAATGGGACAGCAACGTCATTGGTGCCATCGCAATGACACCCACTGCTTACTACCAGAAGGTACACTGTCAAATCAGTACTTCATTGCTAAAACCACACACAGCACTTCTTACTAGACCAGAGAAGGGCTCTGACAGACTAGATCTAGCAAATCCGACTGTACCAGTTTTAGAGGACTTGCTATGTGTATGCCTGCACAACCAATGGTCATACATGGGTGTGACTAACTTCAGCTGCATCAGCTCAGCGTGGCACCACTGCATGATTAGCCAGCTTGGGTGGATGCGAACTGCAATGCCTGACTCAACTGAAGCTGTCAGCACAGTAGCCAGCACATCTGTGGAACCCACCACAGAACAGCATCCTTCATGGAAGACAACCACACAGCTGCGAGCACCAGCAACTGCTGGACAACTGCTGCATGCATTTCCGCTGCAGATTTAAGAAGATGGTTTTAATTTTTAAGTTAATAAAAGACCACTGCAGCCATGACACATGATAATTTCACCAGTCAGTGCTCACATCTGCAGCATTATGCAAACTCTATCCAGAGATCTGGGAAATCTAGAAAAACTTCTGCATAAAGGTACCCAAACTACATTCACAGTTCAAATTCTGAGGTTTGAAAACATTACGCTCTAATTCTATTTCAAGTGCATATTTTTCTCAAGTCTGACATCTCATGTGACTCTGCCTAGTAACAGAATTTAGCCAAGCAACTCCAACATTAATGTTACAAAGGTTCATGCACCTAAATTTCAAGGCTTGCTATTAGATACCTGAACCTAGGTAAGCTTTTTGGTATAGTATACTTTCAGTAAAGTCTTTGTGTTGGCCATCATGGCATAATGTAATTGCATGTTCAGTGCAATGGTACAAAAAGGTAATTGTTTAAAGCTTTCTTTAAATTTTTAATGTCCGTAAGAGGAAAAGCAAGAAAAGGACTGAGACCTTATTGGACACAGCATTTTAACAGGGATTCAGCAGTGCTGGATAGACAGGCTGCCATCCCATCCCCTTCTACATCTCCTGTTCTCAATTTAAGCAATGTTCAGGCTATAAGCCAACTCTAGTTCCAGGAGGCAGGGCTTCCCTATACATTAAGCCTGGTGGAAAGACTTACCACTCGTTTGTCATCAAATTTACAAGCGTACCTAGTCATTTTAAGATGGGAAGCACATTTGTATTTGAACAGGATTGCAGACTTGTAGATACCCTACCATACAAAAAATACAGAAGATGATATAATCAGAACAAACCACTGCATCTTGCTATCTGCTGCAAAACGCAAGCAAATAGCAACTACGGATGCATTTTATTTCCTCTAGGGAACATCCTGCAATTCACCTATTTACACTTTCAGATTTATACTTTAGGGAAGCAGCAGTTGCACACTGCCAGTTAAGTAAGCCCAACTAAGATAGGTTAAAACTTAACTTTCAATTGATTTGCAAAATGATTAAATAGCATTGACAACTCTAACACTTCTATTTTAGCAACATGGAATAAAAAATGTATTCAGACTTTATTAACATTCTGAAGTTTAAACATAACTACTGTCACTTGTCTAGGCTGTTTCAGAATGGAAGTCCTGGGTTTTGACCAAATTTGTGGGTGTTGAGGAAGAAAAGATGTGACAAAGATGTCATGAAATCAGTCGGAAAAGATTAGTAACTTATACAGGAATAGATTACAGAATATTCCACTGTCGTTTTGCTGAAGTAGTGCTAGTGTTTTAATATGAAAAAACACCAGACTTCCGAGATATCCTCTAGCAAAAACCAAAAGCAGAACCACTTAGCTTAAGGGATAAACAATGAAAATCTTATGAGACTGTCTACTTTCAAAGTGGTAGTGTTAACATTAAATAAATAATACAAAGATATCAAGTAATTGAAACAAGCTAGCCTCAACTTTCCTTTCAACCTCACTCTAGCTTTCTATGTTATGCTGTTCCTATTTCTTTTGCCATCCCTTGGGGAAAAAAAAAATAAAAAAATCTTCAAAGCCTTATGTCTTGCATAGCCATACAAAATCCTTGTATCATCCAGCAGAAGTACATGCTCAAGCTTCTGCCAAGAGCCAGTACACCAATGTCACATCCAAGTTCATCAGCAACATACATTAAATAAGAAACAAGAGCATTCCTGTAAACAAGCTAGTTATTTTGTGCTGTGAACACACACCAGGCAGAGTAACTATGACCTGTGAGAAGCAGAATGCAAGAATGCTGCATTTAACTTGGCAAACCTTGAGGGACAAGTCTATGGACAGCAACAGTTAGAAATAAAACACTGTTAGAGCTTATTTACGTTAGCTATTAAAGCAAACAGGAAAAAATACGTTGACAAGTTCACCCACTCCACTCCTTCAGTGTAGAAAGTAATTTCCCCACAGTCCCCAGGTAAAAGAACAAATAACTCGTAAAGGCAGTAAGGCCCTACGAAAGTTTTAGTGGGTGTCTAGCAAGTGACAGGATCAAAATGCTATTAAAAACTCACTGAAACATGCATCGTCAAACAGGCTGCGTCTATACCCACACGCTGCAGTAGCTCTGATCAAGCTGCTATTTAGACAATCCCATAGCATTCTTGTTATTAATAAACAGCTTCCTTCTTTAACATCAAGCAAAAATACCCTGCAAGATCAATTAGCATCAGCTGCACTTCTACGCTTCACATGCATGAAGTACTGTATTGGCTCAAATACTGCTGTTCCTTGAGCCTCGCAACTCCATCCTCTCTGTTCGACAACAGAATACAAGAAAAGTGTTAAAAGGATCACCATAGCTAAATCGGGATGCTTTATCTGCCCTGTCACCATGATGGGGTTTTACTCACATAATTTAACTTTAGTGCAGCATATACAGAACTTGAAATTTCTGAGCAGCCCTTAAGCAATGAATACTCTTCTGACAAGCCCAAACCCACACCCATGGAAGGAGATGAACAAGGCTCTCTGCGTTATGCTGCTTTGATACCGGTAAGCATTTTCGGAAGAGAAGAACTCTAAGCATCGTATGAGACCAACTTCAGAGTTTTATTTTCTGCCTAATTATCACATTATAACAATTGAAATACAAAAATCACTATATTGAAAGCGAGAAGTAACAATTTTGTTCTTCTGAAACAACTCATCAGCATGAAAACTTTCCTCTGGAAAACACCACGACAAAGTGCTCCATGAACCAAGTAGTCATACCAGAATCACGCTCTAACTCCAGAACAGTATTCACATGGGAAAGTTATTTCAGAGTGAAATTGAGTAGTTTTACCAAGTAATAAAAACAATAGCAAATCACTCCATATTAAATATCTTAGTTTTGTACCTTCTTGCTGTTAAGCAAGAGACTACCAAAGCTAATTCTTCCTCTCCATGAATTCCACCGGGATTTTGTCTAATGACTTTTCCACATTCTCAATAGCGATCAAGGCTAAGCAATATTCAAAGAGATTGCTTTTAGGTTTTCCTCTTTCTGCATTTCCAGGGAAGAAGTTACCCACCAGCTAGCCTTCTAGTTTACCCTGTTTTACTCCAAGGGCTTCTAGATTCTGACCAATACCAAGCAAATGAAGTCTGCTATGTTTACGTTACTTTCAGGTGCAAATAGTAGGAGTATTTTAAACAATAGGAAATCATTCTTCAAAAACCTAAGAAGCATACATCGACTGGAGTGTATTACTTGTCCCCTGGAAGCTTTACAGTAGAAGATGATGGAATAAGTCTTCAAAGAGCATTAACTGCATTTCATAGAAGAAACCACCTTTTTAGTTTATACTAGGAAGGACTAGATATCTTCTATTTATATTTAATATATAATGCAATATTAACTGGATTAGAAGTAAACAGATATGCATATATAAATATGTCAGAAGGTGAAGCAGTTCGTAAGCAACCACTTCTCCCCCTCAAGTCCTCAATGACAATTGTGAAATAACAGCTCTGCAGAGAGACAGTATTGCAAGCTGTTGCCTAACAAAGTCAACCAGTTGTCTGCAGCAAAAAATGCATTTACTAAGTGCTGTGCTATTTCCTCCTGCTTGTCAGCCATTATACTTGCATCTTGCTAATCTATTGTTTCCATTACAGCAGCAAAACTATAGAGAAGGTAACTGAATTGGGCTTTAATCCTCTCTACAATATTTAAGGAAAGAAGCCTTTAATTTAAGCATGTCTTGCTGATGAAATCCCTAGTAGTGAACAACGAGTCAAACAAGCACTACCTTGCACAGAGAGAATGTCAATCAGGTATTTCTCTCCAACACCTTGCTTTTGCTCAAGTATCAGACCCTGTCTTATGCAGAAGCATTCTTATTTTAAAAGAGTGCACTAGTTTTGGCAGATAACTTTATTCATAAACATTGCTCATACAGTGCCATGTTCTGGATTTGTGATGCTAAGTGTTGGTAACACAGCGGTGTTTCAGTTACTGCTGAGCAGTGCTTACACAGCATCAAGGCCTCCTCTGCTTCTCACACTGCCCAGCTAGCAAGTAGGCTGGGGGTGCACCAGAAGTTGGCAGGGGACACAGCTGGGACAGCTGTCCCAGCATCAAAGGGATATTTCAGTCCCTACAACATCATGCTCAGCAATAAAAGGAGAAAAGGGGAACATTCAGAATTACGGTGTCTGCCTTTCTAAGTGTTATGCGTGATGAAGCCCTGCTTTCCTGGAAATTGCTAAACACCTGCCTGTTGGTGGGAAGTAGTGAATGAATTCCTTATTTTACTTTGCTCATGTACGCAGCTATTGTTTTACCTCTTAAACTACCTTTATCTCAACGCATGAATTTTCACACTTTTACCCTTCTGATTCTGTCCCCTATCCCACTGGGTGGGATGAGCAAGCAGCTTGGTGGTGCCTAGCTGCCTGCTGGGGATAGCCCACAACAAAGAGCATGTAAAGAACTTCACCATTAGTCCTGTAAAACCACCTACACAGTCCTTTCCCTTCACTGAAGGGAGCTCCAATTCGCCTGGAGAAAGCTGCAGTTAAATCGAAGCCTCATACATCACTTCTATTCAGTAAAGATTACAGTTTTCCTGGAAGAGTGGATCACTCACTTTCATTAACATCTGAAAACAGTGACTCCAAAATAGCTGCTGTGAAATAAACCAGGCACAACAACTCCCAGGAAGACAATTAAAGCAAAAGTCATTTCTTCACCCTCCTTACTACCAGCCAAAAATCAGAGACTTTATCCTTGGACAAGGCCTGGGTGTTTACTATTGGCTCATCTGAAGCCACACACAAAATCATACTTCCTGAAACAAACACGTTCACTGCTCCTGCTGAGGGCTGCACTCACCATCCGAGCATATTGCTGCACAAAACATCCATCTCTCAGGTAGCAAACTCACCCTGCAGAGACTACTTCAAGCCACCCTCCAGATTTATACTGCCACTCATCAAGACAGCAGCAGTGTGGTCCTCAGCAAGTGGGTCTTCCCCTGTTTACCCCCTGCCTACCAGCACTGTTTTCAGCTTGATCTGAAGTCATTAACAGGGACTGGAGATAACAATGTTATTCCAAAAGAACAATTATAGGCAGCAGGAGGGTTACTTAGATGTTAAAGTAGTATTCTGGAATAAAATTTAAAGATCCTAGAAATCCTCCAGCAAGGAGAACAGATGGCCTTTCTAAAGTTTTCATGCGTTGGATAATATCTTTAACAAAAGATACAAGCAGAGATGTCTGCTATTTCACTGGGATCCAAGTTGTCACGAAAAAAACTGAAAAAATAAATTTTCCAGTCCATTGGAAGAGTTAGCTTAGTGAAGGCCTTCAACTGCTTTAGGCATGCCCGGAAGCGAAAGCAGCAGTATCTGTAACAGATTTTTCAGATAATGCCCAGGGTGGAACATAAACACCTCTTCCCTACCTCTGCTCCTTATCCAGCCACTGATAACTTACCTTTCACTTAAAAAAGTCCTGATCTGGCAATCCAGGCAAACTTTAGAGTCAAAGACAATGAAGTGTTCCAACTGCCCCACTGTGGCACCCAGGGATTAAACAGAAGCCCCACTACAGGCCATTTTAGCAACAGCCAGTGATGCAGAACACACCAAGTTAACTCACCTTAAAAAATGCAAACCACTTGTAGTCATTTATCACAATTTCAAAGCCTTGATTGTAAATCAAAGTGAAGAAACCATAGTTGCCCAGACTATCCTGAGCCACATCCAACTTCTGAAGATTCACAATCACCTTTCGTTCCACAGGCCCTGCAAGAAATACAAGCGTTACTGCATGATTACTGCATGGAAGAGATACAAAACCAGTACAAGTAATACTGTGACATTTATTTTATTCCAGAAGATGCTAAAACACACATGTTGAATGCAGTTTTCCACAAAAAAAGCATCAAGCAAACACACTTCTTGGCCTTCACTTACCTGTCATGTCTACACGCTCATTTTTTCCATTACTAGACAGTATTTGCCCATTTAATTAACAACAGCAGCACCAAATAGCTGTCACTGAGAAACACTAGCTTATTTAAACGCAACTTTCCACACAGCTACACAGGACTTGGGTGCAGTGTCACTCCGGCACTGCGTCTGCAATGATAAATCTTCCCCCAGAACATCTGGGGTCAGGTATCTGCCACCCCACGCCACTCCTCACCAGTTCCCGACTCCCTCCACCACCGGCCTCACCTCCGCTGCTCCGACCGGCCACCTGCCTCACCCCATCAAACAGCACACGACTTCAAAAAGTATCAACTATTTGTTAAATACCGACATAAAATAACGAAATAACTCCCCGCCATGATTACCCCCTCAAGGGAAGGGGTATTTCCATGTCTCCCGATGCCATCCCGAAGCAGAACCACGCTCTGCCGCCAAGCAGGGCCGCTCACAGGGCAGGCTGAGCCCAGGGGAAGGCGGCCGCGGGCTGTGGGGAAGGAAGCAGCCAACGGGCACGGGCCGGTGGTGCTCGTGGAGAGGCCCAGTGGAACCCAAACAGAAACGAACAAAAAACCACCCCAAAAACCTGAAGTGGAAGAGCAACGGGGCTGCCCGCAGCAGTCACCCAGAGCCGAGCTAGCGCCGGCGCTCCACGCTGCTTCATCCCAACCACCCTTCCTCTGCCCGAAGCCCGGCAGGGAGCTCCCCGCGAAAGCCGGCAGCCCGGCCCGCAGGCCCGCCACAACCGGGACAGGCGCCCGCTCCCCCC
>Ga0065711_1037632_pt1 | contig 19631 bp, 17 predicted proteins | sample Hoacrofraction12_FD_59098 | JGI IMG/M metagenome (GOLD analysis project Ga0065711, IMG submission 59098) | Hoatzin crop microbial communities from Cojedes, Venezuela - Epithelial fraction 12 v2 (version 2) | ecosystem: Host-associated > Birds > Digestive system > Esophagus > Crop | place... | reverse complement strand
GGGGGGGGAAGAGTGCAAATGTCTGCGGTTATCGCTTCTGTTTAGCAGAACTACAGCTGAGCTCTTCTAACTGGCAAAGTTTAAGGTAACCCAAGCCCACTGGGTCCTTTGCCAGACTTACAGCTCCAGGAATCCTACAGGTCTTCCGCAGAAGCGGCAAGCTGCACGCCCGCAGTTCTCAACAGCTTCAATAATCATCACTAGCACACAGTCCCCTGCATAATTAGTATTTCTGCATGTTAGTTATAAGGGTTTAGCATTTAATCTCCTATTGGGTATGTTATTCAGTTTTCACAGCCCCATATTTTTCCTTTTTTAGTGTGTCCAAAATACCGAACTAAGAACTAAACATTTGCCAGCATTGTCAGAGGGAGACCTCGGTGTTTTAAGGGCCTTATTAAAAAAGAATAATTAGAAAAAAAGGATATTAAGAAGTTGGCAGATTCTAGAAAGGGGCTGCGTGATTTCTTTCTCCTCAAGCGCCCTCTACCCCAAATAAAGCCAAAAAGTCTGGTTTTAAAAGATGACTCTGGGCTCCGTATATCAATAATGAACAACTGTCACTGTGTTTGCTAATAATGTATAAGAAGATTAGTTTAATTAGTCAAGCAGTTAATACTACTATTATTTGAACTAGTTTTCAGGACTGACACCCTCTAGAAAAGAGTTTTATTTTCCTCGGGCTGTAATTTCAGCCTGTTTACAGTTCCATAGCACTGCTACACACTAGTTAACCATAACACATTGTATTAAACACATCAAATTCGCTTCACAAATCAACAGCTGGAAAATGGTTTTAAATATACCAACAAATTCTAAAGCAAGTGACTTTATCCTGTTTTGCTACAATTTTGTAACAGCCATGTGTTTTTATTCACAGAAAAGGGGAAAAAAAATCATTGTTTAAAAAAAAAAAAAAATCGAAACACCAAACTGTTTCCGCCCTGAAAGAGAAAAAAAATCCTCAAAGTCAGAAATTTCTAGTGATATTAGAAAACAAGGTATTACTAAATCACTAATAGCTATTATGTGAAATTTAAATCTTAGCAATGTGTCTAACTACTGATTTAAGAAATTAAAACAGTATGTGAAATCATTAATGAGGAATTTAATTAGAACACTAAGTCTTTTCTCATCTCTCCATACTATAAAACCTGAACGTGTTACAGAGCTTTTTACAAACAAACACAGCACAGATTATTCCTGACATACTTGGGAACAACAGAGAACAACCTTCATTCACAGCAGAAATCAGTTACCAGACCAGAGTGCCTGAAATCCCACATAACACCAAGAGCTACTTTTCTTCCCCCCCCGCAAAAAAAAAAGAAAAAAAAACAAAAAACAATATTGTACCACATGATTATTTCAGATTTCTATAAAATATACGCTTACAAATGAAGAACTTAACTTTGCTTTATAAACACTCTATAGTCACAACACTATACTTTAGGACAAGTAACTCCTTAGTAAACTCTACCTTAGGAAGGCGAAGAAACTAATTCTAAACGGCGTAATGACTCGCCGAAAACAGACAGACCGCACACAGTAAGACATTATGCCACTAATACCTCTGATGATAACCACAGAGCAATTAAGAGGAAGAGATACTACTAAATGAAAAGAGGTACCAGAATCTGGTCCAAAACACTTCTATTACCAACTATTTACATAACAATTGTAAATACAGAGTATTTACGGATACTTGTAACCTCCAAGACAAAAGCACACCTACCTATCTGTATAAAGTATTCCTAGAGCAGGAAAGAATTTTTTTTATCCCTTTGACTTGATTGACTGTCAATAGTTTGATATAAACTATTTGATTAAGTGATGAATGCAAATTTTCACTTTGCAATGTATAGCATTATCCTCCTTATGCCTAACTGCCAATCTCAAAGGCACGAAAAACAGCCACTTAAATTACCTAAAAGAAAGGGACAGTCTCAAAACATGAGACTGAAAAGCTTTCTCTGTAAGCGGTGCCCAAAAATGATATTTGCAAAAAATAAAAATTTAGCTCAGATTTTATAGCTTTGAAAAGATTATTTTGACTTTTAACACCACATTTAAACATCGACAGTGACAGATATTTAAACATGCATATCCATACCCCATGGATTTCTAATAATAACGCTCTATATCCTGACACGTTTCACTTATTAGCAGAGCTTGAAATTCTCAGAAGACACAAGGTTGATTTTACTTAGAAGAACGTAGCGTTTAAAAATAACCAGTTCCTACACTGAAGGTGTGCCAACAACCTAGCTGCAGGTCTTCGGCAAGTATTCGGCCAGGGAACAGTGAATTTGAATCAACCTCCTCTGAGCAGAGTCGGCTGTGAGGAGCCAGGAGGTGGCATTGGGAGTTTTGAGCCCATGCCCTGTACTTCTCCTTGGAAAAGCAGAGGGATGGTTGGTCTAGAAGGGCCTATCTAATGCAATATTTTTAAAACTAGCGTAACTTGTTCCTGAGGGTGGGGGGAGGAATAAATCTTAAAACTTTCCCCAAAATTACACCATCAAAAGCTTTTCTAGGCAGTGAAAGGTTCTTTTACCTACTCTCTTCTTTAAGACATTGACCTTTAGTCCTCCACAGCCCATACACTTAATTTTGCTACCCACATCCTATCAGAATACAAATATTTATATACAATGCTCATAGCTATTACAGGAGAAAGAAGATAATATCATTTTGCTGCTGTTTCACCGCTAGTCTTGAAAAAAAAAAGAAAAAAATGTTAAAAACCTGTATTATATACAGTACATACACATTCTGATGCCATAACACAGCTGAAGACTGCATGCTAATTCGGGTTGCGAACCGGGTGGGATCCTGGACGATACTGAGCACCATCACCACACACGGCAGTCTGAGAAAGTTGAAGAGGCTTCAGCACGTCACAGGATGAGGCAACCTCCTCAGACCCCTCCCGCAATATGACGGCAAAGTTCGCTTCCAATCTAATAAATAATAATAATTAGTAACTGCTCTATCCTGCCAGGATTTTACAGACTTCTACCTAAATAACCCTTTTCCTTCTCTCCAAAGCATTTAATGTCAATCTTCTCCATTCCTTCCTGAGGCTCCTCCTTGGCAAGAAAGTTGATGTGCCTCAGCACAGTGAAATCATTGCTCTAAAAGCCAGCCTGCTCATTAAATTATTCTGCTAGCTGTGTGTTCTCTCATTAAAAATGTATAAAGATCAGATAATGGCAGCACATATTATTAACCTTGTTTTCCTTGTTTTCGTGTACAGGTTCTGTATTGCTGCCAAGACAAAGACCTGGAAAGGGCAGGGGAAACACTCAGCTGAACTACAATACGAAAAACTCTCCCGGCTTGCCTTCAAGCGCACAAGGAATCACGGTGTGGCCAAAAACGGCCATACTTTTATAACGGGGTAAAAATATTGTAGTCCCATTGTATGCCTCCTACAAGCCAAAGACAGGCAGCCTTGGCTTTAGTTAAAGCTTCCGATAGGGAATTATTTAGATCAGCCAGTCTAATTCACCTAAATCTTCAGGCATATCTGCTGTAAACTTCACAGATTTCCAGGTTGACTCCTCTCCCTCAAAGCTAGGAAGCCCTACCAGACGACAACCCAGCTAAAAATCCAATTAGGGTAGCAGCACTTCTGAAACACACTGACCTATTTCTTTTTTCACTCGCATTATTTTAATACGCATACACACACGTTCTGTTTCTGAAGAGAGCTATTTATGCTGGAAATTGATTCCCTCTGAAAACGAGTCACTACAAAATCCACCTTTTGCACCCAGACAGAATACATTTGCTGGAGGAATGCTGCTGTCTCGGCTTCCCCGAGCAACACAGACGGTATGCAGCACACTGCAGCAAACTCTTTAAACATTCAGCAAAAGGCAGCGGTTCTCCTACCTTGTTTAGCCCTGTCTGTTCGGCACATTCCCAGCGCGAAGAGGAACATCCGACCGAAATAAACAGCCATATCTTTCCCATCGCGTCATGGTAAGTAATGTTCACATGACACGCCGAGCAGCCCGTATTATTTTCGGCGCTCAGGAAGCCTTCTGCCTTCTCTGGGGATTTTTCCTCCGATGATGAAGCAAAGACACAGTCTAAACTCTGTTGCCGAAAGACTGCAGCCCTTCCCTCTCCCAGAGCCCTCCCAGCATATGGCAGCCAATCACGCCCAGCTTCGTCAGCCCTACTGCTCTTCAACTGATCCTAACGGGATGATTGACACGGCAACACAGCGCTTCCAATGTGTAAAAACAATGCATCCATACTGATGAACCAGGAATCTCCCTCACGCCGGGAAGGAGTTTTACCGGCGAGGTAAAGCGATACCTCCACGAAACAGCACACGCAGCAAAAGCAAAACAACTGCCCTCCCCTCCGCTGCAACGAACGGCAGCCACACCATCCCTTGCGCAAGAATTTCCGCAGCTTTTGCTAATCGTGTGTGCTGGCACAAACAACGTTTCCGAAACCGCAGGACTGCAATGGTGCTGTTTGGGTTGTAAAGGTGAGCTGCACACCATAAACCACACGCTCCACCCTTTAGTCTAACGCGCGCCGGTTCAGGCAGTAACAGTCTCATTTTAATGCTGCATAATCTCACTGCGCAGCGTTTGCGTTTAACAGCAATACGTACGCATAATGTCTTGCCGAATACTTGAGAGCAGTCGTTAGGGACTGCAGATACGGGATGCTTCTCGACGAAAACATTATACGTATAATGGTGTTTTAATACCCTTGGTGGACAAAGCACATCAGCAGCATCCGAACTGCGGTTCCTGTGATGAGCTTACACGTTCGTTTGTACCAAGGTTCCGGCACAAGGACTATGATACCAGTTGCCATTTTCAAGTCAAACTGTGGGCAGCTTGATACACCAGGCTGCTGTCAATCAGTTTTCCCCACAAATTTTGCTGAAGTTTTAAAACAAGAGAACAAAGCAGCCAAGGATTATTGAACAAGAGTTGCAATTAAGGAAAATACAAAAAGAAGCTTAAGCTGAAAGTCAACCTTTATCCAGAAAGGGATAAGATTGCAGTGGAATACTACTTTAGACAGCAGTTTATGCAGTCCAAGCCATTACATAAAAATGTGTAAAATGTATTTAAAATGCCACTACAAGTTTAGAAATATGAATAGAGAAGAGGAAAACAAAGCGCTCATTCACTGGCAGCTCTGTCCCAAGGCCCCATTGTTTCCTATGGGCTGTTTTGCATATTATAAATGCTCCTTCCCAAAAATCCATTATTCGTCTATCTCGCAAGCAAAAACCTCTCCTTCGGGCTCTGCCATCTCCCACTCAAATTTGTGAAAGCCCTGCTCTCCCCTCCCTGGCACAGCCGAAACGTGTTCCCGCTGAGGAGGCTCCTGCCAGCCAGCCCTCATTCCTGGTCCAGCCGCCCCCTCGCCTCTGCTCCAGTCTGCCCCATTTAAAAAAAAAAAAAAAGAAAAAAAAATAATAATAACCGCCCAAAAAAACCCAAATAGATGATTCTGGTGGGTCTCAGGAGACCCCAGGGACAGGGGTGGTACCTCCATCTGTTATTAACGTGTCCTGGGTGCGTTTCGTCAGTATTTTCCACATTTCTGAGTTTGCCAAACTCGAGCGGTCCGTGTTAAAAATTTTCCACACTGGACATCTGCTGCAGGATTTATTTACTTTTCTGCCAAAATGCAGCTTGCCCATTTCTGTGATAGCCTAGATATAACCACGCTGCTCTGCCACCCTTGTAACTCACTCACCAGGGAACTCTGGCTCCCCGGCCCACGTCGGGGCAGCCATGAAATCTGGCAGAGTGCTGATCCCTTGGGTTTTTCGGTTGGTTTTTTTTGTTAAATCAAGGCTATATTTTTTGCTGTACTTATGAAAATATATTCCTACGTGACAAAGCTCTAAAACCTGCTAGAATTCAGCTGATAGGTACTGTCTTCAATTTTATTTTTTTTCTGATCCCCACATTACAACCCTCAGAAAATGTCCTGCAGGAAGCGTCCACCGCCTCTTCCAGCCATCCGTCCGCGTGCGGCTGGAAAAGCACCGGCCCCACGGTGCGACTGAGCGTGTAATGGGCTCAAGTTACAGGAGATTAGCAGGATTTCCCCTGTAACTGCTGCTCCCATCTGCCGGAGACCAGACATTGGAGCTGACAGCAGGAAGACAACCTCGCCTGTTGCTTTCGTGACCCTTCGGCTGGTGCCCCACGGACGTGCCGGAGACAGGCCCTTGAGAGTGCGCTGAAGAGGGGAGGCGAGGAAGGTCGGGTGGACCAAAACATGACACAAAGCTGGGCAGAAGAGGGAGAGACAGCAATGAGGGGGAAAGGGAGGAAGAAACGCAACAGCCAGAGCCTGGAAATCCTGGGTCTGGTGGGGCAGAAGATTACCACAAGGAAGAAGATGGCACCTAAGCCGGATGAGGAGCTGGGGAGAGTAAGCAGCACAGGTACCATCAGTCAACGGGAGCCAGCCGCCCTGCCCATGGACCACATGCATGTTCACACGGCAACATGCGCCGAGAGCTTCTGTGGTCCGTTAGCTGGCTTCTAAAGAGGGAAGAAACTTGCAAATTACCTCAAAAATACAAACCCAAGACAAGTCACCAACACACCCCCCAAAAGGCAAGGGTTGAACGCTGCCTGCACAACCCGATTTCGGGGCCACCGCTTCACAGCACATACACCAGTCTCCAGCCAGTCTCCACCCAGCGCAAAGCTTCAACTGCAGTGAAAGCAGGGTTGAGGCGCTCCAAAATATCGTTCCTCGGACTCTCAAATCATGAATGCAAAGCTAGCAGCCATGCACTCCCTCGGCTCCTGGTGTGGGTTACAATGTTCTAGTTCCTCCCTTGCCAAAGGATCAGAAGGCCCTCAACTCAGTAGGGCGTGCTGAAAATAAATCACGTCACATTTGTGAACCCTTCGGCTAGGCCCCATCAAAAAGCTCAAGAGATAATGTATGATCCTTCTCAAAAATGGCACTTGAATAGTGTGCAGCAAATAAGGCGTGAGCTCACGGGCTGAAGAAAAAGCTATTTTTTAAAAACACCTGCTCTGTACGCTGAGGAATTCCAAAGTGACTGATCTCAAATTGTCATGTGCCTATGCGCCCATTCATTTTTCACATCAGTTACAAAGAAAAAGGCCAGGATTTCAATTTTCAGGGCAATTTTTGCAATTAAATATATAATACGATTGTATAATGACATCATCTTGGAGAAGCTGAGGACTTCAGATGTCAGACACAAAGAATAACAAATAGGTAAATGCTCAATTGAGAAAATGTCATCTGCTATGCTTGACATGCTACTATAATTAATGAATCAAGGGAAAAATGCTGCTAAAGGTGAGTATTACACACAATTTTCTGAAGCGCGTAGATCTAACTTTTCTCCAAAAGTGGACTATTTTGGAAGTAATAAAGGGGAGGAGAACTGGAGCATGCAGAACCCACACAGCTGTTTTTCCTTCTTTACTCTTGAATCAAAGCGATTAGGTCTAATCCCAGAAAAAACAAAACTTCTCAATTTAAAGGGAGCTTTGCAAGAAGCGTGGCATATATCTAACACTAACTTTGAAGACACCAAACAACTTAAATGACATTCAGTACAGCAAAAAGATGATTTTGAGCCTTGCATAGACGATCTATGGCAACAGACATTTTGGCAAGTTCAGCAATGGCAAGAACAACTTCAAAACTATTTCTTGTGTCAGTAACAGACTCTTCGCTTAGTAACTTCCCACAACCAGCAAAATTCAACCTTGGTAGCTATGGTCTGAATGACAGCATAAAGAAAAGTCAAGGCAGCTGCCAAGATTTTAAAACTAGGCACCTAGACCTATCCATGCCTAATAACACTGATGCCAGCCTTTGGAAAATACCCCCCTCTCTCTCTCTCTCTCTCGGGGCTGAAGTGACGGTAGAAATCATTATGAGTTATAAAAATAAAGAGTAATGCCAAAAGTCAAGTTGCTAACTGGAAGCAGTTTTGCTGTTCTGAAAGGACACTGCAAGATCTCATTTTGATTTTAAAAATACGCTTATCAGAATAACTTTAAGTCCAGGATTCCAACTGCTTTAAATTCCTAGCACCCAGACATCCCAACATCTCCCTAACCTAGGAAAAGTGGAGACTGATTGTGCACAGACATGAAAACAGACTATTTTCATCATATATGCTGAGAGAAACATGAAATGAAAACACACCACAGAAGCAAGTGCATCTTCAAGCTACATGTTAGGATTCAATCTTACCAAAATTAAGGTGGCTTCTGGAGGCCTTCCAAATCCCCTCTCTCCTTCTGCTGGTTGCACAGGGAATTTAAGCCACGTCTAAACTGTGAGATCCGAACACACTGGTTCAGGCACACATCCAGTCTGCATCCTGACTTGATTCTGGGATGACACCAATTCCCCATGAGCGTGAAAATTGAGTACACGCGCACCGTTCCTTCACAGGGTGGTTCCAGTTGGGCAGGGTGATGAAGGCACCAGCCAGAGGAGAGCTGCAGTATGCTCCAACCAGGCTTTGCAGCTGAACGTTTGAGAGACATATCTCGGGTGCCACGGAGAGCTGAGCTGCCTCTGGATTGTAGCCTTATGCACTTAGCTTGAAATATATTTGACCATATATAAACAACCACATCACACTGAGTCACTCTACTCCCCCTCTCTCTTTATAGTCACTGAAGAGAAAGAGGCATTTGTGGGCTGTGATTCATCCTATTCCAAAGTAGCTATTCTAAGAGACTCCATCATATCCTAAAAGCATCTGTGTTTCTCTGTTGGTTACCTGAGACGGTCACCCTCAGGCTCCTTCTACCATGTCCTTCACTGAACACGCAAGAGGTAAAATTTTACTACAGAAGAAGCTTTATTAGGAACATAAATATTTAGACACTTAAGTTACATGCACTGGATAGCACTTTTGATTTTCAAACTCATTTAGAATAACTGGAGACATTAACATAGAGCTAAAAAACACCTGTATTTTGACAATGTACAGTTATAGCTTCAGTGTAAATCCTCAGCTTGCCATAAGCATGTTCCAGCTATGTTGCTATATAAGCTACATAAGCTTGTTCTCTAAGCTATGCTGAACATGTTCCAGGTTTTTTCCCCCTCCCTGACTGAATATCAACCCTTGCACTCACTCACGCTTTCTTCCTCTGAACAACTGATTGACACCAAATTAACCTAAGAGGAGCTGGACTGGGATCCTCCTCCCGATTTCCTTTTTGATTTTGGAGGGGTGCATTTTTGAGGGGAGGGAGGACTAGCAAAACAACGAATATCTTGCTGACTCTGCCTGTGTAAGATAGGTAATATAAACTGGCAAAATAGTAAGGTAGGTAAAATAAATTGGCAGACGACCTATATTGCCTTACTCTTAGAACGCAGACTTATGCAAAAGTTTTTTTCAGGAAAGTGATTCTATTTTTCTTCGTGACAGCTGAAAAAAAAAAAAATCTGTTTGCAGTTTGCTGATCTGAAATAGCAAATCACAGAAGTATTAAAACATTAACATTTAAATTTTAGTCATCCTAACCCAGACATCTAGTGCCTCCTTACACACTCTAGGGAATTCCTGTTGGCCTCCAGTGGTCACTGCTGGAAAGACTGGGTTACTGGTATGTCCTGGCTTGTGTCTGCCAGTCCCGTGCAGATGTCCCAGATATAAAATGGTCTAGTGTCATTTTAGATGCCATATACTTAGGTACCTGTACCCGCCCAAAAACGTAAACCATTTCCTCAATACACATCAGAATAGATCTTCCCAACTCTCCTAGCAGAATGTAAAAGGGTTACATGCAAAGCAGAAACACTTCATCTTCAACTGCTGAACCCTACTCAGAATAGATGTTTTATGAATCACAAAGAATCACGGGGTAACAGCACAAGCACTATTTAAGCCAGCAACTTATATCATAAATTCAATATAAATCCTTCTCTTTGCTAACTGACTTCACGTCCCCCTACTTTGTACAGCATCCACCACAACCAGGGAATTCTCTGATGGAAGTCTCCCAAGCATCTCACTCCAGCTGAAATAAACACCGAACACTTAAGCCTTCATAAAAAATGTATTTTGAATACATGTGGTTATGAAGAATACTTTCCAAATGCGTCAAATTAAGAAGAAACTGTTACACCCTTTAGTCTCTAATACCCAGTTGGAAACAACGTGAAGGTGTGAACCGCCACTAATGTCTAAATTATCTTTAGCGAGATCCCTGTGTACTGGGAAGTTCTTCCATTGCTGATAAAAACATGCTCCTTCCTCCTCAGACCCCTCCATGACTAATTTCCTCCATAGCTATTGTTCTGGCCTCAGATTTGGAGTAGCTCCTATTCAAACCCACAACAGGAGGAAACCATTTGACAAATCACCTTGTCAGAGAACCTACTAACCTCAGCCACAAAGCCACGCGGGCACAGGAAAACCCTCTCGTGTCTCAGGGAGCATAGGTGGAGGATGCACATACCAAACTTCTGCCCCTCGTCCTGAGAATTTGCTGGCTTCCCACATCAGCCAACCTACTGGGAAGACACAGGAGCAAGATTTGCCCTCTAAAAAGTTCCTAAGTTACCAAATATAATACTCCACATAACTACATGAGAGAAGTATTCCAACTACGTTGTTTGCAGGTAAACCAAATATTTTTTTTAATCTTCTACGAAAATTCAATTATCAGCGCCTAATGTATCCCAGATCCTGCATATAATTCAAGCAATGGCTGCAAATAATAAATCTTCCAGCCAGTGATGTAATTAGGACTCTCTAATTATCCTCTAAATCCAAAAGCTCTATTTTACTACTCCATTATAAACGCAAAGGGAAAAAGATGCCACCGAAACTAAGCTACATTTTTAATTTACGCATCTTCAATTAGCACAAAAATAATTCAACTCTTTCTAATTCATTAAGATTATCCTATTGTTTTTGCACACTACTGCAATACAGGTGTAAAAGATCCCATTGCTGTTTAACAGGTGATGCTCACTCCCGGTTCCCTACAAGCCGCTACTCAACAGCCGGCGCCTGTAGGGTAGATACTCAGGGGTACGCAGCAAAACCAGCAAGCAGTCTCCACTGTAAGCAGAGAAAACAGGCTCCAGGAGACTTCAGAGAAAACGGAAGCCAATTGGATAATTTTTGTTTTTGAAAAATCAGTAAGAGTAGGATTCAATCCCTCACCCTTTTACAGCAATTAATAGCCTGCACATGTAAGAGCAGAGGACTCCATATAATTAACAAAGCATTACTTTGGCAAGCAGGGAAGACGTGCAGTATGTAAGTACTGGGTTTTATTTCTTCCTGTGATGTATGGATGACAGGTAGGAGAAAGCTATGCCAAGTGAACTGCTGGCAAGCAACTAGTCTTTTGGGTAGCAGGCAGCTCTGTTTTGTGAAGTCTATGAGCATGTGTTCACATAGGCAAGCTTTTCTTTCAACAGCAGAGTTACATGCATTCACAGTCATGAGTTTTGCACAAAATTTCCATTTTCACCTCAGAAAAGGTTGTTTTGTTTCAGCTTGCTCTCTGCTTATCGTGAAGTGCCAGGAATACTTTTGTTTGTATAATGTTTTTAAACTTTACATGTGGATCTTGGCCTAATTACTCTGCCACATAATACCACATACATGATCATGAACTTTCATTTTTCCCAAATGTCATGTAACAAATGAAAAAACAAGTAGCTGTATACACAGAAACAGGAATTGTTTTCACTCAGAAGAAATAAGCAAACAAGAACAACGAAGGGCAAGAAACAAGGTCCTCTAGCAAAAGCACGAGGTATAGGATGAAAAGGCATCCAACAGCCTGATTTCTGATGACAGCATGGTTCAAGCAGCGCACATCGTTTTAATCCAACCACCGCAACAAATAAAGTAAATTACACAAAGAATGCCTCAAAAATCAATTCATCAACAGAGGTCCAAAGATAGAACAGAGAGTTTATTTGTAGGGAAAACTCTGTAAGAGGATAGCGTCCAGCCTTCTAACACGGTGTACTTCACCTCTTTCATATTTTTCTCTGACTCTCCTCTCCCTCTCAAAAAAAGAAAAAGGTATTATAAAGTTGACAAAGCCATTTATTTGGCTATTCTCCTTCATACCAACTCTAATAACAATACAATATGAGCAGTAACACACAGCAGCAGAGCCAAAATAAGATTAGAAGGCATCCTGTCTGCTACCTTTGGCTTACTTAAAGGTAGTACCAGCCAAAGGGGACTCCAGAGGAAGAGCGCAAGACGAAGATTACACAGATCTTTTGCTGTGGGGTACATAGTCTTACAAACTTTAGATCATAAGGCAAATTTCACTGCAGTCCACCTGCCCTCGTGGCGATTGTGATGCCACCTCAAACCCCGAAGCCATCTTCAGCAGGCCCGTGAGGAGGGGTTCGCCTGGTTGAGCAGTTATTAATCACCAAAGGGTTCTGCCCCGTCCCTGTGGGACGGGTGAGACTGAAGGTAACCAGCTGACAAAAATAACATGCAGGTCCTCAAGTCATAAATACTTAGGCCCACAATACTGATCTCATTATTGGTTGCTGCAACAGTATTGTATGAACCACAAAAGCTGTACTGAGGACACGAAAATAAGTTTACCACTAAGCATCCCACAGTAGCTGGTCACCTCAGTTCAAAGTTGTCTAAAAAATTCTTAATTTTTGGGGAATCTGTGCCAGGCTCCTAGAAACTTCGGTTGGAAGCAAGCTCTAGAGGTTACCTAGTCCAGCCTCTGTCTCAAAACAAGACTATCACCAATACCAGACCAGGTCAGCTGTGGCTTTGCCTTGATGAGTCCCAAAAAGCTCTGAGGATGGATATGAGCTTCTCTGGATGACCTGCTGCAGTGCTGCACCACCCTTCTAGCAACAAGACTTTCCCGACGTTCAACCTGTATCTCCAAAGCAACAACTTGTTGTCATTGTCCCTTTGGCACTACTAAGTAGAGTATGGCCCTATTATCTTCATAACCATCCTCCAGCAGCTGTACACAGCTACTGGATTGACCCTTCACCTCCTTTTCATCCAACTAAAGCAGCCCAGCTCCCTCAATCTAGACCCCTGTTCATAACAGTAGCTCTTCACTGGATCTAGACATGGTAACAGTCCTCTATCTGAGCTAGAAGCACTGCCTTTGACAAAAGCAGTGACCATGTGTTCAGTTCCCAATGGATGAACTAGAGAGACTTCCATCTTTATCTCTTTGCTGTTGGCAGCAATGACAAGGGAATATCGCTCAGATGTCTTGCATTTGCTTCTTCTGCTTCTTCTTTGAACTGCTGACAGAAGGGATAGGTTAAAAGCTCTAGATCCTGCACAGAAAGGTTCACAGAATTTTAGACCTTAGTGTTTTGGTCCTCTTGGATATTTTGCATATTGAATGCACTTCCATTTTACAAAAATATCTACAACCAAGCTACCTAACAACAAAAAAATGAAGTTACCAGTGCTCACTTTCTAGAAAAGTTCTTTATAGGTCCTTCAAAAACCAAAATTTGATGCAGACGCTTCAAATTATAGCCATCTTCCAAGACTTCCTTTTGAGACAACACAACTTGAAGTGTATTGGCAACTCAAAAAAACCCCAAACCTTTAAGGATATGCCATTCATTCTGCTCTTTTTTTCAGTCTATTATGCAGAACGAAACAAATAACTATGAACCCACTGACAAAATCCTGCTGAAGTAAGCAAAGTGGAACTACAGCAGTTTCAATCATTCCTCCTGTTTAGAAAACTCTCTCCTAAAAGCCTTGTGCACAGACTTCTGCACAAACCAACACCTTTCCCCTTTCCAGTTTGTTTCCAGCAGCAGACTCCACCAGGGACTCAGCAGCAGCAAGGACCAGCTCCAGCAGGTTTGGTACTGCTGGTACCACATAAGACAAAGTGCTTCAGTCACCTCTGAAATTGTAAAGAAGCATGAGGTAAGCTTTCTGGAAAGCGAGAACAATGCTGTAGTAATCCTCCTGTCAGCCTAGGGCCATCGCCACAATTCAGATGACCAAACCGCCCTGCTGCATCACAGGGGAGGAGTACTGAGCTCCACCCAGCTCTGGCCTCCAGTTATTGCCATGCTATTAGTCAGGAGGCCTCTTCATAGCTCAGAAAGCGTATTGATTTTCCTTCCCCCTTCCTCTAACTCACAACAGCGAGGACAGGTTATTTCAAGAAAACGACATACTGAAGCCACCGACACCACCTCCTCCTGCTGGAATACGCCTTCATCTTACCATTACGGCTATTACACCCTCACTCTTCCTGCCCACACTCCCCACTGCTCCCACAAGATGCACACCCAGGTCTAACCATTCCCAGGATTCAACAGCTCGTACCCCGAGAAAGAATCACAGGGTGTCCACGCCTCTCCCGTGGCACCCAGAGACCTGAATGGCACAGCCCACTTCATCTGCCATGGTGTAAACTGGAATGGGCTGTTCAAGGAATTATGAAAAGAACCATAGAAATCAGATACCTTCTAAAAGCTCTGATTAGCCAGAGAAATATCACTCCACCACAAACAGGAAGCAAAGAGCATAAAGCATTATGAAATTAAGTGAATGAATTGAGTAACATAAGACCTACCTCTAACTGCCAACATGCAATACACAATCCCAAGAGTGAAATACCTGATACGCATTGCATCACGCAAAGCTGTCTAGAGGAGGTCTAAGTCCCATGTCTTCCCTCCCCCCCCAATACTGAATCAAAGACTGAGGCACAAGCAGATGTCAGAAAGCACTTCCTTCACCTATTCTGCAAACATGAAATCTAAGGTGCCTCTAGAAAGGCATCTTTGTTAGATTTCATTAATCTGAAAAGCAAAGCTGACATTTATGCACTTAAAAACTACAACAAACCAACGGCTTTAGGAAGGCTAGCACTAGTCTCTCATAAAGGAATGCAGAAAAATGTCCCAGAATGATAAATCTTGGGAATTTCACCAGATACACTGGCAAGGCTGAACACGCTGAAGTCCCCAGAATTCCAGAATTAATCTTTTCATGTTCTGTATGAAACATCAGTTTCCTCACAGCCCCCTTGGCACCTTCACTGGTCATCTCTGGTCCAACTTGCGGAGCTGGTTGTATTTTTGATTTGACCCTTGACAGAGAAGTTGAACATTAAGGATATCGCAACACTACTGCTGTCATGGAAAGAGCATCACCTCATTCCAGCAAGTGAAAGAATGTCCACTTTCCCAGAAACTGCAGAAAGCCTCAGTAGAGCAAAGATCAAGAAACTCCAAACATCTTCTCCAGCTTGCAAATGGCCAGCAGGGCAAGGGCCTGGGGGCTCAGGGAACCACTAACTGGTACCACCAACAATGATCAAAAATACAGTCAACTCCTAACAACCACTGATCCAGTAGCGAACCCCAAAATCACCTTGATGTTTTGGTATCTCACCATATACACATACAGGACAGAAATTTCAGATCTGTGAATGGCAAATAAAGGCTGAAATAACTAATGCATCAAAGCCCATGCTAAGGCCTTCAATGCTCAGGGCCGATGACATCCATATAGACATATCTCGTGAAAACCTTGTGGGCACTTGGAGAGGCCTCTCAGGTAGCAAAAAAATGCACTTCACCCATACCCACCAACAGCCAGATTGCACAACTCAAGTCAAGCACATTTAGACCCCCCTGTACCTTAAAACAGGTTGGATTTTTTTTTCCTCTGAGACCTGTGAATTCAATCCATACTCCTTCCAGTCTTAAATCATTAACAAAATACTCAGAAGTTTCCTTCCACCTTGGCAATGTAATAGTTCTACCACTGCTGAAGAAACTCCCCATAGATATACTGTCCTGAGCAACCACTGGCTAATGCCAAATCTCCCGTTCCTGAAAAAGGTCAGTAACAAAGCCAACTATCGGCTCGCTTAAATGAACTGAATGCTATAGACCAGGGACACCAAACTACAGAGAGAACGTGGACTGTCCCATAGTTCTAATTATCTCCTGTCAGAGAAGGTGTGGGCTGATATAGACTCAACCTCCCAGACCTCCTTTTCCAATACCATGATGCACGAGATATTTATTTAATATTTAATATGTCTGTCACCAGGGTGGTGGGGACACCCCACAAGGGCCCACAAAAATATGATGGCCAGTCTGGGTCCTTCCCAGGTAAACTAGGAGCAATGTGGACACAAGCAGCAGTGGGAAACTGCTCCATCACTGGACGCTTCCCCTGTAGACACCTACAAAGCTCAGTTCCCTCTACGCTGCTTTCTAACATCAGCATCAAACTACCAGGTGAACCAGTCAGTAACAACCTCAAGTTCCCTCTGCGTGGAGACATAACAGACCTACTCATCCTTCAGCACAAACAGCTACAGCACCACCAAAACAAGGAGGAGTAGCTGAAGTTAAACCCAAACCTGAATTCGGTGGTGAGCAGAGGAAAGCACTGTTGAGAGTTCCCAGCCACAGACAGCCCCTGGTTTTGTTGCTTTAAGATACATGATCCCAACTGGTCATAGGTCAGAAGTATTTCTGGACTTTACACTGACATTATACTTTCATACTGAACCATTACTCAACGACAGCGTCGCTGTCTCACTCTAAACAACGAGCGACCTTGCGTCTCCAGCACGCTGCAGGCAGCTCAGGAAGCCTTCCAGTCTAGGAAATCTGTTAACTCCAGAACGTGCCATGTCTTGCCCCAGTGACACAGCCGCGTACCATCACCCTCCCATGTTCCAGGCTGCGTCCTCGCAGCGCTCAAACCTCTACCCGCAATTTTACAGCTCTCCGTGGCCCTGGGCAGCAAAACGGCGACCTTGGGCTCCACAGAGGAACAGTCCCTGAACAATCATCGTTGTCATCAGCCACCCAACGTGAGCCGAACGTGCCGCTGTGCAGCCCCATGTCAGGATAAACTGCTGAGTTACTCAATACTTCAGGCCCTTTGAAGCAGTCTGCTCTTCCTTCACACCTGTAGCTGATGGAGCCATACCGACTATGTTTTTATTACAAATTTAGCTCAGTGTTTCGATACTGCATTGCTCTGTGGCCATAAGCGAATGGACAGCATCAAACCCAGTTATCACAAATAATCCAAACACAGTGATCAAGACAGCAAAGAGCGCGGGGAGGGAAATATCAGCAGTACAAAAGATTGTTTCTGTTTTTAAAGGTTTATTTACCAGAAATGACTGACTTGAAACTGAAAAACATTTTTGATCAACACTCTTCCCGACTTCCACTTCAATGACATTTTAATGAATGCTTTCTAAGTAGCTCTACTTACGTAAAGTTGCAAATGAACGTGGGAGAACACTGAAGAAAGGTAATGGGGGGGTGGGGAGGGAAAGAAAATTCCATCAGGGATTTTATTTCTTGGATGCCTCCGAGACAAAGAATAATAATTCATCTGGGGAAAAGCGATCCAGCAAAGATTCGACTGGTAAAAGACATCTGGAAAGGAGCAATACGTAGACAGAAAGAGTCTGAATTATGATAGAGGGACATGAAGAAAGATACAGGGAGATCTGGAAGCCAATTAGGTTACTTTGTAATTCCGCAAAGATGGAGGCAGGGTTTCACATCTGTCCCGAGTACTTCAGCCCCAGACAGCTAGCAATAAACTGCCAGAAAAAAAAAATGTACAGAAGAGCAGTAGATGCGATTGTTAGGACTGGCTGGAGCCATCTGAAGTGAGATTTCTACCCCAGTAACTGACAGTATGAAAATACCTTCTTCGATAGCAGGTTTAGCATGGTTCATGGTTCTTTATTTCTGTTTTTACTGGCAGGTTGGACCAAATTCTGAAACCTTCCACTAGAACCACAATAAGACCTACGAGGGCCTCTTAAAGGTGGGGGAAAAAGGCAATATAAACAATCAGACTGTTCATTCACCTAGCATGCCATGAGTTTCGCCAAGAACATGCCAAACCTAAATAAATTATGCTGTATAATTTTACTCGGCAGCATAAGGAGTGAAATAACCACGCAGTGTTGCTGAGATTCCAAGAGCTACCCAGAGGACGTAAAAACATCTAACACCACCAGACAGCAATGGGAATACCAATTTAACACGCTTTTTCTTCTTCCTGACATAAATTTTTAACCAAACTTTTTTCAGGGTCTTCTAGCTGAGCTTTTAACCCAAGAACAAGCAAGACTAAGAAGGTCCACAAAATGGCAGCCCCATGCCACTGGTGGCAGGGCATTCACATACCACTCTTGCTACGGTAGGTATGCCACAGTCCAAGAATCCCTAGGCTAGCAGAAAAAGTAGCCTATTTAGTACTGCACAGTACGATCCCAGAGACTCTGCAACCAGCACAGAAACTACAGAGCAGCTGTAGTAGGAGAGATGAAAATTTCACCTACCAAGTGTTCGCAGCAAGTAGACTTTATTTTTAATCCCTGTATGACAACTGTTATTCTATAAAAGCCAATTTTAAGAAAATGATGCTCAAATGAAGATTCCAGCCTCTCAATCCCAAACTTACCAACGCCAAAGATCTGGGATTTTGGCAGGTCTGCTCGTGTCTAAGAGCAGGCCATTTCTTCAGAGAGCGGGCCGTAAACGATAAAGGAGATTAAGTTTCAGAGAGAAAGCGTGCTGAGGTGACACATACCATGTCACCCACCCACCTAGCTGCTCAACGCAGAAGCACCGCTCCTGCGGCGACGGCAGGGAGACCGCAACAAAGCAGCCCATCGCTTCGGCTACGGGCACACGTCACCGTGCAGCCAACTGTCCTGCAAGTCACACCTTGGACGGACAGACAGACCCACCCTTACAGCAGTGCAAATCACTGCTGCAGCCCACTGCTAGCATGTATATGCGTATATAGATACATAAATATGTAGTATAGCAAGTGCCAAAGGCTGGCATGCCCCAGCCAGGAGCTCCAGCCCGTGTGGGAAGTTCTGTTGCCAAGATCTCCAGCAGGCACCCCCCGACCACCTTACCACCGGAGAGAGAAACCACAGGCCTCCACCCGGGGTTCACACACCCTCCAAAAGCATATGAAGCCGACGCTACACAGAAGGGCCTTGTCCGCAGCGGGAGGAATTACATGCCTTCCCCCAGCTGTACTGGGTGTATGCAAACAGCATTAATGCCAAATATGAGTTGCAAATTAGCATTACTGATGCTGAAGTAACTTTTTTTAAAAAAAACCCACACGCTCAAAAACTGTATGCAAGCAGCTTTCCACTAGTCCTTGACAGTAACTTCAGAGCATTTCCCAGAAGAGTTTAAATATGTATTTGGCCCCAGAGCCTACCACGGGCACCTTTTTCGTTCGCGCAGCGCAGTCTATTCACGCACGAGGGGAAAAGGGAGGACAGATGGCTAAACCCTTGCATATTTACCAAAGTACGAGTACCACGCTAAAATCATACAGCACCAGGCCAAGTCACATGCTCAAAATTCATTACGCTTCCGCTACTACCTACAAGTCCACGCTGCTTTGAAAAATCTACAAGCCCGAACAAGGTACGCTAGCGTGAGACGACGGCTTCGGCGTGCTAACCCCACACGGACAGCCCCTGCAGCCGAGTTACCGGCACACGAGTTGTTCCACGCTCCCGTTCCAATACCTATCCCCAAACACCACCGCTGGCTGCTCCACCCCCCCCCCC
>Ga0065711_1037630_pt1 | contig 19632 bp, 9 predicted proteins | sample Hoacrofraction12_FD_59098 | JGI IMG/M metagenome (GOLD analysis project Ga0065711, IMG submission 59098) | Hoatzin crop microbial communities from Cojedes, Venezuela - Epithelial fraction 12 v2 (version 2) | ecosystem: Host-associated > Birds > Digestive system > Esophagus > Crop | place... | reverse complement strand
CAGTAAACCCTGATTTTTTTTTTTTTTTTTTTTAATTTTTTTGGGGGAGGGGGAAGTTTTTTTTGCTAGATTTATCTCTTGGCTTAAAAACAATTGTTATTTGGAAAAATCTCATTAACAGATGTGACTGGAGTAAAAAGACTTAAAACTGATGTTGCTTTCAGGACTGCTTTGAACTTAACAAGCACCGATTTGTGGAGCAGACTAGCTAATGAAAGGAAATTAAATTTTCTGACAACTTCCCCTGCCAGCCCTCTTATTCTTCATGGGGCTGTTACTAGGTACTGAAGACTTTTAAAGAGGATTTTGTTTTATTATCGGACATAAATGAACCAGGTATGAACATTTCTTCTGTATTTTTTTAAAGTTCTGACCTGGGTGCTTTTAAAATGGATTGCCTTGAAAGCTTTAAAAATATCAGGTTTCATTTTAATGTTCATAAGTCAGCCCCCATAGTTTCAGACACACTTAGCAGCTGGTGGTTTCCAGACATTACTGCCTTCCATACAAATTTTTTAATGCATGTCATGGAATAGTATAAATATCAGCAAATTTAGATGGAATTTTCAAACTTCACCCATGTCACCGTAGGTTAGTTAACCCTTTTCCTTTCTAGTATTGTATAAAGGCAATATATTTGTAGTAGTAGAAGAAGCTGGAATTAACTACGGCAGAAGAGATTTGGTTATGAACAAGTAAGCAGTTCGAGTATTTTGTTTTTTATTCTCTGGGTTTCCTAGTACTTTTTTTCTCTCCCGAGCTATAGTAGTATGAGTAAGCTGGAGCAATAGGTGCATCAACAAAAGGATTTTTCTAATTGCCATACGCTAGTCACGTGGGGACTCTTAAATGGGAACAATTACGTGAATCTTCTCATTTCAGACACAGTTTAAAATGATGCATTTAAGGTTCATTCTGTCTTTAGAATGAAAAACTGACAAAAGTGAAGTGCTTGTGTTCTTTCTTCAGCAGACACAACCAGTTTGTCTTTAAAGAAGTTCTGAAAGATTTTTTTCTGAACCCGAATCACTCCCAAACAATAGAGAATCAACTCCCCCTGCTGACAACAGCCAGGAAAACAGGAGAAATACCTGCGAGGCCAGAAACAAGCTGGCTGTGGACAAACTTTAACGATCTGATTTATGGTCCATTATTGATTGTAAACTTCTAAATTCTAGCATTAAATTCCTGCAACTGCAGAAAATCTTTCTGCGATCCTGGTTGTGTTTCCTGTCAGCTGATTCCTCCTTGCTTTGAGTTTCTCAGTATACTAATGATGAGGTAGAATTTACATTCCACTTATGGTATTAATTTTACATTCCTCTGGCTGAAAAGGGTCAGAAGGTTGTAAAATCAAACATTAAATGAATCAGAGGAGACAGTAGTGCAATATATGACTGCCCTCAGGACACGGTGCAATGGCTGATGGGATTAACGTTGGGTCTCATTTCCTGCTTTTACAGGATGCAGATGAAGCTGTCAGAATTGCAAGGGAAATTGGTAAGTTCTTAAATTAGCTATGGTGGGATTTGTGTGCCTCTCAGCAGACGTGGTTGACTAAATTGAATGTGTAATAAGTAATCCCTATAGAACAAATAACGTTTTAATAGTGTTTAAGTTCCCTGTTGCCTATAGGACTGGAAGAATCTAGGCATCAACGCGCTGTCTCTTAAATCATAACATTTTAGTTTTACAAACTGGACTTTACACAACAAGTGCAGCCATGATTTGTGGAATGCATGTAATATGCAGTCATGAGTAGTTCACTAAAGGAGTTATTTCCAGGTATATCTACAACTGGACATGATAGTCAAAAGTTAGGCATGGTACGTTTATCTGTGTATGGAGACTGACACTAGTGATGTTACGATCTTCATTCTTCATCACTGTGTGGACTGCAGTTAACTTGAATATCATCCAGACCACCAGCCTTTCTTCTGTGCTTTCTGGAATAAAGTTGCTATTCAGCTTCTGAATATCTTTCAAAATGGTGAAAAGAGCAACCAGCAAACTGTCTGGGACTCATTTTGGTGAAGGTTAAGTGTAATATATGTTTAATGAGTTTTGGCTTTTATTTACTAAGGCTTAATATTAGGGAAAATATTTAACCATATGCTTGAAATTACACACGTTCTTAAACGCTTTCTAGAAGAAGAATCTAATGCAATAAGAGATTTTTCTTGGGATTTTTTTTGCATTTTCATTTTGAGAGAGTAGCCATGAGAAGCTATTTAGGTTCACAGATATGTAATTCAAAGGATGTATCTGCATTTGAAGCCTTTCTTACTGATCTAATGGCAAATACATCTCACCTGTGTCAAAAGCTATGGCTGTACCTTGTGTTCTCAGGTTTATATTTCTCAAATAGAAACTGGGACTTGCGCTGCTGCATATTACTTTTCATCAGTGTAATGCCCTGCCACTTAGAGTTTAAGTTAGGGTTTTTACCCTGCACTGGTTAACTGCCCTGAGAACCCTCAGTGCAGGCTTGGCTGGCTTTTAGGTTGACACAATTGAAGTCAGCATTTCTGTGAGTCAGCCTTTATGTCTCTGTTGGGAAATCAAATGATTACTGATCACTGTCGTGGGAGCAGAAACAAAAGGAAGAGGTTATCAACAAAATTTGGAACAGTCGGAGGAGAACTGTAAATAAAATTGGTTTTAGTCCTTAAAGGCATAGTATTATGATTTTATTTCAGTTCAGTATTTTTAAAGCAGTTTTGATTAATGTAAGTTGGAAGACATGCAGTGGCTTCGCAGATACCCTTTAAAATGTATTCGTGCCTAATTTTCTTCTGAGTTCTTCTGGTGTTCTGTTGACTGGTTCCTGTCTTTGATATTGGTAGCACTTTGGAGGTCATTATATCAAGGCAGTCTTAAATCTGTAGATATTAAAGTCAATTACAGACAGCTGGGTGGTGCTTTATCTAGGTGGCAAATATTTGAGACAAAAAAGGCTTGTGCTGTGCCATATAGTGAAAGAAAAATGTTCTTTCTGGCTTTTTTCCCCACCCATATTTTCAGAAGTTGATCAGTTTGGTTAAGCTTCTGTCCAGTCATGACCACTGATCAGAATAAAACCCAATTATTTGTAATTTCAAAGGATCTAAAATAGGATGAAATTAAAGGGTCTTATGCATATAATGCATTTGTCCTAATATGTAAGGTCTTTGATATGCAGTTGAATAATTTCAGGTTGTTTTTAATTTCACTTATGCAGAGCCTCAGTCTTCCAAGAATGCTTAAGTAATCATAAGAAAAGGAAAAAAAATTAATTGTGGGTCAGTGCTTAAAACTCTAAAACACTGTCATGTTCTCTTGCTGCCTGCTTTTTTTCCTGCTTCTCCCTGCTATGTTCTGTCTCCAGTAGTAGTGGAGCATGGCACTTCAGGGTTGGGACACTGCCTTTACCTGTTTTGGTGACTATTATTTATGGATATAAATTTTGTAAGTATGGGAGTAAAACCTACACTTTGCCCCTCATTTGGGATGTGCTCTCCCAAGTTGTTGAGAGAATGTGACAGAGATAGTAGGCTAAATCGGGAACTGGAAGAAGTTCAGGCACAAATTGCTGTATAGGCTCCTTTCTCTAATAGTCCGAGTAGGCTGTTCTTCTCTTTTGGTCCTTTCTCTAGTGCTTAATGACGTTAGCTCTTTTCCCATGCTACTTTTAAATCTGTTTGTAAGTTGTACATAAGAGCTGCTGGCTTCTTGATTCCTGAAGCGTTGATGAAACTCCAGAAAGTTTTACTTTTCAGTTTGAAAGGATTGAACAACTATGAAGTGCAGGCACTTCTAAACTAAACTAAATGAAATCCTATACAAAACTGAAGAGGTGAAAACCATGTTTTTGTTAGGTGTCTTTTGACATGGGTTTAGTTACTACTAGCTTTTCAGTAATGGATATTGAAAAGAATCTGGTAATGCCCCATGCAGTATTGCTGAAACTGATATTGCACAATGCATTCTGTGGTCTACTACCTGCAACTTCATAAAAATGGTTAAATAACACTTAAAACCGTGGTGGCAAGGGGCAGGATCTAACAGCTGTGGGACACCAGAAGTTTGTTTACTCTTTGTATCATTCACATTCTCAGAATAGCAACAGCCATGGAAACAAACCAGTCCTACCTCAGTAATACATATTTAACGGCAAAAGTATGCCTGATGGTCTTCAAATTTGACAGCTTTTTACCTTCTTGCCTTGTAAGACCTTTTTAGATTCTTCAGATGTCACAAGAATGTAAAACTATAGTAGAAGAGTTTTAATTTGTGCATGCAATTTTAATTTTACGTAAATTGGCACCTAATTTGAGGGAAGGGTTGAAAACCTAACACCTACTCAAAAACGTGTCTGTTTTGTGAGACTCTTCATTGCTGTTGTCATGGATCCTTATAAATGCTATTAGAAATTGTTTGAATGCCTCTCCCTTCCCACAACTAAATCAACCAATCCATGTAAGGATACTTCAGCAATTTTGATTGCTGCTGAACAGCGCAAAAGTGGTTAGGAGAATGATGATCCTGATCCCAGCATCCTGTACCCAACACATGTGCAAAACTTAGATTCTACAAAGCCTTCTTAGCACAGAAGTTCAATACCAGTGCTTCAGTACTGGCCAAAGAACTGCTATTTAGCTTAGCTCAGTGCTCCAGAGAGCAAGTAGTCTGTACAGGCATGTTTGAGCAGAAGTTCAAGTCCTCTTATTTTGGGAGGACTGGGTAATCGTCATCCTAACTTGTACAGGTCTGTTGGAAAGATTTTTTTCCTTCTCAATCTAAAAAGCTGTATGTATGTTTTCAAAAGAGACCTCGCTGATTTTTTTTTTTTTTTAAAACTATATTGTGGCTCTCTGGAATCTTTAACTGCCTTGCATGCAAGTATGCATATGTAAAAGGGGGGGGAAGCAAAGTGGTCCTACGCTTGGTGAGTGATACCAGTAACTGATGTATCCTGTCTGATAATTTAACCATGTGAGTTTGATATATGAACTCTTATATTCTGTAGCTTACAAAGACTCACCAAGGCACACAGCCAACATGCCTATTTTGCTGTTGAAACGAAAGAACAGTAAATTAGGACTAGACTCTGCTTACAGAATTAAAATCAGCAAGCCATTCAAGAGACTGATATTGTTAGACATAAATTGTTAGCATAATTGATGATGAATTTTTCAAGTATATGTAACACTGAATAAGATAGATTAGGAGATGGAAATTGCCATAGTAAGTTTGCCATAATAAGGCTTAAAACAATGCTTATTTCAGAATTTCAGGCTTGCAGCCTCTTGAGTTGGAGAGAGTCTCCAGCTGGTGATAGTGTTGCCAGAGGTGTAAGTTCATTAGTGTTACCCACTTAATTCTCATTTCTTGCATGAAAATCATACCAGGTGTGCTTTTTGCTTTGTCTGAAGATAGCCAGTGACACATCTACGATCCTGGCAGTTGCCAGGGATCTGGAAAAGCAGCTACGGCATGGATAAATTGTACTTGTGTAGGTATTGTGCTTACTGCATTTCATGAAAATGAGCTGAACTTCACTCTTCACTGCACACAATCTATTATTTTGCACATGCCATTTTATCTCTGGGATCGTAGAGGGCTTGAAAATACTTAGTATAGTTCTGGATTGAACTCTGACTTATCCCATACCCCTCTGGGCAGCGTCACATTTCACAGGAAAATGTAAGAGAGACTCTAGTGAGCTTATTTGCATGGCGCTGTTTGGTCTTACCCTGATACCTGGTTGCTAGAGATTACTTTAGACTCTAAAGCATGAAGTTTTATAGCCTCTTGGTCATTCCTGCCTGTAGGAACTTGATTTGTCCTCCACATATGCTTATCTGTTACCTTTCTGCAGCTTTCAGCCACGTGAATGCTCTGTAGCACGGGGTTTCACAGTCTAATAACATGTTATGTTGGAAACTATTTTATTGATTTTTGCTATTTCTTTGTGCATTTAATGTTCTCTTGTACTGTTGCTGCTTTTCTGCCTTCCAGTCAACACTACTGTTTCTTATGTTTGTATCATGCCTTTTTTTTTGTCCACTTCAATCTTCTTAAGCAAAAGGTTTTCCAGATCTTGCTGGTTTTGATTATCTTCTCCTGAATCTCCTTTCAGTCAAATGACTCTGGGGAGGAGTTGGGCTTACTGTATCACTGTCACTTGACAGAGCAAGAGTAGATCTACATTCCAGAAAGAAACTGTAAATGTTAGTTACACATATGATAGCAGACTTGACAATTTCTATTGCAAACCATATTCAAATGTCCCTTTCTGTCCCCAGTTCAAAGCCTTTTATAGAATGTGTCTTCAGTTTGCGAGGATTGATGGATTCTTCTTGCCAGACAATATCAGCTGGTCTGATATTTGGCTTAATGTTATGATTTTCATTAAACATACTGGAGACCAAGGGCTTGAAGAATTTTCTGCTATTCTAGAAATTTCAAACACTATCTAATTAGATCCTTAATTTTCAAATTTCTATGCATTGATGTGGGAGAAAGAAGTTCACTGATATGAATAAGAACTTGTTTTAGGAAGTTGCTTTGAATTAAAATATTATACTACAAGATAAACAATCATTACTAAATCTACTTTTAAATTGTATACTTTGTTACTGTACTTTTCTAGCTTTCAGAAAAATAAGGTCCTGACTCATACCATATTGAGGTATCTAGTTCTGAGAGTAAAATATTACCACACAATGGTATATACACAATGCCATCAGATTTATGCTGCTCATTTTTTTTTTCTTACTACATGTCAGGTTTTTTTTTTACAATAAAAAAGGATTTTCCCCAAAGTGTAATCTGTTTTCTGTGATCCTATTACATAATACCTGAGCAGCACAGCTCTTGAGGTGCTCTGTTATTTAAAATGTACTACACCAGAAGTGTTGATAAGATACAGGTTTGTTTACTGAATCTCTTGACTAATAGTTTATGAAGATCTCCTGTTTATTTTTGCTAGTAATTTTTTTTGAAAAATGTTATCACAGCTATAGCTGATTTCAGCAATAACAAAGGAACAAAATTTTGTTTCTAAAGAAATGTAAGCTTAAAAAGGTCAAGTGCCTTTATTCATAAATCACTTTGTTACTTGGGAATAATTCATTAAGTGCTTTTTTGGTATCAATGAGATGAAGACAACCTTTCTTGACTTCAGAAATCACTGCACTGACAGCTAAGTCTTGAAAAGAAAAATCTCTCCTCTCCCTCCAAACAAAGCATTTTAATAAACGAAGTTATTGTCTACTGGCATTATTGGACATGTGGTCAGTTGTCATGTTCCTCTGAGCAACTGAACAAAGTTTGAACTTCTGTCTAATTGTTCCCCGCTGTTAGGCTACCCTGTCATGATCAAGGCCTCAGCAGGTGGTGGTGGGAAAGGCATGAGAATCGCTTGGGATGATGAAGAGACCAGGTGAGATGCTGTCCAAAAGCTTGCCTTGATGAATGCTGCAGTTACCAAAGTCCTATTAAGCCACTGTGAGCTGACAGTTGAGCAGATATGAAATGTTAAATGGAGAAATAGGATATTATTTGGTTTTCTCTCTTTCCTATAGCGAGTGGTGTACTTTGGGAGTTTGCATGTGTCTATTTAAAGTTATTTTTTGTCTAAACCTTACAAAACATGGTCCATTAATTTGAGTAAAAAATCAACACCAAGAACTGCCTTTAGTCCAGTGACAGACTAAATAACATTTTGCTGTATGCCTTTCAGAATGCTGATGTATTAATTGTCTGTGTGTGAGGTGGAATACTTACTGGCCCTGATTCTCAAACATTAATGCATGCCATTAGTTCTGTTCAAGTTGGTGAGACTGATTACCCATGTGTGGAAACACATACGGTGTTTCCAGAATGTGCTCCAATAAATAGCATACTTCTGTGTTTAAAATATTTGTCTCAACAAATTATTGTGCTTTTGCCTGTTTGAAACAATGTTTGTTTAAACACACAGACATTTTCGTGTCTCTTAGTGGCTGTCTGAATCCTGAACACTTCAAGATGCTTTGTTATTGACTGGAGAAGTTTTACAACCCATTCTGTGCTGATACTCTGGCAGTGAGGAGCCTGGTTTCAGCGTGCCACTGATGTTACGGAAAAACACGTTTTGGGATTTTTCAAAGACTTGTAACAAAAAGCCCGTTTGATCCAAAATTAGATAACTTTCTAAACGTTTTCCTTTCCGCGTGAAGAGAGCAGCGCTTATGCTGGAATCAACTCAAAGTATGACTCAAACGTCATTAGTTGAATTTAGTCACCTGCAAGATTTCCCTGTCATTCTGTGTTCCCTATTAATTTTGGTTTGTCAAAACCTTAAAGCTGGGAAAAAGAACAGTGAATGGCTAGCAGTTACACTTTAGATTTAAAGGAAACGTGGGGTTTTTTTTCTGTACCTTGCTACCTCTAGCCCATTTATATTCAAATCTAAATAGGAAAATAAGGTTTTGCGCATTGGAATGAAGAGCTAGAATAATCTGCTTTTGTACAAGGATACTTTGTTCCCACTGCTTTAGAATCCAGAATTACTGCCTTGATCTTGTTCAGGCAGCAGTTGCATCTGTTGGACTTGAAAGGAAGGCATTCATTTCTTGTTTTGCTCAGAAAGGAGCAAAGGAGCTTGATAAAAGTAACTGTTTAAAAATCGAAAACTGGATCTAAAAATCATGATTGCTAATTTGTTTTGGAGAAATGTTGTGGTTATTGTTTAGAAAGTCACCTGATAGAGCTGATTGGTATCCACAGAAGCCAGCTAGGGATGTTCTTTTTTGTACATTTGCATACAAAATTAATTTAGTGATATTACTTCGACCCAGTGATATTTAGTGATGTTAGAGATGCTTGACTTATTTGTGGAAAGCCTTTGAAATACCATTCAGCTCCTTGTAATTTGCTAGTGGTGCTCTTATAATAATCCTTTTGGTTAGTTATCCAAGCCTGGTCTTTACCGTGTAATTTTATAGAGTAATATCTAAAAAGTTCTAAGAAAAAGAACACCTAGACTAACAGATCAGCACTAGTTATTGGTCTTAGATCAAGGAGAAATGCTTATTTTAACATTTACGGGTAGACAGCAGTGAAGGCAAAATTAAATTGGCAAAATACTTGTTGCAGGAAGATGAGATTGAGAACTGAAAATAGAAACAAATTTACTTATGAAATAACAAACTTACATATGAAATAGAGCATGTGGGTTTATCTTATAGTCTGTCTTAAATACCTACACGGCTGTAAAAGACTTGTTGTACATGTCCATTAATTGCGTTATGAACGAAGATTGTTCCTTTTTGTGTCTGAAGAACATCCGACTGTTTTGAAGGTGAGTCAACTTGTTATTGACAAAACAATGTATCTGATAGTTTTAATAGTGCATGAAAAGTTGTTGACTTCATGTATTACCTTGCTGCATCCAAATCCATGTAATCCTAAAAATAAACTGATTTTCAGCTATTGGTAGACTCTGAGAACCCAGTATCTGAATGGCCTTTTGTATTTCAGGGTTCATAGATGCATGACAAGTATGAAGAATTGTTGATAACATCTTGATTTGTAAACTTGCTTTGGTTTTGTCACATGGGATTAATTTCAAATGCTATCTCAAAAAAAAGCCTTATATAAATTAATTTTATTTGAAACATGCATTTGCATTTTCAGGATACTTGAAAACTTTTCTTGCTTAACTGGCTGTCTATGCATAATATTAAAAGAAAGCTTAAATATATTGTGTGGTGACATGGAAAGAGTTACTGGAAATGGAAAAGACCTATCTGAAAGACTTAATTGCTGCTGTTACATAATTATTCACTTGTGGTAACTTACTGGTGCTTTATTTTTCACAGTCTCTTAAATATGCCAAATGATGAAAATTTTGTTAGATCCTCTAAATATTATGATGATATTCCAGCTATAACTAAGACTTCTGTAACTTTCAGCTGGTATTTCTAACTAGAAATAATTAAATAGTTTTACCACTGTTAGAATTTCTTTTTTTTCCTTGAAATAGCTCTTCATGGGCCTGTAACTGTGGATGGCTGCTGTTTTGCCACTTGCCTCTTTATCTGGGGAGGGCTGCTATTGTATTTCTTCAGATGTAAATACCTCCTAAATCTCACTTCTATTGCTTTTTCTCTGAATTTCAGTCAAGTTCTGGTGTGGAATTTTGTGTACAGTTCAAGCCACTAACCCATATCTGAAGCTAAAATAACCCTATTTTGACTCTGATGTAATCCCTAGTCACTTGGTTTGGTTAAATTGAATTTAGGATGCCCTTTCTTCACATACTAGATACCCACTTGAAATAATGTTGAAAATGAAGTGCAGGTTTCCACTGAATTCAGGTTTGAAGGTTCTTCCCAGCCTGAGAAAGTTCTGCTGCAGTATGTATCTGAACGTACTTCTGTTTTAGTGTGTCTGATCATCCCAGCTCTGGTCTTCTCTGTGAAGAACCTCTGTGTTGGCATCCCACAGAGCCTGGTCTGAAAGTGCTTTCCAAATATATGCAACACAAAGTTAATTATGAAGCACAAGAAAACATGACTAGAGTAGGTATCTGAATATCTAGAAATTTTCTGATTCATTCCTCCTTCAGCTGTGGAGAAACTGAAGGCTCTCTTGCTTTCAGTACGCTTATAACAATTGTAACGAAGTCTAGGCTTCATGACCTGAAATGGCCAGCTGGCAGCTCTGAAAAGGAGTTCACGTGAGGCCCTTGTCCTCTCCCCAACGATCAGATTTAGATTTTCTGGCAGAGATTGTGATGGATCTTTGCACACAAGGATACTTACTGCCATGTAGGTTCAGTATCGGAGGTCATCATGCAGGAACTGCTAGCCCTTGTTTTAAACTCTGTGGATTTGCAGACAAATTAGTTTCTCTAGTAGTTTCAGCTGCGAACTTGATAACCTCGAAGTTGTAAATTTGTACTGAATTATCTTCTAAGAATTCCCTTTTGAGAAATCTGAAGCTTTGTCCTAATTTTGCCTCCCCCACTTCCCCACCCTCAGTTGTCTCAACTTCTGTGACTTTTCCTAGATACTAAAATCTTGCATGCTTAGTGAGTATCTGTATAGAAAGCTTTCAACAAGGCAGCTTCCAGCAACAGAGATTTAGAGAGATGAAAGATTTTGCCTTTTAACTTATAATAGGAAAATATAAATTTTTCTGTTACTTAAATTCTTTCTTGGTGCTTATGCAAATTTTATGAACTGAAGTCAAACATCTGCTCTCAAATTCCAGGAATCCCTTGTAATTTCTCTTCTGTGGTCCTGTGGTACCATGCTGTGTTTATTTCCACTGTTCCACAGTTGTTGCTCTTCATTGGGCTGGTACAACAGGATGTGTGGGAGAACTGCTAGCAAATTTGTTTTTGTAGTCTGCAATTATTTTCTGAAGTTTCCCACTTTCCTTCAGAAACATCTGTTGAAGTTTTTTTTTTCCTTGATGTTATAATCTTCCAGTGGCTCTGAAGGAATAAGCAGTGGAACTGGAAGAAGTTGGAGTAATATGTAACAAATCATTCTGAATCCCCCACCTCCTGAGGCAAAGGAAATCTGAAGTGTGCAGTATGAGAGGATAATGCTTTAAAAAAGAACAACATCCCCTATTACAAACTTGTACAGTGAGTTTTATTATCTTCACAAAGCAGTGCATTTGGCCTGTCAGACTGCTCCGCAAAAATGGGAGCGTACGGGTTTGGTGTCTTTGGTCTGTCCTGCACAGGTATGTGCTGTAGAAGTGTTCAGGTAAGGGGAAGGAGTCAACGGGATGAGTGAAGAACACTGTTTGCTAAAAACTGGTGTGGTTTTTTAACCACAGATTTCCATGCCAGCTACATGTGTAAACATATGTAAATTGCTGTGACTAGATCGTTTTTAATTTTTTTAAAATTTGGATTCAAGCTGAAGCAATGGATATTGGTTTTGTGTGTAAAATCAAACAACATTTGAGTATTTATTGGTTACTTAACCTACCAGTCATGGTTTTAGAGGAATTCTACTGTACTAATAATGGTTATCAAACATCTGTTTTTAACTAGATGGCCTTTCTAATTCTGGCCTTGACAAGAAAAGACAATTTTCTTTTACTGTTTCCTGATATTGGAAACTGAAATATTACATAATGATTGTAGTCTTTTATTAATGTCTGACTGCCTCCAAAGAAAGTGGTTGTTTTAATTAAAGCAGCAATGCTTATTTTGGAGCTGGAGGCAGAAAGTTGGCATGGGCTATCTCGCTTCAGACAAGCACAAGAAAGCTTGTGGCATGATCAATAAATGCTTTTGTACAACTTTATACTTCAGTGTGAATGAATGTACTGTAGGGAGGGGAACCTTTAAAGACATGCTGTTCTTCCCCTTACAGATGAAGGGAACTGGGGACATCATCTCATCCAGCTTTACCCTTGGAATGTGATCAGCCCTGGATTTGAAGCTGGTTTGCTTAGAGCTCTTCCCAGTTGGGTGTTGCATTGAGATTCCACAGCCTCCCGGGTTTCTCAGTTCTTTCCAGTTGTTTTCCTTGCTTCCAGCTGGAAACTCCCCACTTCAGTTTATGACCACTGTCTTATTTTTCTGCTGTGCACTACAATAAAGAACTTGGCTCCATTGTCTTAGTAAACTCCTCTTTACCAGAAGGCTGCTATTAGATGTCTGCTAAAGCCTTGTTGTATTTCAGGTTTAACAAGCCTGGTTGACTGTGCTGGTTCTGGTGCGCTCTGACCATGTTACTTGAGCATCTCCATGTCTTTGAGTACTAGGAGTGTCCAAAACTAGATGCAGTGTTTCAAATGTCGTCTGACAGGTGCTGAGTAGAGGGGAATAATTGCTGCTGTTGGTCTGCTGGTGGTGCTGCAGTTGATACAGCCCGCTGTTCAGTAAGCCTTCATTACTGTCAGGGTGCACTGCTCACTTGCATCACAGCCTGTAATCCACCAGGATCTCCAGGTCATTTTAAGCAGCCAGTCAGTTCCACAGCCTGTGCTGTTGCTGAGAGGGTTAGGCTGTGCTAGGTGAAGACTCTGCATTTGTTTTTGTGGAAACTCATAAGATGCTTGTGAGCTCATTCCTCCAGACTGTCTAGATCTCTCTGAAATGCAGCTTTGCCCAGAGTATATTGATTGACCCTATTTTAGCATTGTCCATAGGCTGGTGGTGGTGCATTCCAGGTCAGTGATGAAGAGGTTAAACTGATTCCAGAATGATAGATTTCTTGGGAAATTCCTTGTATTGGATTCCAGGTAGAGGATGAGCTGCAAACTTTGAGCCCAAAGATCTAGCCAATTTTTCACTCATCTAGTTGTGCTCCTCTGTAGACGGTAACGTTCTACCTTGGAAACAGTGATGATGTGGGAGACTGTTAAGGTCTTGCTAAAGTTGAAGAGATATCTGCTGTTCTCCTGTAATTCATAGGTGTAGTCATAAATGATGAGTAGATTGGTCACACATGATACTATTGGTAAATTCAGTCTGTTCTCACTCACTTGCTCATGTGTCTAGATACAGCTTTCAGAAGATCTTTCTCCATGACTCCTCCCTGGAATTACAGTGAGGCTGACCAGCTTGTAGTGCTGATTCTTTCACACATTTCTCAAAGATGGGTGCAATGTTCATCTTCCTCCAGTCATCAGGAATCTCTTCTGACCTCCAAAGCCTGTCAAAGATGACACAGCAGTCTCACAATGACATAGGCTACTTCTCTTAGCATCCCATCTGGTCTTACTGACTTGTATGGGTTGATTTCTCCAGACGTCCTTGATTCCACCCTCTAATGCTACTGACATGCAGGCTCCAGCTCCTGTTTGTTTCCTTGGCCATGTGCCTTTATGTACAGCTGCTAGAGGTGGACCTCTTCTGATTTTTCCTTTGATGCCTCCAGGCTTTGACTGGTGTGCAGCTCCCACCAGTGTGACCCACCCTGCCCTGGGGAGAGGCCGCAGTGTTCCCTGCCTACCTTCGTCATGGGCTGTGGTGGCCTGTCAGCCCCCCTGCTCCAAGCCCAGCCTGGGTCAAGGCATCTGATGTGTGATGGGTGCTCCTGCAGCTGGGGCTGTGGAGTCACCATGTGCGCAGCTGTGCTGTTAGCAGTGCTCCAGCTTACCGGCTCCGTGGCAGCGTGTGTCTCCAGGCAGCTGACGTGGGGCCTGAGTCATCCTCGCAGTGGGCAGCTGCGGTCCCCTTTCATCATGTCTATCGATCTACAAGTTGGGAAACAGCTAGCAGAAGCTAATTGAAGCACCTAAAAGCAGCAAATCTGTGTATGTAGAAAAAAAAGAGAGACAGAGAACCTAAGACAAACCTTAACGGTAAATTTTGCCTGAATAAATAAATAACTTGCAACCAAGATGCCCACCCCAACCCAGCTGTCAAAACTATCTCTACCACCAACTTGTCCTTATGAGAAACTACCAAAAGCATCTCCTGCCAAAGCCCCTCACTCTTAGCTGCTGTTGCAGTTTGCTCTGCTCCTTGTGTACCGGCTTAGCTGGTGTCCCCGCAGTGTGGGGCGCCCTGTAGTGCCTAATGGACTGTCCATCTTCCCCGCTCCCTGCCCCTCGGTCTAGCGCAGGTGGCTGGCACTGGAAGGCTGTGAAGATGGCCATGTTAGCAGGCAGTTAGTGTTTGGAGCGTGGGTCTGCGGAGAGCCCCCTGCTCGGGAATCCTCTGACCAGAGCGCCTCTTTACTTTGAGCCAGAGTGTAGAGTTATCAGTGATGGCCTTCATATAGGTGAGGTGTATCAGTCTGAGTGATGGCGTCTTATCAAGCGTCCGGGCTTGAGTAGGCTGCAGATGGTATGTTGCTTATATGCTAAACTGTACCTGGGCCCAGACAGGGGCAGTAAGTTCAGGCTTCCCTGTCCCAAGTTGCCCTGCACTTTTCTTCTGGGGTTAGTGTGGGCAGGAAAGGCTTTGGACTTGGTCGCACATGTCACTGCAGTTGTGCTGCGTGGGGAGTGTCTTCCTTGCAGGGAGGCTCTGTAGGGCTGCTGCTTGGTGAAAGGATAACGTTCCAAATGCGGATTCTCTTCCAGCCTAAGCAGCTTTTTTAAAGTTTTTAAATATTTGTGAAGAGACTCAGCTCCATCTCCGTTTGGGTAGTATGATCTCTTTAAGGAAGGTGAAGTGTGTTTATGGTAATTTTTATCACTGAACAAATGCAGCTGCACAGATTTGTAAGATACAAACAAGGTCAGAATACTTGACTGAGATAGTCATTCCTGTTATATATAATTTAAAAAGATTTACAGATGTATGGATTAGATAATTAGGCACCTAACTTTTTTTTTAACAAGTATTGCAGTTTAGATATCTAATTAGCACATACTTCAATGAAGAAAAAATAGTCAATTGCGTGTAACTGTGTGATAGAATGTTTATGAAAGGAAACAGAGCCTTTGGTATAGGAGTTAAAATAGCTCTAAATCTGTTTCAGTAAGCTCAGACACTGTGTATGGCTGTGTTTTACCTCACTTTTTTTTGATAGATCAGGTACTGTGCAGAGTAACAAATGTTGATGTCCCTTTTTATGAAGTTATTAAATATATTGAAGTTAAATATTAATTTAGAAAAGATTGTACATTGAGTATAATATATCAAAATTGTAGTATATATTATTCCACAGTCTTGAAAAAGGATGAAGTCATATTTTTAAACGAACACATCTCTGTACTGTAAATTTACCTGTCTCATGGTTCTGTTGTCCGGGTTTTGTTTGTGAAATTGAACTGGATCGAAGAGATGGAAAGCATGCAAACTTACAAGGGCTGTTGCATTTCAGTAATCAGTGCTAGAGAAATTTACCCCAGACTTTCCATATGTATAAATGTAAGTGGGACTCATATGCCAGTGAAAGAGCCTGAGAAAACTTCTGTGGAGCCTTTGGGTCCCTGCGTTATGGTACATTTCACCCTGAGAAAGCTGCACGTGTCAGCAGTTACGTCCCACAGGAGTAATCTTTCTGCCATGAAAAATAAAGTCAATAAATATAATATCTTATAGTCTTTATTTGTTGGAGTAGTTACATGTGTAAAAGAGGAAACAAAGGGAAGTATACAGAATGTGCAGTATTATGCTTAATTATACTTTAATGCAGGGAAAAACTAGAAGTACAGCTGGTATGCTCTGTAAAGTGAAGTATTGCATCTTCAGGTTGTGTGTTCAGTGATTGGCTTTACTAGGTCTGCAATATTGTGTCTGCAGTTCTTTCATCTAATTAACGTGCAACTAACCTCTGCTATTCGTATTAAGAGGGCTGCGTACCTTCAATGGTGGTGGGCTTACTTCTGTTTAACAAGCACTTTGTAATTAATGGTTTGAAAAATTTGATTACTTTATTACTTTTGCAGAAGAAAATGCAAACAAAATTCATATAAATAATTGTTGTAAGCACTCAGACTTTTTAAACACACTGAAATTCTCTGTGCTTTGAAAATGCAATTTTTTTGTCTTTGTGAGAACAGAAAGAAAAAGGGATACTCATTAAAGAATCAAATGCAAATAGTAAAACTTGGTTTTTGGATGTGCGTGTTGCCAGATGACTGGAATGAAGAAGTGTTCCTTCTTGTGTACTTTAGAACTTGACTTGACAGTTTAAATACAGATTATTCTTTTTGTTTTTGTTATTTAAGGGAAGGTTTTAGGTTTTCATCTCAAGAAGCTGCTTCAAGTTTTGGTGATGATCGCTTACTGATAGAAAAGTTCATTGATAACCCTCGTCACATAGAAATCCAGGTTTGCATTACTATTATTACTACTACTAGTAATTCTTGTTTATTTATTTAATAAGGTTTGAACTCATAAATTAATCAAAGTTCAAAACTTTTCAAACGCTTCTCTAAAAAAGGCCTAGAGTATTGTGTTTTCCTGTGTCTTGGGCCATTGCTCAAACTACATGGTTATCGCGTACAAGACAGCCTTCCTGTTTTTATTCTCTAGCCTTTCTTTAGCAGGAAGACAACGAGCTGTGCTCAATTCGTTGGGACAAAAAAAAAAAAAAAAGAGAGAGAGAAAAAGGTTGTAGGCATCTGTCTTGAGGGCTGGAGCTTGAACTCTGGATCCTGATTGCAGTGCTTGAGCTCAGCAAAGGATGTAGGAGTTGTAGGAGTTCAAGCACTGCTGTGCTTAATATTTTTCTTACAGTCTCTAGGTGGTTTTGTCAGTATTTTGGATTCTGTTCTGAAGTATCTAATGCTCCCTGGGAACTCGGGAGAATTTGTGTCCCATTTTGCGCAGTTTGTCGTTCAAAATCAGGTGTATTCTCCGTAACTTCTGGGTTGTGACCGTTTATGTCTTTAATTAGATCTAGTGTTAAGCCAGATGTGTTAATGCAAAACAAGACTGTTTGTGATGGACAGACTCTTTAACAAAATTGTGGTCTTAAAATTTGTGATGTGTTTGATCTTATGTAGACACCTAAATTGGGTTTGCCAATAGCCTTGAAATAATCTTTCCTGACAAGAAATCTATATGGAATATGTCCGTTTCCTCAATAGAAATGCCATTTATTTTTGTCCGAAATATAAACTCTTCCTAAGTTGTGGCATGTTTTCTTTTGCAGTGAGAGTCTGAAGTATTTTGACAGTAGCTCAATAACTGAGTGAAACAACAGCAACAATAAATTTGATAGTGTGGAATGATTTGTAAGAGAAAAAATTTAACATTTTTTACTCTGCCAGATATGTATCCATAACCTGATACTTCCTATGTTTTTATTTATTTTGTGTGCACAGGCTAACTTATTGCATATGTGAAATGAGGAACCAGTCTGTAAAAATGAAATTTAAACCCCAACCTATACTCTTTTGAAGGGTCAAAGAAAGGTATACAGTGAGCATTTAGTCTCAGGATTGATCTTAGGTCAGATTGTTAGAGCATCTTCCTGTATTCTCTTGCCATGGGTAATAATTTTTGGCTACCTATGTCTTTGATTCTTTCTTTTTTTGTATGCAAATCGATACACCTTAAAGATCTAATCCTTTTAGTCCTTGCAGGTTTGGGAGCTTCAGCAGGGTCCTAGTGACTCTTTAATGACGAAAGTTAGATGAAATTGTTTTCTCCATACTTTCATGAGTTTGAGGCAGATTTTACATTGTCTTAATTCTTTTAGGTTTAAAAAAGATTTTCTCAAAAAAATTAGGCAGTACGGTATTTAAGAACAATTGAATAATTTCACCTAGATTAAATAAAATAGCTTTGCCATTAATAATTCATGGTTTTATTTATAATAAGTGTACAATGAATGCTGTTTTCCTGACACAAACACTTTGATGGTACCTTTTAACAATATAATAGCATGTAATTTTAACTTCATGTTCTAAGCAGCTTTAGACATTGACCTTGGTTCATTTTCAAACTGCTAAATATACAAACAAATTGAGACCAGATGCCAAATATTTATTAATTTAGTGGTAACTTTTAAATAGAACTTTTTTGTAACATTTTCATATAGCTCCAAAGCGTTGGTCCTTAAAACTAATAAGTAAGGGGTTTCCTGTGTCTAGCGATAAAACAATCACTTTGTAAAACATGAGAAAAGACTAAAACAATTGACAGGAAAATAGAGTCCAAATACACTTTATACTTGAACTAATTTGAAGTCTTGTTCTCCTGAAATATCTGATATAAAAGACGTGAGTTTAAAAGACGAGTACATGGAATGTGTGACTATTACTTGGCTGAATAGCAGTCCTGCAACTGGAAACAGAATTTAGCTGAATCACGTAGGAGATGTTGCGATACATTATCTTTATTTATTTTGGCATATAGATGTACATAGCATATACTAATGTCATAATCATCTGATCCCACAAAATAGAGGGTTTTCTTTTAGGGATATTTAGAAAAAAAGCTGTAGCTGTGGCATGCATTTTTAGTGACGTGTACTGGAATCTCATGTCATCTCAGGTGATGATTACAACATTCTGTCAATGTCTTCTGAAATACAGTTGTTTTTTAAAGTAAGTATCTTCTTTAGTTTCTGATAATGAAAACAGTGGACCCAAAATGAAGATAAAAGCCTAACACTACATATTGTTTGGCTTATTCTATTTATAATTATGTTTTCATAATAAATGTTCATACGTGTCTCTTTTTGAGCAATATTAACTGATAATGGAAAAACATTTATTTTAAGATCCAGGTTGCAGAAGTTAAGTAGGTTTCAAGCAATGTCCTGAAGTGAAGTAAAATATTTACTAGTTGACTTGAAAAATATTTTATTTTCCCTTTCAGGAAAATACAGAGAAAGAGAAGAGAAGCATAGGAACTCATTTTTATTGAAATATTCTAGGACTTTTTGGTTTGTTTGTTTTGGTGAAGCTGAATTATATGGAAGGTTGTAGGCTTTCTAGCAACAAAACAGAAGTGCTCACAAGGAATCATTCTACTTACAGAACAGTGATTTTTTTTTTCTTTTCTATTGAGTACCATGCTGTGCCCTAGAGTTACTGTTTTAATATTGAAAAAAGAACAAAAAATTGAAAAAAAAATCTTTTGTCCTACCAAATGGGTTTCTGTAGAGCTCTGTGACGTTTAGTTCTGGACTGGATGAGTTAAGACTCAGGTAGGAAGTTGCTTTAGATGCTGCTTGTGTTTTGTTTTTTTGGTGTTTTTTTTTTTTTTTTTTTTTTTTT
>Ga0065711_1005629_pt1 | contig 19632 bp, 11 predicted proteins | sample Hoacrofraction12_FD_59098 | JGI IMG/M metagenome (GOLD analysis project Ga0065711, IMG submission 59098) | Hoatzin crop microbial communities from Cojedes, Venezuela - Epithelial fraction 12 v2 (version 2) | ecosystem: Host-associated > Birds > Digestive system > Esophagus > Crop | place... | reverse complement strand
TGGAGAGCAGCTCTGCGGAGAGGGACCTGGGTGTCCTGGTGGACGACAGGTTAACCATGAGCCAGCAGTGTGCCCTGGCTGCCAAGAAAGCCAATGGGATCCTGGGGTGCATTAAGAAGATTGTGGCCAGCAGGTCAAGGGAGGTTCTCCTTCCCCTCTACACTGCCCTAGTGAGGTCTCATCTGGAGTACTCTGTCCATTTCTGGGCTCCCCAGTTCAAGAAAGATGAGGAGCTACTGGAGAGAGTCCAGCGGAGGGCTACGAGGATGGTGAGGGGACAGGAACATCTCTCCTATGAGGAGAGGCTGAGGGAGCTGGGCTTGTTCAGCCTGGAGAAGGCTGCGGGGGGATCTAATATATGCTTACAAATATCTGAAGGGTGGGTGTCAGGAGGATGGGGCCAAGCTCTTTTCAGTGGTGCCCAGAGACAGGACAAGGGGCAACGGGCACAAACCGAAGCACAGGAAGTTCCGTCTGAACATGAGGAAGAACTTCTTCACTCTGAGGGTGACGGAGCACTGGAACAGGCTGTCCAGGGAGGTTTTGGAATCTCCTTCTCTGGAGATATTCAAGACCCACCTGGACGAGGTCCTGTGCAGCCTGCTGTAGGTGACCCTGCTTCAGCAGGAGGGTTGGACTAGATGACCCACAGAGGTCCCTTCCAACCCCGACCATTCTGTGATTCTGTGATTCTGTAATCCTAAAGTCATCTCTGTTGTGAGGCAACAAAGCAACACCTAGTCCCAAGTTGGGGCTGTCATATCTACAACAGTTTCTGCCAGCATTTTGAGCATCCCGAAGTGCCTGAGAAAGTAAAAAATATCTAACTGCTTTGGGGATCTTTAGAAATGTTAAACTTCTGAATTGGAAAATATTTTCTTTATCTTTGCAGCAGCTTTAAGCCATTTAAGTACTAGAATTAATTCTGCTCATTAAGTATTCCTTATGTCCCTCCACAAACCCATATACAAGTCCACACCGACACCCACCAGCTCTTGTTTCATCAGCTGGTCTGCAGCTGAGCAGGACACACCAACCGTCAAGACCAGTGTGCTTTGCACAACGGCAGCAATGACATTTCCATCTATAACTGAGCCTGTTTATGTGGCAGAAGTAATTACTCCGCATTTCTGGCCTTGGTTTGGCAGGTGGACCATTGTTTTATGGTAGTATGTTGCTTGAAAGACTAAATGGGAGGGTGGTTAATGAAGAACTGGGATAATTCAGCACTACAAATACTATGATAAGATTGTTTTTGCCTGTGATAGAGTTATTGCATTACCCTAGTTCAAACTGTAGGATATGTTGAGTACTATGAACTGGAGATACAGAAAAATGGCTAAAGAAATTCTGTCTCTATACTGTTTTCTCTGTGGGAAACGGGAAATATTTGTCTTTTGAACATACACACAGATCATTACATACTCCCCTGCTCCCACATACTTCTCTCCTACAGATAGGCCAAGTGTGAACATGGGTTCAAGGAAGGAAGGACAGGAAGTAGTAGGAAATATAAGGAGAGAGTAAAGTTTACATTAAGAATAGTGTATGCTACAGAGAGAGTCACTGAGTTGGTCCTATGCTTTGTCCTTGGTACTGCACTTGCTGGACTTGAAGACCAAACCTTAAACACCTGTAGAAACAAACCAAGCTTAAGAATTCATAAGACCAATGGACATAAAAGACCATTTTAAACAACTTGTTGGAGAGGAGAAATAAACAAACACATAAATAAATGTAATCTTTTTAAAAGTAGAAATTTATGTGAATATTGTTAATAAAACTTGCAGTTACAGAGAGAGACAAGAAATGAGGGACCTCAACAGTCTTTTCTCCTCACAACACACCATAATTGCTGTGTGCCTCAGAACAGAATGAAGCTGAGCCACTGAATGGCATGTGGCAGATAAGCCTTACTCTAAAGAAATATTGCAGTGTCCACTGTTGGCAAAATACTGTCTGACTAGACTGATCACCAGCTTTGGTGATAGCAACACTTGGGCTCCTCCACAGTTATCCTTTGGCAAGATGTGAAGAGTGTCATATTATGTCCCGTTCTTTTCTCCTTCCTGATGACCACGTGTAGTCAGCCATCTGTTTTCCAGAGGTGTGTAAGGGAGAAGAGCTGCCTGCAGAAGGTATATGCCAAAGTGGGCTGGAGGCAGGACAAAACCCTCCTTTCTTTTGCTTTTCATAGATTTCCTCTATATTCTGCAGGCAAACACAACAAAAAAGTCCATGTCTTAGGATACCTGAGTGGAGGTCAGCAAGTAACTACGTAGCATGTATCCATGCCAAAACCCGACTATAGATCTGGGCTTCCAGAAAACTGGGGTTTTGCCTTAGCCACCAAAAGATGTTTCTTCTTTCCACATGGAAGACGGGCTCATCTACCCCCAGGCACAACAGGCACGTGGCTACTATCACAGCAGCCAGTGGCGGCATGCATCTCTTTCCTTGAAACAGGCACATGACACTCAAGTCAGTGACGCACAGACACATTTGTCCAAAAAGAGGCAAATATGCATTTCTGAGGACAACATGGAGTTCTCCTGTCACAGCAAAAAGAGGTTACTTATCCAAAATACTGTGGAAGGATGTGCAGCATGAAAAAGAATACTCAAAAATTAAAAAAAAATCTGAGAAGCTGTGTCTGCACCCAAAATTTTGCCCTAGTTTAATGCAAACATTTCTACAGTATTTCTCTCTATGAACATTAACCTTGCTGTCGCTTCTAGAAAGGTGGTGTTTTTTACGAGGAAACTATTGTGCAATTAATTATCAGCTAGTAATCAAACCATAACTGGGGACAGGAATCTGCAAACCTACCATGAAATATCAGTTAGCCACGCCGTGATTTACTAGTTTACCTCATCAGGATGTTATAATGCATTATCCCTACCAGAATTTTACGATGGGTAGGTAATGTGATTCCACAGGCATAACAGGATGCAGGGGGGAAAGCATCATTTTCTTCTCTGCTGAAGACTAATATCTTTGTAAACATGACAAGACTGGCAGGTTTAAGAATCTGAGAAACTTGATAAACAACGTGGGTCCATATCAAAAGATTAATATGCCACTTGTTCATTATGTAAATGATGCTGTCTGGAATAGGGAAAAACTGCTAAGTTCAAAGCAAAAATATGAACTGAAAAAAACCCCTGCTCTGAGTCATTAATTATGAATCTTCTTGAAGCCTAGTGAACTGACCCAAACGATGAACTGAGTGATTAAAATCATGCTTTTTTTCCAGAGTAGAAGGGAAAATAAGACTAAAATTTATGGTTTCATCTGTTGAGTCTGTTATTTCTTGAAAAGGTTAAAACCCTGAGTTTCTAGCTTCAGCTGCAATGCAGAACCCTTCATCACTGGGCCAGAGCCTGCCAAGGATGATCATAACAATATTTGTGGAGCAGACAGCTTGACACAGGCCTCCTCAGCCAGGATGTATTTCAGCTGGAGTAGGAGATCAAAGAGCATCAAGGAACAGGTTATCGCTGTCACTTGCTTCCCAGCCGGCTTCAAAGGGCAGGGCAGTGCCGCGCCGCGGCAGAGGAAGCGGGCTGCTCACAGGCTGCGTGGGAGCAGCCTCTACACTGTGGTGCCTCCACCAGCTTGGTGCCTAAGATATTGGAATGGGAGAAAAGCCCAGACGCACAACTGTCTGATGTTCCCCATCTTGAAGACCAGGTCCAGGGTCTCCGGGGACCATTCTCTGCTGGATGGTGGTGCATACCATCGGGTTTCAGGACTCCTGTCCCTGCAGCATGATCCAGCCAACAACCCTTCCATTGCTTCCACGCCCAGTCTGTTGCTCAGCCACAAACACTGTTTCTGTCCATTGCCCTCTCTGTCTCACATTATTCCCTATATTCATACTGCTCCCTCCCTCTCAGTCCATCTTCCCACATGACAACAGCCTCTGTTTACTTCCTTTCTCCAGGTGCCTATCCAACCTCTCCTCTGGCTGAAGTAGGGGAGTGTTGGAAAACAGCATCTGTAGTGTCGGCATACTCACTGCAAACTAAAAAATTACAATTTATTTCCTTTGCAATGATGAACAAACTTTATGAATTATAAAACTCCGCCCTGAAATGCTGAATGTGGTGATAAGCATTAAAGGCCACCAAAGCCCAGGTGAGTGCAGTCTGCCCAAGAAAAGGGCTTCACTTATCGAGGGAGGTCGCGTTTACCCCCTGTGTGCTATAGACACAGGGCAGCTTGTGGGACCAGCCCCAGCTGGTGGCTCTCCACCACCTGTGCTGGCAATGCCATCAATAGTGCCACCCTCACTCTGCCTTTACTTCTTCTGATGCCAGCACAAAGCAGGGGGGTGGAAGATGTTTATGCAGCAGCAGCTTTCCAACATCTGGAAACTTGTATTTCCTTTTTTAACATAGATTAGTAACGAAGAGCACCTGCTTTTAGCAATGGGCTGAGAGTGTGGAGGTGGAGAATTATTTTAATGTTAGACTAATAACCAGCTGAGGTTAAACTAAGCTGCTTTATGGAATTCGCAACTGGAAGGCAAAGATACTTAGTACCACAGCTAGCTTATTCCCAAGGTAATAGGGTTGCTGGTAATGGGAAAATTATTTTTCCCATCCTGAAAATATTCCATGGAAAACATTAAGCAGTTGAAGGAAGACTCCTATGCTGTCCTTTTGGGCTTCAATGAAATTTTCCTATTCACTTTTTCTTGTCTTAGTCTTCTTCTTGTTTTCTTCATTGTATAAAATAGCTGTCATCAAAATCCAGATGTTTTCCATCTCTGTTGAAAAACTGTTTTGTTGGAAACTCGTGGAAACAAGTAATCATTCTCAATACTGGATTCAAAGGTTATTCTGCTGGCTCCCTGCTTTTCTGCTTCCATAAAGACAAACACCCCTTAAGTCCAGAGTGACAGCCACATGGTTTCAAGATGACTGTGTAGGGAGCTGTCAACAATAAAATAGCCGTGAGAGGAAGAGGGAAAAAGCTATTATTAAATGTCTAGGTTCTCAGAAAACTCTCGTTACTTCTAAAAACCATATATAGTCACTGACATAAGAAAACAAAAAAAGACTTTACACAGAAAATATTTCAAATAGATTGGGACCTACAGACATGTAGGGCCCACCCAGACACCAGAGAACTCCCTTGAGATTTTGTGCAGGGATTCAACCCTCATATTTACAAATACCAGGTAATTTTCACATCCTCCTTGGGACAATAAACATTATTGCTCCCATTTCACAGATAGAGATCAGAGGATGTTAACTGGTGCCTGAGATCTGTCTTGTGTTTAGCCTACATGCTATGACAGCCACTGTAGAGAATAAATGTTTTTAAATCTAAATGTCCTTTACATAACATTTCCACTCCCCTGGATATGAATCACAGTCCGAGTTAGAATAAAAGGAGCCAGATGGGTAAGGATGCAAACAAAGAAATGAAAGAAACAAGTAAATATAGTTGAATAAAGATAAATACACATGAAAATGTATTAGATTTTCACGGGTTTTGAACAAAAACGTTAAGACACAGCCATTAAAATTCACAGCTCAAAAAAAAACCTGCACCAAAGACCATGAATTTACAGTACATCGAATGCAAAAGCAGTGATTTTTTCAACAGCTACAATGCAATCCTCTTATACACTGCAATGAAACATGGCAGGTATATGTGATATAGTATTTTATACACATTTCCATTTTCCTGCATAAACATTATGAGTTTAGAAGGGCCACAGCAATTCTAATCAAACACCTTAGTTTTAAGGCCCTTAAAAAACAGTTTCCTCTTATTAGTCACTATCCCTTTAAGCACACATCAACTTTCTTCTTTAATGTCACATTTCCATAATTGCCATGGCCCTGTTCCTCCCTGTAGCGGCTTTCCTCATTTCCAATTAAATGAGGAAATCTAGGAAACAAGAAAACCTCAAGAATTTGGCTCTCTGGAGGTTTTGTCTGAATTACACAATTTTCTGTTTGCTTTTTTATTTTCCTTTTTCTCCTGACTTCCACACTTCTGGCAAAACACTCACCCTCTGAGACCAAAGCACTGAAAGCCCCCGGATCAGCAGGGATGGAGGTGGAGCTGACACACTTGTTTCCTTTTGCATCTAACACCCCGTTAGCTGCACTTGATGCTGGTCCTCATCACTTCTTCAAAGATTTTTGTATTTTTCATCCATACCCGTGGCATCTATCCTTAACTCTGACCCTTTCTCTACTTTCCAAGAAGAACTGAAAGCAGATCAGCAGTTTAATCTGTGGCTCTGCACACAGAGCAGCAGAGAAGAGGGACATACAAAGGTATCCAGGAAATACTTTCCATCACATATAACAAATTTATTCATTCTTTGTATCACGTGGAGAAGATCCCATCTTTTTGTTTCACTAAGTAGCCAGTGGAGAAAGATGCAAGCAGCAGCTGTTGCAAGCCTACAGGCAGGAAAGCTGGACAGCCCAAAAATGCACAATTACATAGCTTGCCACAGTGCAGAGAGCAGCCTTCCTCCTCTAGCTCTGAGCTCTCAACCTTGTTCCAGACCAGTTCAAAACAAGTCATTTTTCCAAGCAGTCTCTGAGTGTGACAAGTCCTATCTTTACCTTCTCCCCCCATTTTTGGACACTGCCCAGTGGGGCTGCACAATCCAGAGCCAGCCAACATGACAAGATTCTCCCTGTTATCATTTTGGGAGAGATAATGGTATCAGACTCACTCTTCACATTAAAAAAAACAGAATCATGGAATGGTTTGGGTTGGAAGGAACATTTAAAGGTCATCTAGTCCAACCCCCCTGCAGTGAGCAGGGACATCTTCCACTAGACCAGGTTGCTCAGAGCTCCGTCCAACCTGACCTGGAATGTTTCCAGGGATGGGGCATCTCTCACCTCTCTGGGAAACCTCTTCCAGTGTTTCACCACCCTCGTGAAAAATTTCTTCCTTATATCTAGTCTAAGTCTACCCTCTTTTATTTCAAAGCCATTACCTCTTGTCCTATTGCTACAGACCCTGCTAAAAAGTTTGTCCCCACCTTTCTTATAAGCCCCTTTTACGTATTGAGAGGCCATTTCAAAGCCATTACCTCTTGTCCTATTGCTACAGACCCTGCTAAAAAGTTTGTCCCCACCTTTCTTATAAGCCCCTTTTAAGTATTGAGAGGCTGCAATAAGGTTTCCCCACGGTCTTCTCTTCTCCAGGCTCAACAACCCCAATTTCTTCAGCTTTTTTTCACAGGAGAGGTGTTCCATCCCTCAAATCATTTTTATGACCTGCTTACACAAAGTTCAACCCAATGACATATGCCAACACACAGGCATAACCTCTGTCCATTGCAATGCACTTTTAAAGGAAACTAATGCATATTTTGAGTGAGACACAGACACTAGCATCTTGTTTCTGTTCAACGGAACAAAAAGAGCAAGTTAATAGAGACACACCCAAAAAGGGAACTCTTGCCGCGCAGTTTTGTCCACAGTAGAGTCTGCTCTTCAGCATCAGTCCCCAACAACCATTCTTCCATTCATTAACCCCCTATCCCTGTATGGTATCTCCTTGCATCTCCCCTCCTCTCACTTTTCCGTACCACCTTTCCACACCTGTATTTAAAAGACAATATTATTTTCCAGTGACAACTGAAAATACCTCTCCCACACTGGATTGGTACCCTACCAGTCCATTGAGGAGATGAGATATTCATGGGACACAGCAGCAGACCTGAGCTAATCCTGCCTGTCCCCCAGACCCACGAAGCTCACGGGACTGCACCTGCGCAGCCACAAACCTTGCTTAGTCTGACCTTCAGCTCTGGCCAGGGCTTAGCTCCGTGCTGCTGCAGTCACGTCTTCCTGACCAGCACTGTCTCCCCACGCATCCCACACGTTGCACATCCTCCACACTCACCCCTCACGCTCTTCACATGGGTGAGACGGGAAAGCTGCAGGCTGCACACCCTGCCTACTCCTGAATCTTAATTTTGTCACCTCTTTCACCTAAGCCTGCATTTTTGTACATGTGGCTGCCTCTACTAAAAATAACTAGCATTTGTTCTTCAGTTAAAACACCTCTCAGTCCTCCAGGACTTCTTTCCCAACCCCACACTTCTGTTGCTCCACTTCTACCCCATATTTACATTTTCCTTCCCTATTTGTGTGCCTACGTCTTGCATTGTTTGTATCACATCTCATAAAATCACACTAAGGGGTCGTAAGGACAGACTGCTGCCTAAATTACAGCCTTTTCTGAGTTAATTTTATTCGGGACTAAAGAGGCACATGCTTTTTATTAGATTTTTAAAAGTTGTTTTAACTCAGAGAAAATACTTTGTCGTAACTCAACATTCATAAAAAAAAGGAAAACAGGAACTTAGAATGCTTACTACCAGCGGAGCCAAAACACAGTATCAGCAAATACAGCTGAAGTGCACAAGGTAATATGATTTATAAGGGACTATAATCAAAAAGATGGATCATCAGGCAGAAAAAAACGTCCAGCAACTACATGTTTGTCAGAACTTTTGCAGGACGTGCTAGCTACACTCTACGATGCTAACCAGTTCAGCCACCTAGGAAGACAATTACCCATAAACACTTAATTTCCAGCTTTGTATCCATTTATGCGTTTGTTGAAGCAACTATACCCCAAATTACCTTTATATTCCACAACACTTTGCAATTACTTATATATACTACTAGCTGCTAAACGTGCCTGGATTTCTCAAAACATGACTCAGCTGGAAAGTCCTTCAGCTTCAAAAATTAACATAAAAGTGACCCATAAGCTGCAAGAGAGCAAGAGCTTTGTTGTAAAAACCTGTTTGAAATCTTATTTTTTAAAAGAAAACAGGTATTTAGGCTTGCGAGCAAACTGCAATTCAGAAGATTACACATATGTAGATAACTGCATACAGTGTCTGACAAGTTACACATGAACACGCACAGTTTTTGCATGGAATCCTAAGGAGAATTATCTTTTTCTTAATCCCTATACTAAACACAGAAATGTTTTTATTACCAATATTTATGGCTAACATTTAGGAAACATTGCCTAAAAATGCACAGAGCATAAATTGTGTCCTCACGCAGCTGGGGAACAGTCACACAAAGGAAGCAATTCTAGAGAAATGTCATTAATTTCAGACTTGCAAGGACAGCACAGCAGACATTTGCCCTGAATAATTTTTTTCTGCTTGACCAAAAAGTCTTTTTTCTCATAGAGAACTTCACATATAATTCTGGTATGAAAATAAAACTATCGCTAAAAACCTTTTCAACATCTCCTAATACAACACAGCACTGTAGTGCTATTCGCCTTCAGGATTGCTCAATGTTTCCAAAGTATTGGAAAAAACAAATTTTTTAATGGGGTTAGGTTGGAGCTTTGGCTCAATAAAATGTCTCAGACCCAAAGCTTTGGCATAAGAAAAGTCAAGTCAGAAGAAATACATTTTCAGTAAAATTTGAAAAGTCTGTGTTGTACATTCATAGATCATTTTTAGATTATAGTCAAGTAAAAAAGTTGCTTTTTCATGTGGTTTCAGTTATCCATCTGGGCTGCAAGTTAAAGAATGGATGAGAAATGAGCTACGGGTTACTGCATTAAATATTTTGGAGTCATCAGAGAGATCAGTAGACTTCTAATTTGACCAAGGTTCCCTCTTTTGCCTTGTCTGCCGTGTTTATATAGCTCCTTGAAGGCAAGTCCACACTTTGGCAGAAAGCTTAGATGGTAACTTTCAGATAGGGAATTTTGTACAGGTTAAAAGCTGAACCCTCCTAACTACCACCTGCCTAGAAATCTGACAAGGGCTAGGACTGACTGGATTAACACCAAGGAGGCTAAGTAACCTTCACAGCCCATTCACGTTGCCTCCAAGCAGCATCCATGCACTTTCCCAGGAGACACTCACGAGGGGAGTGAGTGACCACGAGGTGAGTCAACTCATACACGGTTAAGAACAAACCAAATACTTGAAGGTAGTGTCCTGCAATGGAACAAGAAATATCTGCCACAGCCACTGGGTGCTTTGGTCCTTGTGCTGAGACCCTGAGACAGACCAACACTGCCTGAAGGCATCAGAAAGACATCGGCAGCCACGGGGTCAGACCTGAGGCATGCTCCACGCTGGGCACAGCACAGGCAGCTCTCAGAAAGGTGCTGCTCTGCAAACTAGGGGAGGTGAGCAGGAGTGCCTGACTTAATGATTTATTTATGTCTATTCTAAAGAGAGCAGGTGAGTGTTCTGCCGATTTTACAGAGCTCAATCTGAAACCTGCCCACTACAGCCCACACCTGACTGCATGTTGCTATTTTTAGCGCATTGGACATCATTAAATGGGAGATATTGCTGGTTTTAGGAGGAAAAACTGACGGATTCAAGGCATTTCAGTCATGCAGTCCTAGTTCTGTATGGAAACTGAAGGAACTCCTGATAACCTCCTAAGGCAGAAAGCATCAAACAACAGGCTGTTTACGGCTCCAACTTCCCTTCTGGCAGTGCTGAGCCTAAAATCCCCTTCTTCAAATTTGTTTTCAGGGCCTTCTTACTAATACTCTTCTGGGCTATTTTCCTTCTTTTACAGAAGGCTGGGCTATACTCCTGCTTCCCTTTATCTGCTTTTCTTTTCGGGTGTGCACTGATTTTCGCAAATTGTTACTACAGGGGGAGAAAGGTTTCTGGGATGGCGAGAGCTACCTCATTCTTGGCAATCACCTATCAGTCTCTCTAACCACATCACTACATTTCAGTGAGGTTTCAACAGACTCCTAACAATGCTTCTAATCAGCTTAAAAGCAAAAGGGAATAGAAACATCTCAAAGAAGGTAACTGAGGGAGGAGGGCAGCAATTTCCTCTTTAGAAGTCTCTGCAGAGCCTGAGATGTCATATTATATATTGATGACTGTTTTCTTCTAGAAAATCCCTCAGAGTCCCAGAGGTAGCTCACACACCATGATATGGCAGCTGATGCTTTCACCCTATTCAATCTTTTATTGAAGAGTGCAGGAAGCAGTCAAGCAAGGCTGTTTAACTACTTAGTGTAGTTTGAAGGCCTACCGCATTTAAACAAGTGTCTCTTTTGCTTCTCCAGCTCTACCTCCTCCCCTTTGAAATGGGCTTATTTCTAGCAAAAGCCCTCAGCTGCTGCCAAGGCCAACTCACCTGGCCTTTTGTGGTCACACAGCGCCAGGAGATGCACAGCTCAGCCAGTGCCAACAGCCACAACGAGGGACCACCACAGCAGCAGCCTGCACTGAGAGAGTTCACAGGAGTGCTGCCAACCTCTAAGGATGAGCTCATAACATCCAGCCTAAGCTTCTCATTCAATCTTGGACAGGCTTCATTTTTACCTTCTGAAACATTCACATTCATGTAAACCAAGTAAGTTGCTGTAAATTCTTTACTTTTCTATGAAAATAAAACTGTATTGTACTTGGGAGGAAAAAAAAAATCTGTAGCTATTAGTATGGATTATCTGACTGTCATAGGTATCACTGATGCATTACTAGTTAATGGAATTAATAGGAATGGCAAATTATCATTGAAATATGTATCAAATTTGTCATCAGCCATAAATCACCAGAGGAAAATGGAACAGTCCATGTTTTCTGTGCAGAGATGTTAAGAGACTTGGAGGGGAAAGTAGCATTTCTCTACCTATCCACATCCTAGTCCCACGGGTGCTGGTGTCACCAAGGTCAGACCTTGTTTTAGGAAGGTCCTATGCCATTTACCATTTACATCCAAAATAATTTTTAGCACATTAGTGGGCAGTTGTTAGCAAGGAAATCTGGTTATCTGTGAAGTGATTGAGCTCCTCCCTGAATTCTTCTTGTAGTCATGACACTGTCCAGACAAAAAAAAAGATAGAAAAAAGAAGTTTTGTCTGCAGTGTCTGAACATGGAAAAAAGTGTCACATGCTTCATGGGGGCTGAGGAAATGCGATGAACATTCCACTCTCTGTGCCTGGAGGTGAGACATATCTCCAGGAACACTCCATGATGCCCATTTTCCAGCTTCCGATCCTGAGCTCTCTGGACATGTCTCAGCACTCCCATCACACTAAATCTGTTTGTGTCATACTAAGGGAAGAACTATTGAAGTTTCAGACTAAGGTCTGTAGGCAGATCTACTACCAAGAAGTCATGTCCAGGAAATACAAGCTTGCAAGCTCTTTCATGTTCTAAGGAAAATCTTAGCACACTAAGTGAGAGAAGTAAAAAACTGATTTAAAAATTAATTTAGAAAATTTAACATTGTCTTCAAGTCTTTCCTGAAGGAGTCACAAGACGCTGCCTCTCACTGGTATGGAGGTTTTTTTTCAGTAGGTTTCCTCCAAGAGTTGCAAAGGAGCGATATCAGAACCAAAAGGAGTGTCTTTGCAAACTCAAGTCCTATGTATGTGTAAGATCATTAACCACCACCTGATGAGGAATAACTACGTACAGATTAATGTAAACAAATGCCTACCTGGTCAAGTAGCTGCCAAATGTTCTCACAGTTATTGTAGTAAGGAAGATGCAAAAAAATGTGATCAGGGAAAGGTGCAAGAAAGTCTAAGAAGAAAGCACAAGAAAAGCAACTAAATTCTGAGGTGCTGAAATGAAGGGCACGCGGGGTTGGATAAGAGGCTAAAAACTGGAAATGTTAAGAATCACAGTTTAATTGATGAGGAAAACGGCTCCTTAGGCTGTAGTCTGAACTGTCTGGCTGGCAGTGCTTTTGAAAAGGGACTGCATTCCTCTGCCACAGCACTGTGGTTTCCTGGACCAGCCACATGGGCCTTCACACCCATCATCTGGCCCAAGGCACAGAGCTGCCAAAAACCAGGCCATTCTCTGGGCTTGATCGAAGCAGCTGAAGGTTAGGATGCTGAGGCTGGCACTGCCATGCAGTTTACTCATACGAGCTCTTAAAATGTACGTCCACACAATTTTGAAGGACAGTTTTTGCTATGTAAATTTGGATGAACAATACCCTGATGGTGCTCATCACCAGTATTAAATGATCAATTGAACCGCCATTTTTATTCAGGGCATAAATAAAACTCAGGTGGAGCTCTTCTCCACAGCAAAAAACTCAAAGCCGGATGATGACAGATAATTGAACTACCTTGGAGGAAAATCCAAGAAAATTCTTTAAACAAAATAAACAAGTAACTAAATGAGCACGAGGAGTCATTTTCCTCTAAAACAGTAGCAGTAGCCATGTGCTGAGGGTCAACATCTGGAGCTCCTACTGACCCACAATCAGTGAGATTTCAGAGGATGGAATTTAGGGTAGTTTGGGCCAGTCTTCTAGACCACATTGCTGTTATTTCTGAGACTTTGCAGGTTTGGTACTCCTTGGGTGTCTGTTGGGAAGGGTCAAGTGTACTGTTCAGGACAGAAGAACCACATGTACTAAGATGAGAAGCACTGGGCAACTCCGTGAGACCAATTCATTACGGCAGCTATGCACGAACCTCCTGACCTGTATCCATCACAGCCATAAGGCTGAAGGCTTGAACAGTCTCTTCCACTGTGTGAAATTCCGGAAAGCCTGGTGTTTAAGCAGAGGCAGACCTACTGACGAGGTGGTGAAAACTGTGAAGAGACAGATGGTGAGATGTCAGCCCAGGGACATTGGCTTGCAGAGGTGAAACGGAGAAGACAGCACAAGGACCCAGGTTCTTCTTCTCAGTTAGGCTCAGCACTTGCAGCTGAGACCTGTTTTCAAACAACAAAATGCAGGTTGTATGCCAAATCCTTTGGAAAATCTGGTCAAAGAAATGTTGCCGCTGAAAACTTCAGCTTCAGCAGGAATCGGGCTTTCCTACTAGCCTGGTTCTAGTTGTAGCATTAAGTTGGATTTATGGTACAGGTCATCACTACTGCAATGCACCCACAAAACCTGCCAAAAGAGAAAGGTCAAGATAGACCCAGCAGAACATTTCAGAGCAGCATCCTGAAGGCAGGGAACAGAGTGCCACTGTTCCTTGACACCCCAACATGAGGCCCCGGCCCCCCAGGTACTTGCACTCACAGGACAGGGCAGGCAGACACCTCTTCATGGTATCAGGGCTTATACTTGGAGAAATGTACACATCTGTTTTGATGAGTTTTAGGATCTGGCAAGGTCTTGACGTCTTTGCTGCTCCCTCAAGCACACACCAGTCCATTGAAGTCAAATTCTTTAGTATCTGAAAAGTTTTTGTTCTGGTACACTTTGAAAAATAATTTCCATCCTCTCCATAATCTCTAGCAAATCCTCTCTACTATTTCTTCTTCAACTTATTTCCCTCTCACCCACCCTCACTTTCTTTCCTTCAGGTCTCTGTAGTGTCCCTCTTCATAAGCCTCTTGTTTTGGCATTTTTAAAATATCTTTCCTGAAATGCTCTAGTCAATAGCTCAGTCAGACCAACAACAGCAGACAGAAATTGCTTATGGTGTGTATCCGAGAGCATGTCCTCCCTTTTCACAGCCCGAAAGCTGCTTTGCAGAATGGCATTACTAAACACTGGCACTGGAAACAGTGGTAGCACAGCAAAGATTACTAAACATGCCGAGAAACCACCAGAGATTTATCCGGGTAGACATAATGGTATGAATATTGACATCTCGCTGATTGGACTGGATGCTTATATGGACTTCGACATGTTAAAGTTATACGAATAGTAATTCTTCTTCTCACTTTATTATCTCCATTCTGCAAAAATGAGAAATCCCTCTAAAAAGAGCAAAATACTTCTCTTGGTGCCCAAAATCAATACTTACCATTTCTGAAAGAGTTCCAGGATTTAGCACAAGTAGCAACCCTGTCAGGTCTTTGCCCAAAAAAACGCTCCTGGACTATTTTACTCATTTATAGGAGGCAGATAAAACATAAGCTTGGATGTAGCACTGCAGAGGCATAATGGCAGGGTAGGATGGATACTGCAAATGACACCTGTCACCGCTCATGTAAAGTACCCAAAGACAAGGATGCTGCCATAAACATCAGCTCTCCATGTGTTTTACCATTAGAGTTTAGACAGAACAAGAAGATGTGATGGCACGTTAGAAACAGGCCAGCGCAAGAGAAGACATTAGATTAGCTGCAATTTTCCTAAAGCTGCATTAGGACAAACTGCTCTTTAAAACGATGCCCATCCTCAGGGGGACATGACCAAAAAAGGGAACGTAAGAGGCTGCAAGACACACCGGTGAGAGTCTGGAAAGCCCTTGCTGGGGACAGGCCATCACGGGGCAGGGGAACTCCCTGTTGCACAGGCAGGCTCCGTGTCAGCCCTCTCCTCAGCTCTCCCGGAAAGATTTTGACAGCCGTATTCAACTCTAACAGCACAGAGGCAGGATTAATATTTTACTGTCTCGTATGAAGACAAAATCTAGTCTGGTTTATAAATACTTTATTATAAAAACACATTCTTTATGCTAGCAGAAAAACAACCAATATTTCGCACAACTGACCTGAAAGGTGTGTCCTGAAATGACCTGAGCTGTGAGCCCCAGAATGCTGCTGCAGCTGCCTAGTGACACTGCGACCATAGTTACCAGTACAAATGCAAACCAGCCAGGAGACTCAGAGGAAAGCTCAGCATTTGGTGGACTTGGGGATCTTAAGGGTATTTTGCAGCCTAAATGATTCTATGTTCCTATGATTTGGGAGGACCATGGAGTAGAACAGAGATGTGCTCTCATCATTGCCACTCATTCATTGGAGAAGGGAATGCTGCCGTATTTCAGCTTATTTTGCTTAGTGTGACCACCTCTGGCATCTATTGAGAGACACAGTAACTTAAAAAAGGAACTGTCAGGGGAAATCAACAGATAAAAATTAGAGAGAGAACAGACTGTAATGCAGAATAAAAAAACATGTGTCTCGAATACTCTCAAAATAATAAACATGTGTGGGTGTGATGTCCTCTAAAACCTGTAGTATTATATATAATCTGAATATGAAAACAGAATATGAAAACAGGATCCAAAGAACTAAGCAAAAACATTGTGCCACTTCACAGTTTTTTCTTAGAGACTGTGTGGAGAAACTCTCTCCCATGGCACTAACCAACAGTGGCTGCCTCGCAGCTCTTATCTTCATATGATGGAAGTAGCAGGGGTACGTGCAACAGAAGGACAAAATTTGGCAAAGACAGTATTGACATAAAACAGAGTGCTATTTTAATTTTTATATCTATCTGCCTTGCAGGTCTCACAACTACAAACAAGAAAGAAAAGCACAGCTCACATGTTGGTAGCACCCTCAAGGAAAATATCAGAGTAAATTACAAAGACTGATCAGCCGAGGTTAGAGGTTCTCCAGAAACAGCAAACAGTGGTGAGGAAAGAAAAGCCTGGCTTACCTGAAGAGCCAGATATGACTTTTACTATTTCCACTACAGCTTGCAAAGTAAAAGGAATACATAGTGTCACAGAAAGATTCAAGCTAGAAAAGATCTTGGTATGTCATTTAGTCAAAGCAGGGTCACCATTTTGCTTTGTAACACCAAAACGCCAAATTCACAGTGAGAAAGTTTTGTTTCAGTATCAGTCCCACTGTGGTAGTCATACGTTATACATTAATCTCATCTGCTGAGATAAGCAGAAATGTAACGAGACAGTATTAAGACCAGCCTCCTGCTTTCTGACTGAAGACTACAGAACTATCACCCAAATCTGCCCTGTGAAAGCCAAGTCCTGGTTCTCCAAATCAGTTGCTCTCTAGTCTCTTGCATATCCATCTCAGGCAGAATCACTGTTTGCACAAACAAGAGGAAGCTTCTTTCTCAGACATCACACATCATCCTAAGGCCAAGACATTTCTTTTCCAAAACTATCCTTATCTTCCACTTCAGCACACTGATGCCGAGTGCTACCCATACAGGAGCAGTCTTCAGGCTGCTCTCAGTTATACCGGATCCAGACCTTCTGCAGAAATGCATCAGAATTAAGGAATGAAATCAAAGCACTTTTGTCTTCTATCTTACTGTATTATATAATTTTTACATTGGAATTTCCTTCAAAAGAAGATCTTTACCAATTCATTTATACTATTTCACAATGAAAAATGTCTTATTTTCTTAATTATAATAAGCCATGAATAAGAAACTTGAGAGTAATCCAATACACATATCCTGAAAATTGGACAAAGACAAATTTCAGATCTCAGCAATATATTATTTTAATGTCAATATACTGAAGATTCATATCACATTTGGCAATTAATGTTGCTCTTATAAGAATTTAGTAATAAGTAACCACACCAAAAAATCCATAAGAAAAAAAAAAAAACTGTGGGAAAAATCTCTAAAAATCTTATCTCATAGAAGTATGTTTCTAATAAATATATGTTTTCATAAGTCTTCACTAATACGCAATGCTGACATTCCTGGAATAAAGGAGACCAATCAAAAATAAATCTCTGCAAAGTACTTATTATGGTTTGCATTAGCAGGTAAAGCAGTTACAGTGGGACAGGGGCTGTGTTATTATGAGAACTGAATTGTCCAACTGATTTGGGCTGCTTGGTGCATCTTCCTTTAATGAGTGTTCAAACTGGGGAGGGTGGAGTAGGTTAACACTTAGTAAAAGCCTTACATACAGTATAAATCATCTCTTGTGGTTCAGTTCAGATAGATAAGATCAAGTCAACTATCAATGTTCTCTAAAAAAGCCAACAAATCAAACCATACCGACTTTCTCTTCGTCTTTAATTCTCTTCATCTTGTCCCATCATTCATGACAGATCCACCACCTATTCCACCCTCTCCCAACTACATGCCCATTCCTGCACGACTCAGAGGGAAAACCAGGAGTGAAGTTAAGCTTGGGAAGAAGGGAGAGGTAGGAGGTGTTTTAAGATTTGGATTTTCTCATTATCCTGTTCTGATTTGATTTGTGATAAATTAAAATAATTTCCCCAAGTTCAATCTGTTTTGCCCATGATGGTAATTGCTGAGTGATCTCTCCCTGTCCTTATTTTGACCCACAAGCCTTTTGCTGTATTTCTTCTCCCCTGTCCAGCTGAGGAGGACGAGTGATAGAGCAGCTTTGTTGGGCACCTGACATCCAGCCAGGTTAAATCACGACAGTCCTTTTGGGTGCCCAACGTGGGGCTATTAAAAGGTGAGCGAGTCTTGCTGATGACTCCTTGGGTCTCCAATTGATGAATCAGCTCATGGATAGGAGCCAGGGAGTCTCGGTTTGTGTGATATTGCCGCTGGTGCAGCATCCTGGTAGCAATTGACACCTGCTGTTTTTCAACTCGCAGCAATCCCACAATGAAGGGATCTTCCAAGAGGCCAAGCAGGGTATATAGCTGTTTGATCTTCTCTGTGTTCACAGTGGCTACACGAAAAGCCCATCAGTACCCCTTCAGGTCCCTGAAGTACCCTCTCCTGAGACAAGTGATGCCAAGGATACAAGGGGCTTCGGCCAGTCACAGTGGGGTGCTTTTCCTACTTGTACCCTGTCAAGCTCACCTCAGCCTCCAATATAGACAACTCCTGGCATCCCCCTGTCACTCCAGATATCCAGATGGGTTCTGTGTCCCTATATCCTGGTGCCACCAGTGTCCCCTGTGCACCAGTCTACAAAAGCCTTATACTTCTGTGGGTCTGATGAGCCAGGCCATCGAATCCACACAGTCCAGTGTACCCGGTCATCCATTTCCTTCTCCTGGCCAAAGGCTGGGATCCTCTATTCTTGTTCCTGGTCAGAGTATTCACTGTCTGACACTTGCAGTGCCAGACCAGAAGTCCCTTCATCAGGATCAAGGGAGGTGATCTCAGATCTTCTGTGTCTGGGAGATTGCTGATCGACTTCTTGTGTCTCAACAGCAGCTATGCTGACAGCCTTCTTGGGTGGCCCTTTCTTAACACCTGCTTCCCCTCTCAGTTCACATACATGGGCTTCCAGCTCAAAGGTGTGTTCACCATCCCACTTCCTCATGTCCTGCCCTGGATATGCAGGAAGAACCAGAGTGTGCAACGTGACATGCGCCTGCAGCTCCTTTTCCGTCTGGCTGGGGCAGGAGAGGACCAGTTGCTTGGGGTGTCCCTGACACCCAATATGCCCTGTCACAGGGATGAGGAGGTACAAAGGTTTTCATCAAAGTTTTGTATCCAACACAACACTGTCTCCACTCTTTTTAGTTCAAAACCATGTCACTTATAATTGTACAATTCCCTAAAAGGAGTAGGTCCAACGCTAATTATGTTGGAAAAGAAACAGTAGCTGCTTGTCTTGGTTTCAGCTGCCGCCGGCAACAAAAGCGCCACGCAGCCGCCCCTCCCCCCGCCAGCGTGCGGAGGAGAATGAAAAGAAAGAGGCAGAAACTTGTGGGTCGGGATAAGGGCAGTTTAACAGAACAGCAAACAGAGGGAAAACAGGAACAACAACGATACAAATAAGGAGAAAACACAACAACGAACCGTACAACCCAGACAGCCGCTCTCCCGAAAACAGGACCGGCGCCGCGCCCCCCTCAAGCCGTGAGTGCCTTCCCGCCGCGCCGCCCCCCCCACCGGAACCCAGCGTGACGTCACATGGGATGGAATACCGGGCTCTGTTTGGCCAGGTGGGGTCAGCCCCCACCCCCCGGCTGTGCCCCTTCCTGGAGTCCGGTGAAAATTAACCCTGTCCTGGCCAAACCCAGGACA
>Ga0065711_1037629_pt1 | contig 19634 bp, 11 predicted proteins | sample Hoacrofraction12_FD_59098 | JGI IMG/M metagenome (GOLD analysis project Ga0065711, IMG submission 59098) | Hoatzin crop microbial communities from Cojedes, Venezuela - Epithelial fraction 12 v2 (version 2) | ecosystem: Host-associated > Birds > Digestive system > Esophagus > Crop | place... | reverse complement strand
CGGGGTTGGAAGGGACCTCTGTGGGTCACCCAGTCCAACCCCCTGCCGAAGCAGGGTCACCTACAGTAGGCTGTAGAGGACCTTGTCCAGGAGGATCTTGAATATCTCCAGAGAAGGAGACTCCACAGCCTCCCTGGGCAGCCTGTTCCAGGGCTCCGTCACCTTCAGAGGGAAGAAGTTCTTCCTCATGTTCAGCTGGAACTTCCTCTGCTTCAGTTTGTGCCCGTTGCCCCTTGTCCTGTCGCTGGGCACTACTGAAAAGAGCTTGGCCCCGTCCTCCTGACACCCACCCTGCAGATATTTGTAAGTATATATTACGTCCCAGATATTTGTAACTATATATTACATAATTAACGATAAGGTGTAGGATTTATGTAGCGAAAGCATAGTTAAAGTACTGTGTGTATGTCTTGTCCATTCATAGTTCGCTATTGAATAGTGCCAAATGTATCCTAAGGGAGCTCCATTTGTTGCTTGCTCATTTGAGCGTATAAGTACTGGAAAAAAACCCCAATCCTGGCTGGAAAATTTCCTTCCTCCTAGTTCCCATTTAAGGAGAACAGAGGATAACCCACTATAGAAATTGTAACCACAAAATTACAAAGTAGAGTACTGGTCCAAATATTTCACTGCGCTGACAGCAGTGCCGTGTGAAAAAGCTCCTTACTGGGTCCTCTGTGAACCTGAAGGGAAATGTATCTGTGAGGACTGTGATTTAGGACCAGCTGTGTTGGTTCGTACATCTGCCACTGTCTAGAGAACGAAGAGCTGATCATTTCTGTCCTCTCCGGTCCTCCTGCCCGAGGGCTCATTCTGATTTCAGTTAGCAGGCGAAGATAAAATCCATGTCCGTCACATCTCTCTGTTGCATTTTCTTCATCTCTTTTTTTTGTGATATGTCACCGTTTTTCATATTGTGAGCAGAGGGATGTGTCTTTGGCCCAGCACCTAATAACTGAATAAACTCCAGAAAATAACGTGCTGGTTTCCGAATAATAGTGGCAGTTACTATCCCTGACTTCACGATGGGTCTTAGCTTCGTGTGTTTCTGTTTAAGTAGGTAACATTTTTTCAATCATGAAGCAATTTAAAAATACACTTTAGAGTCTAACAAGTGGCATATACTGGATGCCACAATTTTTGGTGTTTAGTTTATTCAGTTTTTGATGATTTGTGGCTCTTGCCGCACACTCCACCTTTGAATCTATACCTCATTACCTTCAAAGCTTGTGCTGCTTCCTTTATAATGAATTAATTAATATTGGTGACAAAAAATGCAAAGCATGAATAAGGCAAAAAGTGGGTTATGACCTCTAATTAAAATGAGTATGTTGGTACAAAAGAAATTCCTCTTTTATAATTATTCAAGCATATTGTAGTCTTGATGAGTGCCTCATGTGGAACAACGTCAAGAGAAGGTGGGATGTTACTGATTGCTGAAGAGCTGTGCTCCTTGGGGCACTTCAACTTTTTACAGGTAAACTTTGTACAGTTTCTTGTGTACAGGACATAAATCTTTATTGGAGGTGGTCTGTCAGTAACAGCATTGTAAAAATGACTTGAATATTCCTGGTAATTTGCGGCGTGCTTCGAAAGTCAGCCACTAGCTGTCGGAGAGGTTGAGCAGCACACGGTGTGGGTACCAGTTTATTTGGGAATTTCTGCCTGGTTAAATGGCTGTCAAGCGTGACAGCTGCATTTATAGCAAGCGTTCACGTTGGAGGATTTGTCAGGACTCTCTGAGTCTCCTGACCTAATCTTTAATTTAGTCACCTGTTTTCATTTTCGGTGGGTGCAAGACTGATATGTCTCATGGATGGATTCATTCTTGTTTTTCATGTTAATGGGTCTGTTCCCACGCGATGCTGAGTTTGTTGGTGTGGATGTACTCTGGGCCCATCCTATTAACTGGATAGCACTGGAAGGAAGGCAGGCATTATTTTAAAGCCCTCTAGAACAAGGGCAGCAGAGAGTTTGTCAAGAATTACTGTGGAGTTGTAAGGATTAGGCAGGTGTTCAACAGCTGCATTTCCAAAGTCCGCATCGTAATTAAGAGGAAGAAAAAGTGCTCCCAATTAATGTCAGTTCCACGAAAGAGACTTTCACTAGGAGTCTTTATTTTAGCATACAGCATATTCACTGTGTAATTTGTTGACATTTAAGGTTATCTTAAAAGTATACCGCTTCCTTTTCTGTGAATATGCTGGCTGTCTATTATAACTCCATCTTGCTCCAGGTTAAGAGAATTTGTTATGTATCAAAAATTCTGTATAGGTTCTCGTTTGTTACCGGCACACTTTTTTCCCCTCTCTTTAGAAGAACATACATTTTGTCAGCAAGGAAATATTTTCTGGAAATAATTTAATTGGGAGGAAAAAAGGCTTGTCCTTCTCTTTTTTTACTCCAACAAAAAGACCGCCCATGATTTTGCTTTGTGAAGCACAGCACAATGTTACGCACTCAGCCGTGGACTCTATTTCATTTTATCTGATCTACAAAGCTACTGCTGCTTTGGAGTTACATGTTAGAGCTCTCTGTCCCATGCCCCCGCTCGTTATTTTGTTGTTGGAGTTAAATTTCAGTTTGATGCTTCAGTGTTTTAAAATCAGAAGTAAACTGTCAGCTGGAAGATCCTCCCTTCTCAAAGAGATCCTGAGCTTGAAAGTGCTGAAAGTTGAGTTGTCTCTCATTTCTTTGAATTACCTTGTTTCCCGCTGAGTGTGTAACTCACATTTTAGTTGTGTCTGCTAATAGGTAGCTCCCAGTGTTTGGTAAATTGTGTGCACTGTATTTAAGCAGCTGCAGGTGAGGTGGGAGAAAAAAGAAGAAAAAGCTAAGCTGAACATTAAGTAACAGCTTGAAAGCTGTTGAATGCTGCGTGTATTACTAATGCTCCCTTCCCATCCCAGTGCTAAAGCTAATGTTGGCAAAATTGCCTGCTGGTCCATTATCCTGGTGTCTGTGCTGGGATAGCTCAGGGACAGACCCCCACCTTTCCCCCCTCCTCGTCCTCCCGGTGAGATCGCGTCTGCTTGGAAGGATGTAGTTAACGAGGAGAAAGGGGGGAAAAATAAGACACCCTTACCCAGTGGCCCCCAGGTCTCTGAGCCACAGCATCTCTGCTCAGGAGGTTTAGCGGTGCTGCAGCCCGTGGTGCTCACTGACTGTATCGGATATCAGCGTCACAAGAGATTTCATGCAATCACCCTCATTCAGATCCCGGTGGTGAAATCTAGAAACAGTTGTGGAGCTGAGGCCTTGGACATGGCCATCGACTCTTCCAGACCACGCCAGCCACGTGGGTGCTGTGTCGAAGCTCCTGCCCAGCCGCAGCAGCAAGGTTAGTTCCTACAGCTGCTCCACCATTTTGCAGTTTCTGCTGGAAGGAGGTGCAAGTACAGAAGATATTGAGATGGTCTGCGTTCCATGCTGTTTTTCGGCAAAGTTTAGCTCAGCTGACGTAAAATGGTGTAGTTGCTGGATAAGTGGTCAGCTGTTACTGCCTCGCCCATAGCTCTCGGTTGCTGTTGGGAGCTGCTTCCAGCCTTTGCAGGTAGTCAAGCTGGCTGTGCGCTTGCTTGGTTTGTCCCGAGGCAAAGGGTGAGCTGGAGGAGAGAGGGATAAAGAACTGTAAAACACCTTGACGCAGAGCTTCAGGTCGGTTTGACTTGTTCTGAGAGGTAAGGCAAGCAGCAGCTTGTGACCAGGGCAACTATTTGTTGTTTCAGTGCTTTTGCTGCCTCTTCTCCTTCTCCGCCTACAAGCGGTCGCAACCAGCCCCTCTCCCCGTGAGCATGCGACGGCCAGATTGTGGGCGTCGGTCTCTTGGTCCTCTGGGCTGGTCTGACACTGAGGAGCAATATCACTCCGAAGCCTGTGACTTAAATCGCTCAAATCCCTGGCGGTTTTTCATGCTAGATTTTGTGGATGCCAGCGAGGGATTTCTAAATCACATTTATCGTATGTATCGTAATCTCTGTAAAATGAAGGCATTTGTTATTTTTATTGAATGTATACTGAAAAATCTATCTTAAAGGAGAAGCAAACTAGGTAAAATGTGGAAAACAAAATTGTTGAAATATAACAACTATTCATGAACATGCTATTCTTTATAGCAAAGGAAATAAGAATAAGAATTAACCTCCTTGAGATACGTGTAACTGGTTTTCATTCTGAACGTTATTTTTAACCTGAAATTTCCATGTTTTCCCTAGATTTTAAGTACATTGCTTAATCTTGTGTCTGTTTCTCCATGTTTAATTAGTGCAAGTTGTGTAGTTTTCCTATAATAATTCATCGGTTGGGCTTTAGCATTCTTTGTTAATTAGAACTTAATGTCTATTTATGGAACATAGAAAAATGAAATCTGAATAGTCTCAGATTTTCTAAGGGTCCTGAGGAATTAAGAACAGAAGTCTGAAAATAAATGTTATTGTTTGTGAAGAATAAACTATGAACACCCCATTTTTATACATTAATCTGAATGATTAAATACCACATGCAACTTTATTACAATTTAATAGAGGTAGATACATCCTTTTTTTGATGAGCTGATAAGTAAGTTTTAAAAGCTCATACTTGTTGATCTGTTATGTAGATTTTAAGAGCCGTGACAAAGTTCTAGATAGAGCAATTCTTTGCATGGAAAAATGTTATGTGGCCAGATTGTATAAAAGCCTGATAAACCACCAATTAGCTTTTCCATGTCATATTCATAGAACCAAGCAGAGAGTTCAAATTTACACTGAAAATCAGAAAGAAATAAAAAAATAAGGAAAACTGTAGCTAGAGAAGAAAAGTCTTTCCAGGGTAATTAGTGAATTTTGGTGAGAATTAATCCTTTTCAATAATTTTTAATTTCAAGACTTGCTGCTGCCCACCCTCATGTTCGAGTCACACTGGTTCATGGCCTACGCGCAGCCCCGCCGCCTGCCCTCCCGCGTCCGGCCGCCCCTCGCTCTGCCCGCGGGGAGAAGCTGGCTCTGAAGGTGGGGTTGCAACATCTGAACGTCTTCCAAGTTGCAGGTTTCCTGCTGTGACAGCAAGAAAATACTTCTGGGATTTTGTGGCTCTTGAAATATTAATGATTAATCAACACTTTGAGCCCTCATCCAGAAAGATATTTATCTGCAACATATTCTTAAAGTTATTTCATACTATTTTTATTATATTAAGCCCTTTTGTTGTTGTGAGCTATTGTAGGATCTGGTTTGAAGTGACCCCATGTCTAGCTTTTTTTTCCACCTCTTTTTGTTAAAATATAATGTATTACATGTACTTGGAAACACGTCATTTAGCATCCCTTCACTGGGCTGATCAATATGGCATTTGTGAGAGAATATCAGTCTTGATTACAAAATTGTCTCTGTTCAAGTTTGTGCATATTGTGAAAAATGCAGACATCGAAAGAGGTGGCTTATGAGTTTTTATGCTTTCGAACCTAATCATATTTTTAGACATGGCATTAAACACTGAAGGTTGGATATATCACAAACCCCGGCCCATTCCATTTACAGTAATAATCCTCCTTGATTGAGACTTATCGTTAGATTATACCAGAGATCAGAAATAATTTCTCAGTGGAGTGACATTTATATCATTTTCTTTAAACAAGGAGGAATTATCCCCATTCAAATGAAAATGAACATGAAGTTTGCATGCTCCTATTTCTTTAAATACTTACTCCTTATCTGTAGTTTTATTTCTGCAGGAAATAATATTTTACACCTTTATTTTAAAATACAGCTGTGTGAAGGAACATTATAATTCAGTCTACAAAATGTGAGGCTGATGGTTTTTTTGCAATATAACGTCAAACTACTGTTGTGTATTTGCTAATTATGGCCAGTAAAATACATTTTTTACCAGATTTCTGAAGGTTAAGATTACAAATATTTGTATAATAGAAATGCATATAAGGGAAAAATTGGACAATTTTAGCTTATTACATGAAAGGTCTACTAGAGGAGTAGACAATTCATATTAGGCAAGCAGAAGAGTCAGTCTAATTCCTACTTTAAGACTTTTTAAAACTCATTTTGTAATAAATAGAAACATTTTCTCTGGTTCTAAAGGGAGTTTGGTTAGATCCTGGGGGGGGATATATATGTGTGTATATGAATGTGAAATAAAGATAACTAGGTTTAACAGCATGCACCATTATTTACTCAGGAGGGGGCTTTTTTTTCCAATCCAGAGGAGCAATAAGACAGGTCAGTCAGCAGCGCCCAGGCCAGAAGAAGTCACCAACCGCTTCTGCAGGCAGTTTGAGAGGTGGGACCTATATTTTTTTACCAGGTCTGTGCTCCCAAAGGTGGGAAAAAGGCTGTTAGAGCACGGCCAGCGGAACCGGTGGTTGGAGTGGCTGGTGGAGAAGTTACACTGATGCATTTTTACTGTATGAGCTTTTAGCTGAGATTGTAGCAAATAATATTGAAGCAAAGGGGTAAATATCCACCCTCCAACACGGCCGCCCTCTTGGTTTTCCTTTGCTGTCTGTTACAAGCATCAGGGGAGGTTTAGGTTGGATATTAGGAAAAATTTCTTTGCTGGAAGAGTGGTCAAGCACTGGACCAGGCTGCCCAGGGAAGTGGTGGAGTCACCATCCCTGGAGGTGTTCAAAAAGCGTGTAGACGTGGTGCTTAGGGACATGGTTTAGCAGGCACGGTGGTGTTGGGTTGACGGTTGGACTTGATGTTCTTAGAGGTCTTTTCCAACCATAATGATTCTGTGATTCAAAGGGGTAAATATCCGGAGCGCTGGAGTAAGCATGTCTGCCAGCGATATAATCGCGTGTAATCTAATAACCTGACACGTTGCTGCGTGGGAAAACAGTCGGATGGAAGATGGATGCCAGGAAGAGTGCCATGGAATTGGACTGCTTGGCATTAAACTAAGCGTTCAGCACGTCTCTGCCCGAGCGAGAGCGAGACAAAGCTGCGAGAGGGAATGGGAGAAAAATAGTCTTTGTGAAGAGAAAAATAACCTGGAACAAAGGAGCATGGCTCACTTTGGTTATGAGAGCAGTTTTACATTAAATTATGGTTTTGTCAGGCAGAAGTGATGTGTTTTGATTGTTATGATTATTCTGGAGTCATTATTTAACGATATTTTTAACCTTTCACTGTGACACACCGATAAGGATGGCAGGAGATGGGGACATTTTTGGAAGTGCCACTGCCATGTGGTAGCTCTGTGACAATATGTCTGGTAGCAGATGTGGCTATAGTATTTTATTTATAGATAATGCCAATCAATCAAGTATGGGTCAAAAATAAATCAGGCAGGCTGTTACAAACAGGCGTAGATCCTGGAAAAGCAAACCTAGTGATTTTCTAAACCAGGAAGTTACCAATTTTCAAAATCCATATTTATTCTGCTCTAAAATTTGTTTATTGGCATTCACATGGTATTGCACATCTTCCTAAGGCTTCACTACTAAACTTAAATGTTAGCATTTAAAATATTTTCCAAATGCTAAATGTAATGCACGCGGTTTAAAATTTTATATTAACGCACCATAAAATCCATGAAGTGCTTAGAACATTTAAACTGTACAGAAAAGCTACTGCAACTCATTAGTGTGCCTCAAATGTGACGATTTTTCATATATCCAACAATGAATAGCAGAAGAGGACATTCCAGGTATTTATTCTTCGTCTTAATGGACTTTTCTTGTATGTACAATTAGTTAGTTAATAATAATTGAACATTTGTTCAATATAGGTATTCAGTAATCTGTCTTGATAAGTATTTTTTTTATTTTTCCACAGAGTCCAATGTGATACTGAAAAAAAAAATAATGTCAAACCATTGCTTTTTTAAAGAGTCATTATCTTTTTGTTAATTGTCTGATGAGAGAAATGTATTCTTCTCACACAAGCCATTTCTCGAGTTCTTTCTCTGGTGAATGGATCTTTTGTGAGGTGGCAATCTTACCTTGACCTGTAACAAAGCTTTTGAACCTCTCTCTCTTTACAGAATTGTTCAAATACTTTTTGTTCAAAGTTCTGCATTTTACTGAGTGGCAGAAGCTTCAGAATTTGAAGAACTAATTTTCATTGCAAGTGTTCAAACCTGGTTCTGTCCGCATTAAAAAAATTTAGGATTTATTTTTCATGATGTATTACTTAACTTTTATGCATCTGGATGAGCAGCGTTACCAGAAGATTAAAAGTAATTATACAACAAGCAGTAAGTAGTTTTTACACCGTTCTGGGAGGCGGTGGTAGGTGGTTAGAGGGACTGACTCTGAAGGTTGAGGCTCCTCTTTCAGTAGAAGTCATCTGCCCTGTGGAGCTCTAGTTCGGAGTCTGCAGCCCTATATAGTCTGCATATTGTGTTTGTGAACTCTCACATTTGAAAGTGAGCAAATATTACAAGAATTCAATGACAGGTGGAAGTACACATCCCTGGTATTTGCTCTTTAACTCTATGGACTTTTTGTATATGTGGTTGTTTAGGTGTTAATTTTTAGTGAACTTAAAAACAAGCAGAATGTAAATGGTAAATTAAATTAATTGCTCTGTAGTAAAAACCCACAAACTCATTCCCTGCATCAAGGTTTGATATAACCCAATTAAAAATAGGATAAAACTCATCTCTTTGTCTTAATAGGCACGTTAAATTAGCTATTTCCTACTAAGAAAAAACATGCTTAGAAACAAACCCCGCAATGTTTAGGAAGATGTTTAGGGAGAAGAGTTGATTTCTTGTCCCCTGCTATTTGTAATCTGTGATTAAGTGGTGTGAAATGGGGCTGAGCCTTCCTGTTGGTGCCTTAGAGCGCTTCCTCCTCCCCTGTGCTCTCAAAGTATGTCTGGAACAAAAATAGAGCATGGCAGCACTAATCTTCATTTTCTCCATAGCGTTAGAAAGTCTTTTATGGCAACGTAAACTCTAAGCAAAGCCTATCGTTTGTTTAATCCCATAAAGCTGTAACTCTTACAGAGTCATGGGTAAAAAGAAAGAAATCCTAATTGTATGTATTTCCCACATTATATGGTAAAAGCAACTGGAAGATGTCTTTCTGTCTGCACGCTTAAAGTTAATTTCTTGAGTCCTTTTTTTGTACGTGCGTTTGAATCTTCAAAAGTTGTGATCCTGATGATTAGAGGTTGGACTGAAAAAGATTTGAGTTGATATTCAGACAGACATATTATCAAATATGCTTCAAGTGACCCTAAAAAAAATGTTCTTCAGCTACTTTGCTGTTTTTACACATGAATTTCACTGCTCATGTTACCCATACGGTGACCTAAGAAGTGTTAGAGAAAACCTTCCTTCTCAGGACATTGAGCAGTAGCTATGGTGAACGCGTGTTTTGTGGAAACAGACGTATAAACACCCAGTGAGAACTTCATGTGAACCTCTCTTGCTTCCGCGCTCCCGCTGAACCGCGCTGATGCCGCTGCGCCAGGACTCTGCATCCGCAGCTGGGCCCACATCATCCTCTCCTGGAAGGAGCTGCCTCTGAGCAGTGGAGGATGGACTATGTCATTACATATGATATTTTTACTGCACGTGGGTGAGTTTCCATGATTTAAGGCAGTAATCTAGACTACCTTCCTGTTGTTCTGCTCCGTTATGTACTTAGGTATTTATTCACACCCTGGTGAAAACACATGGCTGCCCATGCTCCTGCATGACTACATCGAAGAGACGGAGAGATCACGTCCTGCCATTTGCGCAGCGTGAATAAAAGCAGCACTACAAACAAAAGCTTAATTTTGAAGTTCTCTAAGTCTTATCACGTTGTCAGATGTGATCAGAACTTCTACTTGTTCACCAATTTGGTTTGGAAATGTTGTATGTTGCAAAGGTATCACCTTTTTTCGTTTAATTCTCGTGTTGTGCAGCTGAGGATAAACATATTTTGTTGACTCTGATTTTTGCTTGCATCAGAATAAATGGGAAAACACGGTGCTATCATACTCTCTGAGTAAACTTCTTTTCCCAGTGGAAATGCAAATACCTAAGGTTAAGTAAAATGTGTTGTAAATAAAGCTTTGGCTGAAGCAAGTTTATAAATCAGCTGATTATTATTTTATTAAGAGTGATAGAGATGTGCGCACAAGTCATCACAGAGGCACACAGGCAATAAGAAAGGAAGGTTTAAGAATCCTAAGGCAGCTGGAAGCAGATGTGTGTATGGAATAGGGAATACCTACTGAAACGAAGGCCATTTTCTAGATTCTATTTAGTGAACCCTAGAGCTATAAGCTGCTGAAGAGATCTAATGGGGAGTCAGAAAGTAAAATAAAATGAAAGTACAATATCACAAGAACTATGCAAACAGTAAGATAACTGCGTGTCACCAAATATTTGGGAAGACAGACATAGTAGATTAACTATGAGATGCACATCTCGAGCAACCGTAGATTGCGAGACTGGCATCCAAACCCTTTTTGGAGGCACGTTGGCCATGGGAGTGGGAGCAGGTTCTTGGTCAGGGAATAGTGGAGCCTGTCCTTTGGGTAGTACATAGCTTCTAAAGATTAATAGAGATTTCCTTTTTAAGAGATACTCTCACTGAATTTGTTAATTTTCTTAGTGTTAATTTAGACATAGAACAGGTATATCCTTGGATGATTAATTCTTTACAACAGAAGCTGTGTTCCTTGCATATATTCTAGTTCACATGATGGGGATACAGGATCCTCCTCGTTACTGCAATAGCAACAGCACATCAGGGCTATGGCAATGGCAGTGAGCATTTTGTGTCCAGTTTCAGATGCACGCAGCAGCTGTGATTAAAAAAAATGAAGCAAAAGGCTAAAACAGCTGGAGCTGTTTCCATGGTTTGAAAAAAATTTAATCTACTTGACTGTCCAGTGGGTAATGCTAGAGTTTTGTATAGTGGAGTTTGTTATGGTAGAGCATTGTCTCACTGGTTCCATTTATGGAAGATATACATGTCCTAATACAAAATGAAAGTCTTAAATGAATGACAGCAATATATTTGTATAGACAAACAAGTTACAGTTAGTAACTCTTCATACAAAGTATTTGTTTTCTTATTAATAATTATTAATGTTTCCCTACCCATTCAGCTACTCTTTTCCAGTACATGGTGATGATTCAAATCACCTAAGTTTATATCTTTCGTTTACCTGAACCACTTTTCTAAGTAATTAGGCTTTTTCGATAATTTACTTGTAGAACACTTTAATTGCCAATACCTCTATTCCCGTGTCACATATTGTATCCTAGTTTTATTTTTCAGTAGAATAAAAACTTTTTAAATTAAAATTTTAAATTACCGTAATCACTATATGTAGGTAAATTCAGTAATTATTAGTGTTTCTGTAAATAATTTGGCTCTGTGGTTCCTCAGCATATAGTGGATGTTCACAATAAGGGTTGTTCCACTGCAGGTAGTACCTAATAATAGGGAAGTACTTGCCTGCTATTAGGTAATTGGACCTGTTAGTTGAACTCCATTTAATCGCAAAACATTCTATTTTAACCTTTTTGTGGAAAATACTTCCTAATGTATACATGACTTGTTTGGGTGAATAATTCAACTGCATATTGTTTATTAACAATCTACAGAGAAGAGGTTCCTGTAGGTCCCCCCATAGCACTCTTAGCTGATAGGCTTTACTGATTTTACGGCATTTTCCTCTTAGAGAGGCTGCCGCTCCGCTAGTGTAATTGGCAGAGCCCCATTGACTTCAGTGGAGCCTCAGCAATGCTTACCGGCATTTACCTGCATCATTAAAGGCATTTGAAAATCTGGTCTTGTAAAGAACAGATGATGGGCTATTAAAAGAAAGCCAAGCTCATTGTTTCATGAAAAATCCTTTGCAAGTCATCAGGGGAGGGAAAACTCCACTTTTCCTGGCTTTTCCTCTATTCTGTCATGTGAGGGATTGGAGACTTGGTGCCAGGGTCTCAAAGCACCCACATGCTGTTGGCATCCTTGGGGGGTCCCTGATGGCTCCCTTGGCTCCCGCCACTGAAGCTGCCTGAGAGCAGACTCTGTTTGCCCAGCAGAAAATTTGCTCCAAATAACGAGTGCAGACATTCATTATTGCCCTATCAACAAGCTATAATCTGAATTACTGGTCTATCTAAAAGGTTTTTATTTTTAAGAACAATTTGGTTCGTGACACTTTCCTACTCATTAAAATAAGAAAGTGATAAACAAAACTGGGTTTCCTATTGAAAAAGTTGTTTCTAACTATTTGTTTCTTCTTTCACTGCTCCACTAATAAGGCTTGATGATCTTTGGCTTTCTGAATGTAGTTATCTTATTTAGAGGCACATATGAAGTGACCAATTTAAGCTGTAAAAAGTTGAATATTAGCATTTTAATTTAAATATTTTGTAATGTGCTGAAAAAAAGATCCACAGAACAATGCCAAGTAGAGCAAAGTGATTTTCTGAGCGCTTTATCATGCAGGAGCAGAAACCCCAAAACCATTTTCTTAAAGCTAAACACTTACCCACGATTATGTTTAGTTGTCTTACTAATAGACTTAGTTCTCAAGGAGTTGTAAATTCAGTTTTCCGTTTGAGTACATGTCAATATATATGACCAAATTACGTGCAATACGTGCACCACTCTGAGGTTATTCATTAGGCTTGAGCTACGTTTGCGCTTACAAGAAATGGGAAAATTTGTGGTGAAGTAGCTGTAAAAGAAGAACGATGGTTGCTAGTAAAATGTGAGAATCCAAACCCCCATATATTTTAGCACAGTTAGGGAGAAGTTTCCTGAAGCAGCGTTCATTTGCAATGTGAATTACTACACTCCACACCATAATAAATGTCAGCGCTTCTGCAGGGATCACAGTTCAGCCTCGTGATGTAGTAATGAGCCAGCATGGCATAAATATGAAAATAATGTAAATAAATACCCGAAGTATTATGGCAGTGAGACAGAAACCAAGGCGAGATACATAATGTCCAGATTCAGAGGCACTCCCCAAAGAGCAAAAGGGTGTTTTTTGCTTAAAATGGCATAAAAAAGGTAAATTGTTTCGCATGGGCATCATGCTTGTCTGATTTAAGAGCTGTTTAGCTCACTGTCTAAAAGGCTAGTTCATTTTTTGCCCATGTGACTCACCTAGAGTGCAGGAAGCTATATGAGATAAAAATCTTGTAGAGCTGTTAACGCTCTTTTATTCTGGAATTGATGCATAAGTCTGCCAACTAGCACAGATGCTTAATAAACTCAATTTGTGAAGGAGATTTTAATCTCCACAAGTAAACATCTGTTTACTTTCAGTCACTGGCTCTCCTATGTGAGAATAAAAAAATACTCACCAGGGCTGAGGACACTAAACGAACTTAAAGAAGCTTCTAGTCCCTGCGATGGACTCTAATGGATCTTGAGGTTTGACTATGAAAGTACCTGGTATTCAAGTGTATCACTTGCGTGTTTATTTCAACAAATCGCCACTGGATATAAGGCAAAATAGCTTGATAAGACTGCAAAAATGTCAGAAGAAATGCAGTGGTTCTGAATGGTCAGGATTGAAATGCAGCTTCCAAGAGGAGTCGGGACTTGGCTTATGACTGGAGAAGCTGGAGTGCAAAAGTGAGAAGCATTTTCCTCCTAGCATCAGCCTCTTTTGGTGTTTGTGTACATGTATATATAGGTACATATGTGCACAAGCTCATCCACGTTCATATCTGCGTCATGTGCCAATTACACATCTTTGTTTCTTGTAATAACTTCTGTTAGGCTAGCAGGTACTGTTCTGCAGAAAAAGGATAAACACATAACAAACCATGAAGGAGGGAGAAAACTTATGGAGAGAGAAAAAATTAAGGGGAGCACGTTTTGTAAGTTCTAGATTGAGATTTTAATGGGTATGGCATTTTGTTTCCTAAGTATTGGTGAACTCTGCTGTAATCCAGTACAGATTTTTTTCTTTTCCTTGGCTACTGGTTGCTATAACAAAAATTTTTTTCTTTGGGACATTGCTAAAACAACATCAATGGGTCTGTTCTCCAGCATCGTTCCACTTGCCTTCCCTAGTAGCCACGTTCCCATCCTCTAACAGCATGGTTTCTGTGTTTATGGGTTAGCTCATGACATTTCATACTCTTCAGCTTTAGCATTTGGTTCATAGTTAGAGGTTTGAGCGTGCATTCTGCATAATGAAGGAAGCTGGCTGGTGGGACGTGTGACCTTTGCAAACTTAAGAAAGGCCCCTGGCAAGGAATCTCGAATGAAAAGTGTCTCCAAGCTCTGTAGGTTCGTGAGCCCAAGGCGAGAATGAGCACCATTAAATTATTGAAAGGCAAGGAACGAAATATAGGCACACAGCAATACTGTGTGGGGATTGAAATGTAGTTAAAAAAAATAGTTTTAAAATGGTTTTATTTGTGAGGCTTATTGTATGAATATTGTATTGCTATAAGACAGTCTCAACTGAGCAGTTCTTTCCATCCCTTCCTCTTGCTTTTGGTCATTTTACTTATTCTCTTCCTCTCTGAAATTTTCTGGTAGAGTTTTTGGAAGTGATAAAAGCATTGAGTTGTGATGATGAGGTTTCCTATTTACTCAGTGGCCGTATAACTCATCCAAAATCCAGTGAGGTCAATGGACTGACTGTCAGGGAGTTCAGCAGGATTTGGATAAAGCCCATGGTGCGTTTATTATAGCTAAAATAGCTTAAACAATGAATCGACCTCCAGAATCTTCCCTGCTCCTCTCATTGTAAATAATGCCATTTGTCTGGCTGTATACTGGCGGTGATGAAAGCGTTGCTCAGGTTACATTTGATTTAATGAGTGTGATGTAATCAAAACAAAAAGCCCTCCTGAGAAAGCAGTGCAAGGAACAGGTGGAACTCCTAGGAACACAAGTGGTGGATGCTTGTCCCTGTATGTTGGGCAAGCTTCTCTGCGGTCAGCGTGTTCAGAGCCAGAGCTCTCTTAATTATCGTTTCTTGACTGAAAATCAGTTGATTTGTGCTCTGGAGCATAGATCTAGTTCGACATGGCATAGCTGCAGCATTAAAAACCATAATGGAGTGCTTGCTAAACCGGGATACTTGTGCATGATGCTGGTGAATAGCAGAGGAGCTGCCATTAGGATGTTGCGTATATTGTGTAAGCTCTCGGGATAAAACCTATTTAAATATCCATAGATTATGCAGGGCTTCGCATTCCTGCTTCCCGGTGCGTGACTGGGGATCTTGCCCGCTACCCAAGTGCAAATAAGTATAATCATCATTGCTATCATCACAGATTTTCTGCTTAGCTTACCCAGTCCTCAGTTCTGAAATACACTCAGACTTAAATGGCTTGCGTAACAAATATGAAAAGTGGCTCTTAAGGCTGCAGATGCGATTCATTTGTAATATTGCTATTTAAGTTGCTCTGCTTGTGCTGCATCGCACCGTTTCTTTGAAGGAGCAAGTTGTTATGGCTGCTGTTACAACTCCAGAAAGCTTTGTGAAAAGAATGCAGATAAGCTAACACTCCTCGTACAAAAAATCCAATGTTTATAATAGCGCAAGAACATTCATATTTCTATTTCACATTTTACTTGTACACAGCGGATAGAATTGATTTCATGCCGGACTTGGTGCTTTAGCTGCGCTATCTTCACTCTTGCAGGGAGAAAAAGCATTTTAATGGAAGTAGATACTGTTGTTCTCTTACAGGGGATTTGTTATGTTAGCTTCAATTTAAAAAGAAAAGCAAGCGGAATGGGAAGTTCAGCGGTGAAAAAGGAAAGCTCTTTGTCTTCCTTTGAGCTGTTGGCAAACCCCCTGCCAACAGCAACACGGCCTCTCGGGAGCAGCTCGTGGGTGTGGGGCCGGGGCGATGCGGATCTCTGACTACGTGGGGCACACGTGGGCCCACGGAGCAAGCTCAGACAGCTCTGCTCCACGGCTCCTGCCCACACAGACCTCCAGCACTGGGAGGAAGGCCCGGGAAGGGGCTGGTGCTGGGAGATGCCTGAGCCCAGCTCTGCGTCTTCGTACCGTGCTGTGTGGGTGTCCATCACCTGTTGGCCTCTGCTTTTAGCCTTCAGGTGTAGCAACAAGACAAAGAGTATGGACCATCTTCTGCACCTCATGGGCACTGTCAGTCTGGTCCATGCCTCTAGAGCATCTCTTCAGGCTGGCAGGAGAGAGGGGATTGAACCGGCCTGGGAAGCATCTGGGAGACTGGTGTGGAAGAGAATGAGCAACGCGGGCTTGCTCACGCTGGGTGGTACGAGTGCCTGAAGCTTGGCAACCCAGCTGGAGCCCTTCGTGCACGATGTCATTGGCAGTAGAAAAGAAGGGAACACGTATTTGAGTTGTGAAAGGTACATCATGTTCTGGAGATAACTGAAAATACATAATAAATACTTACCTGGAGGGGCTTGTAAGTGGAGGCCCTAGCAGGAGTGCATCAAGGGTCTTTATGCAAAATGATTTTATAATGGCTGAGGAAGAAATTATTTATTAGTTCATCAAACATAAAGGAATAGTTAATGATAGCATACATTATAATCTTTATTGTGGCACATAATTAGCAATCTCTGCTTCTGTCTCAGTGCAGTAGCAGAGCAGGACTGGTACAGTAACAGGTATGATTTATAACAATGTTACAAAACACACTTTTTCCTATCGAAAATAATGAATCCTAGTAGAGAGAAACAGGGGGTGCATTTAGCCAAGATATTAGAGTCTGGTCTGGCCCTAAAATATCAAATTGTGAACAAGCAACTCTCAGTCTCAGAAAGGCTTGTGCCGTTTGCCCCAAGGTGGATGGTGTCTGCGTGAGCATCGCTGCTGGGTGGAGGGGAGGGCGGGAGCAGCGCCTGTTTTCTCTCTGTCTCCATCCTTGGATAGAAGGACCATTCTGGGGCCAGAGGTGCTGCTTATCCATGGAGAGTTGTCTGAACCTCTCTGCTACGGTGTGACTGCATGAGAGCAAATAAATTATTTCAGACTTGCATGCCCAGGCTTATTGGGAGCATTTCTAGGGGCTTGCCACTCGAAGGTACGTGTTATGTTCAGCAGGTGACCTCTTCTCTCATGTTGGCTGTCGCCAGTGGTTTTGACTGTGAGCTTGCAAGTGCTCAAGTCATTTGAAACGAGGGATTGTTGCCCTGCCAGTGAATACTGATTGCTAAGGCTGGAAAAAGTGAGGGATTTCCATTAGCTTCTGGCAAAGGGTGGGTGTTAGTGCTGCCCTGTAACGACTCCTATTTACAGAGCAGAGGGGAAGCCCTGTGCATGCGAAGTACTGTTTGTACAGGATAAATCTGTGTGGAGCAATGAAAATACAGAAAAGCAGAGGGTCAGGTCACACATATGCTTGTGTAGGTGCTTGGGTGCAGAGAAGACCAGTCTGCATCTCGGGAGCTGCGGGAGATGCCAAGGCAGACCGCCCGGGAGAGGCAAGAGAGGCTAAATGTTGAATGCGTGGCCGGCAAGCTATTTGCCAGCCTTAAAATGCACGTTGGCTGTGAACCAGCACAGCACATACCTGCTCTGTATCCCACACCCTGCACGTCTATAGTGAGTTTCAGTTATGTGCTATAATAAGACACTCAAATTAAGTATTAATTGACTGACTTCATGGTCAAGTTAGTAATGACGCACAGCATATACTGTCGTAATACTCATAAAGAAGTATAACTTATTTTACTTGGGTCAGTTGTGATTAAGTCTGTGGAAAGACCTGGATAAATTATTTGGGGTTTTTGGTCTTCTTAAATGTGTTGTCATCCCTTTTGAAAGCACAGAAAAACAAATACTGGAGTACTTTCCTGAACCAGGGCTTATGTCAGTTGATTAGACTTTGCAAATATTCTGAGTTGCTTAAAATGTCTCAACATATTCAGGAGTATAAATATAGCATAAATAAATAATGCAGATTATTAGAAAGTATGGCACATCCTAATATGCTTGCTATCATTAGGGAAAATGATACGAGGTAATTAGAAATTCACAAATACTATATACAATTAATGTTATCCACTTACAACTCATTAATGATTAGGTTTCAGATATGCTACTCCTCTTAGTACTTATTGGTGCTTTCATTTTTTCTGAAAATAATTGAGATAATTTTTTAAAATTTAAGTAGGGCAGTATTTACCTTCAGATTTAAAACTCAGGACTTGTGATACTCAGCAATGTTTTCTGACTGTTTCTAACCTAGAGCAAAGGCTTTAGGCGTATTCCCTTCCAGCATCTTCATCTTTTTGGTAGGGTTCATCTTTGCATTCAGCATTCGCCTGCACAAGGTTGTCCTCCTGGTCCAGGCATGGGGCGCAGTTAAACCGAGCCAGCTCAGAAACCTTGTGCTGGAAGAGAAATACCTTTCGTCGTGAGATGGAGACAACAGAGTCTTTTCCTTCTCCAAAAACACCAGTGAAATTTAATTTTGGAGACATGAGCAAAGCTAAGAGCCAAAATAAAAGGACAGATGCAGATGGGTGGAGCACCTTGTCCCACCACACTGAATTCTCTTTCCAGTCCCTCTACATCATAGTCATGGTGGTCAACCCCCTTTGCATGAGAAGAGGACCACAGCTTGTGCTTCCGTTCTCCTCACCCGGTGGATGATGCTCAGGGCCCATTAACCAGTCTGTTTCTATCTTCTGGGCTCTCTTTAATCCGTCAGGTAGCTAAAACGAATGGAGAAGAGAGGGAAATAATGTACTGATGTTATTTATAGCCCTACCTTGTTCATGAAGGAAGAAGATGTTGTGTTTTCTCTTTACATATTATTTAATTCCTTTTTTTTTCCCCACTAAAAAGTTACATATTCTCCAACTGCAACAACACTACAGAAGTTGTAATAGCTTCTCATTTTGTGGGTTAGAAGAGGTGCGATATTTGAAGCAATGTTTTACGGTTTTCCTCTTGTGCTGGGTGTTGGTTTTCTGTTTGCGGTAGTAGACGCTATGTGCTTCAGTTAATTCGCTGCATTTTAGAAATAAATTAATTGTTTTTTGACTTGGTTGTGCTTAATGTCAGTGCTACGAGACAAAAAAAGATGAATAGTAATTTAATTCATCTCATTTACTGGGAGTCTGTGGGGAACTCGAACTGAAGTACTTTACATAAAGATTAATGCATGTTTGGAATATATATATTCTATATATCCATGCATATTCTTAGAAAAAAAACAAGCGTTCGGTCCAACCTGTACCCAGTGAAAAATTCTCACTGATTTCAGAACCTTTGAAGGAGAACTTAAGTGAATTTAGGAAGATATTAACTTTGTTTTGGAGATGGATGGGATTAAGAGGTCAAACTGGGAAGTGACAGAGCAGAATGTAGCCTGAACCTGACAGACCAATCAGTTGTTTTCATAGATTTTTAAGCAAGAAAGTGCCATTATAAACATCTTCTCTGACCTCCTGTGTATTGCAAGCCAGGAAATTTAATCCATGATTCCTGCATTAGAGGAAACTGCTCTGCTCGATTTCATAAAATGGTTGTCTTGTTTGTTTTGGTGGGTAATATTTTACTTTCTCAGGGTGTAGAATATCAGCCATTAGAAAGCCAATTTTGGCTCAGTTTGCTGTAGATTTGTTTTAAACACTTTGATATATATTGTATAAATAAAGGCTTCATAAAACAAAACCTACTGAAAACAGCATAGTCACTGTGCACAAATCTGTGCACAATGCTTGTCTCTTTTTTTTTTTTTTTTTTTTT
>Ga0065711_1037628_pt1 | contig 19634 bp, 14 predicted proteins | sample Hoacrofraction12_FD_59098 | JGI IMG/M metagenome (GOLD analysis project Ga0065711, IMG submission 59098) | Hoatzin crop microbial communities from Cojedes, Venezuela - Epithelial fraction 12 v2 (version 2) | ecosystem: Host-associated > Birds > Digestive system > Esophagus > Crop | place... | reverse complement strand
GGAAAAAAAAAAAAAAAAAAAAAAGGCACTGAGGGAAAACTATTCCAAATGAAGCCTTACTCAGCACCTCCAACTCCATAAATATCCGCAGTCCTGGCTGGTATTGCAGGCCCCTCCTGTGAGACCCAGCTCCAGGCCAATACTCATTTGTTGCACATTGCTCAAGCATAAACATGAATTACGGGGGTTTGCAACTAACCGTATCATGCAGAAGTGGGTCACTTCAGTGTTCCACAGAGACAGAGGGAAGCAGCCAAAAACCTCCATTCTGCCACCCTCCTTTCTCTTTTCAAGATTTCAGGAACATGCCTCATACCAAAGCATCCAAAATTTATCCAAATTGAAAATAACTGCTTTGCCCCACTTTGTAAGAGAGAAAAGCTAACAAAGTAACAGTGGGTACACCAGCTCTTTCTCCACGATTCTCTCTTAACATGCTTTGTCAGTGAAAGAAACCTCATTGTTTCCAAATATTTTATTCCAGTACAGCAGCTCAGTGCAACAGACACAAGCTGTTTTCTGTAACACAACCTGAAGCTGAAAAAGAAGTGGTTTTGAACAGAGGAATACACACAAACATGCAGAAAAGAAGTAAGACAGAAGACAATGAGACCCCTAAAACATTTCACAATACTACGAATCATTTAGCGATCCTCAAAGTGTGCAACACTGGTTATAAGGGTGATTCACTCTTAGCAATAGTTTGAAGTGCCAATACTCAACAAATTCAAGCCATACATCAAAATACTAATTTTGACATTTTAAAACTCTTAAAAAGAGGAGACCCCACACTTACCCATTTAGGATAACGATGTTATTGCACAGTCGCCTCCTCACTGTCATAATTTATACGAGAGGAAAAAAATCCCAAAGGAGGACGGCACAGAGCAAAACTGAAACCCACAAGCGCGTTTTCTTTAACAGTGACTTTTTTTGGCTTGGGTACGGATGCATTCCCTTTCATACTCCCCTCTGAAAGCTGCTATGAGCACATCGCCGTATTGGATGACAAGGTGACCTTTCCTTGGTGAAAGGGAACAAGAAAATTTTGGTCACTGGTACCAAGACCTCTAAATGCCTTTCCTTGCTTTTGCTGGGCTATACAAAGTTCATACACACAGAGGAAGGATATTACTTCCAGATAACAGAAAAAACAAGGAAAGCAAGAACAAAAATTCAAGACTTCAGTGAAAACTTCAGTCTGCACAAACAAGGGACTCATTTTTACCTCCAAAAAGGTTAAGGTCACCAGACTAGTGCTCACAATTTCTTACCACAGGGACAAAAGAAAACACCACAAAGCCAGTAGCACACGTATCACAATTGGCAGCTGGCTTGAAAATGCTCGAGTTCAATTGACGATGAAGAATGAATTACCCTTATGTTTGAACAAAAAAAAAAAAACAACCCACAACACAAAAAAACCCCAACCTGATCTCACCAGGCCAGAAGCACAGCCACATTCCAGGAGCGATGTGTGACAGCACACAGAAAGCGAGTTTCAATTTATTCTGCGCATTTGAGCACACACAAAAGCCTATAAGGTTCTCATTAAAATAAAAGATATCTCCAGACTTCTGAAAGAGCACAGAGTGATTTAGGTTCTTACCCTCATGCAGAAGAAATAACTTACCCTCCCATTCGTTGTGCTTCCTCCTAGATCCAGGATTTAAGTCACCTATACTATTTTCATATCTATAAAAAACCACCAGTGGATTAAAGATCTTCCCTTATTCCTTCCACTCTTTTTTTTAATGGAAATTTCTTTGACAAAGAACAACAAAGCTTTCTCTCTGAAAGAAAGGGCTGCAGATACACACCACTTTTCAGCAAGGACATCCAGATGAAACTCCGCAGAGTTTACTTAGATTAGCTTAACAATGTTCTCAAAAAGGAGCTATAAACCTTTCACGAAGGGTAGCTTTAGTGGTGGAAGAGGTTTAACAAGCTCATTCAATAATGACCAAGTGTCTTTGGGTGCTTGTTTGGTGGCCCTTCAAGGAGCAGGTGTTTCTGCTGCAGCTTTTCTCCCTGCTTTACATAGTGTCTGGCACCTTCGCCTCACGTGCCAGGCCAGCCGGTGAGCTGCGGTCACCCACCAGACTGTGCCGAAAGGACAATTATGCACCACAAGACAGAAAGAACAGAGTATCTGACAAAAAGAATTCGCAGGATTACCTTTTTCTGCATTGACAAGCTTGCTCTTGTGTATATCCGTGTGAAAAAGTGATTGTAGTCTAAGTATGCGCCAGGCAAATACGGCATGAGATGTTTCATCTGGACCTCATGTAGGACCAGTTCAGGCAAAGAGTGAAGAACAAAAAGCTCGAACGACAAGTAAGGAGAACAGGTATCTATTTAATATTGATTAAGACAAGACACTGAGGAATTAGAAGAGGCTGCAATTAAGAAGGTCTAACGTGACCACTTTATTTTGGTGCTTAGACCCCTACCTATGACAGCTTTTCTAGCTGGAACATCACCGTGCCTCACAGAGGCTGCTGCTTGTGTTTGAAAGAGACTATCAAACACATCTTGAAATATTTTGCAAATGAGTCAGAAGGGGCTGAGACACAGCAGGAATCTAAGAATACAATGAATTAAACATAAATGAAGTGCACACAACAGAAATCAAGAAACAGTCCATTTGCATCAGCTGTAGGTGTTTATGGAAGAAAATTATGTCAGGGTTCATCACGTTACAGGAAGCATTCTGGATTGAATCGTAATTAAAAGGGAAGCTTAACGCATATAGCTACTTTAAAACTATGTAGTTACAGTTTAGGCAAACTATTGTTTCAATTTAATTAAAAGCTAGTGATTTTATTACTTTGCACATAATATGAATCTTGGAAAAAAACCTGTAAAATTAAATGAAAATTTTGCTTTCTCATTCTACTCCCCTCCAGCAAGCCTAATTCAAATGCTATTACCAGTTTTTTGCTGACATATCATCTAAAGGCAGGACAGAAAGGACTGAAAAAAAGTGTTTGGCAAGAAGGATAATTAGCTCTCATTAAGTCAGAAGCTACCAAGAATTGCACTCCTAAATATTAAAGAGAACATTAACTTAGTAACAAATTTCAACAGGAAGTATTTTAGTGTTTGCAGCCTGCAACAAAATAATTAAGAACAAATATGCTATAATAATATCAGTTTTCACTAGAACTGCTTTAATGGGTACGTTTTGTTTCTCTAACAGAAGGATAAGTATCTTAAATCCTGACTAGCACTTATGTGATTTATAAGACTCTGAAGAAAAATGCAAATGAAAGTGAAAGAAACGCTTAGCTAGAATTTGTCTCACCACTTAAAACATCCATTTTTCATTAGGAGAGCCGACAGTGGTGCCAGTGGCCACATCACCTCTCATTAACTCCAGAAAATTATTTTGCAAAGTAAGAATGCCCTTGCGAGTGACAAAGATGCATTAGGTCTCTCCTCAGGAGTTACATACGAACTATATACTCCAGTGATACTATAGGAAATCTATACTCCAAGAGACAGTCCACCACAGCCAAAGGCACACCCTGCAGCAAAGCAAAAACACAAACCAAATCCAAAACCAGAAAACAGAGCAGCGAGCATTAACTAACAAGCAAACTGTCCTGAAAGATGTAGGAGAAACACTAAGATGCCGTGCTGACCACAGCAACACGGTTATTTCATCCTGGAGGCTGAGCCCTGGCTCTGTTGTCTTTACAGCCTTCACCTCCATGTGGGTTACCACAAAAGGCGAGTTGCATTCCAGAAGGTAGCCTTTTTTTTCTTTTTTTTTTTCTTTTTTTCAAATGAAAGACATGGCATTGCTTTCTCTTCCCCTAGAAAAAAAATAGCTCTGAGCTGGAATGCAGAATAAATGTCTCAAAGACTCCTCTGTGCTGGAGGGCTTAGCAGAAACCCAGCAGTCTCAATATAAACCAGATGTGTCGCAACAAGTTTTGGGTGGAGAAACGTGTTCGCTCAGGGTATGAGCATGCTCAGGAGGGACTGCCTCTTACAATACAGACACAGTAACAACTAAGAAAGGCGGGAGGAGGCTCAGCAAAAGCTTGCCAACAGAAGGACTGATGCGACTTTCTGTAACGCACCACGATCATTCATTCTTCAGTACCTCAACAGGGCCCCGATGAGATACACAGCACTTAGTTTGCGTTAAATACATCTTCTTTCAGAACACTGCAGAGTCAAGAGCCCCAGAGACCTTGAAGCTTTTCCATCAGGGCAAGCAGGATAAAGTATGTGATGATTTTGCCAGCAAAATCTGGAGTATCCTCAGGTTGACTATGATCCTCGAGCTGTTGTGGCCTCCCCAAAACCAGAACATAGAAGCCAAATTTAACCCCGGGTAGATACATCTTACTAGCTACACATAATTCAGAATTATTCTCTTATGACATAGACATGCAAGGCACTTAAAAAAATATGTCTTCCCCAAGCGATCCAAGAATCTCATCTAGACATAATTAGGAGCAGGCAAGTACTTAGGGAAATTAGTCATTAGTTTGCAAATTGAGACTCCGGTCTCTCAGCTACAAGCGTCTCTTTGGTTTAGTTCACTATTCTTTTTCTGCCTTTTGTGGTGAAACAGCATAGGGATGATTCTGCAGAGCAGCAGAAATTCGGGAGTCCCTGCATAGATCATCTCACAACAATTAGTTTTGTTAGGTGACATAGAAGGAAGAAAATGTTTGGGAAAAAGCTATTTCTAAAACAAAACAGAAGCAAACTAAAAGAAAAGCAGAGTAGCAGGAACACTCAAAACCAAAAAGGCTGGAAATCCAGGGTGTAGACAGATGTTAGGAAAGAGGGAGGAGGGGAACAGGGAGAAAAACAAATTTTTCTCCTCTCCCCACCCACCAGTTTTGAATTTCAAAATAACACCCAAATGAGCTCCCTTCCAGACAGTGTAATACACTCACAGACTCAGCTGCAGCAGGCATTCTCTCCTTCCAAAAACTCTTTGCACTCATTTCAGGCACAAAACACGGAGAACAGGCAATTAGCAAATGAGAACCTCTGTCTGAAGGCAAGCATATTCAAACTCCCGCTGTCATATGATGTAAATACGCAACCAGAGTAATGCCAATAAAGATGCCAAGTGAAAACCACTGCTTTGCTGAGTTGCAGGCTGAACTTGACTTTCTTGTCTCAGGTGTGTCCATCGGCACAGCAAAATCACATCATCCTACTTCTTTCTTGCATAAGGACAAAGCTTGTAAAAATGCTAGAGGATGCCGGACGTTTCTAGGAGAGACCTGTGGTTTCCCACGAGGTCCTGAGCCCATCTACGGAGTTCCTATGTGCTGCGGTAATGGAAGCTGCAGCATAAGCTCAAGCAATGCTCTGCTGCTGGCTGGGATCCCTCGGCTGACTCAGCCTGCAGCAGGTCATAAAATGTAGGAGAGTCCATGTGGTGACAGTGGAAGCTTAAAAAAAGGCAGGTAGAGCTCTGCTGGGTAATCGGTAGGCAAGTGGCAAATGGAAAGGAGGAGAAGCTCAACTGCGTGTAACATTCCTCACCTATTACTTCACCAAGGAGCTGAGACCAGCCTGGCATGATCCCGGCTGGAAATGGGCCAGGGGAGCAGCTACTTGGATCCGGTGCATGGAGGAGAAATTACAGGTCTGGGAACGGCAGCCAGGAGCCCGCGTTGGGGCACCCATGGCAGTGCCACTGCTCTCCAGGCTGTAGGCTTTGGAAGTCAGTCGATCAGCAACTGATGTGCTCCATGGGTGCCAGACACAGAAGGGTATGTATACTTTCACACCAAGTCAGGTTTGAAGCTAACTTCATCCTTTTTTGTGTCAAGCAAACTATTTATTTGGAAGGATGATCTGGAGGGAAAACAGAGACAGACACTGAAGTGCCTGGCACTGTCAAGCGCACGGGGATATTTTGTGCATTTCTTAAAGGGCACGCTCGCTCCCTGGCATGCACACCGGGCAGCCCACTCAGTAAAGATTGGTTTTCAGTCCTTATGGCTTCAATCTACTCGAAAGAGCTGATCCTGATGCACACTGAAGGATAAGCGAACAGAAGTGCTCTCAGAGCACGTGGGCCAAGAGAGCAGAAGCGGCGCAAAGCACTTTTGGAGAGGTCCCAGTGCTACGAGCTGTAAAAGGTCCCTCTCGAGCAGGTCAGGCACTGCAGCTGGGATGTCCATGCTCACTGCCCACACTGGGGGCACGAAGGTGAAGAGAATGGGGTAAGGGTCCTGGGTGCTCCCAAGAATCAGGTGGAGAAAAGCCCTTTTCAGGTCACCACCAGAACCCAAACAGCGGGGGTGGGGGGGAGGTGAAAGCCCCAGGGAAACCACATCTGCCTGTGCTCCCCCACATAGCACACGTTTTGAGCAGCTCAAAAGTCATTTATGGATGACTTGGCTGTTCAGACAGATATATCATACGTGCCCTGTAGGCAGCCCAAGAAGATTGCCGGCTGTTAGTCCTGTCCACGGGCAGATGATGATGACGTCGTACGGGAGACCCACTTCTGAGGTCACCTCTGGGAAACATGTTCCTAAAGGATCAGTTCAGCCAAGCTAGAGATGCTCTTGGCTGCTGGCTATTTGGGAGGATAACAAACTTCCTAACTAACTTAAAAGCACACAGCTTCAAGATTTCTTATCAACAAGGCTTGAAGTAAAACTAAAGCTCAAACAACATGGATAATAAATGCAAATGACTCGTACTCCTAGACTCAGCAGGGCCCAGGGCTTTGAAACTCCCTTTGTTGCCAATGCTGCGTTTGCCTTCCTCCTGCTCTTCCTCCCAGCGTGGGCTATGTGATTTTGCTATGTCAGAGTAGAAAACCTGTCCTGACAGCTCGTGCTGCCATGCAGGGGAGGAGGTGGGACCATTTTACAGAGTTTGGAAAGAGGAGTGCCAAAGGACTGCATTAAAGAAATACTGCAGCAAGCCTAAAGAAATACTAGCAATTATATGGCAGTTAATACTACAACAATTATAGCATCCTGGTGCTGGAAACCTGAAACGCATGCACACACAGATGGACGGACACATGGACACGCTCTCCAAAAAGCCCATTCTAAGACATGCATCTTTGTGACTTCAACCCCTCTAGCCGGGGAGTCTGAAAGACCAACATAAAGAAATAGAAACAAGCCACACATGTCAAGAATGCTGATCTGAATATCCTGGAGAGTCACAGTTTTCCAGCTGATTTCAGCTCTTTTGGTAACACAATGTTTGATGGCAACACTTTATAGTTTTAAGTCTAAACACAGCCTGAACTGGGTGGACTACTAGAGTGGAAATAACCTGCAATAACCAGAAGTTCAGGACAGTAAATTTGTGCTAAAAGCAACAACTACAAACCATGTGCACCAGTTTTTTTGCTAAGAGGATTTATTTGCTTATGCAGCTATCATGTTCCAAACAAGACTGAAACACACATGAAAAAAAAGCTTACAAACAAAAGAAAAGTAAAATAGGAAGTTGAAGAACGGGTAAAACAGGATCTGAACAGTTTCATTTCATTACAAAGGAATTCAGCTCACTGCTGGAGGATAAATGTAGGCTGCATAGTTCTTTTACAAAAGAAAAAAAAAAACCAAAAACCAACCCCAAACCTGTCTTACTTGAGGAATTAACTTGTTGACTTTTTGCTTGGCCATAGGGGTACTCAACATTTTCTCAGTCTGACAAATAAGTTTTTTCAGTGTGTTCGGAAAACTGGCAGATTCACATCTTTTCCCCTCTGGTCAGATGAAATTATTATTATTGCAGATATTCAGATAAACTTTAAAGTCCCTGTATTCTTTTAAAATTTTCCTAATATAGTTTGGGTGGCAGGGGAGCAGAGGGAAGGAGGTTGGGGGAAGGGTTTGCTCCATAACACTACATACGGCTACAGAGAACTATTAAAAAAAATTTAAATTGTCATGACAGAAGGACTTATTCCTTCCCGCTATCGCCATGCATCAAAGAGCTCCAAAATTCCATGCTGAATTGTAAAATAAGCAAAACACAGAGCTGGCACTGGTCTGCCGTTCAGACATCCCACGTGCAACACACATGAGCAACTCCAGCCTACCTAAATGCACCTCGAGGTGGCTATTTCAGAGCTTTAAAAGCACGGGCCACAGAAAAAGCATCGCATGTGTTTGGTTCCTGCGGCTTCAAGCCTCCTGTGCTGCCACGGCTGCCCCTGGCTCCACGCTGGCGCCCGTCGCTCTCGTTCCTTGGGGCCAGCCTGCTCATGCGAGTGTGAGCGCTCCGTCGCGTGAGTAATACCTCCACAGCCTTGGGCCCCAGCCCGCCATGCCGGGACGGCAGCCCTCACAAGCTCGGATGCTCTTTGCAGCTCAACGATCTCCAAAACTATGTCACAGCAACACTGCGTAGCTGGCTGAAGTCACGATTCTCCCCCTCTGTCCTGACCGATCACTACACTGCCACATTTGTAAGCTTCTTCTGGAAGAACTTCTGCTAACCCAAGCCTTTGTTAAACAGGAAACGACGAGCATTCCTAGCGCGAGTTTTCATCCCTGGAATGAATTAAAACAATCTAATTTCTGACCAAGTAAAACTCAAACCTTTATCGCCCGAGTTGAAAAGGCCGGCAGGTGTATCTTAACATCCGCAGTAACCGTGGCAAACTTTCAAAAACAAACCCCGGCAACAATCCTTGGATAAAAAAATAGTAGTTTCCATTTTGCGTTTCATGTAAGCGATAAACAATATTACTCAAGCTCTTCACAGTTTTAGTGGGAGGGTTTTCAAAAGAAGCGTTTTTTGTGGTTCTCACTTGCCACAGAATTTTTAGGGGGAAAAAAGCACAAAATGAAAACAAGGACCTTCCCAACGAAGCTCCATCAGAAAGAAGTCAGGAAAACTGTCAGAAAAGACCCATCAAACAGAAACATTTTCCAAAATGGAAGCGTCTACAAAACCTTATGCACTTGCAAAGTATGCATCTCTACTCAAACACCAGTGCAAGCCACTATTAGGCAAGAAATTCAAAACGTGTATTTTAAAGCACTTTCTCTTTGTTTTTCTCATCCTCGTCTATCCTACTCTCTAACCAAGCGAACAAACCATGAAATTATCTAGCTCCAAATCAACCCATCCATGCAATTACCTCACATTCCTCTGCAAAGTTTTATTGCCTAACAGGAGTAAAAATTAAAAGCTTTACTTTGAAAGTGTGAAAGTTACCAAAAGCCTGTTTTACAGACTTAGACAAAATCGTATTGTTCAGATGTACAGAGATTCCATCACCGATCGAAGTCTCTCCATATGGCTGAAAGGGAATAAATCAAATCCACAAAGTTACTCTGTGAGCAGAAGTGTTTTAACATTCATTAGATATACAACAATGAGGATTTGCTTCTCCTGCAATAAAGCTCCTTTCCTACCTATCATGCAGAATACAAACAAAGCTCTTGGACATTACATTAGACCATCAGCAAATACAATTTACAAATGAATAAGAAAAAAAACCCAAGAAAACTTGCCAGGGTGAAGAGAGACCTAGGGACCTGAAAAGTATGTGACATGCAGCATTCTTCAGCGCTCTCCTGTCCCAAATAAAAACACAGTGCTAAACCAGATGTGACCAGACAGCTGAATGAGAAGGTAGTGTGCTACCAAGATCGTGACCGAGAGTGACTTCTCTCAGCAACCTGATGTCCTCCAGCAGGAGGCCAAGACAAAGGCCCCCGCCCCAGAAGGACTTTGCAGGCTGTAGGCACAGCCAGGCACGGAGAGGAGCAGCAGAGGTCACAAGTCGATTCAAGAGGTGGAATGAGGAAACACAGGGTGCAGCCAGAGGTTTTGCGATTTCATGGATGGCTGAGATTTCCCACCAGCTTGCAGCCTCTCCTTGCAGTGAGGAGAAGATATGGATCCCCCACCCACATATCGCATAGCTGCTCTGATTAGATGGTAGCTCTTTACTCTGTGATCTTTATTCTCCGTGGTACTCTGGCACAAAATCTGTTTCACTGTGGATTTGTAGAAACAGAATATACTGCTCCCACTAGAGAGAAGGTAAAAACCCAAACAAACTCAAAAAAGCCACACAACCGGAATATACTCGATGTCATTTGAAGATACAAGACACAGAAGACCTAACACATGCAAGCAAACCATTTAGCAGGAGACATACTTGATTCACTCCACTTTTTTAAAAAACCCAAACCAACTCTTTTGTCCTCAAGCAAAACTAGGCCCCTGTAAGGTGCAGACACTGTGCTACAGAGCCTTTTCCTCTTAAAAACTGGCTGGGACACAAGTTTTCAGTAGCTACACAAGCTCTCAACAAAAATACACATCAGTTTGAGTTCTGGAGTCAGTGAATGATTAACGCCATTTGAAATCTAATCATAAAACCATCGACCATTTAAATATTTTAATGGAGCTGACAACTGGAACTTACACTTCCAGCTAACGAACTTCAATGCAGCACCTTTCTGCTGAGAAAGTCTTAGTTTCACACAGAAAAACTAACACCTACAAAGAAGAGCAGACCTGCAGGAAAGTAAAACCATTTAAGATGAATGACTGCAATGTTTCATGCATCTTCAAGTCATGAAAACTTAATGATTATTTAAAAAGATAGAGTTCAATTGACCAAAAGGAGATGTAGCTTATTTTAAATATCACGGTATAGTTTGCTTCTTAACCTACTGGTGAAATGTATCCTATGTTCTCGCTTCTGTGTAATTACGATGAGATGGTCAGTGTGGTTTCTTCTACCGGAGGTTCCCATCCACCACACCGTTTGAGAAACTGGTGCCAGAAATGGTTTTGGACGGTAGGGGAGCATGGATCCTGTTGCTAAAGGATAGGGAAAATACCGATATGGTGTTTGTCTACAGGCTTTACACCTGAGAGATGACAAAATTGCTTTTGGAGCTGCAGCTCTTGCATGCTCACCAGGTAGAGGGACAAAAGCCACAGCAGCACAGCATGAAAACACCAGGCAGGGCCAGGAGAACACAGCCGGTTGTGCACTTTTCCAGTGGCAGATGTGGAAACAGGGAGGAATTCCTGTTAACTACAAAATGAGACGAACAGAGGAGCATGAAGGCCACCCTTGCACAAGGTGCTCCGATGGAGACAGAGGGTTCAAAGCCATCCGACAAGTAGAAGCAGACGCTAAAGCTGCAAACAAACTTGACATATGGTATATGGTTACCATGGTCCCACGTACCATGTCTGCCGTGGAGACGCGTAGTGATCTGAATAAAAAATTTGGGCAGTGTGTGTTTTACACCCGTGTAAACTGCCCTCCTTTCTTCCTGCCCTGTGAGGTCCTTCAGGGAGTCCTGACCTTGGCCCTGCCCAAGGCTGGCCAGGGTCCTGGACACCCTACGGCGTCTGACCATTTAATCATCTATAGCATCATTTAAGCAGCAGCATGTTCAGCACAATTCGGGAAAGCAGCATTGCATTATATGAAAAACGAGATCAGCACGTTTTTGCTGGTAAGGCATTTTACAACGCTCAGTATTAAGCATTAAAGGTACTTAACTTGACTTGGAGTATACCTATCTCAATATCAGCAATTAATAAGGCTATGTTGACTGAGAAAGTATGGTCCCACTCCAGCAAAGGGTGGCTGCCAAATGAACCAGGGGATCGATTAACATGATGCACGGCTCCTCCTGGGTGACTCGAGGGCACCGAGGGGCTCCCGCTTCACCCGGCGTTTGAGAGAAGCATCAGTGAGCAGGGCTGGTACTGCCATTTTGACCCGGTACCTCTATGTTCTCGCTCCTGAATCAGCCTTCATCTGTAGGAGTTCTATTCTTGCTGCTACAGGAAAATAAAAAGAGCATCCCTGTCTGGAGCACTGTGACATTGCCCCTCTGAAAGGAATGAGGACCGTGCGGCTGGTTTATAACAACCTGGTATCTGGCAGGGCATGTGATTTGAAGGAAAAGAGCATAAAGATAGAAAACAGGCAGAAGAGGGGTGAAGGAAGATCTAGAACAAGAAGTACTTGAATAGTACAATGACTAGGAGCATATGAGCAACAACTGAAAAAAAAAAATCAGTACATGAGGGAAAGAAAAAATATATGAAAAGATACTTTAGGTTAGAAAGGACAAATTTAATTAAATTAATGCCTACGCTTCCCACCCCCTTTCCTTCCCAGTCGGATCTGCTATACTGTATCTACTTTAGATGCAAATGGAACAAAATTATCTATTTAGAGTATTGTTTACTTAGTAGTTTATTTCCAACTTCCATGAAATATGAGGGATCTAGCTAAGAAATTCAGGGGAAGGGAACAGAATGGGAGACACGTGGCTTGGCATTCTCCAAAATTTGCTCCAGCCTTCTGGCAGCTCCCCCACCATATATTTTACTGGAAATGGTCCTTCCAAAAAGCTTGTTGGCATCTACAAATCTAGCTATTAGACATCACTCCAAGTAAGTGAGGCTCACTTCTTGCAGGCAAAAGATTTCCCATTTTTCCCTGGCATCCTGTACACTGACAGAAAGGTGGCAGACAAAATGCTTTTGCTTGGTTTCCACCTCTAAACTCTTACGGATGGACTGCTCCACAAATGATGTGCCTGGAGTTAGCAAACATAAGCTTTTGGTTGCACCATAAATTGGCAAGGGTAGCTCTAACCTGGATAAAGCAATTCATAACTCTTCAGCACAGTTTAATCTAATTTAATGTCCCAAAGTTATATAGTGAGGAATGCAGGCTTAAAATTATCCAAGTGAAATGTTTACTCTTGACAAACTTATATCCCCGCATAGCTATATTTTATCCTTATAATCCATAAAATTAAAAATTCATACTTTGATGGAGAAAGCATACTTTGAAAAAGGCTGTTCATCTAGGCAAGAATATCATAACATATAAGGTTACCATATTTTGATATTTCTTCCTCACAATAAAAATCTAAATATTTCTGGACTCTCACCTAGTACAATAGACTCCTCCAATTCCACCGAGGTGAATCTGGAAGATCAATAAGGTTTTTGCTGCTTACTTTAATGAATGGCCATAAATAATGAAGGCGGCTTATCTGTATATGCTCCGAAGGGACTGTCATCCATCAAGCCAATAATATCTGGTCAAGCAACTTTCAGACGTTAAATTAGATTCTCTTTAGAGAGGATTCATCAGCTTTTGTATCTCCTCTCCTGTAAGAAACACAGCATCTCCCCTGCTGATCAGCAAAGGAGTTGACAGGAAAATATTCTCCCAGCCATTCAGTATTCTTGTTAACAGACCAGCAGAGAGGGGAATTATGGTTTTGCATAGGCAAAAAACTAGCTGAAAATCCCTTGGTAGCACCGAGATGCGAGGCAGCTCTGAAAAATAGAGGAGACTGATACTGAGAGCTTACCGTTCGAGAGTTTTAGGGAAAATGTCCCTTCCTCCCCAAAGGCACTAATAAGAGACTAAAGTAGAATAAGTAATGCATTCAGATGCTGCATAAAATCACAATATTTTTGAAAAGCAAAAAGGTGTCCTCCCTCAAGGGATACTCTAATAAAGATCTTGTACATTTCATTTAATAAACATGCAAAATATAGGTACTGTTCAAAAACATCGTTTACTATCATAAAATTAGTTTACTAACCATGGACAAATCATTATTATTTTTACCTTCACTTTTCCAAATCTTTACTTTTCCAAAAGCCTAATACCGAATATCCCCTCCATTTGATTTCTCAGTCTTACAACTTGGCCAATGAAGAAGCAATTTATAGCTTTTTTCCCAACTGCCCACTTAAGAGTCAGAAGTTTAATTTCAAGGTAACCTTCATTTAAATCAAAACACACTTGTGCACAGGGCTGCTACATACTAAAAGAGATCAACAGGTATCTTGGTGCATTTCTTTAAAAATAATAAGAAATAAAATCACCTTTCTTTTTATTAGTATTTATAAAGTCAAATGGCAGCACTTACATTTTAACAATACGCAATAAAGAGAACATTGTTTTCCAATGACTAGTCTAAATTAGCAACAGTGCTGAACACTAAATGCATAAATATTTTATTCCAAAACACTTACACAGCCTGTGGTTTACAGCTCAAGAAAGTTGCCCATTTATAGCTGACCTGTGATGATCAAACCACAGTATATTAATTCTGATATATATTTAATACTACTTCTACTTGCAGAAATACGATAACATTTCATAACCAAAAAAAAAAAAATGTTCCAACCTAATCATACACTGTGATTATGAAGCTAGCTTTGAAGTCTGCCACTATGTATTTCTCTTTCAAGTACTGTTAGAGATAATCTGTTCTTACTTTTCACATCAGTAATTGCAGTCGGTTTCTACCAGCCCTCGAAAGACAAACTATAACTTAGAATTAAGACACCTGAAAGCAGGTGAAAGCCACTGAATTGCAGCACGCTGTTTCAGAGTACAAATAATGATAAAGTAATGATTAAAAAGTGCTAACTTTCACGCTATGCGTTCAATTTGAGTTGGGACATGAATTCAGATTACTGTTATAAATCCAAACCCACTTGGAACAATCATTCTGCTTCCCTGGTTTCCAACAACATCTTGCAAATTCCCAGCTCTAGGAGTAACGGGATCATGGGAACGTTAAGCACTTCTCCCTCCTTCCGAAACCCTCCTTCCTCTCTACTGGGGGAACTTTGTGGTTTTCAGAAGAGGTAGTAAATGACCACCAAGGTCCCAGAAACAGAAACAAATGAAAGTAACACTAATTCAGAGTGGTTTCTTTCCAGGAGGGTGGGCTCTGTACTATTATTCAGTCTTATAAAAGCTTTACTGAAGTCTCAGCTCTCCTCCTTTTCACATGATGCGACAGCTTCATTACTAAAATGCCAAAGGATGCCCATCTTTCCTGTATAAGTCCATATATTCAAAGGTACCCTTTTTGTTCTGAGCATTTCTGAGTACTCCTTTTGACCATGAGCATCTGCTAGTAATTTCATAAAAGATATAAAAATATATAAACACTTATATGTATTTAAGGACTGCTCAAATGGTTTTACACGAGATTTTATCATTATTATCCAAAAATGTGGTTTAAGCATGGTGTTTAATCTCTAACATTGAGGGGGCAGTGAGGAAGAAGGAACCTCACTTCATGGCGTAAGATTTAACCCCAGCATGCGGTTAAAAACATATGGAAGCTGATAATTCATCAGAAGATTTGTCCCTGTTTCAGGCTGCCTTCCAAAGCATCATTTCATTAATAGGTTATTCTGGAAAAAAGAAAATCTTAAGAGAAAGCTGCAGGTTTTTTTGACATTAGCTTGCTCAACTAACGAGCTAACGTTCCCTTTCAATTAATTCTCTAATTTGCCCAGACAGTTAGCAGATATATACATCTTCATATAGCCTGAGAGACCTTTCTAATTATTCCTATGTATTTATACTATTTAAGCCCTTCTGAGCCAGTGACCTGAAGTTGTTTTTAACCACTTGTTGCCCTTTCATCTAGTTTAAATACAACCAGTTTTAAAAAAACCACCCAACCTCCCACTTTAATAGATGCAGTTCTGAAGCTGTGATGAATTATTATCAACACTAGACTGATCTCTTCATATAGACACCAACGTAAGGTTGCATTTACATCCGTTACTGATGGGGTTACCGAACTGCAAAGAGAAAGGGACTGAAGGCACAAGGAGAGCAAACTCGGCATGAGGGCAGCAAACCCCTTAACCCCAGGGGTGGGGGATAGTAAGGCCAGGATCAGACTGTGAGGAAAATGAAAACAGAGAGAAGAGGGTGGAGGGGAGCAGGGCCGGGATGCAGAAAGGAGCCTGGGTAACGAGATCCCGCCGGAGGAGTTTGCGAGGAAGAGCGGAGCAGCCCAGTGAAGGGGAAAGCCTGGTCCCAGCTGCTGGAGGTCCCTGGCACCCGATGGCGCCCATGCAGGCTGATCCTCTGCCCCCAGTCATGGCTGGGCTCCTCTCCCTATCTCTCCCACCATGTCCCCCAACACCAGAGAGAAGCCGTGGGCAGTCAGGACTGTCCCTGCTCTGGCTCTCGGTCCATGGGGTGTCTGGCATGGAGACCCTGTCAGCTCTGCTTGTCCCCTGCCACACTGCACTCCCTGCTGTGCCCCTTTCTGACCAGCCAGTTGCTTCCTCTCTGCACATATTACTTTTTTACACCTATGCAGTTGACCCAAAATATATTCATTCGGTGTTGAAGCAGGTTTCATTTTCCTGCAAGGGCTGTCCTGCTGCAGGCCTGAGAGTCCTCTCAGCGACTTTGCTGTAGACAGACTGTTGACTCTACACCGACATTATATCATACCTAGCAAGTTCAAAATAAACCCAGCTGTCCCTGAAGGGCTACATGATTTATGTGCATTAACAACCTTGGAAATACATTTAAAAAACAGGCAGGATCCCACAGATGCCTAGAAATCCTCCTGCCTCTCAGCTGTGCTCCAATTTTGGAGCTCTGGAGCAAGTGTTCGGAGTTGCAGTCACCCACAGGAAGCTTCACCCCCACACTCCCCTCCGACAGACACAACCGTACTCAAATTCAGCATCTCAGAAGCACAACCAGCAGGTTATGCCAGTTGTATTTACCATCCACCACTGCAATGCTACAGCCTAAACTAATCATTCAGAATGGCACTTATTCCGTAGCTTCAGAAGGTCCTAACTTCCCTCTCCATCTAAGGCATCCTGAATGCACTGTAAAACCATCATCATATTTAGCCCAGATCCCTTTGTACTTATTTCTTAATAAATGTAAGCCACATACAGAAAAGTCCCTGGTCTGTGCCCTAACTTTTCCAGCTGCTCCAGCTGCTTGGAGGGAAGCAGCAGGTTTAGGGAGGTCAGAAAGCAGAGCACACCGTTCCGAGCAGGGACGTATTGTACAGCCTCATCAACTTGCATCTTCTAGGGATGGCTGCATACTATATTGTAATCTAGGTTTTACTATTGGCAAACTAAAGTGCCTCAACCTGAAAACAGTCTCTCTCTTGTTCATACAGTACATTTACTTCATTATGTCAATTAAAATAATCCACTTCCATCAAGAACCTCAAGGTGCCCATAAGCACGCTAAACCCATGGTTTTGGTATGATTTTGGGAATGCCATTGGTTAAGCTACTGACTGCTAACAGATGCAACATAAAAAAAAAAAAGTATATCCCTTGCTAGCGGTAAAGGAGCAGCAGAAATACACCATCTTAAAGCAAAGCTTAAAATGTTAAATATATTGGGACTATCTGTTGGGATCCAAGATTTATTAGGGTTTTAAGAACCTTCTCTTGAGTAATCACCTTCTCAGGCTGGAAAAGAAAGAGCCCTCTCAAAACAGAGATAACCTCTCTCACTCACTTGTAACAAAGAACAGCATAGGATGTGAAACATTGAGTACCACCAGAAAGAAAAACAAGCCCAAGAAGAATAGCATCCGCTTATCTTCAGAGGCCTAAAGATTTTCTAGGGCTTCACACTAACTCAAGCAGATTTTTATCAGTTTTCCCTTTGTTTGCTTCCCTGACTTGTCGTTTTGTCCTCCTGCACCATATTTCACCCTTTTATAACCGTGGGCAAGGTTGGCATCCTGCCTGCTCCTGCCTCCGCACCTTGCTGGATGAAGCAAACCGAGCAGCTGCCTGTGCACAAAGATGAAAAGTAGCCCCAGCTAGTCCCACAGCCATCTCCATTTTCTTTTTCCTGTGCATGGAAACCCATCCATCAGCTTGTGCTAATGTGGTTTTATTTTTGTAGTGTGCGGTTTCTTCAGGGTTTGGGGTACCATCCCTCAAGGGAGTTTCTGCAGCAGTGTTTTCCACAAGCCTTGTTACTGTTCTTATTTTTATTACTATTTTTTCCCCTCCATGAGCTTTCTTACCTTTTGCTGTGTAACTAAATTCATAAACACATAAAAGATAAACAGGCACTGCAGATACAAGAGTTGGTATACCAGTAGCTATGCAGGAGAATATTACCCTCAGATCATTACTTTGATAAAACCAAACTGGTCCGCCCATTACAAGGATACATGTTCTGAATTACAAAATAAAATACACAGTAAATGACTGATTTCTTGACATACAGAGAAGATATGAACAAGGTGGTCTGCAGCTCCGTAAAGAATTACTTTTCGTGTAATTCTATATATTCTTCCTTGCCCTCATTTTCCAAACCGAAGCAAACAAAACAACAAGGACAGCTGAACTGAATTAGTGAGCATCCAAAAATATCCAGCCCATCTTTCTTAAACACACAAAAGAATGTTTCCAGTTTGCCAAAAAAGAAGCAATATTTTTAATACTGCTACCCTCAAAGAAGCTGCCTCTTGGCTGTCTGAATTACAAACTACCGTCTTAGGAAGATAAAACAAAGAGTATGTGAAAATACAGCCATGCATAGAACAAGCAACACGGGAATCCGTCTGCAGCCATCTCTATGCTGTCCCACATAATGTTTTTACTGAATTTATTCAAACCAATGGCCTGTAAAGTCAACAGGATTTTGCCACAGTAAAATCTCAGTGCTTAGCCGTTTGTTTTACCTAAAACTTGACCTCTTATTGTCCAGTCTGGAGTCATCTGCAAAATATTTTTACCTTCTAAGACTGAGCTGACATTTTTCCATGGAATTATTGGCAGAGGAGACAGCATTGCAAATTTCGTATTAATAGCAAAAGTGACAGGGGAAGAGGTGGGGGAAAGCTATTCAGCTGACAGCTTGGAAGTGATACACTGTTTATACACTTTTCTTCGCATCCATTACAGGTTTCACTGAAGCATAGCTTTTCTCCATTGTGGTAAACTTCATGCTGAGGAATGCAAGGGAAAGGAAAAATCTGGAGGAACTAGTGATGTTGGAATCCAGATGTTAACATTAGAAGAAATGATCTCACGTGGTGCCAGGGTCCAGTGAAGACATAGTTGAAATACTGGGCCTAGCCACTTCTTTACAACAAAAATGTAACCAAGCCCCCAAAAGCTGCAGGAATCCTAACAATTGCAAACTATTCTGGGAGCCAAAGCAGTGCATGTTTAGGCCATATACTGAGTATTTACAGAGCAAAAATCTTCTCCATCAACTTCAAAGGGAGTTAGACATCATGTATGGGTGGTTCAAACTGGAGGAAGTCCATGCATAAAGAAGGGAGAAGTTTTTTGGTTGGCCTTGATCATGGGACTTACCTCTTGCAAGAGAGGATTAAAATGGAACCATCTAGACAAGTACCTACAACGTGTTGCATTTGGAGATACGGTCTCACGGATAAAACATGCACACACGCAAAGGAATTTAGCAAGAGACTTTGTTGTTTCTATACTGTGATCCTTTCTGTTTTTAAATGCTTGGGTGGTGTTTGGAAACTATGGGCAAAAGTTAACTTGGTAGAGTGACAAATAGATTTGGACTTTGAGGTAGGGCAGGGCATTAAAATAAAACCAAGTAGTATCTCCCTACCATATAAATGTAGATTGATTTTGAGAGGGAAGAAAACAACTTTCAATACGGTCTCCCATAACATCCTCCTAGGGAAGCTCAGGAAGTGTGGGCTGGATGAGTGGTCGGTGAAGTGGACAGAGAACTGACTGAATGGCAGAACTCAGAGGGTTGTCATCAGCAGCGCTGAGTCTAGTTGGAGGCTGGTAACTAGTGGTGTCCCCCAGGGGTCAGTACTGGGCCCAGTCTTGTTTAACTT
>Ga0065711_1037627_pt1 | contig 19635 bp, 14 predicted proteins | sample Hoacrofraction12_FD_59098 | JGI IMG/M metagenome (GOLD analysis project Ga0065711, IMG submission 59098) | Hoatzin crop microbial communities from Cojedes, Venezuela - Epithelial fraction 12 v2 (version 2) | ecosystem: Host-associated > Birds > Digestive system > Esophagus > Crop | place... | reverse complement strand
GGCCGGGCTCCGTCGGGAGGCTGAGGCGAGCGGGGCCGCGGCCGTACCCCGCTGCCAGGGCGGCATCGCCCCGCGTACCGCGCCCGGCGCTCCCCCGTCGGCTGGAGGGAGCCGCGGAGTGAGGAGCGCTCCCCTCGGGCGGGCCCGTCAGGCACGCTGCCCGCCGGCCGTGCGCGCCTCGACGGGGCATCGAACGGTAAGGCTGAGGGCCCTTCCCCGCGGCGGCTGGGAGCCCGGACGAAAAGCGGCCGGAATGGACCCCCGTGACAGAACCCGGGAGGTGCTGCGGGGCGCGGGGACCCGTCTCCGCTGCCCGATGACCCAGCCTGGGTGTCGCGTCGTGTCCCTTCCCGCCCCGGCTGGCAGGGCGGCCGTGCCGTACGAGGGACACTGGCTGCACGACGTGGTTAAGTGCCGAGTCGCCGGCGATAACGCGAGCTGCGCCTTCCCTGTGAGCCCGGCTTTCTGGCGAGGCCGGCGGCCAGTTACACCGGGCAGTGTTCGCCGTTTCTTTACCTGCAGCTTGCAACCGGTGGCTCCGTTTGCCTTGTTGTAGGGCGGTTGTTGAGACCCAGACGTCCAAACAGCGTGGTCGGGCTTTGGGGTCAAAATCGGCTTCGTTCTCGTGAGAATTTGGAGGACGCCCGAGACGGAACCGTGGGCAGCAGAGAGCATAAGGCGTCAGTTAAAGGGAGCGATGTCTTGCGGCGTGAATTATGAGATGCCCTTTGGCGCATGGTGCATTTCACCTGTTAATTTGTGTACGCAAATATAACGTAGATCCGTCTCGGGGGCAGCTGCCTTTTTTTTGCAAGAAACAAATTACTTCAGAGCGTTTGTCTTTTTACCTCAGGAGAAAGTTGTCCCCGCCCTCTAACTCTGAAATACATTTCCAAGTTAGATTAGGTTGACTACAACAATGAATGAGACAAAGAAGTACAATATTTCTTTTATGCCAAATATGGGCACAATTAAACCATGTGGTAAAGATGTTACTGTAGAGCTCTTGCACTTCTTGGGCTGTTTTGGATAACAAACATGCAATAATGAAGTGTAATTGAGACATCTTCAACGTTTGTTCTTGGGTCCCTTTCTTTTTCTTCCTCCCTTTAATCCTTTGAGAAGGAATGCCTCTTAAATCGCCCACAGCAGAGGGGCGGAGAGGCTCCTTAGGAGTTGAAGTTTTCCTTGGGTTTTATTGCGCATCCCGGTCCCGGCAATCTGCGGCTCGCAATCGGAACGGCCGCCGCGTTGTTCCCCAGCTCCTCTGGATGCACTTCCTGCGCGGAGGCACCTGCTGATACCGACAAGCGGCCCAGAGCCTGTCCTGGCCGTCCACTGCTCTGCTCACCCACCCACCGTCATGGTGAGGGTGCTGGGAACGTCTTTGAGCCGCTCTTCCGAGAGGCAGCGGGAGAAGGGAATTTTGGCCGGCCTCTTGGTATCTGGTAACTCGAGACCGCTGTCCGCTCACAAGCAGGTGACCTCTGTCACCTGCATCGTGCTTATCTGTCAGAAGACAAAGCTGAATGCCAGCCTTTGTGCTGTGCGTTTCCTTTCACGCCTTCCTTCCCAATGCTGGTTCTTCCCTTTCCTGGTTCTGGGTGACGGTTGCCTCAGCTGAAGCAGTACAGGGCTCGCTGGCGGGAGAACAGTTTTTCCTGTTCTATCGATCTATCTTTACATCTAGGTTGGGATGTTTTCCTCCACTCCTTTCACTAGGAGCGCCTCTTGTCTACCTCAGAAGCACTCAGGTCTGAGATCAGTCGTTTTCTGCTCTTGTGTGTTAGCACGGAGACTCTGATGATTCATTGCCTACAACTTTGTTTCATTAGGATTTGATCCCATTTTCCTTAAAGCATCTGGATTTATTGGAAGTTTCAAAACGAGGTTCTTGCACATTGCCCAGGGGCACGGTCGGTCGGTCTGTCTGTCCTTTTTTTTGTATCTGTGGGAACCCAAGTTAGAAAATAAGAACTGTTGAATACTGCTTTGTGATGGTGGAAGAGTAGCTAATACATTTTTCATTTTTAAATAAGTGGTAGGGAGGAAAAGATTTTTTCCTAGTTGAGTATTTCTTTAAATTAATGCAACACTTAATTGCTTTGAGTGGTTAATCTCTTTCCACCACCTTGCACCTGCTTTTTTATGCCTCTCTGCTTCTGTGATCATGAACTTAGGAGGAGAGGCGTGAGCATACAGAGCTCTGTAATAGCAACTGGGTATTAATGCTGATTTAAATTTGAAACCTTCTATCCTGATCCACTTTCTTTGTAGCTCTTCCCCTTTCTACCCTGCCATTAAAATATTTTCCATCATTCCTATGACTTAAACCTCACACAGATTTTTATGTATGTTTTCTATTCATATGAATACCTTGATAATGTAAGGTATAAGGTTAGAAAAACTGAAGCAGGAAAGAGGAGTTCATTGCTACCTGCACAAGCCTTTGAGAAGGAAAGGTACAGTGGGTCGTTTTGTGTCGGTTTCCGTTGACTTCAGTAAAGCTGTGAGTGGCAGACCAAGGGAGAATTTGCCCTAAGGCTTGTTTCTGTGACTTGGGTCTGTTTGTTCGTGTGTACTCTAATGATGGATCTCTGGCAAAAAGAGTAAAGGTTTTTCGTCATTATTATACAATGTCAAATTGATCTGGATTGCTGCTAGCTCCATGTGAACCCTGCTGAAGAGGCATACAACTAAATCAGTGCCAAATTTCTGATTTGATATTGTTCTTGTGCCAGTGCATTACTTCAGATTTTTCTATTGAGCTTTCCTGCAACTGATTTTTTTGCTCAGGGGCTATGTTTCTTCTTTCTAAATTTGTTCTGTGTGGTATCTTTGGTTTTTTTTTTTTTATTGTTGTTAATTCCCCAATTTTTTTTTTTTTGAGATAACTTACAAATTTCCATAAAACCATGGAATTCTTCATTGGTCTGTATTTGAAACACTTTAATTTGTTTTCTCTGAGGCTTATGAAGTGGATCTGTTTTAATAGATTTGGCTTGTCAAAATTGTGCTTTTTGCAGAAGACAAACTGTTACTTAAAGGTTTATTGTCAATAACAGCGCCTTCATTTAGTAGGTGACAGTGTAAGAAAAATTGCTCAAAATTATTGTGATTCCTGTTAAATTGCTTCGTGAGGTCACCTAGATGTAAAAGCTTTCCTTAATATTTAAAGGTTTGCATATGTACAGGGCTTAGGATGTGTAGGTTAGTGTTCCTGTCTGCTCCTCTGTCCTTTTTCTCTCCCTCCCTGCTAACTGAACTGGCTATGTTAACCTCGATACTGAAGTAAATTGTAAGGGGCAGCTTAAACTGCGGTCTGCCTTCTCTTAGTGTGTTTTGGTAGGTGGTGTAGCCAGACCAGTAATGGCAAAATGCAAATACTTGATGCTCAGTGAACGTAGAGAGTTTATGGGCTGCATGCTGTTTTCTCCTTATTGACAATTGCTTGAGAAATACAAAGGCAAAAAAGCGGTAGATTAGGCTAGATGGTTAAATCATCTCTTATATTGTTCATTCTTTTAATGCAGCTTGGATTTAGACTGAATGAAAGGATTCGAATGGGGTCTATTTGATTCAGTTAATCTAGTATTGTGGTTAATACTTATATTTTCTAACTGTATAATCATTGTTTTAAAAAAAAAGGTAAAATGAGAAGTGGAAGAATATTTGTTTTGTCTTAATAATTTGGGCTAAATATATTCTCTTATGAAATTGCACTGAACTGAGATTAATAGATGGATTTGTTATCTATTGTGGTTGAGTTAAGAGATATTCTTATTTTTATACATGTTGAAATCTAGGTGCCCAGAACTACTTGAAATCTTGGTGTGGATAAATTTTATACAATTCCCAAGCCCTGGGAAGGACTTTCGATTCACTGCGTTTCCCTTCTGGATTAAAAACTGGGTAGCTGTTACACCTTAATTTTAGTGTCTTTTCAGTGCGAGGGACAATATTCCACCTCTGATCTGAGTCTCCCTGTTGTCCTTTGTCACAGGTTGCGAAGATGGTACAGTCCCCTCTTGCGCTGCTGCCGCTGGCAGACTAGAGTTTGAGAGCGCGTGACACCAGTTGCTGCTGCACTCGCTGTTCAATGCTCCAAACAGGTCCAGGGAAGTAATGCTCTCCTCGTCGGAGAGGCCATAAAATGCATGTTATGAATTGTCTCTCCTTGGTCAATGAGAAAGAAAATGGGGCTATTCCAGTTGCAACGGGATTAATGAGCGAGGAGGATACGACGACAGCATCTCAACTTTCTCAGCCTGCAGCACTGCCGCCCCCGCCGCCATGTCCCCTCACCGGGGCACCCCCAGCCCCTCCGCTCCCCCCGGGGGTGCCGCCCCCACCACCCCCTCCTCCTCCGCTGCCTGGGCCAAGCGTACCTCTGCCTCCACAGCTGACAAATGGGCATGACAACCATGGCAAAAAAAAACGAATGCGGAGCTTTTTCTGGAAAACTATTCCTGAAGAACAAGTCCGCGGTAAAAACAACATCTGGACGATTGCTGCAAGACCACAGTATCAGATTGATACAAAGACAATCGAGGAACTTTTTGGGCAGCAGGAAGAAACCAAGCCCCAGGACGCCCGAAACCGGTCTTTAAAGTCTTCATTTAAAGAGACTAAAGAGGAGGTAAGAATTGAAGTAACGCCTCTCTTTTACTTCATGCTGTAGGAACTGGTGTGAATTCTGACTCACCTTTGTCTCTTTCTCTGTCATGTTTCATCCTTACAGCAAATTTATCTTGGTTTGAAGGAGAGGGGAACGATGGGGAGGGTAAACTCTTTGTTCTTAGTGGCGTGCATTTGTTTTTCAAAGACCTAACAGTGTTTTGTTATTTTGGCTTGGTAAGTGCTGTGATTTGATCAACTGTTAAAATAAATATAAATAGGTGGAGGGAGCTGAAGACATCTTGTGTTTACTCATGTTGGATAGCCCTTGAGTTGTCAGTATGAAACGTAGGTGTATTTTAACTTTTCAGCTCTTCCACTATGTCTGTTGTGCAAACCACATGTTCTACATGCGAACGTGCATCAGGCAGGAGGGAAGAGAATCCTATTGCAAGGGTTCATGCTGTACATACCCTTGATGTCCGAAAGACATCGGGAAGTACCAGTTTGTCAGTGAGGAAATATAATATAATGATTAAGGGAACTTGTTATTTACTTGAGATCATTTTAAAGTTTCAACTTTCATAAACATTGCTTTCCTGCTAGTGAAAACTTTATTTCATCTGCCTTGCTTTTTCTGGACACTGAAATAACCTTTGCAGAAGGTGTGAAGATTGCTACTGGTTTCTGTTCTGGTGGTGAGGATGTTTATACCAAGCACTTTCAGGTTCAGACACTCTCCGATGAACTGATAAGTAGCTTTCTTAGTTCTTAAATCCCGGATTATAGACAGCCTCTGCTTGAAGCCTGAATTGAATTGTCTCAAGCGATCTTTCTGTGAAGTAGTTGGAGGGTTGAAATACAGATGTAATTACTGGTGTGTGTGTGTACATACATGTCGGCTTGTAAACCAAATACAGAGAACACGCAGTTAAGAGATGTGACAATGTATCAGTTTTGAGTGAGAAGATAGGGACTTGATACTGTCTTGCAGGATTCAAGAGGTGTCAAAATAAGATCAGCAGGGACAAGGTGAGAAACCAATGTGCTGATAGTGTGCGTGTTGTACATAAGACTAAAATACAGGGTTTAATACGGGCGTGTGTATTGCAGACTCTGAAACCCTGACACCGGGAAGGAGTAATTGGGGCCATCGTCAGAGGTAGTCATTAGCCTCTGCGCTGTTCTCGGGCTATGTCCATCTTCGAATCATGGTTGGAGTGAGTAGGCTTCCTGTACCGCATTCATATGTGGTATTCACAGCTCCGGCCCCGTGTCTTTCCTCAGAAGCTCCCCTTTCAGGACTGCCGTGTGGTGAAAGATCTAGTTATAGTAAAAATGATGATAAGTTTCATAAACTGAATGTGGCCCCTACCGCACAGTAGCTGCGGCAGAGAAAACCCCAGCGTGCTCCAGAACTCGCACGTTTCCAGGTACAGTGTGAAACTCAGGGCATCCTGGGGAGGTTAAGAGCAGTGTTAGAGATTAAAATTACAGGCCTGCAAAACAAGGGTTTCTCCAGGATGCAGTGCCTTGGAAACATAAACCTGCCTTGCTACAAGTTACTGGTTTTGTGGATCCGTCTGGAGCTGATATGGTGGTCCAGTACATCTCTACTGCTTGCTGCCTGTCCACGCTGGTTCAGAGCTCCCACGGTGCCTTTGCACATGGCAGGCAATGAGGCAACAGGACTTGCCTCTGAGTTATGCTACTTAAGTGACAAAACGTTCAACTCCGTTGCTACGCTTTGCCAAGCATGCCACAGCAGTTTGTCAGACAGCGATGAGCAATTTCTTGTGTGTTAATGGACTTTGCGGTACTAGCTGCTTAGCAAGGAGGGAAGGAGATAATCCTGAAGAGCTACGTGTTATTGGAAGTGCGGAAGCACAGACACACAACAGCTCACATGCTCGACGTTACTACAGGCATCATTCAGCGAGCGTATGGAGGTTTGAGGCACAGGCAATGCTTGTGATTTCCATCGTCGGTGCTGTCAGCTGCTGCTCACCTACTTTAACATGTGATGGTTATCCTCAGTTCACTGTAGTACAGCCTACGGAGGTTGAAAGCAGTTGGGGGCAGGCTGAGGTACACGGCATCCGTGTGACCTTGCAGAGAGCTCGTTAGCGACGTGGGGCTGACGAAGCTGTAGTTCTGTTCCTGGCCTGTGACACTAGCCTGGCAGAGGAAGGTGGACAAGGCATTTTGTGTTTTGGTAGCTCTGTTCCTTTTCTGTGAAACACAATTGAGTTTAGAAAGTGCTTTATGGTCTAGCAGTGAAAAAAGTTCTTGGAGTTTAAACAGTGGAATTAGTCTAGTTGGCATAGTATGTCAACAACGAGTTTTCAAGATAACTGCAGGTGCGTAAATTCAAGTATCGCTCAGATCCAAATCCAAAAAAACCAGCATGCGTCCAAAGTGCTGTACAAAAGCACGTAGCCCGAGAGTCTGTTCTTTTCGCTCGTTGGGGTTCGTCCCAGTGCAGTGGCGTAGCTTCAGTGGAAGTGGTGGAGAGTGACTCTTCAGCCCGTGTTGAGGGCACTCCCCCAGAGACCGCGGTGGAGACAGGGGTTTCATACCTTCTCCAGAGATAACTGTCGGTTATGAAATCATGAGCAGTTTTGGAAAAAGCTCTCTCTTCATGTAGGAGCTTACCGTACTTCGTGTCTTTTTAATTTCTCACTCACCAGTGGTTTATGCAGGGAGTTTGGATGCCCAGCTCAGGTTGTTGAATCCCAATTCTGGAGGTTTAGCAGTAAACATCATTATAACAGAAGTCCCTTTTGAGATTTGAGTCAAACTCCTACAGCAAATGCTTTCCTTTTTGTAAACAATCCCTCGCCAAACCCTTAGGAGATTAATTAACATGTTTCTTGACTAAAGGCTTAATTTGCCCTATGGTTTCATGTAATTTGAGCCTCTGAAAAATAGGGGGTGTAGAGTTAAGTTTATACACCAATTTACTTTCCCCATTGTTTAGAGGTGTCACAGTGTGGCACAGCATGTGCTCACCCGGGCTATAGCTAGCCTGGCAGTGGAGCGGGTGGAACAGCTTGTTGCCAGCCAAGGGAGCTGGCCTTGCTTTCTCCCTCAAACTCTCTCTCTGCTCCTGTTCCTCAGCTCCCTGCATCTGTGCGCTGGCTCCGCCACGTGTTGGACCCGCTGTAAACAGATTTAAGTCAGTAGCTCAGCAGAACGCTGTTGGGGTTTTTTGTTTGTTTTCTACTGGGGTAGTTCTCTGATATTTTAGTGAGTTTTGATGGCTTGCAAAAGGGTGCAGTGAATTCCAAAGCCTGTGCAAGGGGCTAGAGAGAGGAGGGGGAAGATGGAAGGGATGAACAGGAGGTCACTTCTCCCCTCTCCTAGCCATGCCCTCTCTCTGTTTTCCCTGTGCTGGCTCTGATGCTCATTCCACTTTTTTTCAGAGCTGATTCAACCTGTTAACCCAGCGGAGGACTAACGCAGCCAAAACCCAAAGAGATGGGTGCCAGTGCCTGCCTAAGGGAAAGAGCAGGCTAGGAACATGACAAGGGAGGGTGACATGGAGCCGGACAGCGCTGTAGTAAGCTGCTAGGTTCACGCTGCGGCGCCGCGGAAGTGCACCTTTCTACCACTCCAGGCAGTGCGTGTGGCTCAGGGAATAGAGGCCGAAATATTAAACTCCACAGTGATGGTTAGTGTGTTGTAAGGTGAAGTGGAAGCTGAGGCAGGAATTTGTTTATATCCTTCCTAACCTCCAGCACCAAGCCTGCGCCACCAGGCTGTTCCATGCTTGCTGTAATTTGTAAACTCTACCCCACCATGTGAAACCCCAATGTTCTTATCCAAAGAATATATATAATGTCTTGCTTTCGCTAATCTGTCATAAATCCACTTCACCATGTTCCTGTTCCTAATTGACATTGATCTCATGGCAAGAAACTCCTATTGCATTTCTGCTGTCACTACAAATTAGTATTGATGTGGGGGTTTTTGTGTCTCTTGATTGCAAATTTGTGTCAGAGTTCAGAAGCAGATTCCCTCTTACCATCATCATAACTTCACCATGGAACTCAAGCTAATTTTCACCTTCCCTTAATACATCTAAAACAGTGAATATTTCAGTGGTGGATTAACATTTGACAAACTGATGCTGTTACTACCCCACATGATCTGTGCCTGCTGCAGATTTCAGAAATACGCTGAGTTGAATGCTATGGTGATGAGAAACAGATTCATGAGTGAATCAGCCGTCCTTGCTTCGAAGATTGCACTGTTTACGAAGGAGAGGTGGCAAGCGTGTGAGGCAGTGACACTTGCATTGGCTGGCAAAGTGCAGGTGTTGAAGTACCTGAGAAAACTGTAGTATTTCTAGAGTAGGATACACAAAAATTTAATAGTTTTCTCTGGCAGGAGGGTTGAAGACATCAAGAATGGAGAAAGGTCTCTTGGATTTATCTGAAGTAGATAATAAGAAACCGTCTGAGAATTTTCTTTTGGTGTAGAGAATTCTAGGAAAGTCTGTTCTCAATTCTGAATTACAGTCCAGTGTAACTTTTTGACTCAAGAAGCCCAGGAGTGTTACCGATGCACAGCACTTCAAAATCTCTTTAGGTGGTGAACAGAGATTTGGAACATGCTGTGCTGGTGCCAGTGCTGAAGGTGTGCATGAACAGAAGGTAGGAGCAGACTGAGCAGAATTTATAAAAAGCTGGGGTAATGTTTAAAGGTTAAAAAGCAACAGCTTGGTAGGAAATCATATGCAGACAGCTTTCTGCAAGGACAAAATCTAATGAAAGCTCGTAGGGGAAGAAGAGTAGACATTATGAGCAGTTGTTAAAGCTAAGATTATGAATCTAATATGCAGCTGAATGTGAGATGGAAGATACCATATTTGTGCACAAGGAGTAGAAACTTCTATTTATGGAGTATCTGCCAGGTCTCCCTTTTCTCCTCCTCACACTCCCATCTGGAAACTCGAAGGTAGTTAAGTAATGACAGCTTTTTCAAACACTTTTGATAATCTGGAAGTGGACAACAAGCAAGAGTGACCCAAAACTGAGCCGTGTGTTTTAATTGTGTGCTTGAACAAGAAATCAGAGAAAAAAAATGGAGTACAGTCATATACAGAGCAAGAAACTTGTAGAAGATCCTTGTACTTAAGAACAACTATGACATTTTTACATTGTGCTGAGAAGACAAATGCACCTGTATATGTTGTTTCTCTTCAAGGGAAGATGTTCAATTCTCTAGTTTTGTTTGAGGTTGCATTGTAATCCGAGTTGTGCCAAAGGTTTACCCATCTGATGGTTGTAGAATCATAGAATGGTTTGGGTTGGAACGGACCTTAAAGATCATCTGGTTCCAACCCCCCTGCCGTGGGCGGGGACATCTTCCACTAGACCAGGTTGCTCAAAGTCCCATCCAACCTGGCCTTGAACACTTCCAGGGAGGCGGCGTCCGCAGCTCTCTGGGCAACCTGTGCCAGTGCCTCACCACCCTCAGAGTAAAGAATTTCTTTCTTATATCTGATCTAAATCTGCCCTCGTTTAGTTTAAAGCCATTACCCCTTGTCCCATCAGTACATGCCCTTGTCAGAAGTCCTTCTACAGCTTTCGTGTAGGTCTCCTTCATGTACTGGAAGGCTGGTCAGTCTTATTGTAACAGTTACCGATTGTGACTGAAAATGACACGTACAGAAGGTTAACTGTGAATATGCTTTAAAAAACCCCAACAAACCAAAAACCAAATCATGACGGCAAAGCTTATAGGCTTTAACTCGTACAGAGAAATGGGAGAATTAGGAGTGACCAGAGCAATTGGAGACTGGAGCTGCAGTTTCAGAGGTCAGTGAGAGGTCCCTGCAGTAAAACATTTGAAAAAGATTAGATACAGCAAGGGGAGAGATAGCTGAACCTGTCCTGTGTTAAGGGGCTGTCCCTTAATGATCTGTTGGGGATCTCTCAACTTCTAAGATAACAGGAGAATAAACCACAATCTGTCCTCTTATCTTTGTTTATGCTAAAACTGAAGTGCTTCAGGCTAGCAATCATTAATTAAAACAAATACGCTGATATTTCCTGTGTTTTTAAGTCTTTGCTAGTTTCAGAAGAGAGGAAATTCCAAAATCTCAGAGAACTTTTAAATTCGATTCTTTTCAGCAGATGAGGAGGCTGTCTCCTGGGTGTATGTTAAGGATAGCACGGTAATCATACCTGTGTTTTCACTGTCACCAGCTGACTGCAGGCTAATTCAATTTCATGATGATGCCAACATTTCATTTATATATGTATTTCGAATTCATGCACTGACACAGAGGTCAAGACACCTTTCCAGTTGTCAAAACCTCAAACATCCTATGAGTCCAACAGCAGTCTTAAACATCTGTATGTACTATGATTTTTTTATTGTAGCAGTCGAGTGGCACTGTTAAAATGAAACAATTCTCTTGTCCTTGTAAATCTCACGGCTTTTGTAGCTGTTACCGTCAGAATAGCTGTGGTGAAATTTTGATGTTAAGGACATGATTTGCTAAAACAGGGCAAACATCTTAGGTTTGAACTTGTATGCTGTGAAAAACTACTATAAAAAAATTAACACTTTTAAAAATTTTAAAAAATTAATTAGGGAAAAAGTAATTTTTTTTGTCTCTGCTTAATCTCCAGAATTGTACACAGAAGATGATATAGCAAACCAACTTTAAAATCTAAAGTGGTGAGAGACTGTTATTTTATTATGGGTTTCTGTTTGGTTCTAGATAAAGCGAACAGATTTGAGCATTTTCGGTCTCAGGTTTTGATTCAAGATCAACTTACTTATCTTGCTGTGGATCAGCATGGCTGGTAGTTTGCGTGAATGAAATCACTAGTGCATACTGACCTCTGCTTAGGAAGCCCATCCCCACACTTATTACAAAACTTCTGAAATACGTGGGTTTTGAAATGTAGTGCTCACTAACTGTGGGGCCTTTGAGTGCAATACGACATACTACTTGCTAAGCAACACTTTGCAGCGCTATGAAACAAGTAAGAAGAATGTTTTTACTTTGTAATGAAGCAGAACTTATCTTGATTTCTTCCTTCTATAAGTGTTGCTATGGTTTTTTTGCTTCACTTGGAAAAAGATGTTGTGGGTGTGCTGCGTATGTCTCTGGTAAGAACTAGTTCTGTAATATATGATCTTTGTTGATAAGAAGTGACTCTATTCATTTGGCCTGTGATTTGGTAGCAACTGCAAACAATTATCTGTAGCAATTTAAGACATTTTGTCTACATTATATGGTATTTTCTTAGGTATTGATGGATTAATCGCTCTTGTTTTCTCTCTCAGGTTTCCATTCTGGATGCAAAAAGAAGTATGAACGTTGGGATATTTCTCAAACAATTCAAAAAGTAAGATTTGATTTTTCCGTGCAGCTAGTGCAAGCTACAGATGTGTGAAATTCTTTGTAGTTCTTATCAGATGTACTGTATATTGTGCTCTGTTCCTTGTGGAATGTACAGTTCTATACAGGTTTGTCATAAGTAACTACATTTCATAATTTGTTTTCTAATATGTTTAGTTTTGAGTGCCATTATGAGTTAGCACCAAACGTTTAGAGTTCGCTACTGTTAACCAGGTGAATTGAGTTTTCAGATACAGTTAAGGAAAGCCTTTATATCTCATGTGATACTGCATGAGAGCTGCTTTTCATTGGCTTACTTTCTTTATAAAGAATTAATAGAAATGGGTGAGGTGAGAACTTTTTTTTGAAGAGCATGCTGTCTCAGTGCTATCTGTATTCACTGATAATGTTGCCCTTTAGTACAGGCATCACTGAAAGTGGTGTTAGAACAGTGCTGCTGTGGACACTGATACCTAACCTCATTATAATTCCTCTGAGTAGCCCAGGCATGCTTTTTTTCAATTTGTGATATTATTCACCCTGGAAGTGTTAGAAATGTGTATGCTCAATTGTTTTTTCAAGGTCTGCTGAATCCATCATTGAAGATATTTATCATGGAAGAAGTGAGCCCTATGATTCTGAACTGCTGCATGAATTTCTTAAATTATTACCAGAAGCAGAGGAGGTAAATAATGGCTTTACATGGAACTTATTTTTTTGTAGAGTTCTACTGCCTGGGATTCCAACATAAAGGTCTGTAAAAGAGGAATCCCAAAGCTTTCCTGAGGCCAGGGGTTAGGAAACCACTGAGTGCGAAGGTTTAACCTTCATTTGACATGTGGTATTGAGGTTGCAGTGTAGTCATTCCCTTCGCATCAAGTTCATTTCACCTACTTTTAAGGTGCTTCTTAATGAAAGTAGTGATAAGGTATTTTTGAATGTCCCTTATGATGTCCCTTTTGTCCCATAAACATTTTAGCAAGACCTAGAACTCTCTTGTGTGCGGATAACTCTGCTCTGGGGCACTCAGAAAACTCATAATCAAAGTATATCCTAATGCAAACAAATGACGTTTCACTTCTTTGCCACCTACCTCGTGCTTTCCCATTGCAGTGCCTGTGAGTTGAATATCGATAGCCCAATGTTAGTGTGCTTTCTCCCTTCTGGTTTGCTCCCTGCTCAGTGCATCTGGGATCTGCCTGCTCCTGGTCCTGGGTCATTGGGTTCCCACGGGGCAGAATAATAGAATCATTAAGGTTGGAAAAGACCTCTAAGATCAAGTCTAACCATCAACCCATCACCGTTGTGCCTACTAGAAAGGCTGCTCTGCTGTGCAGTACCCATACAATTTGCTAACATGGCTTAGTGCTCCAAGGAGACATGTTAGACGGCACAGAATTACCAGCAGCACCTTCTGCAGGGTCCCCATGCTCACCATATGACCAACATGCAAGGGCTGCTTTCTCCCCTCCATTCCCAACCTTCAAGTCCATTCACACTATTAAAGAGGTGAAGCTTCATCGACTGACCTGGGAGGCCTGCTTAATGAGGCACAGTTCCTTGTCTGCTCGTGTATTTGCACTGACCCATTTGTATGTACTTGAGAGAAATGTATAGCACAAACTCGACAAAATTAGCATTAGAATTGCTTGAGTGCTTCACATCAAAGCGATGGCTGAAGCCTGGAAAATTGCTAGTTAAGGTCCACATACAGATCAGCTTCAACTCGCATGCTTTGCCACTTCAAAGTCATACTGTCAAAGCACTCTGTTTCCTCTGTGCAGCAGCAAATCACAGATCCAGTCAACAGCAAAACATGTTGCACTGTTTCGCTGTCAAATATATAACCCTAAATTGGGCTGCTTTTGCAGGGACTCTTGTGAACACTGTGTTATGTTATTGTATTTGATGAATATCTTTTTTTAGAGTTAGGGGATATCAACAAGTTGAAATGTAATTAATCTGGAATAAAGAGGTGACAGTAGTTCTGGGAGCTCAAAACTATTCCCTCTTTGTTTGAATTTCAGTACGTGTTCCTGTGTTTAAACAGAATTTATCAACCTTCCTCTGAAAGAGTCAGACAGAGGAGAACAGTGGAGTACTAACTTAAAAGACAGTGACTCCTAGTTAACTTTGTGTATATTCAGCAAATTAAACTGAAAGAAATTCCTATTTCTTGCTTAGATCTCTGTTGTTATTTGACAAGTGGAAAATCTTTCAAATAACGTATTCCTATGTGATATAAATGTTGTAATTCAGCTAGAATTGTAATGTAAGTTGTCAAATTTTGTCAGTATTTTGTCTGCAATACTCAGCTAGACTGCTTAGATATCCAGTAGGTGCTGCTAAGAGTGAAAAGGTATATTTATTTCCTTGTAGATGATTTGACAACAGGCCTGCCCCTCAAGATAGTGAGATCAGAGCACTTGAAGAGTGCTTTTAAGGAGGTGCTTGAAAAAATAATAGAAGAGATTTTATGGTGCAGAGGAGTATTAGAAATTAAGGGGCATTAGATGTTAGATTTGTTGCTGTTCCCAAGGAAAGGCTGGAAAGAGGCTTGTTCCTGGTGCGCAGGTATTTTTATGTATTTAATTAGTTCCATGCTTCAGAGATCTCATTGCTCACCATCAGTAAAAGGAAAGACTCCCTTTCCCATTGTTATTCTCCCCATAATTGTTTAACTTCTTGGAAGTTTTCCCTGGGAGAGCTGGGGTGGGGGAGCAGAACAGGGATAAGATCCTGAGTGTGAGGGACTGATGATTCTGCTGGTATGGAAAGATGTTTCAGTGCATTCATGTCCTCATGCTTCAAGTGTTCAAAGAAGTTGGTCCAATAACTCGTTTACTGCTGTGGCTTCAAAATTTTTAGTGTAGTCAGTTAAAAAATGCCTTCTCTTTAGGAGCCTCAGAACTTTTGTTGTTCATCTTTCTCAGCATTTTTTTCCGTAAATGTATGTTCATTGTTCTCCTTGTATGTCCCCTTCTTTTTTGTTAGTTTGTTATCTGCCTCCTAGTCTGAATACCTGTCTCCTGGAGTAGTGATTCACCGTTTGCTAAGGGGAAGCCATCAGAACTGTATAGTCACTGTCCACATACAAATAATCCAGCATAAATAGAGATATCACATGGTGTTATTTGTTCTGCTGTTCCCTATTCTGTTTAATAGTCCCTAATTTCTTTTCGATCTGGTTGTCACGTGAGATAGCTTTGGCAAGGTGTCATCACATTGGCTTGTCCCTGCAGAGTGCTGCACCCGTCCTCAGCAAGGGACTCTTAGATACTTCCCGTTCTCCTCAAGACCTGCTTTGTTGTTGTAGGCGTTGATAATTACTCTCAGCAAAGACTTAAGCAGTCATATCCTAAAAGGTTAGTTGTTACTCAGTTACCAGTGCTAACTGTCTCGATGTAACCATGGGTGGGCTTCTGCAGTTCTGCTTTGTATACCCTTCTTTTCAGCAGCTCAGGTATTTATGGTCACGTTTCCCAGTAGCATAGTTGTCTTGCAGGCTGGAATGAGAGCCGAGTACCCCCTGCCAGGCATGTGCTCCACCCCAGTAACTGTGTTTGGAGATGTCTTCTACTTTTTATTTTATACAGTACCATAAATTCTTAGTCTGTAGAAGTGAAAAGAGGGAGAGGGGAACACCATTCCTGGTCATAGCTATAGAAAGGGCAGCTCTGGACGGTCACATTTCTTGTTTTTTACTAACAACCTTTACAGTTTATCTGGTGTGAATAAACACTGGCTTTATACCTTATCTTACCTTATCTAGAAGTGTTGTGATGTATAGTCACATGACCTGAATGTTCCCCTGGTCACCAGTTTGACATATGTGACATACTTTACATCATTTCAGTCCATATTATCTCAGGCACCTGATGGATGTTCTAGTGTTTTTGAGATGAAACAGCTTTTTGACAGTGGAGGCTGAGTACTCGGGCTAACAAATACATTTAACATCTGTTGTCTTTAAAATTATTCTTTCTTTTTGCAGTGTTGTAATGTGGCATCTGTTTACATCCAGAAGTAGGTGCCAGTACTAATAATTCTCTAGCTGATTTCTATGAAAAATCCCAACATCTTCTATAGCTGTTGGGATTTTTGCGTATAAATGGCAAATACTGACTATGCTAGATGTTTTTGTCAAACTGAATAAGACCATTATTGAAGTATTGGCACTGCTGTGAAGTCTCTTATCAAAATGAAAACATTTGGGTATTTTCAAATGCTTAATTTGAAAAACTTGAAGCTGGCAAGCCTGGAGCTTGGTGCAAGGTTCTACTCAATGTTTTGTTCAGGGCTATGGGTGTGGCACCAGCCTAGCCATCATACAGTGGTTAAAAAAAGAGGATCAAGAAAAGACAAAAAAATTCTCAATACATTAGCAAGTAACATAAGATCACTGATTCTGTGTAAGCCTTGTTAGAAGTCCTGCTGTTTGTACCCTACTTGGTTAGCAGTTTTGTAAGAGGAAGAAATGCCTGTTTGGAATCTCCTCTGCTTCATCCCTTTTGCAGCTCATGTCTTTTTGCAGGGAGCCTTTGTCTTGACTGAAGCAATGGCCTTCTCTGCCATATCACTTCTAAACAGATTCCTAGCTGTTTCTTAGCGAGACCCTGTTAAAATGGCTGGCAGCTGTCATTTGCAGGCATCCTGACCAAAGCAGAGGAGAAGCTTTTAGCTGGTTTTATGTGTGTATCATTGCACTCTTCAGCAGGCCCAGACTGGTAAGAGTTGAGAGAGTCCAGTATTTAACGAGCTAGAATAGTCAGAATTTGTACTTTAAATATATACAAAAGAGAGCATATCGTACTGCTAATCAGCTCACCCACACACATGCACGCCCAGGTTATCAGCACAGTGTCTTAACTTCCTTTATAATGTCTCAAGCCTGTCCTTTGCTCGTATACCCCATTTTAAAACACTAGTCATCTGTCACCTGCTTCACTGGAATTGTTTCTGTCTGTCAGCTCTACCCTTTTCAAACCATGTTTGAGTAGTTAACTGCCCCCTCCTTTCCTGAGCCTGTGCTGTGTATGGCTGCCCGTCCTTCATTGCTTTCATCTCCTGCTTCCTTTTTCACCCCTTATGATAGCTGTAGGTTTTTCTCCTTTTTTTATCGTTTGCTGATAGAGGCTTGCCACTGCTTGGGCACGTGCCCCATGGTACCTCTCCACCTAACACGTTAGACTTTTCCCACGTGCCCTTGCAGTTGGATTGCAGTGTGATGCCTTTTGGGGTTTTGGTATTTTTTAACTCTTATTTTCCTTTAGTGTCCCGAATGTTTGCAATGTTACGGAAATGTTACAAAAAAAAACAGAGAAAATGTTTACTCCTCTGGACTATTGCACTTGGCTTTACTTATTTATTTGTAATGTAAAGAATATTTGCCTTATTTGACCATAATGCAGGGAACTACTCAGTTACAAGCATATATGAGAATGAGTAGTGTACTGATTTATACTCGTCTTCAAAGATCCTTCTTAGGAGTGCCACATACCTGTTTTATGCCATAAAGTAAAATCCCACTAGTTGTAAATAAGTACTACCGGTAGCTCAAAAACAACTGAAAACTTGAGTGGGAGGAATGCAGTAGCTTTCCTGTCTATGAGGAATAATGAGATACTTGCAATAGGCATACCTACTCCAATTGTTCACAAATCAGATCGAAAATCAGGCTTTCTCTGTTTCATAACTGTTTTTAAAATGAGGCAAATTACCCATGTGAGAACCTTCTGTATCTAAAATCTGATTTAGTGTGCATGGGCGTGCATGGACAGTGCAAATGCGTATTCCATATACAAATATAATGAAAAATTAAATTAGTAGCTCTGCACCCAATTTAAGTAATACAGAACTGAGCACACAGTGTAATTATGCTCACTTGCATCTATACGTTACACTGCTGTATCGTGGTACATGGCTGCACAGTGTTGTGGAAAACATTTTGTTGTGGTTGAAGAGTGGAGGACAAGGCCAGAACTGATGGAGTTATTCATTGTGATTTTAAAATAAACCAAGTTTTTTAGTAATCTTGGGTTCTCAGACTAATTATAAACCTATTTGCTGTGTCTGTTAACATGATTAATAGCGAACATTGTCAGTCCTCGTAGTTTCTTTGCAGTTCCTGGCTGCATTTGGTATTTGAATTTGACCCCCAACTTCTAGGAGCCATCAGAGAATCTCAGTTCTCTTTGGGAAGATGTGGACAGCTTGGCTGCAGAGAGAAGAGGCCAATCCCATGGGTTTTTGAGAAGCCTCCTTTGGAACATGTAGGGGCAGCCATCCAAAATGTGTTTCAGTAGTTTTTAGCTTTGGGGTTCAGAATCTATTCTTTTAGTTTATAGGTAGTGTCAATTAAGTCAAATAACATTTTTTTTCCTGCTTCGTGGTGAGATAACTGGTCTTTGTCAGTTACAAAATTTGTAATAAAAAGGGAATACAAAATACATTGTTGTCCTAACTGTACCTTAGCTATACTCCAGACTATTTACTGTTTTAAGGCCAAGTTAACAGAGGATTTAGTCTTCTGTGTCAAAAACTTAAACGGGTATGGATAACCAGGCTATGCTGTGCTGAATTCCAGGATGTAACTCTTTCATGTTTCTGTTTTGTCTGTCTGTGGAATGGGTCACTATCCTCCACCTTGCTTGGGTTTTTGGGCTTGTCGGGCAAGGAGCTTCTCTGCTTTTTATAAAGGTAGTTTTTGACATCTAAGGCAAAGACAGTGTGGGTTAAGATGGCTGATGTGGGCTGGAAAAAGTTTAACCAAGCCGTGAGCGCATCTTTTTTTTAAGGCTGAAGACTATTTTTTGGGTTGACTACTTCCCAAAGCTTTTTGCATTGTGACATTCACACCCCCGTCTTACCCATCAGAAGGCAGTCTCGTCGATGTCTTCTGGTGTGCCTGTATAGGAAAGTTCCTCCTCTGGATGAATATGAGGAGTTAGTACTCCCTTGTACCATTCCAGTCATTTTTTCTAATACAATAGGGTAGAAAAAAGAGGATTTCATCCCGTGCCTGTAGAACCAACGTTCCACATAGATAACATCGATTGCTACTTACTGTCCAAAGTATATTTAAATATAGCACAGGTAGCATGAAGAAGTTAATATTCCTGTGAGTATCTCAGGATCTCTTGTTGTTCACTTTTTGTGCATTTGAATCCTAGAATTGCATCTTCCTGTAATTGCTTGTGGTTTATATGATCTTGATTTTGGTGATTTGGGGTGGGTTTTTTAGTGGGCTGCTTTTCTTTTTTTCTCCCCCGCCTCCAACCCCAAATCTGAATGCCTGTATCCTTTAAGGTAAAGTTTGATATCTGCAACATAATAAATTTGCAATTTTTGTTGTTCAGGTTGCAGACCCCTATTTTTTGGAAGCTATGTTAAAGAACACCTGCAAAGACTGAGATAGTAGATGGCTCCCACTCCCCACTTCATGATGCAGGAAAAAGTGTTTATTTTCATTTTGTTTCTTGCTCGTTTAACACCTTAGAAATATCAGGAATGTCAAGTCTGGTCTTTCCTGTTTTTTGTTGGCAGACTTCTTGAATGACTCTGTAAATTAGGAGTTTTCTCAGCCCTCAGAAAAATGAGTATGCGGTTTATCTTTAGAAGGAGCTTTTGTCTGAGTGTCTTGAGTTAAATGAGGC
>Ga0065711_1037626_pt1 | contig 19635 bp, 16 predicted proteins | sample Hoacrofraction12_FD_59098 | JGI IMG/M metagenome (GOLD analysis project Ga0065711, IMG submission 59098) | Hoatzin crop microbial communities from Cojedes, Venezuela - Epithelial fraction 12 v2 (version 2) | ecosystem: Host-associated > Birds > Digestive system > Esophagus > Crop | place... | reverse complement strand
CAGGGAGGTTGTGGAGTCTCCTTCTCTGGAGATATTCAAGACCCACCTGGACAAGGTCCTCTACAGCCTGCTGTAGGTGACCCTGCTTTGGCAGGGGGGTTGGACTAGATAATCCACAGAGGTCCCTTCCAACCCCTAAAATTCTGTGATTCTGTGTCAAGAGGACGGGGCCAGACTCTTTTCAGTGGTGCCCAGCAACAGGACAAGGGGCAACGGGCACAAACTGAGGCAGAAGAAGTTCCGTCTGAGCATGAGGGAGAACGTCTTTACTCTGAGGGTGACAAAGCCCTGGAACAGACTGCCCAGAGGGATTGTGGAGTCTCCTTCTCTGGAGATATTAAAGACCTGCCTGGACAAGGTCCTGTGCGACCTGCTCTAGGTGAACCTGCTTTGGCAGGGGGGTTGGACTAGATGATCCACAGAGGTCCCTTCCAAACCCCATGATTCTGCATGAATGTGTGTGATTCTGAAGACCAGGGCTTGTGAACATGAGGCTGCTCCTGTCTGTCTGTAGAGGCCCTCATCTGCTCAGCGTTCCTGGTTAGGTGGCCTGCAGCAGACCCCGGCTATAATGTCACCACTCCCTGCCCTGCCTTTAATCCTGACACGTAAGTTCTCGGTCAGCTCCTCATCCATCCCCCGTTGGAACTCCATGCACCTCAGCTAGTCTTTGACATAGAGGGCAACACCCCCTCCCTGTCTCCCTTGCCTATCCTCCCTGAAGACCCCATATCCTTCCATTCTATCACTCCAGTCACAGAAGCTGTCCCACCAAGTCTCCATGATGCCAAGGAGATCATAGTGGTGCAGGTGTGGGCACTTCTCTAATTCTGCTTGTTTATTCCCCATGCTGTGTGCGTTTGCAAAGAGGCATTTAAGTTGGGCCCCTGATGGAGCTGACTTACTGGCTGGAGTTCCTTTGTGCTGCTCTCCAGGTGCTCTCCTGCTGACCTGTGACCCTTCTCCAGGCTCTGGGCATTTATTGCTGGCACTGGCATCAGACTGGTAGGACTGGGATGGGCTGAGGTTCCCCTCCCCTGGCAACTTCAGTTTAAATCTCTCTTCACCAGCTTGGCAAGCTGGTGACCAAACATGCTCTTGCCCTTCTCTGACAGATGGACCCCATCAGCCCTCAGTAGACCAGGTTTCTCAAAGCAATTCCCATGCCCTAAGTGGCGGAATCGCTGGCTGTGGCACCAACCCTGTAACCATTTGTTGATTTGCCCGATTTTACTGGCACATTCAAATCCCTTCCCTTCGACTGGGAGGACTGATGAAAAAACTGCCTGCGCTCCAGAGTCCCTCACTGCCATTCCCAGGGCTCTGTAATCCTTCTTGATACTCCTCAGACTGCTCCTGGTGGTGTCGTTGGTGCCCAAGTCATCGTCGTCTCACTGTTTTAGAAAAGTGTACCAATTCTGTGGGCGAACTATCATCACAGAGGGAAGAGTCCCTTTACTCATAGGAGCACATATTAATCTTGAAAGTTCAAAAGGGGTTCTCAAGCCTGGTAGGTATCTTGCCCCTATATACTGCTGTGTCGGACTATCACCTGGTCTGCAGAGCATTCCTATCCCGAGGCTCTGCAAGCTTGAATACTGAAGGACAACACCGTATTAATGCTCTGTAGCAGTGGGCATGGAGGGAACAGCTGCATGCTTCTGTGGCTGTTACCAGACTGTTTTCTGGTTTTGTACCTCTGGCCTATGGAATATTTAGAAATAGCTCGTTTGGTGTTGTCTTCTTGGAAGTTATGATTAATCCTTCAGGAAAAAGTCCCCAACAATTAATTGTTTTGTAGATTTGGTTCTTGTGGGGGTTTGTTTATTTGCTTTTGTACAGACCCCACGCAGAAGGACTCTAAAGGGACTCTGAGGCGTAATTTCTGTGGGGTAAATTTCAAACCCATTGAAAATCAAGCCTTCCAACCATAGCCTTTCATAGTACTGAAGAAAAATGAAGCCAGTTGTGTGTCCGTGGACTGTGATAACCCACACGTAAGCCAGACCTCCTGGGATTGTAAACCTGTCTGTACAGCAGTCTATCACTTTACTAGTCCTCACAGACCTGCTCTCATAGAAGCTTTTATCCAGATCCATTATCTGTGCAGCTGATGTGTTGCTGGATGATGATCAGAGAAAGCTGCTACTTTGCCATCATGCAGGACATTTTGCAGCACAGGAAATTTTTGATCGAGCTGATATATTGACACAATAGGACAAACTGGAAAGCGTTTTCTTCCTGGCTAGCCAGCAACAAATTCACATGGTAGCAGCATCAGTGCCTGCTCCACTAAAATATTGTTTTCTTACTACAATCTGGCCTGCTCTTCACTTTTCACAGATAAATGTGGCAATAACATCTCCATATATAGATTTGTGTAATATCTGAGGATGGAAGGCACCTCTGTCTAGTCCAACCCCTCTGATTAAAGTGGCGTCAAGTAAAGTTAGCTTGCCATGATTATGTTCAGTTAGGTTTTGAATAGCTCCAAGAGTGGAGACTCTACAGCCTCCCTGGACAACCTGGTCCAGTGTTTAGCCACCCTCACAGTAGAAAAGCTTTTTTATAATGTTTAAGTGGAATTTCTTGTATTTCACTTTGTGCTTATTGCTGATTGTCCTGTTACTGGGCACCACTGAGAAGAATCTGGCTCCTTCGTCTTTACTCCCCTATCAAGTCATTTGTACACATTGATAAGGTCCCTCTGAGCCTTGTCTTCTCCCGGCTAAATCATCCCAGCTATCGCAACCTTTTCTTGAAAGGTGTTCCAGTCCCTTAAGGGTCTTTGTGACCACATGCTGGACTCAGTCCAGTAAGTCCATGGCTGCCTTGTACTGGGGAACCCAGAACTGGACCCAGCACTCCATATGTAGCCTCACCAGGGTTGCACAGAGGGCATGGATCACCTCCCTTGACCTGCTGGCAGTGCTTTTCCTAAGCAGCCCAAGGTGCTGCTGGCTTTCTTTGCATCAAGGACATATTGCTGGTTCATATTGAACTTACTGTCTCAGACTTGTTTGTTGTGGTTTTTTTTTTTTTTTTTCCTGTAAAGCTGCTTCCCAGCTGGTCAGCCCCTAACCTGTACTCCAGATGCTGGACTTGGATTTCCCTTTGAAGTTCATGAGATTACTGTTGTGTCACTTTTCTAGCCTTTTAAGGTCCCTCTGGTAGCACAGCCACCTGGCATGTCAAGCATTCCTCCTAGTTTCGTACCATCTGCAAAGCTGCTGAGGGTGCACTCTGTCCCATCATCCAGGTTATTAATGAAGATATATTGGCTCCAGTATTGGCCCTGATGATTATCTCCTGCTGGACTTCATGCTGCTGATCCCAGCCCTTGAAGAGTAACAGTTTAGCCAGTTTCCAGTCCACCACACTGTGTACTTACCTAGTCAGTACTTCATCTTTTGTCACTGGTCGTGTTACAGTGTTGACAGCCTTGCTAAAGGTGAGGCAGACATCCACTGCTCTGTCTTCATCCACCAAGCCAGTGATTTCATAGTAGACGGCTGTAAAGTTTGTCAGGCATGATTCCTCCATCATAAATCCATGCATGTGTACTCACAGTCACCTTCCTGTCCTTAAGGTATTTTGAAATGGTTTCCAGGATTATTTGCTTTGTTGCCATCTGTTACCTTCCTCCATTACCTTCTTTGAGATGAGACTGACCAGCCTGTTGTTCTTTTCATCCTCCTTCTTGAAGATAGGAATGACGTTTGCTTGCTTCCAAGAACCTTTCCGGACCACTATTCAATAACCTTTCAAAGATAACTCAGGGTGGGCTCCCCGTGACATTGGCCAGCTCTCTCAGCACTTGTTTGCGTCTCGTCAGGATGCTGTGGACTGGTGCACGTCTGATCCTCAGTTAATGCTCCCTTGATAAGGGGAAGGTTTCCTTGCTCCAGACTTCCCTGAGTATTCTGAAGGCAACTGTTACCAGTGAAGACTGAGGCAAAGAAGACATTGAGTACCTCAGTCTTTTCCATGTCATTTGTCACCAGGTCCCCTGTCCCATTCAGCGGCAAGCCCAAGCTCTCCCTACTCTTCCTTTTGCTGGTGATGCACCTATAGAAGCTTTTCTTGTTGTCCTTAATGCTCCTCATTAGATTCAACTCCAGACAGGCTTTGACATTCCTAACACCTTCCTCCATATTCTTTCTGGGTAACCTGATGCTGTTTCCACATCTTGTACACTTCCTTTTTATCTTTGAATATCTAGTTCATCCTCACAGGCCGCCTTCTACATTTGGTAGATGGCCTGCTTTTCAGGGTGGACCGTTCTTTGGTTTAGAGGTGATTCTTGAACATCAACCAGCTTTCCTGAGCCCCTCTTCTGGCTGGTGTTGCATCCTATGAGATTCTTTCAAGCAGGCTAAAGTCTGCTCTGCTGAAGTTCTCGGTTGTCATTCAGCTTTTTGCCTTGTTCCTTCACCTCAGAATCCTGAATTTCGCTGTGTTACGGTCACTGCAGCCAAGGCTGCCCCTGACCTTCACATCTCTGACCAGTTCTTCCTTTTTTGTAAGAATCGGCTCCAGTGAAACATGTTCTCTCTTTGGCTCCTTAATTTACCTGTGTTAGGAGGAGGTCATCAATACACTTTCAGAAACCACATGGATTGCTTGTGTCTTGCTGTGTTGCCCCTCCAGTAGATACTGGGGTGGCCATGTTCCTAATGAGGACCACAGTCTGTGACCATGATACTTCCAGTTGTCTGAAAAGGGCCTCATCATCTTCCTAGTCAGATCTTCTGTAGCAGACATCCACCACAACATCATCCATGTTGGTCTGCCCTCTAATCCCAACCTGTAAGCGCTCAGCTGGCTGATCATCCATTCTAAGGCAGAGCTCCATGTGTTCCCACTGATTGTACTGAAGGGGCAACTTGCCCTCCTTGCCTTCTTGGCCTGGGCTTCCCAAAGAGTCTGTGTCCATCCTCTGAAGCATTTCATTTGTGTGTGCTATCTCACTATGTCTCTGTGATCCCAGTGAGATCATAGTCCTTCAAGTGCACACAGATCTCCAGTTTCTCCTCCCACGTGTTCGTCATACTGCATGTGGTAGTGTGCACGCACTTCAGAGAGGCACCTACCCATACTGGCATCCCAGAAGGGGTACGAGAGCTTTTCCTATAATGCTGCTGTCCTGTAGGTACTTCAGAGTTTATGTGCATGTGCTTTGGGTGACCTGACTTCAGCCCTCTTTTGGAGAATCCCAGCTTTGTGGACTTGAATTTAATGTATCTTTGCCCTCTTGCTCTCTTTCTGTTTTCTTCCCTGTTTCTTTCTCTTCTTCCTTGGCTAGTAGGATGTGAATAACGATCAAAACGCTGTGAAGCAGGAGGGTGGGGAAAAATGTTGTCTTTTTTGATAGGCCCCTCCCTTAAAGTTTCTTCCATGCTGAAATCTTTGCACTTAGACTTGAAATCACAATTTTTTTTTCCCCAAGCATTTTCTTATTTTAATAGCAACCATATCTACTCATCCTCAGTGTAAGTATCCAAAACCTCATTAAGCCCCAAATACAGGAAGTTCTCATGTGCTGGTATTTAAAGAGTGATGAACTAGATACAAGTTATTCGTATTGCATCATTATTACAGAACAAGTTAGTAGACCATCTTTACAGGGACTGTTTGAAGACATCTCAGTTTCTTTCAGAGGTTTGAAGGCTTGACCAACAGAAACATGTTAGGAATAAAAGACTTTCCACTGGACTTGATTTTTAAGGCTGTGTGTGCTGTGGCGCTGATTGAACTTACCTTCTTGTTTGTGTGCAATAAAGGTGCTAGAGAGCCAAGACAAAAAGAATACATTTCTGGAAAGGGACCAGGAACTTCGTAGGACACAGTTGTGGCAGAAGAGATAAGCTTGGGAAAAGGGAGCTTGAGAAAATTGTTCTGTTACTTGCTGTCACTTTTTTTTTCCCCAATGAAACATTTCTTTGCATGTTCTCACATATGACTTTAATGTGTCATCAAATTTCTCTGAACTGGAAATATTCAGTGATGTTTTGAGCATTCGTTAGTAGTGTTAAAAGGCAGGTGGCAATATGACATTGTTTTCTGAGTGATTTTTGTGGAGCAGTGAGGCTTGTTTTTATGTAATATATAACTTCTGTTTTAACGTCTGTTGTAACTTCTGTTGTTCTGTAATTACAGCATGCAGTGAAATTGTATTTTGAAGAAGAATTGTGGAATAGTCAAAACTTGTTACCCAGTTAGAAGCAGACTTTCAAATGAGTTAATATTTCCCCCATTCCTTTTATTTGCAGGAGACAGCTGCAATCACTGGATGCATTATAGTGATGCCACTAAAACCAGAAGTGGTTGGGCCAAAGAATTATTAAATGAGTTCAAAAGCAATGTTGAATTGCTTAAGCAGGCTGTGAAGGACCAGGTCATAGGTTCTCCTCCCAGATCACCACCTGCTATATCTCCTCAGAACCTACAAACAGGTACTTTGTTTGCATCACTAGTGCTCTAATTCCATGAAATGTTAAAACTATTCTAAAAAAGACTGTTCTTTTCAATGATTCCATCGCTATTCTTTCCTACAGGCAAGGAACAGATACCGAAAGGAACATCTAGGGCTTCCTCTGTATCTTCCCAACAACCAAAGGGCAAACTGATGTCTAGTCCTATTGTGGTTAGACTTGCAGATTTCAATATATATCAGGTACATTTCTTCAAGTTAGTAAAACTGGGGCTGCTTTGCCCTTGACTGTTACATAACTATGGTTTTTATGGGACGATTCCGAAGCCCATTGAAATTAATAAAAGTCTTTCCATTCGTTATGGGATTAGACCTTTATAGGCCTGCTTCTGCTTTGTTAAATTGGTGGATATTTTCTTACCAACTTTATATTAGTTGATACTCTATCACAATTACATTTTGGATCCAAGCTTTACTGTTCCCTAAATCCTGACGTTCAGAATGTCAGCTTTTCATTGTACTATGTTAGGTGTGCAGTATTTTAATATGTGGTTTTGTATTTCGTGCTTTTCTTTTTGTTATCTTTTTCAAAGTACATGGATTTTTTTTTTTTTAATGTTGAAGGAAGAGTTTTAAAAATTTTTCTCCAGCCCCTCCATCCCCCAGGATATTTTGAGTAGACACTTTAACCGTTCTTCCCTCTATTTGTATGAGTGAGTAGTTTTAGTTGGTGGTTGGGGTCCAGATTCACTCTTTGGTGCAGATAGAAGGCAACTGGAATAGAGGAGTATATCTCTAAGGCAGAGTGATTGTAGTATAGGAGGATCTACTCGAAATTTCAGATGTTAACAAAAATGCTTAGTGTGTGCCCTTAGTCATTGTGACTTTCATGTGCTGCTGTTCCAGTTTCCAGTGCTTTTTTGCCATATCACTTCTGGTGGAATGGTAGGTTGCAGCTTGCTAGGAGCCTTCATCTGGGTTTGAAGTGTTTTATATATCATTTTGTACTGTTGGTGTTTTCATTTGCCTTCTGCTCTTCAGATGCTTGTCTCCTCCTCCTCCTTACACAAATACATTTTCAATTTTTTCAGTTGTCATTATTTCTATACAATTTACAAAATGCTGTTTTTTAAATAGATCTGTTACTACTTCAGTTTTTGCTTGTGTTAATACAGAGATGTTTGCAGCTTGAAAACAGCTACATAGAGTGAAGCAGGCTTATAAAGGTTATGTATTAATTATATTCGGTGAAACTAATACAAGTAGACATCATCATATATTCAGTGTTAGTATGTTGGCTAACTAGCAGTCTGACCTACTGAGTGTTGGATGAAAGAGCTTTGTTTTGACAACATGCTTTTTAAACTAGGGTACATTGCAAGAAGTTGAAGGTCAAATACATATCCAAAGGTGATCTCTTTCTTTTTTCATAATTTGTATTGGAAGGAAGCAGAAATGGAGGATTACTGTTGTGTAGTGTCTTGATTCTCCTATGACAGAAGTAAACCTTTGGGCATAGCCAAGCATACATGTCTCTGATAGGTGCGTGCTGAACACCTTGCTTACCAACATACAGTCGAGAGTTGGCCCATGTACTGGAATCTGTCCTTACTACAGTACAAGGACTTCCTAATACGTGTGTAAAAAAAAAACTTACCTAGCTTATCTGTCCCTTATCATCTAGATATGGGGTCATTTTGGACAGACAGTATGCAAATATACCATGTCCCAGCATAATTGCTTATACAGTTGTAGTAGTGTTTGCAATAAAGATGTCAGATCATTCTAGGCTTCTACTGAATGCCTTTGAAAGTGACCTGCTGCCTCCTGCCTCGCGTGAAGGAAGGGGGACTGGTACTGTTAATACTGTACAGTTTCCTTGTGATACTGATCTATGCGGATTGTTTCTGCTGGAAGGCAACTAGGTGTTTCTCATTGTCAGCACTTTGTGTATTTGGGGATCTACATCTGAGAGCAGTGGAATGTTACCCTACTAGGGGCAGTGGCTTACAACTGCAAATGCTTAAGGATTCATAAAAATGTAATGCGTTAATGAAATTAATCTTTTCTTTTACAGGTTTCAACAGCAGACCAGTGTCGTTCTTCCCCTAAAGCTCTGATCTCTTGCAATAAAAAGTCACTTTATCTTCCACCAGAAATGCCAGCTATTCATATAGAATTCACTGAATATTACTACCCAGATGGAAAGGACTTTCCTAGTAAGACTTTTTTTTTTTTTTTGTACCAAACCATATATTTTGTGTGTTACGTTCACCGTTATGAAACTTAATACTAATTACGGGTTGGCAATTGGAAATAGGTAATGGCTTTCTAAAATGGAAAGAATACAACACTGCTCCATTTCCATAGCATTTGCTCCTGGCAAACTCCTATAAATACTGGTTTTTGTAAACATGCTTTTTAAGTCTGAAAAAACTCACAGCACTTTTACTGACACACAAATTATTCGTTCTCCAACACAGATGTATTGTTTCTGCAGTTCCACTGTCTGGCTACATAAAAGCACTTGAACTATTACAGTAATATCTAAGATGCATCAAAGATCTGCTGGAGTTATTTTTATTAACGTGTTGTGGGGCTGGCCCTGTTTTACATGCAGAAATGTCGGTGGATTTCTTGGGGATGGGACTTGAGGACAGCAAATCACCTTGCTCCTGTCCTTCCTTTGTAATGAGGACATTCTCCCCCTCTCCTCAGACTTCATTATGTTCTAATACTAGCTTTTACATTCAAAAATTCAGTTATTTGCGTGGAGTGAGAGAAAGAAGCATCACTTTAGGTATCTCCTAATAATTTATTCTGCCATGGGACCAAAGGAGTGGGTTTCCATTCTTTCTCTGATGTGAAATACTGGTGAAAATGTTAAGTCTACACTCTCATGATTTTTTTTTTTGTTTTGTCTTTTAGTTCCATGTCCAAATCTGTATGGCCAGCTGAATGCTTTACAATTCACCCTGGATGAGAGAAGTATTCTTTGGCTAAATCAGTTTGTGTTGGATTTGAAACAGAGTCTTATTCAGTTCATGGCCATGTACAAGTTAAATGACAATTCAAAATCAGATGAACATGTTGATGTTAGAGTTGATGGACTGATGTTAAAGGTATGTTGTCATTGAACAGGGGTTTTCTGGTTCTGTGGAAGAAATTCCTTTTCTTCTGAAAGGCTGTTAGCAAAGCAGCTTATGGAATAAATGGGCAAATAAATGAACAAACAACCCATGCAATAAGCAACACTGCTCTGGAAATCTGCGTAGAATGCGATGGTTTGAAGACAGACATCTGTCTTCCATACAACTTTTATCTGTGTCCTAGGGGTATTTTGGTTTTGTATTGAAGACCTGAATGGGAGTATTAACAAATTATTTCACTGTGTTCAATGAAGCTGACATAGGAGAAGTAGAAAAAATTGACACTGAAGTAAAAATAACTAGCAAAAAAATCATGTTTGCACTCTATATTAATGCAAGGGCCCTCCCTTTTAACTGTGATTGTAGTATATCAGAACTCTTTTGTCTTGTTAGTGAATGCCTGGAGTAGAGAGCGCAGTTCATCTGAAGGTTTGTCTCCTTCTCCAAAACCCATTCTCACCATTTTCTGTTTCATGTTGGCCCTTGGCTGTAGTTCAGGTACACACGTTCTCTATATGTTTATTGCAGAGGAGTGGTGCTTGTTAATGCAGCTGAACATCAGATTTTTGCTTCCCTTGTCTCCTCCTTTGGGGATGAAGGATTTCCAGGCAGATGAATTCCCCCTCCTCTTGCCCCCTGATTTGCATTGGGCATTAGTTTCCAGGGTTCAGAGGTGAACAAAACAAGGAGTTCTTTCGATGATGCCCACGGAATAGGTTTCAAGGGCTCTAAAAAAGTCAACATATGGAGAGATGGTTACCTTCCTAAGACTTGTGGTGCATATTTAAGGGAAATTCAAAAGGATGTGGTTTGTACTGAATGAAAACAATAGAGACCTAACAACCAGGCAACCACAAATACAGACTGATGTAATACCGAATTACTATGTGTGAATAGCCCACTAAACTAAGAGAAGATAACAGTAAAAGTATTCTTAAAATGCTCAAACGTTAATTCATATTAATTATTTCATCCCTGTATTAACTGCCATTATTTTTATTCTAGCAAATTATGACTCTTTTATTATTGGTGTGCTTGATGTTTACATATGATATAGTTAATTGTTATATAGTTATGTATTTGGTTATTTTGTTCCGAGTCCTTTTATTTACATGGAGAAGCTTCGTCACTTCCATCTTTTAAGTGTGTTCAGGATGACTTGTTTACTCTGATCTTTCTAGATTCAGCATGGAGATGTTGTGACAGAAGGTAGCATCATTGATATTAGCAAAACTAGCATGGCTGAGGTCCGTGCTAACAACATCAGATACAGGATTTGGCATGAAATATATATTTTCTTTAAAACTTGCACTAATGATATGCAAGTTAAATCCAGTATACTGAAGTATTTTGTTGTTTTTTAGGGGTTGGAGTATATTTTTATGATGAAAAAAATTGTGATTATCAGATAATAGTCACAGTATACCTATTCTGTATTGTTAAGAATATTGGCTGTGTTAGCACATGTAATTATTTCCTTGTAGCCTAACATAGAAATAAAATACAGTAGTGCTCAGTGTAATGGAAAACCCTATTTGACAAATCAGATTGAAAAAGAGAGAACTATAATTTGGAGTTCAAAGTTGTAAATACTTGGAACACTTGTAGAAGCTTTTGCCAAGCTGTTCCCGAGTTGAAGAAATGAGACGCTTCAGCCTAACATAGCTGACTTAAATCTAAATCCTTCAGATAAGAAAAGCCTGAGACCTTTAAGTTTTTGTACAAACACTGAGTTTTAGATGCCACAGAATCCTTCCTGAAAATGAGAGGAAACACAAATTGTAATGTGAGCTTGACTTATCCCTGTTCTGTGCTAGTATACTTGAGTTCTCATAAAATTATAATTACATTCCTTTATTTTGGCTGTCATGGCTAAATAATTTTGTTTCTTTAATTGCATACCTTCTTAATATAAATATTTCTAACTAGAAAAAATGTATTTCTGTCTTGCAGTTCATCATCCCATCTGAAAACAAACCTGAAATTCATAAAGATCAACCTCGTGCACTTTCCATTCAAAGTTCAGAGATGATTGCTACAAATACAAGATACTCGCCAAACTGCAGACACTCTGATCTAGAAGCTTTGTTTCAGAACTTCAAAGACTGTGAATTTTTCAGTAGAACTTTCACCAGTTTTCCCAAGTCCCAGAAGAATTTTAATCTTTTGCATCCAATCTTCCAGAGACATGCTCATGAACAAGATACTAAAATGCATGATGTTTATAAAGGTTATGTCATCCCAAAACTGAATAAATATGCGTTAAAGACATCAGCAGCTACTGATGTTTGGGCCTTGCATTTTTCCCAGTTTTGGATAGATTATGAAGGAACAAAAAGTGGGAAAGGCCGGCCAGTAAGCTTTGTGGACTCCTTCCCACTGTCACTTTGGATTTGCCAGCCAGTAAGATTTGCAAAGTCGCAAAAAGATATTTTATCAGATAATCAGACAGCTTTGAATATTCAGAAAAGTGAATCTAGCGATCTTGCTAATAGACTGCAACGTAAAAAACTTCTGAAGGAATATTACAGCAGTGAGACGGAGCCTTTGATCAATGGCATTCAGATGTCAGACACTTCGGGAGCACTTTCTGAAAACTCTTCCTCTGATGCAGATGTACATGTTCTTGTACATGTTCAAAAACATGTAAGCATGCAGATCAATCATTACCAGTATCTGTTTTTGCTGTTCCTCCATGAATCTCTTGTGTTGCTTCTGGAAAACTTAAGGAACGATGTAGAAGCAGTGACAGGAAAACCTGCAAAGCAAACAGATGTCTGCATTGGGATGCTGCTGAAAAGTGCAGAACTAGCCTTACTCCTCCATCCAGTGACTCAGGGAAGCCCTTGTAAGTCTCCAGTTGTGGAAGAACGAAGTCTCATGGCATCAGAACTCTCCCCTTTGGGAAATGGGGAAGCTCTTACTTCAGAGAGTAAATCAGCTGGCAATAAAATGGTGCAAGCTGGTATGACTAATTTTGATTATGTAAATGACTGCAAGCCTCTGAACGCTGAAGTTAATAAAGGAATTGTAATAGATCCTCTTTTGTTTAAATCAGACAGTAATATGGATTTTCAGAAAGGAGCATCATTTTCAGATGATGCGTCAGATAAAGGTTTGGGAGATACAAGTGAAGGAGGAAGCAGCGGACTTTTTAGTAGAAGTGATTCAGAGGAGGTCTGTGGACCTCTAAGTGAGAAAAGTAGCTTGCATCCTAGGGATTCAGCGTCCATTTTCACTAGGAGAGAAGATTCCACTGAATTTTTCGTTGATAAAGAGGATGACAAAAACATGTTCTCAAATAGGTTAAATGAACAGGAAGGCACAACTGAAGGCTGTACTAACCATGTCACGGACTTGGAAACAGAAACTGCCTTAGAATCTGAAGAGCTTGACGTGAAAAAAGAGAAAGTGACTTCAGTTAGACGGTCTGCATCCCAATCTTCATCAAGGTATAGAAGATTTAATAGAAAATCAATTTTCCTGTTACTTGAAAATGTTTATCAATCTTGTTGGCCACATAGATTTAGTAATGGTCGACAGAAGTGAACATCTAGTAGATTAAAATTTTCAAAGTATATATAAAATATAAGATATGCAGTATCCAGCGTTCAAGGAAAGCTGAAATGAACTGTTAGTTAATTGATTTAAATAATTTACTTTCAGTTTAAATGTTATGGAATATATTGAAAAAATATTGAAACAAGTATCTACAGGAAAGCATGTTGTTTCTGTACTGATCTGTTTTTCTTGCCGAAGGACTATTGAATAATCAGATTTTTTTCTTTTATATCTTGCCTGGTTTAGAGGAATTTTTCAAAGTAACTGCTGTGTCATTCCTTTAGTTTGAAATAATAATTCCTTAATATCTTTATATTTAAAAAGTGCAAAGCCTAAGGAACGCTGCCCATCCAGCCTCCCTGCGTTCTCTGTTTCTTACAAGAATATGAAGAGAAGTCCATCACAGGTCTCTCTGGATACCATCTCTATTGATAGTATGATGCTAGAGGATCATTTGATAGAGAGTGATGGAAGTGACAGCCAAAGCTTTCTGGAGAAAGGTAAGTAAGTTTAACAAAATATTTTTAAGCAATACATGAAAATGTTGTTTGTTACTAAAATAATACTCAAAAGGATTGTAGTGCAGCAAATCCTGGATGCTTTACAGCACTATTTCTGTTAGCTTCTCCAGTCAGTAATGTAAAGTATATTCACAGCACATCATTTCAAGAGAAAGCAATAAGGTGTGCTACTTAAGTAGTGCTACTTAATTAAACACTACATAATTTTGCTCTCTTGAGGAGTATAAAAGCAATGCAGTGCTATGTTACAACTCTGAATTAAGCAGAACTGTTCCCTGCCTTGCTTACAAGCCGTTGCTTTGGTTGTGAGCCTTTACAGGTTTGTACCCTGGATCGGTGTAGTGCTTGAAGTGGTAATGAAGCTTTAAAATTAAAAGCAGGTGAAAAAGAAATGGATTTTCACTAACACTCACCATGCTGATTACCAGGCAGATAGCTTTGGTAGTTCCCTTGCAGCTTTTTCCTTATGGAGGGGTTCCTAGCTACTGACTGTCTGCCAGCAGGTGTTTGTCCATTTTCCCTCCTCTGTGCGTGAGCGTTTGCCCCTGATCTCAGAGAGGAATTAGGCGTGTGGTAATTATGTCTGTATAGTCTGAAGCATTGTGGACTCAGCACAATTGTAATGACCTAGTAGCTCTCTGGCAAAACTGATTGAATAATTTTCTAATGTCAGGAAATACGACAAGAAGACTTTATGGGTACTTCTCTTTCTACTTCGAAAAAAGAATGACAGTATTATTTTCTGCAGGATTTCTTTTCAGTCTAGAGCAATAATGAGAAGAATGCTTCATTTGCGAATATGTTACATATTTGGATTGTAGGAGTATTCCTGCATGTGCTTATGTGGGAGTATGCCATAGAATACGTTTTGCATTTCAAATAACCTTTATATGTGTTTTTAGCTTGTTGAACAACATTTAACTGCAGGTTAAGTCTGCATGCTTTCTAGTTGTCAAGGAAACACTACCATGATCACTCTAGCAAAAATACATATAGTTTATTTCTCTAAACATAAAGCCGCAAACATTTGCTCTAAAGGCACTATGCAGTGTTGTAGATACATGGCTTGGAATCTTTAACCTCTTTTTCTGCTGGATCAGTTTTTATATTTGATTTGGAAGACTGAAAAAGGCCCTTCACAATTTTTAAACAATGCATGTAGAGTACCATTTGGGTTTTGTCACTATATGCTGCCTTACTTGCATAGCATCTAGAGCTTTGAACTCTCTGTAAGAGGAATGGATTTGGCAGTTCAGTCATAAATATTTGTTTAATAAGCTGTTCAACTCAAATTATGAGTTAATGTATGCATACAGTAACAGACACTGACTTTATTCTTAAAACAGGAGTGATTCAGGTTATGCTATGCTAACTTTGCCTTTTTTTCTGATGTATATACGGAAGGTATTACAGCCACAAACTATCAAAGCCCATCAGAAAATGCCCATGAAGGAGGCACAGTGATTGAAAATTGTGATGGGTCATCTCCAGATGCCATGAGCGCTGCTTCAGAGAATGCCCATGAGACTAGTGAAGAAATGGTAATATTATTGAATTCCATTAGAATACATGCTTCAGTAAATTAAACCTTAAAGTAGAGCTGAAATGAATTCTTTTAGAGGTGATTTTTCAAGTAGTTCTGGGAGCTTTTGTTAGTGCATTATGTAAGCCTGTAGACCTAGTGCACATGTATTAAGTACAGATGAAGATTATAATCCTTATTACTGTTAAAATGAGCATTCTCTGCCCCTGTTATCACCAATGTAGCCACTGTTGATACACAACAGTAGCCACTTAAAAATGTCAGAAGGTGTTTCTGCTTTAGTACATAGCAATAGTTTGTAATATTGTTGTTCTTTTATGCTCTATTGAATATGATATTTAAAATGAGCTTTTTAACATTATCAAGTATAGATTAAAGAAAGCACCATGACTCTGACATCTCTTATGTGGAGATGTTTCCTTAGCACTGGTAGCATTCTGTGGTATTTGCAAATAGGAGCATTAGAACTGCCCTGCTAGGTCAGATCAGAGATGCCGTTTGTCCAGGATTATGTCAGGACGATGCCCAGTATTTAGAGAAGATTACAAGAAAAGTGCATGCACAGAGAGATTCCCTCCCTGACACACCATGCAGGGTCCAACTTTTTCCATCTGCCTATCTACTTATTCCTCACTGCCTTAATCAATGCTTTTTAAATTATATTCTTGTATCAGTTAAGATCATGAACTAGAAATCTAAGAGTATATGGGCCCAAAGAAAGACAGTGAATTTACTGAAATTTATTGTGTGCTTGCTGACGTATTTTCCTTTTTAGTAATGTTAGCCATGTAAATCCTACCTTTGCTTTAAAATATTTGTGGATCACCTTCATTTAAAAAAAAATGAAAAAAGCAGCTCACTTAAGGGATTGGTTACTGTTGAATAAATTTTCAGTCATCTGTGCATATAGGTAATATGGAAAAAAAAGAATTATTCAGATTGTTATGCAAATGCATGTTAGCATTTTTTTTCTCCTTGTAGAATATAACTGAAAATTCATTAGAAAAATGAACCCAAAATAGTAGTAATGATGATGGACATACATCTTCTGATACCAAAGCAAACTTTTGAAACTGGCTGCTACTTCTTTTGAAAGATACTGCAATGCAGTAAATAGAGAAAAAGAGCTGAGTACTACACAGATAGGCTACTAAATTTCAGCTGTCCTCTTGCTTTAGCTTGGTCTGATTCAGCACTGCAAATGCTTCGTTGTGCTTATGGTATACATGCAGCTGAACGCAGCCTTAGAAAATTTCAGGTGTCAGTAGGTCATACGCTTCTTGTCAGAGTGGGAAATTCTGTCTCGCTTTCGTTGCTTTCCTGACCAGTTCTGAATTGGTATTACTGGATTATAAATACAAGTGTCTGTCTTTGGACAGAGAGTTGAGCAACGTCTAGTCAAGCCAATGAGTACAAAGAGAAAAGAAGAAGAAATGAGAAGACTTTGTGCTTTTCTGTGAGCAAGGGCTATGGATACAAAGATTTTTTTCCTTTTGTGGGGGAAAAGGTTTAGACAGAACTTAAAAAATAATGATGTAAATTAAATATATAATCTCATACTGTTTTATCTTGATTTTATTGGCAGATGTCTGTTGTAGTTTTCCAAATATTTGGTGTTAATGGTGAAATTGACATCAGAGGTGAAGACACAGAAATATGCCTGCAGGTCAACCAAGTGATACCAAATCAATTGGGAAATATCAGCGTTCGCCACTATCTTTGCAACAGAACTTTTGGTAAGAACTAACAACAGGATCTCAGTATTGTGAAACTGGAGTTGGAAACATTTGTTCTAAGTAAATAACAACACTGTATTAGCCTTAAAGCACAAAACCAGCTTCATGTTAGTACAATAGCATCCTTTTTATACTAGCTTTAGAATATCTACTCCAATTTCTTTCCTCATAGCCATATGTTAAAAGGGAAGGAAGTAAAAATGGAACCATTTCTGATAGTGTGGGTAAAAAATACATTGCATTGAACCCTGGCCATTAGTGGTTTTTTTTCATTTTTTTTCTGAATCAAATAAGTTGCATTACATTATGTTACTGTTCTATTGAGATAGAACTCCCTTACTGCTCTAACAATACTTTGCTTAAATGTACGTTGATCTGAAGGGCTGTTTCTGTTCTTCAAGTTCTGTTTCTCTAGATTAACACCCATAGTCTGAACAGATTTATAATCTGTGGTTTAAGAAAAGTTAAAAATTGGCTGTGTCAAAAATTGGTTGTGTTTCCCCCCCCCAAAGCTTGATCAGAACATGAGGTGTAGTTTCATACCAGATATTTGCACAACTAGATCAACTGGTGTGTTGTCAGAGCTGTTCTTGGGCATGAGTACATACACATTCTCTGCCAGAAAACCTAGTTCACATACTGTGAGGTTTTTTTTCTTGGCATGATGTATTGGCGTGCCACTTCATGTCACAGTTTGCTTTGCTCCCCTCTGCCAGCCTTCCATACGGATTGCTGGATGCCAGCTCTGTTGCGCTGCGGCGTTTTTGGGGCAGATCATAATGCACCTGCTTCCTGCTTCTGGTTCAGCTCCTTTCCCAGGAAACCACTATAGCAGCTGTTGGCTGGCATTTATTTCCAGCCTTGCAGCAGTGTGGGTTTTCTTCAGGAAGTTGTGCTTGGTGGTACAGCCCCTCGTGCCCTAGCTAAAGAACCCGTTTCCTGGTGAGCTGAGCCGCTGCCAGCAGCTGCTGCCTGAGCAGCTGTTGTATGATGTTGCAGTTGCATTTGGGCATCTGAAGGCAAGAGGGAGGTCCAGCAGGGAAGACTTATGGCTGGCCTTCAGTTCCTACAGGCTGATTTCTGGTTATCTGTCATATCCTCTGTAAAAGCAAGAAGGAGTAAATAGTAAGAACATGCCACCTTCTTGCTCTCATGTGGATCTGAAACTAGAACCTGCTTCCTCTGGTTCAGCTGATTGAGACTTGTGCACTGGCTGATTATTTTATGGACAAAAGGTTATAATGCGATTGGAGTCTTCAATACTTCCACTTCATATCTCTTCCTTTCTCTTTCTGGTGGGTATCTAGATAGGTGGGCCAACAACACTTTTTTTTTTTTTGTAAGTCGCTGGTCATTCCCATTTTGTGGCGTACATCTTTTCTGCTCTCCGCTGTAGGGCTACGTTTTCTATACTGAGTCAGGAATCTTCTGCAGCCACTGCTGCTCTCCATCTCCCACATTTGTTCTAATAGAAGAACTAAAGGAGGAAACAGTTTAAAAAAAAATCCAGAGGATCAAGGTTGGGAAAAAGCTTGAGAATTAGATCAAAAGAAACAATTTAAAGGAGTTAACGGTAACGAAATACAGCTTAAAGAACCAGTGAGCAAAAGCGTAAGAAAATATCCCAATAAAAGCAAACTCACCCCCCCCCAAGACTTTTGATAAAACTTACTCAAGTGCTGAATTAACAATTGTAACCTGTAAACTGAGGAACCATGCAAAGCAACGAATAATCAAGTCACAATTAGAGTCTACAAAGGTGTCCTGGGTAAAAATAACCATTTAAAACCTACTATACTGTTAATGCATTAAGTGTAGAAAGGGAAAAGTGTGCTTAACAGCTGGAGTAAGTTGAGGGCGATGTGGCAGCTGTGCACATTCCTGCAGGGCTGGCTGCAGGAGATGCCTTTATCGGATCTTGTCTGGCAGCAATAACAAAAGAAGGGGGGATTGAGTATAGCAGGGGTACTCTGAGAAGGACAGTGCTTTTACTGAGACCTTGTTGTGCTTGGAGGAGAAAAGAACAGCAGTTCATAGCAGCTTCCAAATTGTTTAATGCAACTTTTACTCCCATCCTTTCTTGACTGTGCCTGTTTCAGATATCTGCAAGGTAACCGAGATTGACTTTATGGCTGAGACTGAATGTCTGGTCTTTTCTTCTGCTGTTTTTCTGTGCTTGGTTGGTTCTTCTGGCAGTGACGCAGGCACTCTTTTCTGGTCAGAAAATACTTAGGGCACATACTGCTTATTTCTTTCTCTGTATTTGTGGGAAGAATATAGATCCTTGAGGGAAACAAAGTTTACCAAACCAATTGCAGAGACTTATTGGACAGTGATCATTGTTCTCCCATCTCGAGAGCTGCCCTTCCTCTCAAGGACTGTTGGTAGCTAATTTGCTGCTGTCTGGACTAGAGCCACAAAAGGTACCTGATACTTGCACTGGGCTTTTTTTTTTTTTGTGGGGGAAATGCATAATCTAGCACTTCTTAAACATTGGAAGGATTGAACAGTGGAGTTAGTTAACGGCTGTTAGTGTTGTGGAAACCTCTATTCACAGAGGTAGCAGTGGTGCCCAGTGACAGGACAAGGGGCAATGGGCACAAACTGAGGCACAGGAAGTTCCGTCTGAACATGAGGAAGAACTTCTTCCCTCTGAGGGTGACGGAGCACTGGAACAGGCTGCCCAGGGAGG
>Ga0065711_1037625_pt1 | contig 19637 bp, 12 predicted proteins | sample Hoacrofraction12_FD_59098 | JGI IMG/M metagenome (GOLD analysis project Ga0065711, IMG submission 59098) | Hoatzin crop microbial communities from Cojedes, Venezuela - Epithelial fraction 12 v2 (version 2) | ecosystem: Host-associated > Birds > Digestive system > Esophagus > Crop | place... | reverse complement strand
TTACTTATTTTTTGCTTACTGTTAGTATTGGAGATATGTTGAGATGACTATGAAGAACTTTTTGAGGTTTTTTTCCATTTTGAAAAGGATGAAGGTATTGTTCCTACTTTGCTCCTTCATCCTTACGGTGGAGACCACCAAAATGCTTGAAATTTAATACCTGTGGAGTATCGTGTTTATGCCTTTTCGTACCTCTGCTTTCCCTGGAGCTGAGTTAGATGGGATTGAAGTAAGAGAGGCTCTTTCTGGGCTGTAGCAATTGTATCCAGCTGATCTGTATCAAAAGCTTCATATGATGGCTCTTGCAAGAATGGCTCTACCATGCCAATAAGCTTCCAGAAGAGAAGATACTGCATTTTAATTTAAGGACTCCTCTTTTTCTGTATGCTGTGATGGTGTCTGTTCTTGGTGCTTTGGGGTCATCTGCACAGGCAAGGTAATGCCCAGTGTGGTGAGCTGTGAACTAGGGCCTTAGATGCCTTTCCAGGGAGCAGTGTGGAAAGAGCCTTTGTAAACATGTTGCTTCACTTCACTTTGAAAGCATACGCTCATCCATGAGTGTCCTTGGGAATTGGTGAGGAAAAGCCAGTGAGCGGTAAAGTTGCTCCTCAGCTTGCTGTGCACTACCTTACCGCGTCTTCTGGCCACACCACATGTGTGTGGGCTGTTTGGGGAGCGTGCAGCATCTGAGGCACTGTAATGTCTTACAGGTCAAACCATCAGCCCTAATTGAATCTCTCCGTTTGACCATTAAGGAGGACAGTTTGGCGTTTGAAGGCATTTCTTCTTTTTCTTCTTTGTTCTGCTTAATCATTTTTTAATGTGTTTTATTTCTGTTGAGCAGAGGGTAGCTCTCTTCAGCAGTATCGAGTGCAGTGCTTTCCCATGGGTCAGAGGTTAGCTAGCAGCTATCGCCCGGCTTATCTGTAGTCCTTCCCACTCTCATCAGTGTGAAGATCTGAAAGTTCTCAGACTTCTGTTATGTACTGCACAATGTTGTTTTACAGTGACCTTCTGATGCGGGGACCAGACCCACATTTACCTAAGCTGCTCACTTATTTGAATTAGTTGGAAATTAGTTGGATTAGTTGGAGCCTTTTTTTTTTTTGTTTTGTCCCATTTTTTGGATGAGACTGAGGCCAAGAAAGCTGATTTCAGAACTGCCTACAAAAATGTGCAGCATTTTTTTTCAATGGATCAATGAAGTTCTCTGTTTACAGAAGTTATATTGTTCAAATGTTGTTAATGAAATCACTGATGTTAACTAGGTGCTCGAATACTTCATGCATCCTAATTTACAGCTGAATGCAGTTTCTTAAGCCTGGGGAACTTTTGTTAAAAGAAATATTTAGCGATACAAACAGGCTGCCCAGGGAAGTGGTGGAGTCACCATCCTTGGAGGTGTTCAAAAAAGGTGTAGATATGGCACTTCAGGACATGGTTTAGCAGGCATGGTGGTGATGGGTTGATGGTTGGACTTGATGAGCTTAGAGGTCTTTTCCAGCCTTAATGATTCTATGATTCTATGACTCAGCCACCTTTGAGCATTTCGGTCCAACTCACTCTTTGTTCTCATTATCCTTCATGCTGTGTTTAACTGACTCTGGATAAAAATCACACATGTTGACCTACAGGCAGCCAGGAATGTTTCATCTGAAATACTGTTCCTGAAAGCTACTCTTACCAGTTATTTGCATGAGGCTTTCAAAGATTTCTTTTATTTTGAACAGTAGAAATCTTACCACTTACAGACTTGGAATCCTTAATCAGGTCTTTATGGTTATCTTTGTTTACTGACCATTGTATTAAAAAATGAAGGGCAGCTTTGTTTTCTACTTTCCCGGATGGTACACGTATCTCTGTTTTTCCCTGTTGAGGGATCTGAAGGTGGCCAGCCATCCCATGAAGGCTGGACCACTGGCAATTCTACTTCACATAAAAAAGGAAGAGATTCAGGAATTTGTTGTCTTGCACGTTGATTCTCCAGAAAATTTAGTTTGAATGTGGTGTAATGCTCCTTTTAACAACTGTAGCATGCTTAATTTCAAATTTTACTGTTTATTAGTTTTATATTGTATGATCAGGCTTAATAGTTATTTTACTTTTTAAACTGCAAGGACAATTGATGCTATAGTTCATACAACAAAAATGTAGAAATAATATAAGTAAAAATAAATATATCAAAGTTGTGTTCAGAAATGAAAAGTGAAGTAAACTGACATAGAAACAAGTTGATGCACTGTCAGACACTACTGGTGCCAGCTCAAGCTTACAAAATTACATTTTTCACAGTTTTCATGTTTTGTCCTGTACATCTGTCCTGGTTTCAGCTGGGCCAATGCAGAGAAAAGACATGAGAGATTGTTTGGACTTTCTCACTTTCAAGGGCTCAAAAGAAGGATCACTTTTAAAAAAGAAAACAACCAGCCAAAACCACAACACAAGACATTAGTCGAAACCTTTCAGTTTTCTGTTTATTTTCCTTCCTGTTTGTGTTGACATCTTTTCCAGAAGTTGTGATATATCTTGTTCCTGGAGACATCTTTTATGAGCTGATGCAGATAAGTGCTCTTCTGTATTGGGGGAGAAAAAACCCGGTCTGCTCTACAAATGTACACTTTACTCTTGACTTACTGTTGTCCTTTACCCTGAGCTTTTCAGGTTGGTTTGGTTTATGTTGGCTGTGGAAACAGAGATAAAGAAGAGAGAGCTCACAGTAGTGCTTATTATTCACAAAAGTGGTCATTTGAATGCTGGAAGAAGAGTCAGCAGGCTTATGTTTTTATTGTTGCTGGCCCTGCTGCTGACTAGCTGAGGCGTCTTCAGGAAGGGATTTCACCTGTTTTCTTTCCATTTCCTTAGCCCATAGAGTAAGTCTAAAATGTTGCGAGGTATTCAGTATTGACAACTGTTTTTATGTATTATTCATCTTACTGTTTGCTCTTTTACTGAATCGCCACAGCATGCATTCATCATCCTGAGCGCCAGGCCCTTAGAAAGGAATGCGCAGGCATGCTACGATTTGAAAAGGAATAAGCATGAACAGCGACTTATCACTACTTTCCAGAGCTGACCTATTGAATTCAGATACAGATCTGAGCACAAAGAGGTGAAGCAAGTGTGGAAATGGAGTTATATTGCAAGTAACACAGTTATGTTCTTAGGAAACAATACGAACCTGCATTTTTGACATCCCAGCTAGATATCGCTATATCAGGTATGAGTGAAACTTACTGGCATTTAATAATGTGCTCAGAAGTGTGCTGTTCGCTGAATAAATGGCACTCTTATTCTTTGGACTGCAGCAGTTAGCGCTTCTGAATCTCTGGAGTACGGTATGCCCTAATGACAGAGCGCACAGTGCTGGCTAAGCTTGGCAGGTTTTCCGCTTGACGGAAAACTGGGTTGCCCAGAGCTTTCTAAATATTTGTTAGCTCCCAGGGATCAGCAAGCAGCTCACAGTGATAACATGTTCACTGATGGGAACGTGCTCTACCATACGGGCTCGCAGTGTGCATGCAGGCAGATGTGGGATTGATCACCCAGCTGTGAGGGGCTGCTGCGGTCCAGTGACATCGTTTCCAGTCTATGGTGAACCACACATGAAGCCCAGATGTAATTTCAGTAACTTTTGACATATAGAGCTCTGATTATTTGCTTTCTGTGAATGTAAATGCCAGCAACCTACACTGCTTGGATGTTTGGAAGAAGAAAACTGCAGCTGAAATTAATGCGTTCTGGGAACTGAGGTGCTTGGTCAGCTCCGTGTTGCTGTTCAACGCTGAAAATGGGGCTCAAAAAGGAACAGACTAGAATGCAGTGAAGTGCAGTGTGGTATGAGAGAGGGCCCATGCAAGTTTTTGCTGCTTTGCTAGTAGTTTGCTTTTTAGAATTTATTTAATGCTTATTAAAAAGTTACTCTAAATGAGCACACATGCTCCATTACCACAATTTCTGCACTGGCTCTGTGCAGCATTTTATATTTTTGTTGTTTTAATTTTTAATGGAATTTTTAATAGAATCCCTGCAGTGAACAGGGTTTGGAAAGTGGAGCTAACGGAGTATAGAGAAGGTTCCTCTGAGTGCCCAGTGCGTGTTACCATCCGCTTAGTGCTTGTGTTCTAGTTGTAACAGTTTCACATTAAATTACAGAAAATAAAAAAACTGGGCTGCAAAGTTCTGAGACCTTGCTGGAGAGCTTCATGTTAATATACCCTGGGCTTCTGGGAATCTGCTGCTTGTCAGCCTGGAGTTCCTGATTTTTAAATCAGTACTTGGGCTTAAAAAGGGGATGGGGAGGGCTCCCTGCAGGCATCTATTTGTGAGAGAAAAGATATGAAAGAGACTTGAAGAGTTCCAGTTGCTTGATATATCTATCTTATTTTTCCAGAGGGCTTGTAAAATAAAATTGTGAATGCTTCCACTCTCTCTGAAATTTAATGTGGTGGGTAGAAAGGGTGGAAAAAAAGGTCTTTATCTAGAGCTGCTTGGCTTTTCTGCTGGGAGGGTGGTATAAGGGACACAGGGAGAATGACTTTCCTTCATGCACCTGTTCTGCTTTTGTTACAATATTTTGGGTTTTTCCCTATTATCTGATTGTACCACCATATAAATTATTTTTTGCTTTCCATTAATTTATAGAAAATTTCATTTAACCAAATTTTGTATAGAATAGGAATACAGTCCAGAAAGAATTTTAGTATCTTCTGCGAAGAACCGCACATTCATATGCATGATTGTTTCAGCTTGGTGAAAATGTGTTGCTACAGTACTGGTAACAGAAAATGCTATAGTAGTCAGATAAAGAAGGAACAGCACAAGTAAGAAAAGTTGTGCCATGTTATTGCTGATTTCCCAGTGCTGTCCAGGGCTTGCAGCATCGGCCAGAATGTGGTAGCCCCATACGCTGAGTTCAGGTGCTCTTTAGAGACTCTGTGAGGCCTCGGCCCTCTCTGGGGATGGAGAGGGAGCAGGTTCCTTCTGCAGACTGCCTCCATGCCTGCCGCTGCTGTCCACCCCCCCACTGTGTCATATTTATATATTTGTTAGGATGAGTAAGCTGGCTTGGGCTTTCTGCTGGAGATGGGTTGTGTGTTGTCTTGCTTTTTTCTTTGTATTTTTTTGCTGTTGTGTGTTTTTTTTTTTTTCTTTTAAGCTAAAGGTGATGAGCTTGGATTTTGTTGTTCTGTGGAGGTTTTTTTGCCCCATTCCATAAATATTAACTATTGAACTGCTCAGAAACTTTGAATGTTAGACCAGTCGTGATTGGGCCGGACAAGGTGGGCGGGATTCAGGAAGCTTGGTCAAAAGAATGTGCTAAACATAGATTATACTGCAGAAATAAAATATGTAACATGAGAATGTCCTCTATCAGTTGCAGGTTATGATGAGAGTGTTTCAAAAAGTATTCTTAATCATTACGTATTGAGGACAAACTGCTGATGGAATAAATGATGAGGGGTGCCATGAAGCATCCTAAATGGTTGGCTCTGAGGACTTTTGTTCCCCGTGAAAATCAATTTTAAGTTAAAGGACCTTAATATTTCTGTGCAAGTGAAAGATACCACTCGGTGTACATGCTGCATGCTCTCTTTGGTACTTCAAAAGCATCCAAGCACTTTTTAAGCACTTACGAGAAGTTCAGAAACAGATAATCCTGTTTCATGTGAAAGCTGTTTTCAAACCTCACTTCGGTGTGTAACAGACGCTTCAGATTTATCTTTTTATTTATTTTCTTGGGAATGAAATTCCTAGCCTGATTCTTAAGATACCCACTTGAATCTGAGAGACATTGGTCTGTAGCCTTGCAATGTTCTGGTTAAGCGTCCTCCCGTTAGGCTGTGAGAGTCTGTTTTAATCTTTCCTGCTGGAGCTATTGCACTTGGTATACATAATTAAACAGTCCTTAAGCAAGAGACAGGCTTGGGCCCTGGTGCGTGATCCGGTTAACCCTTGGGAAGTTGAGCTGTCCTGATTTTAGAAATCTGTCTGCAGCCGTTATCTGCCTAGTAGCCTCACAAAACAGTCACATATGAGTGCTCTACTTCATCCTTTACTTCATCTTTCAGATAGTAATTTAATTTTATGCCACTGGGTTGATAGAGAAGCCATGTTACATGATGCCGTAACAGTCTGCTGTTCTTGCTTGTTCTGTTGCGATAAAGAGGGAGAATAAACCAACTGCTGTAAGGTTTGTAAGCTGCTAAATGGGCATTTAATTCTATGCGAGACTGTCTAGAGAGATGTTGCACTACAGTAACAGCACTAATATGGCTTATGAATTGAGAGGTGGTGCTGTTTAAAGGTGTCTGCAAAAAGAAAAATGGAAATGAAGATGTTTATAGCAAATGTCTGTCTGACTGACAGCTTGAATGTTGGCGGTAGGAATTGCTATTAACTCTGACAAAGAGGACTGTAGCCTTGTAAGCAGAGGCTTCCCTCAGCAGTAAATTAGTTATATCAGAAAAATGGAGCATATGCAAGAACTTCAGAAACCATATGAATTAATTGAAAATATCCCATTAAGGCTGCAACTGTTCTTTAAAAGAACTATTAAATCACAAAGTGAATAAATGGTGCATTTCAGGTTTTCTCTGTCTTTATTGGTGCCTGAATCTCACCATGGTCTCGTCTGAGTGATCAGCAGCAGTGATCTTTGAGCACTGTGGGTCAGATTCAGACACGTAAGGAGAGGTTATGGTTTTTGCCGTCCTCTGTACGACCTCTTTGCTTACATCAGGAATGAATTTGGCCTCCTGCCTCTCTTTCCGTTGCAGCCTGTACTTCTGTCCTGTACTATCAGTGAGTAATTACAGCAAGAGCGCTGCTCTATTGATTTTAAAACCTTCATGAAAAAAGCTTCTTGAAAGGTTTTGGTGCAGGCTCATTTAAAAGCCTTTTTTGTTGTCATTTTTTGTTGTTTGTGTTGAGCCTGCTGTCAGTGGGCAAGTGGGTACATGCCAGTCCCAGGCACCCTGATCTCTACACTGAGCAGCACTGGGAGCAGGGCCTTCAGAGCTTGCTCTCACCCGATGAAGCCACAAGTAGGCTGAGAAGACAGACACTGGGCTAGGGGTAAGAAAGATTCTGAAACTACTCAGTTTTGTATGTTCTGGGCCAGACTCAATGTGGCACACACTTTGCCTCTGGCCAGTTCAGAAGCTTCAGATGTGGTCTCTAGGTGTGTGTGACTGCTGTCACACTGCCATGGGTGTCCTTCTGGAGGTAGATCAGTGTTTCTGGTTTTCTCCACCGCGCTTCATGGGGAAGAATGGATGTTGCCATTTAGCATCTACAGGGTAGGGAACATCTGTGCAACTTTACCAGATACAGAAGACTGATGTCCATTAGGACTCCAGGAGGCTGGGGCTATGTATGTGTTGCTGGTTCACAGAGTCATTGCGCTGTAACCAATGTAGATCTCAGCTGGTGCGAGGACATGTTTTCCCCATCTTTGTTTGCCCCTCGTTTCTATGTCTGGTATGCAACAGGTTATTATCGCTGAACCACAGCTCTGTGAGCATCTTTTGTCAACCAACACCAACCTAAAAGCTCTCGGTTGTCCCATACGCATCTTCATTATTCATTTCATGGAACTGAGGCATGTCTAATGCTATGTAAGCAGTGAAATTGCTAGGAGAAAATCCTTCATTGGTTGATTGGGGGCCTTCTGTTCTGCTTGTAAACCGTTTCCAAACTCTGGAAAGACTACAAATCACCTCACCGTTCAGTTTGAATCCGTCCTTTGGTGGATCCTTTGCTGACTCTTCGTTGGAGCTCCCCTTACATGCATGAAACAGTGATGAAGAAATCCACAGCAATCAATGGGTGTAATATTTGCACAAGCCTGAACCTCCATGACTACATTTTAAAGTAATTTGAAATGTGGGAGCTAAATAATAGCTACTGCATAATAACAATGTGGTTTCCATTTAGCCATAGAGTAGAAGAGATGTGTGGTAAGTGTGGGCTAATAAATGGCAAGTGTTTATTCTTCTTAGCAGCATCTCCTAAATGCGACATGGGTCGGCTCTGTTCCATTAGTTTGCATTTTTTCACCTTTCTAAAGGTACTTTTTCCAGCTGTCCTGATGTGGATTAAAATACCCACTTACCAGGAACTGTTTCATTATCTATATAATTTTACAGCTATTTTTCTGGTTCAAAGTAAGTATTGATTTGTAAGAATATGCATACTAATAATAATTTTATATAACTGTTGTTTAATTTTTTATATATAGAAGGCTATATTTAGTATTTATAATGGCTTTTATCTGTTGCTGTCCTGAAGGACATTTTCACAAGGGCTGCAGTGTGCTGTTGATTGCTGTACTAAGCGCAGCAAGGGTGGCAGCAAACCTGAGGTAGGAGTGAGTTTGTTCTTTTGTTTATTTTATTTTATTGGTTTAAACCAATGATGTGTTGCTTCTTGAAAAAAGTGAAAAAAGTTATACAGTGATAAGGAGTTGATGCTTTGAATGAAGCTGTTCTGCTGTTTATTTAGCCAGTGTTTAGGAACAGTCTCATCCACTGTGTCATCTTTAGCAGTAAATCAGGGTGCTGAGAACAGGCTGTCAGTAATGTGGATTTGGAGTTTACGGAAAAAGTAATTCCATTCCCAGCAAAAAAATAAAACATAGTGAAGTGCAATTTCAAGCTCTTATTTAAATGCTCTTTTGGCTGTGGCCCTTCAAAAAATAAAGAAATAAGAAATAAAACAGTTACAAGAAAAAGTAGATGTTGAAGGTACAAGAGAAAAATAAATATTTAGCTTAAATTAACTTCAGCAGTCTGGTAAATTTTTTCTGATGTTTGTAGTTGCTTTTGGGCATGATACTGAGTAGTCTACCTCTGAAAGTACAGTAATTCAAAATCACTTTCTACTGGAAGATGTTTTTCCAGGTTATACCAGTTCTGTGATAATAGCAAGAAAAACATCATTCTCTCCCTTTCCTTCCTCTTTGGAGGCTGAGGGGCTTGCATGACTACAAGAGATTTGGAGTTTTAAGCAGTATAAGCTATTAATTTTTTAATTTCTAGGGTGGAAGTTGTGTCGTAACTGTTTTCACTCCATATCATGCAGTGAAGCATTTGGGGTCAGATCCTTTGGTGCTTCAAGTTGGCAGAGCAGTTCCAGAGTTGATCGGTGGTTGCACTGAGGTGATTATAGAGCATTTGCATTAATTTGTGTTTGTTGGTTCATGGTATGGCAAGGAGATTAGTAGGCATTTATCCTAAGAGCAGATGATTGTAAATTGGTAATATAATTTCGGTGGAACATGTAGTGGGTTGAAACCCCCCACCCTTCCTCTGAGGTTGACAAGTTAGTATTATACAGAAGACCCATCTGGTGGATTTTCAGAAGATTGGCAGTCCTTACCTTAAAGCAATTAAACAATGGAATTAAAGTCGAGTTATAGAAATAGTGAAATATATCTACAAATCGCTTGGGTTTGGATTCTCTTGCTGTTCCAAAACCCACCCTTCCTGTTTTCCAAAATGCTTACAAAATTAGGCCATTCTGTGTTAGACTGAATTTAAGGAACTAAGTAACTATATGAAAGGAGACGGTAGGAAAGGTTTGTCTGATAGTCTGTGAGGCACAAATTCCAAGATCTGTGCTGCTCTAATAATAGTCTCCTCATGTTTATGTTATATTTGAGACTTTTCCAGTTTATTTCAAATTACTGTAAGCAACAGGGCTCTGTACTACTCCTCTAACGGACTGCTGCACCATCTGAAATAGTAGCATTAGCAAACATTTCAACTTGCTCAGCTGTCTTCTGGCTCATCCCCTTAACCTTAGCAAACAGTTTCTTCCCCTTTATTGACATGATTCTGACAGATCTGTAAGTTCCATTAGGAAGAAGGACAAATGGATTGCAATTCATGCAGTGCACGGAAGTATGGTGCTGTTACGAGAAGCTCTAGAGTAAGGATAGGGACCCTCTGGCAGAAACCCATCATCCCTTGGCCACCTGAACGCCCTTGTCTCTTTTTCTGCACTCTCTGGTTACTGCATAGCGTTCACCATGGATGCTGCACAGGGGTCCATTGGACGTGTGGGTACGCCAGTATTTTTGAGCTGCACCAGACTCACTGTGGAAAGGGCTCCTGAGGCAACCACACAGACCTGTCCTTGAGCCTCAGGGGACAGCAGGTCTGGATGCCATCGTGCTAGGGGAACTTCTGTAGGGATGCTATCCTGTTCTTCCCCTCCCCCAGGAGAAGAGAGGGCTTTGCAAGTCCAACCAGAGATTACAGGGAAGGAGGAAGGGAAGACATGGGTCCTGGTTTCACCACCAAACACTTGAGATTGATCCCTCAATTGGAAGTGAAAATAGGAGGCCTTCTGGCTTATCCTGTGCAAGTAGATTATAACAGGGGAATGTGCTGGGAGGCATAAAGTTCTGGAGAGCGCTTTATCGGGAGAGTGAGCTATGTGGTAGTGTGTGCTGACGTGAATGCATGCTGCTTGTGAGCTGCTGCTGAGCCAGCTTGGATCAGGGAGCTGTGGATCAGCGTCTCTATAGACACACGCTAATTGTGCACCCACCAAAGGTGTCTGAAAGCCTGGTTTAGGCTTTGGGAAGGCTGTGCCTCACCTAGGGATACTGAGGTTCACCAAGCTATCTGAGATTAGGAAGGAGGTTGCAGTAATGAGTGGGCTTCCTCAGGCACAGGTCTTCTGGTTGGAGGGGGTGGGTTTTTTTAAATATCACCTGTACTATAGATAGCCAGCCTTACTGTGTTATGGACTTGTGACGAATGGGTTTTGGAATGGAAGCTAGATGGAAAGAACAGAAACATTACTGATATTATTTATAAAGCCTATTTACAAGATTTACATTCTCTGTCCTCTTTCTGTCAATGATATTAGTGGTGATGAATTCTTACTTAGAGAAACACAGGTCTTATATCAAGGAGTAAATATGCAGTGTGATACACAAGGGATTAGCTGCGCAAGTCATTATCTTTGGCATGCTGTCTTTAGTGCTGCTAGTCCTTCTCAGCAAAGGATCTTTTCCAGATTTAAATAATTGTAGCTGGAGAAAAATGATATGATTGCCATGGCCTCGGGATCTATTCTAATGATTTTTGCCAAAGTCAGTATAGACCTGGTCTTATGAAGGAGGTGTTTGCTAATTTTGAGCGTATATTGTGCGTTTGTAAAACACCAACTGCAATGGTATTAGTTCATCTCGTTTCTCTGGAGTGGTGACAAAGCTAATAAGACTAAATCAGATAATGATTTTTATACAGCAAACATTTGCTGCTAAACAGCCCACTGACAAGATGACATGGTCTTTTAAAGCCTTTGAGTACATGTAAAGCCTTCAGTATTTAACTGATTTGTATGAAACTGAATCTCTCCTAGAAGTTTCCCCCATACGACCACGCTTCATTTCTAGAAGGTAATTATACCCTTGGAGATGAGCTGAGTGGTAGGAGCTTTGTGCCACAGAAAATCCTGGAGGTGGGATTACCTGTCTAATGATGATAGCTACTCCCCTTAATGAGGCTCTTACTGCCAGCATTAGTGTGTCCTTGGTAAATTGTGTTTGTAGCATTCCTTGCATCCAACGATGCTCTGGAGGGGACTTGCTAACAAGAAGCTATTCAGTTCTGCCATCAAAATAACAGAAAGACCAGGGTGATTTTCCTCCTCTTGCTGGAGTTCAGCTTTGCTGACTAAAGTTAAATCAGTCTGCCAAGGATGAATCATCGGCGGCTCATAAAAAGAATTTCTCCAGAGAAAATTTTTGGCCTCTGAAATAGGCAAAGCTGCGGCAGGATTTCCCTGAGGGAAAGGCGCTCCTTCCCAAGTGCAGGGCTTCACCCTGCTTCCTATTATCCAAGCTTGAACGCTTTTACTTTGCCTGTGTATCTAACAAGTTTCAGAGTAAAAAATGTTCCTAGTAAAAGTGCTAGAAAATTAAAGGTAGTTATCACTCTGTCACTCTCTGTTAGGGTCTTAGCTTAAATGGGGAAACAAAGAAGTGGATTTCTTGGGCTTTCGTTTATCCTCTCTGCAAGCACTGCCATGTCCTGGTCCTCTGGCAGGAAACGGCACCCAGGTTGGGGTGTAGTGCTCTTGGGGAGCCCCATTTTGGTGTTTGAGCTGCATGTTGCCTTTTTTTTTTTCCTTCTGCCCCCAGGAGCAAAGGTTTTCTTAAATGCCACAATATTTGACCCCTGCATTTAGCTTTTTTGTTTTTTCTTTTTAAAATTACTTTTAGCAACAATGTGAAATTCAGCTCTTCTTATTCCTGAGAAACCAGTGCAGTGTGATACAAAAGTGGGATGCACGCTTGGTCTAATGTCTGTTCACCTTTTTAAAAAGATCTGTGAAGCACAATGCTTGTTATCATCGAGGTGTTTGGATTTGGTTGTATGAAGTCTCACCTTATGCCTAGCTGTAAAAGGCACCAAGATGAAATTGTTAGGAAAAGTAATGTTGTGTATGAGGCAGGTGAAAGACAGTGATGTACCTGAGGATGCTCAGGGAATCATTTTTAGACTGCAGTTAAACTTCAGAAGCCTGTAACTTCCAGTCCTGTGATTAAAAAAAGTGGCTATCCTGAATTAAATTTGCAAAGACACTACTGTTGTCAGCAGCAGTGGCTTCTGGCTCTGTGCCTAGCTGTGCTTGTGCTTAGGAAGAGATGTTAGGCTATTGAGGCAGTGTTTGGGTACCACTTTGAGGTGGATTGTGGTACAACTGTATCACAGTTTGGGAATCTCCTACAGCTATGCTGCATCTGTCACATCTTTGGCATTTGATCAAAGAGTGAAGGGAAGGATAAAGGTTGTGTTTCTGAGGCCCGTTAAATGTACTAGTCTGGAGAAAAAGTATTTTTTTCTTCTTGAATTTTGGTATTTTTCTGTTGCAATGTGAAGAAAACAAGTGTACTACTGGTGCAATGATAGCACAAATGCACACAACTCAAACCTTGCTGAGAATTTCTGTTGAAGCTTTATTTCTTCATTAAAAGCACCTGTATTTTCTGCTAACAGAATAATTTTCAGGGAGAAGCTAGATCATGTACTGATTTGCCAAGATTTGACAGCTTGAATTAGCCATAAACTGAAATTTGCACTGTGATGGAAATTGCAATATTTCAGGTTTTTCCCACTCAGAATTGGAAAGAAAAGCAGCCCGTTATATGTTTGTGTCCTAACACACAAACTTATTTTGACTGTCACGACATGAAATGACATAACAATTGCATATGTCACAAGAAGGGTGACAATTGTAGTGAAGCCAACTGTTTTGACTGTCAAAACATTTAGTTTCGTGATAGCATTTCATGATTAATTGGGATGCCACTTCATTTAATATTTGCTGAAATCCACGTGTATTCATTAGACTTTTGCATGCCATCCCATTTTTGCTCTCAAACTGCACATCAACCACATGGAGACTTCTAACCTGATGAACGTATGAGGGTGTCCCTTTGGTCACTGGCCACCTGACACTAGTGTTAGCTCCAGCAGCTTTCGTTGCCGTGGGGCTTGGTGCTGGGCTAAGTCTGTGTGGTAGGAAGATGGCGAAGTGATCTTGTGAGGATGTATCATTTTTAGCCTGCGCGAGAGTGAGTAGAGGAGCGTAGTGAGGGAGCCACGCTTGACTTTGAAATGTCCTTGGGGTTCATGTATTTCAACTGGTGGGACTGCAAGATTTACTACAGTCCCTTGGAAAGAAGGATTGGATAATGCCAGGCTACTAGGTCTCACAATCTGGTGCTAGAAAATGATGCATGTTATGAGTAACTCCAAATATCCTTTTTTTTCTCATCATTGGAAATGCGCATCCGTGTCTGTGTCCTATCTGGGGATTTGCAATGAGCAGTGAACACACTTTCGGTGTCGGTGTGAATGGGGCATTTTGACAAGCAACGGACCAATGCTTGGCCCTCTGTTGTTTTCGCAGGGTTGATCATTGAGTCTAACAGTGAGACCAGTGGCAGCCAAAACTGCGTCACTGTCTCATGCAGCAGAAACTGGAGAACTTGCTGCTGCTTAGCCTTTAATTTTTACCATGCTATTAGAAGACATGATAGCAGCAGTGCCTAATACGCATCGCAAGTGGTAGCACAGTTTATCACAGATGGAAACAAACTCATTTCATGTTCAGTAGACTACGAAATGAGTCACAGCTGTTCTCTCCCTGTCGCACAGTGACACACTGCTCTCGTTACAGAGCGTCCGTGGTACGGCTCTTCAGCCACTTGCATCCCTTGCTTGACGCACGTTCCCAAATACCTCTCTGGGAGTCAGAGGCAGTGGGGCAGCTCCTGCAGAAAGGACCAGCGTGGTCCATTGGTTTGGGGCTTGGGTAAAGGGCTGAGGAAGGTGTTGTTTATAGAACAGTAATGGGTATGATTTTCTGTTCAGAAAACTGAGTGTAATAATACAGCTGTAAGGTGCAAGGTCTCTCTAGTGAGGTTTTTTTAGTGATACCATTTACTTCTGTAGGATCTTGCATCCAAGTATCATTCCAGTGTACTGGATGGGGAAGTTACAGCTCCTGGACTGGCTGTGTCGCAGGACTTGTGTGGCCTCCTGATGCCTGAAGGCCCTGGGCAAGACTCGTACTGCTCTCCGTCTTTCTTGTGCTGCTGTCGCTGCCTTTACTAGGTGTGATAATCCACAGTTTTATATTTTACCTATGGCAGTTTTAAATGTAGACACTGTTCCCCTAGTTTTCCTTGCATTGCCGATGGCACGGCTGACTCTTGCACACCACCTGATCCTCAACTTGACTGGAAACTGTTTCTCCTTTTGGGGTTTATTAGGCTGCTTACTAATAAGCAGCAGGAATAGTTTAGCTCCGTTACTCAGCAATCCCAGTTCCCCTGGGTCTGAGCAAACCAGTGAAGACATTAGGGTGATATACATGAACTCCGGCTTGTTTAAACAGTGTTCAGTACACAAGTGCTGACTGTGAAAAGCGGTGCTACCTTGCCAGAAACACTCATGCTCTCTATTTTCTTTAATTTTGTTTCTTCCTTTAGCTCAAGTAGTCATCTAATTCTGTTTGTCTCGTAATGAGATCAGCTTTTGTTCACTATTGGATGATTAAAAATAATCACAGTGAAATAGCATTCTGATGGCAGCACCGGGTGCTACGTGCTTGGTCTTGGATACAGGAGAATGACAAGCATTGCCCAATTTCATACAGTTACCCAGTTAATGAAGTTGTATTATCCAAGCCGTGTCATTTTACATGAAAAAGAAAGCAGGATATAAGTAATTCTGTGTTTTTGGACTGACCTTGAGATACAGAGTTCATACTGTGTTGCAGAACTGTGCTCTGAATTTTCAGATTTTTTTTTTCTTAATTGTTCCTTATGCTTTTGGAAAAAAAAAACAAACCTTGAAAATGTGTACAATCTAGAAAATGCCTCAGAGCATTTAGTCTGCAAGAAGTCTGAAGCGAAGTGTGAAGGTGTAAGCTTTCCTGTTGGTGTTACAGACTTTGTAGTGTGCTGCACTGTTGATGTTGAACGTTTTTCCAGGCTATTGAGGAACTCAAGAATTTTTGCCAGGGCCTGGACAGACGTTTGAGTGGTTTAGATGGCAGTACAGGCTTCCCTCCTGGTTCCTCAGCAGCTAGGCAGAAGGCACGAGTCAGTAGCTGGGGTTCAGGTGGTGCCTGGGGTCCTTGAGCAGCCTGGGCTGTGGGGAGAGCTGAACGTGCCTCGAGGAGGCAGGAGCACCGAGGATCCCATCTGCCCCTCTTTTGCCCCAGTGGAGGGAGAGGAGGAGGCCCTTATCTGAACTGCTTGAAGTCAGCAAAGTGTGAGAACGTAAGGGCTTCTGACTCCAGTCGCTGCTTTTGCATCTCATATAGTGCCTTTCATAAAGTAATTGGTCTCAGGTATAAACCTGTTTAGACATCCTCTTTGTATTTCTAGGCTAAGCTTCTTAATGGGCAAGTTTACACCCATTTACTCCACTGCTTTTGTTGTCCTTTGACTTAATCATGCTTCCCCCGTCCTCAGCGGTTATGCTGGAAGAGCAATCCTGGCTTTTCTTGGCTTGCAGTCTGCAGGACTGAACAAGTCAAGCTTGTAGTCTTTAGGAAAAAGTGCGCTTTTCACCCTGATTTTTCCTCAGATCCTTTCTTTGCACCTTTTCCAGTTCAGATACCTCTCTTTTGAACAGGAGTGACCTGATTGAAAAATATTTCAGATGGGGCCTCACTGAAGTCTTGTATGGTAGTATCGCTCTGGTGTACCACGAGATCATGTCAGGATGGCAGACAGCATGGATTCTCTTTTCGCATTGGGCGAGCGTGTTATCCTCCCTGCATAATGGCTTGGGTGAAAGACACAGAAATGAGTGCGCGGTCTGTGGAACCAGAGTTGTGGCATTGGCTGTTAATTCCTCTGTGCCAAAAATATGGGGGAGATCAACGTGGCTGGCTATCATAAGGTTAACTAGGGGTCATCTTTATGACCAGCCAGTCACCTAGTGGTTTATTCTGTAGTTCTGGTGTGCTGTTCTTACCAGATACATCAGAAACTGCTAGCCAAATATTGGAATTATTAAATGCACAGAGCTCTGGAGTGACGCAGTCCAAGTCACTTTACTGTTTCAGGTAATGAACCGTCAGATCAAAAATGTACATTTATATTACACGCTGAGAGCTGATGGATATCTTTATATCTTTATACAATTGCCTTCCTTTATGAAGGTCTCTCATCTCAGTAAATGCGTGGATACATCATTCTGTAAAGTTTTGAGCTATTTTTGTGAGTATACTTTTATGTCTTCATTTTCCTTGTGCACTGTCATTCCCAGTATAGCATAGGATCATCAACAAAAGCACTTCATAAAAGAAATATAGAGGGATTAATAAGTAATGGCATACTCAGAATTCAAAATGAACAAAGATTGAGCACTTGGATTTCTGTATCATTAACTCAGGCAATTTCAGGGAGAAGATACTGCATTGGTTAAGCTTGGAGAGACCAAAGGTGTGCCTACAGCAGACATATATTATAGATGATTTATTTATTTGGTTTTCAAAAAGCCTGTAAAACAACTTGCAGTATGAGTACTGTAAGTTTGCCAGTTGTTGGCATTTAACACTTCAAATACTTTACTTTTTCTCTAGATACCTCACTTGGTCATGTTGCCATCTTTGAATGTGTGGGATGTCGTGTTTGGGATTTTCTTTTTCATCTTTTTTTTTAAGACTGCACTGCATGAAATGAGATTCATGTTGTTATGACATTGTTTACTTTCATCTTGCTTAATTATAGGATAATGTTCACAGTGGAGGAGTATATGAGGCAGTGAATGGTGTTTGCAGGTGATTAAATGTACGGTGAAGCTAAGACACTCGATAATTACAAAACCTGTTGCCTGTGATTGTATTCCAGCCCTGCAAACATTATTCACCTTATATGGAGAAGAGCAAGAAAAAGGTAAACTGCAATGATTTTTATGCCTTTTTCGAGTGCTTGTATTGCTTTTTCTTTTCACTTGTCTTGGGTGCTACTGTAAGGGCAGGTGTATATTTAAATGTAAATATACATTTAAAAGTTGAAAAACTTCCCTTCCCGGTTGAATCTTTTAAAGTTTGGTCCTTGCCTGAATATGAAATTGATTCTTCTTAAGCTGGGGAAAAATTGTATTCATTCTTAATAGGTTATGGTACATTAAATTTGCACTTTTACTAGGAAAATACTCAGTTTCTCAGTTTTGAAAATTCTGTAATCCTTTTGCACAGTTCCATACTCATCATACTAAAATCTGCAAAGTTATCAAGGACAGCTGGCAAAATGGAGTGGGTGTATGGTGATATTTCAGATACAGCATGTGACCACGTGGTTAGGCAGTGTATGGCCCTCAAAAGGGAAACATTGAGTGGTACACAGCTTTAGCTTGAGATGTTTGGTAACAGGATTGCTGGAGTAGCCTTAATACTCTCATAACAATTGATTTTTTTTTTTTAAAGCTTTTTCACTTATAGAAATAGCAATGCATTATGCTGTAAGAAATGATACCTTCTATTTTTACAATTAAAGCTGCATTTCAGCTGACCTGGGGAAAGGTGACCTTTTTTGGTGATGCCCATCCCTTTTTGCCATCCAGTTAGGTACATGCCTATTTATCGTCCTACTGGCTTGAGAAATGATTCAGTGGCTGCTCCAAATACTGGAGAATCATTCAAGGAGAACTCGTGCAGGAGGTGGGGTGAGAAGTCCTCAATCTCCAGGGCCACATCAATTTAAGAATTCAATCCTGCAACCTCCACTTTCTGTGGGGAGGAGTAAGAAATGTGTGATTTCCTGTTTATGTGGTACCATATCGTACTTATCTGTTACGTGTCTGTCTCTATTTATATCAACCAAATTAGTGTTTTGCTAAATTTGAGCCTCCTCTGCTCTTCTCTGGCTGCCGGGGCAGGGATGGGTGGGAGAAATATTGTTATTTCTAACTGTGTCTAACTTCAAACCCTGTGATGCTTTGATTTGGGGAACTGTGGAAGGTTTCTGTTAGGGAGTAAGCTCTGGCTTTCAGTGTACCTGGTGGAACTTGTGTCATGACTACAGAACAGTCCAGTACAAATTGAAGGGAGGAGGACTACCTATTTCTAAGGATAATATGCAATCATTTTGCATCTGCTACAGATTATTTTTCATTTTTATTGTCTTTGGAATACTTTTATTGTGCATCAACCAGGTATGAACAGCTCATCATAGCTGGATGCAATTACAGGCGTGATTCATTAACACTAGTGGAGAGTGTCCTTAATGCTTTGTTTGCTGGGGTGGAACAGAAAAAGTGGGAATTGCGCAGTGACACTCACTGTCTGTCCGACCCAATTTTTTTTTGTCATAGCAACAGTGATGACACAGAACATTAAAGTAATCCTCATTTTGGAGGTAATTTTTAACAGGGGCAGTGGTGCCAACAGCTCAATGGGCCTTTGATCTTCGGGAATTGCTATTTTTTTACCTCCTCAAGTACTGTGCAAAACTCTGCTGTGGGAGTGTACTCTCAACTGCAGAAATCCATCACAGAGGAGGGAGCATCAAGGGACAGAGCTGATCACTAATTAAATCTAATTTACCTAAGGTATATGGAACCAAATTATTCTCATTGTTAAAGTATGCAGACGAATCTGTAAAATGGATTAGTAATCAAAACTGATTTGTAGGTTCTTTTCCCATCCCAAAAGGGAAAAAGACAGAGGAAAAAATGAGTTGGGGTGGTGCTGTTTGTTTAGTTTTGACCAGATTCCCAAATTTCAGATTTGTAGTTTCATCTATAGAGAGCTTTTGCCTATTGCTTTCAGTCATTCCCCTCCCTGTGCATTTTATTCTTCTTCCTAGACCTTTTACCAGATTATCAGCAGTTTCATGCACTGGTGTCTGCTTTGGGGCCCAGTGAGCTTTTAGCTGAACACGCTTACAGCTCCTTCTTGGGCACCACACAGCCACGCTGAATCTTGTAGTTCTTGTTAAATGGTGTTGGGTACTTCTTTGCACGGAGTCATAGCACCAAATAGGAAACCTTTAATCAGTTGCGAGGGATTTTCTTTCCCCTCTGGCATTTTATCTCTCTTAACAGCTCCATGCACTCTGCAGAGTTTGTTAGCTGACTTTTTTTTTTTTTTTT
>Ga0065711_1037623_pt1 | contig 19637 bp, 9 predicted proteins | sample Hoacrofraction12_FD_59098 | JGI IMG/M metagenome (GOLD analysis project Ga0065711, IMG submission 59098) | Hoatzin crop microbial communities from Cojedes, Venezuela - Epithelial fraction 12 v2 (version 2) | ecosystem: Host-associated > Birds > Digestive system > Esophagus > Crop | place... | reverse complement strand
CCAAAAAAAAAGTGTTACGCACGAGGTCAGCCCTCTGTGAATCAAGCAAAAAGTGACAGGGAAGTGCATGTAGCACTGCTCTGGGGAACGCAGCAGGCCTTACTGAATAACAAACCAACGGGAAATCCCCGCTCCGACTGTCCTGATCCTCCGTGCAGGGCCCAGCCAGGGGTCTGCAGAGTGCAAGACCCTTCGCAGGAGACGGATCTGGAGAGACCATATGTCAACAGTCCCACGCCCAGGCACTGCAGGACAGCAGGCGCGAGCTCCCTTTCCCAACGCTGCTCCACAAGGCCTCACGCTACGCAGCCAGTTTGCCTTGGCCATTTGCACAACTTCCCAGCTCAAGGAAGAGGTTGTGTGGCCTGGCGGCAGTAAGTTTGTCTGAAGTGGGACTGATCTTTTGTTATGCTGACAAACACTGCTGGTGGGTCTGATCCAGGCCTCCAAGGTGCCAACCACACTACAAATAACTAATAAAAATCTAGAAAAATTCCTTCCCCAATAACAAATTGCTATCAGTTTGTGTTGCTAGGATAGTTCACTGCTCTCCAACGCCTCTTAGAAATAAAGGAACAAAGGTTTTAAGCATTTTTGCTTGTTCCTTTGTAAAATAAAGGTGTGGGGGGAAGAAAAGAGATGGAAAAGCAACAGGAGATTAAAAGGGCTCTGGGAATCTCCCCTTTCATCCCCTGCCTGTGTAAAGCATCAATCAACACTAGGCCCTTCACCCCCCGTTTACCTCCAAGAGAATGTCCCCCCTACTAAACCGATGGAGACTCTGGCCTGTCAGAGCGCGCTCTCAGCCCGCACTCCCCTCCCCCTAGAAGCAGAATATTGTCCCCCATTCTCACCAAATGATCTGGGTAAACTCAGATCATCTGAACAGGTCTGGTTTTTGTCTAGACCTCAAAACTCTTGCCTTCCTCAAGGGCCACTAACAACAGTGATTAGCCAGAAGTCCTCCCTGTATCAGAGCCCTATTTACAGAGCTTAGACCAAACATTTTTACAACAAAAGACAAGTGGTTTGGTTTTTTTTGTTTAACTGGTAGTGGGGGATTTTGTTTTTCTTGCAATTGCTGCAGGTTCATCTGTCCCTATGGAAACTCATCTTCTCAACTTCAGAAATGCACTGAAACTTCATAGCATACAACTTCTGGCAAAATAATGTGTGCTACCACCTCTTGAAAACAGGAATTCTGAATTCACCTGTTGCGGAGTTTTTTTGTTTTTTAAACTTGCAAGCACATACAAACTGCCAGGAAAGTCGCCCTATTGCTACTGAGGGTTACTTTCTTCTCTCTACCCTAAAAGGAATTAGCTAATTGCTTTCACATAGGCAGTTCCTATAATGCAGGATAGTTTTTCTTCGCTGACCTGATCACATAAAATATTAATAGAAGGGAGGTTATTGCATAACAACATCAACAACATTAAGAGTTACATCCAAAGTTACATAGTTCCTGTTGACGACTTCCAGTACTCAGTATTAATTTCACCCATTTCTCTGCAATGCATAAAATTCTTATGTATTAATTCATTCAGATAATCTAAAGTATCTTCCACACAGAAGTCTTAACTTGAAAATCATTACTTATGAGGTGTCAAGTGAACAGTATTACAGCTGTAAGAGACTATTTGATAGAGACTTGGGATGTGTTAAATTTTAAGAAACTGACATGCCTTGTTAATTAGAAATGCCAACATTTGACATTTTTATACCTAAGAAAATGGATTTATTATAGATCCATTTAATTTTGGAGGAAAAGCTGGTGCTAGGAATTCTGATTCACAGTCCACAAAGGTAGATTTCCAACCACAGTGCAGTACAGTTTCCGATAATTTATGTAGACCAAATAGATACAAACAACACACACAGAACCCTGTATTTCTAAAACTCTGAGTAAGCTCAGCTGTGTAAAAGAACCGATTTCCATCCACTTTCTGATTCCTCATTTCCCACCTGGGACTGTGCAAAGCACTTTTTAAGCAGTCTTTCTAGCAGCTAGAAGAAAACTAATGATTTCACCACTCCGTAGACAGAGCTATGCCAGTGACCAGCAGTTGCCTTTTTTTTTAAATTTTATTTCTGTCAAAATAAAAAATATGACATAACAATACAAACAGAATATACCCATTCCTGATTTTCAAAATTATTTTTGTACCTGGCAGTTCTATCTGAGGAGTGTTGCTGATGCACAGTGAACAGATTTCCTCGTAAAGCTGTGTAATGCCAACATGAAGCACTGGTCAGACAGACTTCGGAGGTATTTTTCCCAGAAATCCTGGTATTTCCCTACACCAGGGTACTTCAAACATTGGAGCAAACTGCTTTAAGAATCAGTGTAAACAAAATGGAAAAGCCCGCTGATTTCAACCGTGCTGCAAATTTATTTTCTTCCCTCACTCAAACAAATAACAGTATCATAAGTGACCACCTTATAGCCTCCCACTAAATTAATCATAGTAGTCGATAAATTCACACAACCATAGAGACAGAGATAATAGCAATTTACATGTCAACACGTAGTTAAAGTGAGGAGAGGAGGGTGAGGTACACATAACTTGCTACTGTTGAAAGAACTTAAACCAGGACTAAGAGGGTACTTCTGACTACTCAGGGCAGTATTTGGAAGATTTCAGGCCAAAGCCCATCAGCAGTGATTCTTTCAGTTTGAGTAAAACAAGAGGTGTCTTATTCATATGACTGTGTCATAGTTTAATGAAACTTCATGTTATTTTTGCAATGTGTAACAGCAAATGTGTGTGTTTGAGCTTCTTCATGTGGAACATGAATGCTTCTGCAAAACAAACACAGCAAAACCTGATCATAACGGGCACCAAGGGGACTTCTACTTTCCAGGTCTTTGTAGCAGCTGGCTGAATAAAGCAGGGTAATTAGATTCAAGCACTCAGATGGCTGAGATTTACTGACTGTGAGAAGTAGAGCTGTCCCCAGCGAAGAAAGCAACATAAAATAACCGCTGGCTCAAGGGCTACCTTTGGACATACTGACATTGGCTTCACAAGGTATCAGTACGTCAAGCTCCCTCTGTGTGGGGTAAGCAGGCTAATCTGCTGGGGTGGGGTTAGCGTGCACAGAAAGTAACGGAGAGGCCATTTGAAGCATCTCTCAGCTTGAATATAACATATAGGAAAAGAACGTTCAAGGGAAAGATGCAGTAAGAAAGGCATAGAAAAAAACAAAAGGCGAGGAGAAAAACAATAGAGACAGTAAAGGAATCAAGCTAGAAGAATGTTCCAGAATTAGAAGCACAGACCTAGTCTACAGACTCCTCTTACACTTTCTTTAAATCCAAATGATTGCAGACTATTCTATAAAGAACTGTTGCACTACGGCTACGTCTACACTGTAGTTTTCACCTGTGTCCCTACAAGTGTTTTTGCCCAGGTTACATAAAAACCACTTATTTATTCTTCTAGTGCTTGCTGTCATTTGAGTGCAGGGGTTGTTAAAGGTCCTTCTGTATTTAGAAGGAACATTCTCCCATGGTTTCCTGAGGGGGAAAATAACCCTTGGACATTTGGCACGGAGAACATTGCAGTTTATCTGCAGAGACACAGGTGAGGACAGACCACGCGACAGCACACCAGCACAGAGGGGAATCTGTTCAGACTCCATGCCAATTATATGGCCTAACGGTGCAGCAGACTTACCTGTAGCTGCATCCCCATGGTTATTTCCCAACAGTTCGTTTTGGTAGAGGTGCAGGAAAATCTTACAGAAATAAAGCTTTGTGAGAGCCTTCCTAGGCACCACTAGCAAATATCAAAAACTGCTGAAGGCAAGTGGAAGGTGAAGGCAACAGAAAGAACAAAAGGCAGAGCTTGTCTTTTTTTCCTACTGATGTTCTGAGATGCCATTTCAAAAGGGTTTATCTCGAAGCACACAGACGTGTGCTAGAGGTTGGGCATAATTATTTAGACTCACTGACTCACAGATGTTACCTTTAACTAGTTTGTCAGTTGTCATGCACCATCTGACAATCACACTGAAGAGAAAGTACAAGCAAGACTGCACATGTACCTTCCAACTATAGTGCTGTACACTGCATCAAAGTGACTGTCAAAGACAGAAATATAAAGAGCAGCTCTTCAGTTTTTCACACTCGTAAACATGAAACAGGAGTGCCACATACTCATCTATGAGACATTGGCCTCTTGGTTTATGTACCAGGGTTTAACACCAGAGACTTACAGAGCTACCAACTTCAGCTTAGGTGCTAAGGGTACAAAGCATTCAGAACGTGATCAGTATTTTACTGTCAGACTATGAAGTCACATCAAAGAGGCTTTTGGACAAGTCTGTCCTTAACAGACAGTTAATCTCATCTTAACAGTGTGTATATTTCAAGTCACAATGCATTTATAAAGCTGCAGATGTCACTAATCTAAAAGAGTTTGCAGACATTCTAGAGGGACAGAATCAAAATTGTTTTGAAATCTGTTCAATGGAGAACTGTATGCTTTCCATGTTCTTTGTGACAAAAAGAATCAAGACTGACAGACTGGAAAATCTCTTGCTTTGCTGCAAAAATATTGATGCCCTAGTATCTGCTAAATTAAGCCAACCGCTGCAGGTATTTGTTCTGCCCCACTGGCAGGAGGTAAAAATGGGAGTCAGAGTGACATGTTCTAGGCAGCACTGAACTGTAACTCAGTATATCTGAATTTAGTGAATACAGAGTAATTTATTAATTTTTTTTTTTACAGTTGATGTAAATCTCTATAGTGACAAACATTAAGCTTCTTAGGAAGCCCAGCAATGAAGCATCATTGCCTCTGAACAATAAGGAGGCTTGAATAGTGCGATATTCTTGGTTCCATGCAGTCACCTCAGCTATTATGAAATACCACACGATGTACACTTATGTAGCTATGCTCAGTCATGTTTCTTAAGACACTTCAAAGAATTTCAAAACAAATATTTCTGACAGAAGTGACAAAGGAAAACCCTACATATACAAATTACATTTACAGTCAAGACCTATACTGCTACTCCCATTGTTTAGACTTGAAATGACAAGTAGAATTTAAGTGAAGCTTTAAAGAACAAACTCACATATAATCTTAATACAATTTCTTGCTTTTGATATATTTCCTGAAAGAGGCTATTGCAGTATTCTTAACTAATTATTTTAAATTGAAACTATGCCTAGTCACTACAATTAAGGGAGATAACCATACTCAGAGTAATTCATCTCCACTAATTCCTATAAGGAAAAGAAGATGAAATAACAAAAAAACCAAACTGCATTTTAAGCACATTGGCCCCTAACATATGCTAGGAACTATAAAGTAATTACAAGTTGCTTAGAATACCTTAAAAAAGTACTGGCTGAAATATTTCTAACAATTGAAGACACCAAATCATTGAAACCAAACGCTTTGCTCAGGAATTACGTTAAATGTATCTCCTTGAAAACAGGGCTTGAAGGTGACAGAAGGGCACCCTTTTAGCTGAACAGTTATGCTCCTAAGTGTTTTTTGCTTAAGAAACAGAAGTCAAAGTTTCTGAAAGTGTGGCTGAAATAGACATACCAAATTACCACAGCTAATTCTTTTAAAAGCTTTGAAATGTGCCAGTTGAATTAAACTTGGTTTCCTTTTTAGTTGACTAGATTTTAACTTTTCCTGTGCCAAACCAGAGAACACTTCTAAAAGCTGCATTGTTTCTTAGTGGCCCAGGAATAGATCCGTGCATGCAGGGCATGTGCAAGGTAGTACCTCACAGAGGATTCCTGTTACTTGTTCTGTGTTCACGATGTTAAAAACCCAAACAAAACACAATGACATTACCAGACTTCATAGCAAAACCAGGAAAACTAAGCTTCAACTAAACTTCCGGGTTTAGAAGTAAAAATATCAAATGCACAAACACAAATATGGGCAGTCTTGGCACACACACCAGATTACATCTATGAAATACTACAGACACTTTGGAATATGCAGACCGTGTCGATCCTAACACCCGTAGGCAACGCAGCACCCAAAGAGGTACAGCAGGTAATGGTTGTTCCATGTTACAGTATGCTGTTCTTTAAGACCGTGACTTGATCAGGTGGAACCCTCTGGTGAGAAGAGGAAAATTGTTCTTCCTCTTCAAGCTACATCATTTTCAGGGAGGGAAGCTTCAGACTAGCATAAGGGCAGGCAAAGAAAGGGGTAGAGCGCAAGAAGGGCTCAGCAAGATCTAGGAGCCTGCAGTTTATTCTAAGACCAGGAGACTACTGAGAAAAGCAGGTAGAGTTACTCAGGGTAACAGCAAAATACCAGCTCTGGGGTTGACCATCAGTGTTGGATACCAAGAGCTATGAAGGAAACTTGAAAATACCACCTTCTGTAATAAATTTGGTGAGTGATAATATATAGAATAAAAAACCAAAAGTGTCCAGAGACATAATGGGACAGTAAAGCATCAAATTCTTACTGAAAATGTGTTGGAAATGAGTTTCCAAAGTTCCCCTAGAACGCTTTGTCAACCTATATTTTCAAATTAACTCTTAAAACACAGTATCTTCTTAGGACAATCTCATATTAAAACAGGGTCCATCCTATTTCAGATTGCTTCCTATCGTCAGCTTTTTTCATTCTAATGCTTAATCAAACTGCGAATGTTGCCATATTTCTGATGTAGGACTGTCAAGAAAGGAAAACAGAATTTGTAGCCTCAACTTTAAGTTTATTTTACTTCATGCTAAAATTTCCCAGTCACCAGAGATTTCAGCTGCTTTGCCCTGAAAGGTATTTACTGACATGGAAAAAGCCTTTCTGATGGCATCTGTGACAATAAAGTCTTGGTATGCATTAGAGAAGCAGCATGACAGACAAAACATATGCGAGAGGCTGATTTCCCCGCTCCCTGCCATTGTTATCTAGCTATTCCTGTTGCAGAGCTTAAGCCAGGCTACAACACAACAGTGCCACGCTTTAACTACAGATGAATTCTTTCCAATACATTTTTCAATGTAATTTCTAGACATATTTTACATTTTTATTGCAAATTCAGTTCCCATAGGAGCTCAAGCACTTTGCAAACTATTTGAAAGAGTGCACCTCAACAGACTGTTAGGTTTTGGAGTAAGAAGCAAGTAAATACTAATCAGTGGGTGGCAACAGTTATGGGTAAAGTTAATTTGGGACCAGTACCTGTCAGAAAGAGGTCTCCAATACACGTAACTTCGTTAAAATGTAATTCAGTACTACCAGGATATGAGCCATGGATTTTATAGTGTCATACTTCAACACTTCTTGACAGACATTTTCTAACCACACTGAAGTTTCACAGTATGAGTTCTGAAGTTTAACATGTTAAACACACACAGCATCACATACCTTCCCTGAACTCCACTAGGGCTAGCTTACATTGTCACACCTTTGCCATATAAACACGCCAGGTTCATAAACGTAGAATGATTTAAGAAGGATCCAGCCTGTGGTAAGAAATTTACCATGCTTAAGTACAATTACACATTTTTCAGAAATACTTAATACACCTAGTCTCCTAACATGTGAGGATAGATTTCGCTCTAGCTTTCAGTGGACACCAACTCCAAGTAAGAATATCAACCAGCTAACTGAAACATGAGTGCTCTCTTAATATGAGCTTTGGCCTTTTTCTGCAGCGAGATATTCAGTACTGAATGTAACAAACCATGTTGTCTCCAACTTACAGATATTATTAACAGCTGAATCATCACAAGGTATCTTTGGATGGGTATATAAAGAGTGCATAAAAATTCACAAGCTGTTTTCAGATTAAGCAACAACAGCAGTCCTTGCAACAAAACGAGTTAAACAAGCAGATTCTTCTAGTCATACGCTTTAAAAAAAAAAATTGTCCCCTAAATCTCATCTCAGTGTAAAAGAAATTAAAATTCTTTTGCCTGGGAATTCATTTTGCATTATTCTGCCTTGCTCCCAATGTCACTGCCTCCTATGAGCTTCTTTTTGTAAGAACCTTCTGGTCATAGGAAGTACAAAGTCCTAGTGATACCAACAGTAAATACATTGAGCATTTTATCATTTAATGTCATAAATTCACATTATTTTCTTACCATGTAATTTACAAAAACCAAGAGAAAGTATCCTGAAGGATACTCAAAATATGTCATATCAAATTAAATCTGACTGCAAAAACTACCCTTCTTTCTAAATGCAGAATGATTCCATGCTAAAAGGGTACATTCTTCCAAAGGAAAAAAGCTGACACAAGAGACCTAAGTTACCAATGGATAGAGAGAACAGTGAATTAAAGACCTGCAGATCAATCAAAATAGAGAAATGTAATTTGGATGATAGGGTATCTTTGGGGTTTTCATGAAAAGGAACATAAGGAACATATGGACAATCAGTGTCAGATTAGCATCTAGATATGATCGGATCACTGAATATTCCTGCACCTTTCAATACTGTTTCATCACACTATGCCCAAGAGGTACCTTCCAAGTAATTCCTATTAGAGAATGAACTAATTAACTAAGCAGTAAGATATTCAGAAACTCCTGTCAGTATAAACCAAGAATTAAATCTGGCAGATAGCTTTTCATGTTTTTGAAAACTAGTAAGGCAAGATTTTCAGTTAGTGTAGATTAAGTAGATATTTACAGATTTCAAAGGCTTTCTAATAGTTTAACAACTTTTTCAAATCTTCAACAAAACATTCTTTGATAACAGATGTTAGTCTCCTTTGTTTCTAAATCCAAAGGCAAGTAAGAATACCTTCCAAAACAGTCCTGTTTACAATTTAGTCTCAAGGGAGAAGAAAAAAAAATACCTTCAATAAAAAGCAATAAAGAAAAACAGTTTCCTATTCACAGGAGCTAATTATGTTTACTAAAAAAAAAATTCCGAAATCACTTTCAATAAAATGCAAAAAGTAGCAGAGGGAAATAAATAAAAACCCAGTAGAATTGCTTGGTGTGATTTTGCAGAAACAGAGAGCTGAAAAAGAATAAAGTTGCTTTCCAATAACATGAAAATAATAATGTTACAACTAGCCAGGCAACAGAGGCAGAAAATGGGTAACTAGAGGAGGGTGACAGAACCAGCTTTTAGTGACACAGGGATAAAAAGGAGATACAAGCAGCAGAAAACACTGATGAAACAAGTCCTTGTAAACACCAGATAAAGAACAGCTGAAGGCAATAACTCAGGCTATAACATGGCTGATAAAGCAGCCTTGCAACATTCTAATCACCTACAGTCCCAGGACTCTTGTTTTTGTGAGGAGCAAATAACTCATTGTTTTGACAGAGCAGTAAATTTCATGCATAATTTTGAAGTGCTGAAATAAGATGCATCCCTTAGGAAAGCAGACAGTTTCAAAGTAATTGAGAAATGGACATCGGAAATGGAATTACAATGTAGTTTGGATAGAACAATTCCTGCACAGAGAGATTCCCGCAGAGTGGGATGTCCTTATAATTAGACACCTCTTGGTGCCCAGAAGCAGCTTCACTTTTACTGTTTGACTCTGCACTGGTAATTTCTGATCATTCTACCTCATCAATATGGGAAGAGGGGTTGCAATGCAACAAAAGAGCAATCACATATAGGTTATAAGAAAGGATGTACAGGCTTTATAGAAGTCTCCCACAGCCATCTATGGGTGCACATGAACTTCAGCAGAGGCTTAACCAGAAGGTATTTGGGCATTTTAACTTGCTTCCTCCCTAAAAAGCTGGCTAGTCTCAAAGAGGTTTCACATATAACTATGCTCCCACCCATAAACTTTGCCAAATAAGCCCCTCAGAACCCACCTGCAGGGCACATAGATCTAGCTAATAAGAGTATGGCCAAAGCCCAGAATGAAACGTCACTTCAATACTATTAAAAACTGTCTCTAAGCATTTGTCTTCATTGTGTTTAAGTGATCCTGAAGTACAGAGAAATATGTGGATGGACCTTGGGCCAACAATAAATTCAACAGCAATGGAGCCTCAGAATGCGGATGGATGACATAGATGTGTTGGAACCAAATTAGACACCATAAAAAAATTGAACATTAGTCTTCGTATAATTAATTTGTTACTGATATTAATTGTACCTTTCCTTTTGAATTTCGGTGAAGCTATTCTCAATCACATAGTTTCTAATTTGCCTGAAGCCTTGTGAGGAAGCAGCATGTGCAATAACACAGGGCGATGCTTCCCATAGCGCCCTGCTGTTACATTCTAAATGACTCCTCTTTGCACAGACTCATGCCTCTTTGCTATATGTCTGTATTAGAAGTAGAGCCTTTACACTTGCTGAAGGCTTTTGTCATCTACATACTGTATACAACAGATTAAAGCTCGCACCAGGAAGGAATCAGAATTCATAGCTTTGAGAAGGCATTCCTCTTTTTATTATACATAAAAATATCCCTGTATAGTCCCATTAACAATAACATACAAGTATGAGTCTTCTCTCTGAGCATTCAGCTCTAAAATTCCCCCAGATCCTGACAAACAGCATGCAATTAAACGAAGAAGATCAGAACAAGATCAGAACAGGAATCAGACTTCCAAACCTCTGGAGAGTGCCATATCTGCGCACATGTTGATAGGACTATTCCCTTTACTTTGGTGATTATACTGCAAACTGTTTATAACTCTTTCCCCGACTAATAAAAACCACACTTGAATAGAGCTTCACCCACTGAGAGCCTGCAAGTTCTTCATGCACAAAATTTCCCTTTTATAAAAGAGATTCCTAACTGTTTCCATTGATTTGTTTGGTCTTTTTTTTTTTCTTTTTTGAAGGTCTATATGACAGTAATATTTTTTGGTGTACATCCGACAAAAGTGCATCAAGCATTAAAGATAGTAGAAGATTAATTTTTACCAGCTAGAGTTATGTGATATTTTGGTCATGCCAAAACTCTTTAGAAATTGACAGTCATTCTCACCCTTATGAATTCAGCCTTTTGCTTCCTTAGCTGTAATTCATTCTAAGAGAAGTCAAGCAAAACACAATTAGGTGGCACTATGTCAATCTTAGGGACTCATTAACCTGTCATTCCACATGAATTTTGGTTCTCGAGTGTATCTAGTGAAACTGGGAAAAAAACCCAACAACCTATAGGGGTGCATATTCAGATTTTAAGCCTTATTACGCATGAACCACTTATTAGGAGAAGTCCTGAAACACAGAAGAAGAATTTCCTCATCTTGAATCATTCTGACTGATAGAAAGATTTGGACATGGTGTCTACTGTCATTCTACCAGGAAGAAAATACTGTTTCATAGTGTGTTATATGTGATTAAGTGCTCTTTGTTACCTCATGTATTTTTCTGCAAGATTCCTGCCAATTTAGTGTGGTAACAAGTCCCCTGCAGAAACTGCACATGAAAAGAGCTGTAACCTAGGAAGCTTTTCCCCACTGATACTCATTAGTTTCTGACTGAAGAAAAGTCATTTGAGAGAACCCACAGCAACTCTTAAATTCCAAAGCCAAACCTGAAAATTTGGCAGGTGTCAAGTCTTAACCTGCTGAGCTTCACTCTGCATGTTTTAAAGTGCAAGTGCTCCCCTGTGCAGGGGCAGAAACACCCCACACTTGCATATCTTTTTGGAAACCACCCAATTCAAATATATTCATTGGGTACCCACCATCCAATCCGAGTAATAACTTTTCCATCCATCTAATTAACCACAATTTGCTGGTTCAGTTGAATTTACATTTACCACAGGCTCTTGAGAAGCGAAGATTTGAATATTGCTGTTACCACAAATCAGTTGGCCTTAGTTACAGTTTAGTAGTGGCTTCCTTTATTTGTGAAGGATTTACTGGGATGAGAGTACACAACAAATATTCCTATACCCGCTGGAGCTGGGTTCTGCCACCATATTTAAATCTTTGGCATATATTTCAAGAATATATACAAAATTTTATTAAATTTACGTACTTAGTCAAGCATTTAGAGGCACAACTCAAGCTTAAAATTACCAAATATTAAGTGCTAGAAGATTAATTAATCTCCTATCTCTAAACCATGCACTTTCTTTTTGATATCTAATCTTCATGGATATAAAGAGACACGGAGCAAAATAAACCACATATCACTTGTTTGATTAGCAAGCTACTTCATCATCGGATGCATACGTTTTTTCATCCTGTTTTAGAACATGCAGGTAGACCATAGCAATGTTGTTTTCCTACTGGTTTCTTACTTATCTAATCCACATAGGCTCATTTCTAAAGACAGACTCTTCACTGAGTTTGCACCTTTTTGCACAGCAATCACAGAATCACCAAATGTTAAGAGAGTATCTACAGCAAAACAGTAAAGGGACTTGAAGTAGTGGGTTGAAATCCCAGAGATAGTTTTAAGAACGATGTTTGTAGAGGGACAGAATCTCTTCTTCTGCCATCTGACATAGCTGGGGGAAAAATCCAAAAACAAGATACGAAGTGTTAAAGTCCTTCTGAAGTCATAACACATCCGTGGTATGAGACTGTATTCTTCTCCGATTTTACCTGAGTGTCTGTGTGGGGCTTCTCCTCACTCTGGACATACAGGCAGGTATCCCCCACCCTCATAATGATAAAGTTAATTTTCATATCTTTTAGTATAGTTGTAAGCTTCGGAAGTAACCGAAGGCGTAAAATTTCCCCTAGTGTTAGGCCAGCAACACTAAAATGTTAATTGCTTATAGAATACATTAACATAACTAACCTGTGCTTCACAGGTGATAAAAAAAATCAAATTTTATCATAAAGACAGCGCTGAAAAGAAGGAACTAGGATTGCTGAGTTGCTAAAAAATGCTTGGATTATTTCAGAGGCATAGGCCTGAATTACTTCAGCATTTAATTCCTATTGATCTTAATGGAACTCCGGCATCTCTATTCCTTTGTGCATCTGAGACTTGCATTCGTAAGGCCTTTCAATCACGGTGAAAAAATGTACCCTATCACTGGCTAAATAAGTTCACTCTAGGTCGTATTCATGTCAGCTTTCATATGGGCAATGCTAGCAAAGGGAACAGCAATCATTTTCATGTAGCTTGGGGCTTGAAACAAGCTCTCACTTATACAGGAGTAAATTCAGGGTAATTCCATTTACTTCATTTGATTGGATCTGGCCTCTTGCCTCTGACACTGCCTGTGGTAAAAAAACAAATGTACTGTAGCATTTTTTCCCCTCCAAAATAAGATTGCATTTTAAGGAGAATGCTTACTAAGAGGAATGTCAAGTTTTTGCACCACTTACAGAGATTGCTAGCCTCTCTCTATGGACATTGAAGCACAAGCAACTAAAATTATTTTTTGCAAAATGACAGGGAGAAGTCATGAACAGACATAACACTTACTACAAAATACCTTCCCCTCACACACACAATTACTCCCCACCCCCCATACCCCCCAAGAAAGAAAATGGAAGTCTAAACACACAAGATGCCTGTAGTAATGTCACCTCAAACTCTATTGACAAGGTCAGAAAGATCCATGCTAAGGATTAGTAGTCCAGCAGTTAAAAGAAAAAGGCAAGTCAGATACCTAAATATCTTTTCTGGCACAGTAAATTATTTTTACTTTTTTGTTTGCTCTGATGTAACTATTCCCAGCAGCAGCAGCCTGCCAGGCAGGAGCAGCTGTACAGCTGCTGCTGTGCCAGGTAACACACTGCTGAAAAGGGAAGCCAATTTTAAGCACCTGCAGAACACCTTCTATCACCCCCCTTAGCAGGGTTTCAAGTTTGGCATATCTTTGCGTCACTACTCTCAAGAATTTTGGCTTTGCTAATTAAATATACAAATATTCTGTAATAACTTACTTACAGTTCCCTGTGATAATTATTCTTTCCACTGAAAATTATGGCAACTGGAATCCTCTGCACCGCAGCACATACTGTGTACGCCAAGAAAGAAATCAAAGTGTGTCATCACTGTTGATAGAAGGATAAATATAGTCAAAGTCAGATTAATATTTCCAAGATTACTCATTTCTACTTCAAAAGAGAAGCAAAGATCATGTGCAAAATGACAGCTACCCATCTGGGACTAGAAAAGTCACCATATGGATGTCTTTTTGCTAATTATAGATAAATTTTTGAACTAAGGGATTTAAAAGTAGGGATCTGTCAGTTCAAAAATATACTTCCTCTCCTCCCTCATTCAGGCAGTGCTTTGGCGCTGGCTAATCAGTTAAGCAAAGAACTGGATCACATAGATTTGCTGCACCTTTAAGAAGGCAGTTTTCTCCCAACTTCATATAATATGCAGTCACATTTGTAGCTCAGTTAAAGGAAATTTGTTACAGTGATTCCTTGTCTTTTTCCAGATCAGAGGAACCTCTGTCATCCCTTAGCCCATTACTGCTTTACGTACCATACCTCTACTTGAACTACAGCATATACTCCTGAAAAGCATCCCAAGAAGATTAAAAGATGTTCAAATAATGTAATTCTCACCCAAGTAAGTTCTTCCAAGAGCAATCAATTTACATAAATGATTAAGTATGTATTCGTGACTTTGCTCAAGTTGGTTCCTCTTCCACTCTAACACTATTTTTTTTGTTGTGTTTTGTCTGCTTGACTGATTAATCCTCTATCAAATTACTGAATTGGCTACATGTATTATACACCAATCCCATTGTGCTTCAGCCTTCACTTTGATACACAATAGACTGGGCTTCTTCATCTTGGGAGATGTTTTCTATACTTGAAGTCAGAAAAAACGGGCTCCTCTAAACCCCGCAGCTTATGGCCTCCTTCTAGAACTGCAGACATGAGACAATGCTCCAATAGCAATGACATCAGTGCCAAACGAAGAGGCTGTGCAGTCTTTTCATACCTGCTTAGCATTTTATAGCACTTATACATGGATTGCATTAGCCTTTTTGTCACTACAGTAGAAATTAACTTCCGCACATAAATGTAGCTGATGTGAAGAAAATTGCATCCCTAATCAATGGGGAGAAACAGGCTTTTCCAGAAGACCATTGAGAGTACTCATACTATGCTCGTGATCTCCGATAAAGCCTTTTTCCTCCTCTCTGTTGAGCACACTGACGGGCAGGCAGAGCAAGTACTTTGGATGTCACCCCTCTCTCCCCACTGTGCTAGGGGTGGGGAAGACTTAAAACAATACAACTGAGTTCTGACGGGCCGCTGTGCTCTTCGCTCCTCTCCAGAGGAGTTCAAGACACATCACAGCATCTTCAGTTGCACTTTACCCATATGCACCCAGTATGAGTTCTGGTTAACATACAAATCTAGATACCAAAGACTCTTTTTTATGCTTTTCTTCTCCTGTCCTGGTATAGTCTCACATTCTGTCCACAATTAAACCAAGCACCTATCACTGTTATGCACAGAGTTAGTCCCTGTACCCGCCTTAGACACACCTGAGGATCTACTTCCTGAAGATCACCAAGTCATATTTGACATCTACACAGCAGCAAGACTGAGGATGAAAAGGCAGACGGATACGGTAATTGCACCTGACCTATTAGTTTACTGCTTAAAAGACAGCAATTTCAGCTTGCGGAGCGCCCAGCTGCCTCAGGAGTTAGTGCTCCCAGGGAAGCGGGCTGCCGGCAGGACCAGGGGAGGTGCTGCCAGCAGCTGGGGGGCAAGGGCCTGTATTCCAGCTGCTCCCATTACCTCCCCTCACAGCCCCAGGGGAAAAAAAAGAAATCAGTTCTTTTCTTACATGACTTCTAATACAGGCAGCAATGATCTAGCACAATGACTGTCTGTTGAGTAACATAATTGTCCTTTTGAGCATTAGTTAAGTAATCCTTTATCCTGGATATGATTCTTCTGTCATCACGGAGCTAGCTTAAGACAGCATTCTTTCCTCCAACTGTAACGCTACAGCATTTAACTACAAGTGTTAGCTCTGTCCTCATCACTAGACCCTTATATCCAATCATGTTGTTATGAACAATATAACCTTATACTTTATCCATGCCATGTAACCATGCATGAAAGCCTTTTGACTGTTGCAGTCACACTCCTGAATGAAGTGCGCCCACCCTCGCGCAGATCACACACTGCAAAACCATCTCACACCAGTCCCTACTAGCTTCAGGTTTTCCTCATCTTATCATGGAGTTTTCCACTATTACTGTCAAGGAGTAAAATTACAGCACACAAACGGTTTAGTCCCTCAGCTAAACCAAAGAGCCCATACTTCCCTAGAGAAAGCGCAGGAAGTTGGCCAGCCTTCCAAAGGACCATCAGCTTTGAACAAAATATAACATCCACCCCATGGACAAGACCAGCAGTTCTCCTCAGCAAAGCAAAGGTAAGACAAGGCACTATAATTCTAGGCTTATGTTCTGACCTCGTTTTGTGTTTAAAACCAAATAACCTGCATCTGCCCTAGTCACTCTCCTCACACCACCTCAGCAGCCATCTTCGTGCGCAAGCCCCCACTGCATTCACCCTCCGGCTGATATCCTGAGGAAGGGCTTTTCCCTCCCCTCACACCCTAAAAAAACATCAAGCAGCCCTGCCATCACAGCTCTGTTTATCCCAGCCCCAGCCCTTTTACGTGCTTCCAAAGCCACTCACAGACACAGCCGTTGCGCTCCCACACAGAGCTGCTGCAGCCAAGCAGAGGGGCAGCTGGCAGGGGGCTGCAGGCACCTTCTCCTCACGCGCCTGGTGCCCTCCAGACAGGGGCAGCTGCCAGGGGGCTGCAGGCACCTTCTCCTCACGCGCCTGGTGCCCTCCAGACAGGGGCAGCTGCCAGGGGGCTGCAGGCACCTTCTCCTCACGCTCCTGGTGCCCCCCAGACAGGGGCAGTTGGGCAGGGGGCTGCAGACCCCTGCTCCTCACACGCCTTGTGCCTCACCAAACAGGCTGCAGCTGCCAGCCCCTTGCCCTGCAGGGCCTGCCACCTCACCCGCCCACAGGTGCCCCTCACAGCCACCCCGTGCCAGGGCCTTCTGGAACCTTCCGCTGCAGCCCCAAGCTAACTCCGGGTCTCCTCCTCTGCACAAAATGCTCAACTTCAAAAAAAAGAAGGGGGGTGGGGCTGGGTTTCAAGCTGTAGCACTGAGCTTTCCGAGCTGTGAGCTGGGTCTGGAAACCTCAGGGAGGGGCACAGAAAGGCCCGGGGAGTCACAGCCCTTGCGACGGGATCCCCAACTGTTAGTGGGAGGGGCAAAGAGCTGCCCTTTGCAAGGCAGCATGAGCAGAAACGTAAATATTCAGCACAAGCTCCTGAAAAATGTACTTTCATGGGAGTCAACAGTTGATGTGGTGAAATACATTCATTTGATTCGTGTCAATATGAAAGCTAGAACAGCATGATAAGATGTGATTTACTGTCTTGCATATCCTTGTATAACCACAAACTGAAAGAAAGCAGTGCTCTGGTTAATATACATTGTTTCTGTATCTTGCAAAGTTGCCTGACAAACACCCTGGTATCCCAGTTTAAACCAGTTTCGTTGTTACATAGTGTTACACAAGAGAAGCCCACAGGGCGCATGGGTAAAGTCCAGAACCTTCTCTATGAATATGTATTAACAGACTATATATAAACCGGAGACGGGAACTGGACGGTGTGTGTCTTGGTCGAGCAGAGACTCTCGGCACACCCAGTGCTGTTTGCTTGCCTTTATTTGCCTAATAAATTGGATACTTTAATTGAAACCCTGTTTGGGAGTTTTGTTTGTTTCAAGGCTTGTTTTTTGCTTTAAAAGATCAGTGTTTGCTGTCTCTGCCCTGCTGCGTTCAGCAGAGCACTAATACGGAATAAGTGAGTCAAAGTCCAGTCTCTTCCTTATCTGAAGAATCAACAGTGAAAACTCACTTTTCTTGCCCTTCTGGAGAGCAACCTATTTTCACAAGTCGTGCAGGCCATTCTTTACCTCTCCATCAAAGCTGAGCAACAGCTCAGCAGAATGTCTGGCCAGGCTGACAGGGCCGGGGACAGGGAGGAGGACGCTGGCCCAGCGACGCAGAGTGTGGCCCGAGGCGAGAGGGGACCAGCAGGCAGAGACTGCTTCAAGCACAGCACCAGCTTCCCTGTCCCCCGCTCTGGTTTGTGCTCTGCTAGGCTGGGTTTTTCATCCAGATGGCTGTACAGTGGGCCATGCTTTCAATCAACTACCTCCAAAATGTACAAGCATTTTAGCAAAACACCTAATATTTTATGCAACTGGTACATATTGTGAACGAACTTGTGGGATGCTAACATCCCATGTAGGTATTTCCCAGAGCTGTCGATGTGTTACAACAGATATCAGGTTAGTTCTTTGCTGCTTTGCACCAGGTTTAGTTTGCTCAAGATGGCTCTTTTTGCATTCAGCTGGAGGACCATTAGGACTAAGTAAGAAATTTCAGGTGGAGTTTCTACTAAAACGAATACCTCTCCTAATTCCCTGATGCTGTCCTTTGTCTTCACATGAAATTCAGGGGAAGGAGGGAGGAAATCCCTTAGAAGAACAACCAAGAAGAGAATTTACCCTGTCTGCAGATAAAAGCATTGGTATTGATGGAGTTAAGGGATTGGCACAATCAAGTTGTTTTTCTGCTGAAAAATATGAAGCATAATGTGAATCATTACAATTCCAAAGAAAAGAAGATCTATTCGAAAATGAACAACAGCATATGCTTATGCTTCCTTAAAATTAGCTTCAGGCCATTTGTTTGTATCCCACAGTAGTACCAAGCATGAAACAAAAGAAGAAAGTTTCTATATTATAAATTTCCTTTCGGAGTGAGTCCAAAAGGACATGGATATGCAATAAGCACTGCTCAGGAGAAAACACATCTGAGGTTCATTTCTACCAGAACTGCTCATAACGCAGCCACTTCAACACACTAACTAGAAAGTTCGGTGTTTTAAATGTAGAACTTCCCGATGTAGGGAACAAGTAATGTGAATTTAGGTCCTTCTGACACAACGCTAACTTTCTAAACATATGCAGGTATATTTAGGAGAACAGGATGTAAGGTACTGATCTGTCCGTCCATCAAGAGGGGTTGGATAACAGGTACTTCCGAACAAATGGCATGGCGTGCGGGGGCGGGGGTTGTGCAGTTTGTAAGTGTACAAAATTTTAATCATGGACAAATTGTGCATTCTGATGTACTAACCCAAATTAAAACAATTCACAGACATATATCCTATTCAGCATGTTATTATACTACAGAGTTAATGCTGTTATGCATATCTACATCTAAGGCAAAAAATGTTTGCAAGAAACTACAAAATGAAATAGTCAAATCCTGGACAAAATGTTAGAATACCAGCCTAGATGAAAATCAATATACTTTATCTGAAAGGACTTTAACAAAGCCACTCATGAATTCACTGCATGTTTCTTTGCCTTAGCTCAGACCAACAAATATCAAAGTAGTTAGAGTATGTACTTCAACAACAAATAGATTTTCTTTCATAAAACTTTAATTGGTAAGGGTGCCCTACATTCAACTTCCCACTCTGCTGTGGATATCTTAAAAGGAACTTATTTCTTACTCCATGCATTGTGCCGTACATCATCTGCACTAAGTTCCGCCTCTAACCTGTATTACAACAATGATCTTGCTAACAGGTTATTCTGATAGACTGGTCTGGGTTGGGAGGGACCTTACAGACCATCCAGTTCCAACCCCCCTGCCCTGGGCAGGGACCCCTTCCACCAGCCCAGGCTGTTCCCAGCCC
>Ga0065711_1037620_pt1 | contig 19639 bp, 10 predicted proteins | sample Hoacrofraction12_FD_59098 | JGI IMG/M metagenome (GOLD analysis project Ga0065711, IMG submission 59098) | Hoatzin crop microbial communities from Cojedes, Venezuela - Epithelial fraction 12 v2 (version 2) | ecosystem: Host-associated > Birds > Digestive system > Esophagus > Crop | place... | reverse complement strand
CCCCCCCCAAATTAGCTTATGGAATGGATACCACATCCCACCCAGGATCAGGAACATTCATAACCCACGACGGGACATGTCGCAGTCCACAGGAATCAAGCAGTGACTCAGACAACAGCCATGCATTTGTGACAGCTTTCATGGGGTCATGGCATTTAGAGAGAAGAGCCACCTCTCAGATCACCACGTCTCATGACGATCCCTCTCTTCAAACCTGAGCCAGCCTTTCCAGAAAAACATATCTGATATTAAACTGATTGATCTTAGCCCAAAGGGCACATCCCCGGCTACTGGATACACAATATTTCTGCATAAACAAAATCTTTCTGCCTTTCAATCCAGTCTGTTTTCCTAAGCCTTGTCTCATTCAATAATTTACCAGCTGTTCCAGAAAGCAGTTTGGCTTCAGCAGTACGGAACTTTAATTGATTTGCTGATGTCTGGAGCTACGTTAAAATATAGAGACAAATGCTAGAGAGCATTTGCTGCTGTGTGCATGTAAACTTCAGAGAACTGAACACAGGCCAGTAGCTCTCCCCACCGCCTCTTTGTTAGCACAGGGTGGTGTAGAATATAAAATCTTGCAGCTTTGAGCACCTGCATCATGGCTGGGGCTGACCTTCCCCTTCAACTGCTCCCAGTAAAACTGCAGCAGAAACCCAGCAGGAAGGAGGCTGTGCTGCTTGGAGCTGTCATTAAGTTCTAGTTGGGCTTTGAATTAATTGGACAGCCAGCAGCGCCTGCCAACAAAACAGACTCCCTCTGCTGTACAGCAGTGTGCTAATGGGTGTGCGAGGGTTGGGGATCACGGGCCAGGGAGGCCCAGGCTTTAGCTGTGAAGATAAGGCAGGGAGCGAGGCGAGAGCATCACTTATCTCCGCCTGCACCACGGCTCCATTTCAGCTCTGCCGCAGTGCCTTTCACAGGGAGCTATCACCCCGCACCGAGGGACATGGGCACTGTCCAGGTTGAACCCACGGGACTCTGCAGTGGCTGCCACCAAGGTTTCCTGACCCTTCCCTTAAACCTTGGCATTGTGGTCCTGCAGCAGGAAGAGAAGGACATGTGAGGGCTGAGGGAAGGAAAGCTGCCTCTGCACATCACTGTCAATGTTTATTTATTTATCACGTAACGGTAGTTACAGCTGGAAAAAGCAGGAGGGGGATTGCTGCCAGACAATGTATCTAGGGAGATGTTTTGTTAGTGCCACCAGCTGTCCCCTTGGAATAGAGAGCACGTCTGAGCCATGACTCACACAGCCAGTGTCTTATTTCACTCTCACATCTAGCCAAAAATGTTCCTCCAGCCCGAGAACGCAATAAAAGCCTCCTTTTCCTGGCAAGGACTTTCACAGCCAGATCTCTTCTACTGCCCCTTTGTGATCAGGAAAGGAAAACAGCCATTTTAACTACACAAAAGTAACTCCCACTGCAATTAAAAGAACTGCAGATGACCCACCTGGGAGACAGGTCAATGGGATACAGTACTCTCTATATGAAATACCTATTTAAGATGGGGAAAATGTCATCAGATTGTTCAGAGATACCTCTAAAGTCAGTGGAGAAACTCTTGTTGACTTGGATAGATGCAGGATCCAACCTTAATATCCAGTACTCCAGCAAAGCCAGAAAGCTTCTCCTAGAACAGGCTGTCATCTTAGCCTTGCTTTGCTAGCAGTTATCATTGCTGGCAGCGTTCCCATGCAGACAGCTCTTCAAATCTTACTGCAGGTTTGGCGTCTTTGAGGTCTACCCCTCCTCATCACTTCATTTGGCTCTGTCCAGGCATTCTGGCCTCGACGCCCTGTCACAGTGAAACCAGACCTTTTAAAATAGAGGGAGACAGACCACCAGATGTTGTGGGACACATCTGTCATGGGATGGAGAATGGGCTCAGGCAGGAAACCACAGCTTGGGTTTGTGCCACTGAGATGGAGTCAGCTCAATGGCCGATCTTGTGGCTGCGGTGCAGGGTTGTGGTCACTCCGTCAGAGGTTTCCCCACACACCAGGAACAGCTGCTGAAGATACAAGAAAAATTCCTTACTATGAGGGTAGTGAGGCATTGGAACAGGTTGCCCAGAGCAGCTGTGGATGCCCCTTCCCTGGAAGTGTTCAAGGACAGGTTGGATGGGACTTTGAGCAGCCTGGTCTAGTGGAAGGTGTCCATGCCCACGGCAGGGGGGTTGGAACAAGATGGTCATTAAGGTCTCTCCCAACCCAAACTATCCTATGATTCTCTAAGTGCATCACCTATGAGGGGAGTGTCTACACCTACCAGCTGCATCCAGCGTGCTGGGCACAGGGAGAGGCCACAGGGCTCTACTGGGAACCAGCATGGTTTAGCCCTTGCCATGGGGGAGCAAACAGGGAGAGGCAAGGGACTGATTCTCATTCTCCCTGCGCGAGACCCAACGTGCGTGCAGATCGCTTGTGCCCCTTCTGCGGCTGAACAGCAACTCTGCTGCGCAGGGCTCTCCAAGCATAACAAAATTCACAGTCAACTAAATAAGCCATTAAATCAGTGGGGAGAAGCGGAGGGTGGAGGGAAGCCTCAATAAAAATGCTGGTTGGTAAGCACAATGATTTTGGTTACCGACGTGCCACTGGGAGGTCCTTACGTGAGGCTTGTCCCATCCCTAGCACCTCTCAGCACCCATGCCCCAGCTCCTTCTCTGAAGTAGCTGACGGAAAATAATTTCCATCCAGTCATTAGGCCCACGCACACACGTGCACAGTTCAGGGGAACTAGGGTCACTTAAAAACACCTGAACAAAACTGATCAAAGCCTTCATTCCTATGGCTCCAGTGCAAAATGTCAGATTGACAGCAGCTCGGTGGCATCCCTTTATATTTTTGGCGTGGGCAGACGCTGCAGGGGGGAGGATCATGACTATTTAGTGCACTGCCCTAGATGGAGCGGCGAAGCAGCTGGGGAAGGGCTGGATGGAGGTAGAGTCTCAGTGCCACATTCCGGAGATTAGATTAGAGCTCAGCCCTGATCCCTGCAGAGGGGCCAGGCCAGTGAAAGCTAAAGGCTGCAGGAAAGATGGTACCCTTGCCATCAAGAGCTTCCAAAAATAAAGAAAAGTGGGTCAGAGGGACTGAAGAGGGGCTGGAATGCTTCTTTAAAGTATAAGGGTAACAAGGAAACAAGCTGTCACTCATTAAGAGAGGATTCCCATCCCCAAAACCACTGCCTGAAATGTCAAAGGTGAGCGTAATTGGACAGGCGAGTTGGAATTTGAGCATAGTTACCATGCAAGGGGAAAAACACTACACCTGCCTTCCAGGAAAGAATTTTAAGCTTAAAAATAAATAAAATTCTGCACCATGAAAACGAAAGATACATGTTCCACAGATAGGATGTCTTGGAACTTGTCAAATCCTTGATTGCGCTGTTGTCACAATACTCCCCATGCCAGCTGTGTCAGTCATCAGATAAACAACTTCTCATTGCTAGCAAACAGTGTGGGAGTAAAAGTGGAGGGGGGGTGCTCTGGCCCCAGAACGACTGCATTTCAATGACATTACAAACGAAAAGCATTATTGGCAAAGAATATTGTAGCACAGAAAGGCAGACTGTTGCTAGCAAGGGGGCTTGAAATAATAGCCAGACTAAGTTATCTATGATATTATATAAATTATTTATAATTTATTTCGCTTTGTGATTAGTTCAGATGCCTCTGAAGTTGTAAAGGGCTGACTACAACAGTATCACAAAGACTGCATTTGGCCTGAAAGCAGGCATTCACACCTATTTGATTTCTACAGAACAGAGTTTATCCTCCTCAGACCAAGAACAGGTTTTCCACTAAGTACAGACTGAACACTCAATCAAATATAGCTTAATATTTCATATTTATCCAAATCTTGATGACGGTGGGTTCTAAACTAAGTGCAGAACCCAAGATATTGGAGATTTTATTTCCAGTATGCTTTGGCTAAAACATGAGTTCTGCATAGCTACACATTTCTCATTTACTTTCACCCTCACGGCATAGCAGGATTAGTCTCTGAGAAAAATCTTACTCCGCTTTTCATTAGATTTGGCTCATATGGGACTTCCACAAACTTTAAATGATTTAAATCTAGAGTGAAAAACTGGAAGAATTTCACATAATCCTGAAGGAAAAAAGGTACAATCCCCCCAACCCAAACATATAGAGCTTATTTTAGAGCTCATGTGCGAGCTACATTACTCCTGAGTATCCTTCTAAGTTACCACAGCCTCTTCAAGCAATCTGCTTGATACAGTGTCGAGCAAACCAAACATCCCACACTCGTGTCAATAAAATCTTTACAGTCCTTCTCATTTCTCTTTGTATGAAAGGCAGACTCCACACTCTCACTAGTTCAGGCAAATCCCGGTGAGTACCTTACCAGAAGGTCTCCAGGACTCTGCCCTCGGCACCCTGCTGACACCAGTCCCAGTTACTACTTCATAACCACACACACTTCACTTCTCATCGTGCCCCCACCACTGGTTCTCGTCTGTCTGATTCTTTGGCTCCAGTGCAATCACTCATGCAACATCTGCATCCTCTGCATCAGCAAAGGTGAGAGAAACAAAGAAATACTGCAAGAATCACCAAGCCCAGCAGTTTTCAAATGCTTACTCTTACCTAGCTATGTTAGCGCTCCCAGTATGCTGGGCACGTTTCAGACATAGGAGAGAAAAAATACAGAATGGGCAGATGCCCAGCACACGCACTTGGAATTGCCCTGCACCAGAAACACTGCCCCACTGTGAATTACAAGGATGACTTTAAAGTATCTGGGAGAAGATTCTGGCTTGCATTTGTACCAGTACGATCTGACACCAACTTCAACAAGCAAGATTTCACCCTGTTCAGTGCCTTTTTTCAGTGCCCCTTCGTGGATGAGTAGGGTGGAGGGAAAGGCAGGTCTCCTGCTCATCCAAGCCCTCCTGCTGCGATGCTCCAGGCAGCCCCTGAGGCCAAATCCACCACCAATGCAGAATTTGCAGCAAACCAAACAGGGAATGCCCCTTTCGCATCATGGCTGAGCCAAAACAGTGGTCCTTCAAGGTCAGCAATATAATAAACTGGCAAAAGCAGGTACACTGAGAAGGTGCCAGCTCTGCATCTTGCCAGCTATCTGTCACGCTAATGGATAGACACTTCTGCTTCCAGGATTTTCCACCCATTGCTTAACCCGCCCACAGTGAAGTCGTCACTTTATTTTAAATTAAAAGGGGAGCAAGAGGGATTGTTAAAAAGACCTAAAGAAAGCAAGGGAAAAAGGTGACATCTGAGAGCCCTGGGTCATCCTACCCCATCCAGCCTCTATCGTTGCTGCTTTGTTCCATATTTAGCTCCTGACAACTGTGCCTAGCGCAGGAACTCCCAGCTCTGTTTTTCCCTCCTCCCTCTGCTGTCTCTTCTCCCTTAGAGCCCTCAGAAATTGCTCTTTCTTTTTCCCAGTGGCCATAACCTAATACCCCTGTACTCAAGAAGATGGCAGAAAAGCAGGAGGAGCCCAGCAACACCCAGAATGGCGAACCTGACAACGCAGAAGAGGGCGAGGGAAAAAAGAAGAAGTTGAAGCGGGAAGACCTGCCACCATTTGAAATTGTGACAGGGTAAGAGGTTTAGATATAAATATGAGGGTGCAAGAGTGTGACATGGGGATGTTTAAAGGTCTCTGCCTCAGCTCTTATGTTGGGTAATTAAAGATGGCATCTTCAGCCAGTGTGTTTCTCAGTATTCTTAAATGATGTAAGCATGGCTTTCATTATTGTGGGATTTTGTTAAAAGTTTCACCGAGTTTTCCAGAGGACAGATTCACACCAGGCTGGCAGACGAAATCTGTTTTATACAAGCAGGTCTGTTCCTATAGCATTGACCAATTCCCTTACGGTGCAAGTAGTCCCACTGACTGCAACGGGATCACTTGTCTGATGGTATTGGGACAGAAGGTATTGGCCCTTGATGAGCACTGAATATTGATTTCTTGCTGTGATCAATGGCTCTTGTCTGAAAGTTTCTCTGTCTGTGGATTAGGAAAAACATCCCTGCTATGGCTGCTTTGCTTTATGGACCTAAGGGATAGATTTTTCAACAGAGCTAAAAATCTACATTGTCAAGGGCTCCACACGCACAGCTGGAACCTGACTTTCAAAAAAGTCTAACTCGCAGAAAGGCACCAAAACAGACAGTTTTGAAGACAGCAAAGCAGCAAGCAGCTCCTTCTGCTGCAGTGAGCCTGGCCTTTGAAAAAGGCAGATACAACAGAGATCTGCTAGGAAGCTGAACTCTGTCAGACATAATTGACAGCTGCAACTAGAAAAAACCCTGTGTAATCTGCTCTCGCTATGCATTTCAGAATGCTTATTGTAGTAGTAGCAAGATGCCCTGTGTAGTTCTTCCCTCTAGCCTCCCTTAGCAGTCAACAAGGCAGCGTTCCCAGCGTGTAAACAAAACCCATTATTTCTTCCAGCTGCTTGAATGTAAAGCTGAGGCCAGACTCCTAAAATCCCACTTGGAATCCTCCTGCCTGTGAGATGGTCACTGGTGAGAAAGAGTAAAAAAATTGAAAAATTTGGCTAGCATTTCTGAAAAAAATGCGTAAGGCAGGACTGCACCTATATCTGATCGCACACAATTGGGTTACATTTCTGCACAGGGGTGAAAAAACCATTTTTTTTTAAAACGTGTCTGCTCTGAAAAATCACTTCTTGGGTGGGGACTGTTCATAGGCTTTGGTCTCTGTCATGCACAATCAGAAATACTACATGTCTGCTAGAGCAGGGACTTTTAAGCAAAGCACATCCCTCTGCCAGGAACGGAGCTAAGCCACCAAAACTTGTTTATATAGGCCATTGGACCAATGACACATATAGTGACAACTTCTAGACACTTAAGACATGTACTAAGATGAACCTCAATGAGGAAACTAGGTTTTTCAGCCTTAGAGCACTGAACTTGCAAATAGAAGTGCTAAGAAATTGGGCAGTATCTTCAAGCCTCCTTGCTAACCCCAACAACCTGGATAGGAATTGGTGTGCTAATCAAGGATGACAAATACTTCCTTAGTGTCATCCTGCAATGAAGTTGTTTGTTGAAATGACAACAACGTTGCAGAATTTGACAGGCCTTTCCACTCCGGAAAGGTGGCAGCAAGCACGCGAGGGATGACGTGTGCTTGCAGAGAGGGGCAACAACAGGAAAACTTCATGTGCCAAGGCCTGGGAGCGAGCCACGCTGCTGGAGCTGCACCGGGGCAGAGGTACTGGAGTAAGAGCTGCAGGTGATGCAAGGAAGCCTCAGGTTAAACTCTGTGCTACGGTATCTACACACATTAAGCTGGTACCAGCCGATTTTCACATTCCCTGGTACCAAGCAAGACAGGAGTTGTAATTCTCTGAAATGAAAGTACTCAGCCATTTGGTGAGGGACCATAGAGCCGTCAGTATGTGAGCATTTATACCGTCCACGTCACAACACTATTTGGAAAGTGCTTATCAATATCCAGCAAATTCCTGTAGGAATTATGACCAAGTCTCATCTGATTATTAGTTTATAACCAATATGCTGGCTATTAAAGGTGAGAATGAAAAAGTAAAGCAGAAATCGTAAAGGACCCTGAAAGAGTTACAGAAAAATCCAGCAATCTCTTTTTCATTTTAAGAAGTACGTTGGGTGTTTAGACTGTGCCTTGGCCTGGTACAATCACTGTGGATTTTTTCTAATTATTTACAAATTTTCAGCCAATAAAGCCAGTTATGTGAATTATGAGAAAACACATAACTGCAACTGTGGAAGCACTTAAATTCAATTACGTTGCATTTCAGTTTTAGCCCTTGGATTAGGGGCATTTTACAACACACAGCCAAGTTTTCAAGCTGTTGCTTATAGCTCTAAGGAATCTAGTTTACAAGAAAAATATTGGGAATGTAACTACTCTGTTTAAGGATATTAACCCCTTTTTTTTGTCAACATTTGGCTCAACACAGTCCTGGATAAATACAAGCCCCATCTGTGTACATTTCATGACATTTAAGTAGACACATTTATTTACACTTTCCCCAGGGTGGAAATGAGACTCCTTCTAGCAGTGATAAATCCTTGGTTCCTCTTACAGTTGATCATTACAGGCTTTCTATAATCAATGACCCCAGCATGAGTGTGTTTATTTGTGAATCACTGTTAAAGACCAAGCAAAAGGACACTGTTTTATCAGCTCAAATAACCTAAGACCATAGTATAGTCATTGAACAAATCTTTAAATCTAAGGAATACGTCCTACTAGTTTACAGCATCTTTTAGATAATCCCATTTTTTAAATTTTCTTATTAGAAGTTCTCATTCTCTTCTCTGACCCAGCATGCAACAGTGCCAGGGTCAGGCAGGGCAGCTGCTGTACTCCTCCAGCCTACCTTATTTCAGCAGACTTCAAAGCACATTATCTGTTCAGTCCAGTACCATTCTTACAGACTGAGGTTTCTGCCTCAGTTTCAATCTCCATCTCAATATGATCTAACAGATTGCAAAACACTTTGCTACCCAGGACAAATACCTCGATAAATTAGTTTGAGGAATTTAGAAAATCCCTGAAGATCAGCATTTAGTGATGATCTTCAGATAAGTAGGACAATGAAGATTTCAACTTTTACCTTCTCATACACCGCAAGTGAGCTGTGTGACCACCTGTATCCTGTCGTTGGAGCAGGTGATTATTAAAAGTATTGTGACAGTTCAGCGCCTGTAAACAATTTTTAAAAGAACCCTCTATATACATAAAACTTACCTTTAAGTCTTACGCCGAATGTGATGCCTTTACTGGAGAGGGAAATGGCAAAAACCTTCACTAATTGCAAGAAAAAACAAAAGCAGAAAAGCAACTAACCTAGTCACTAAAATATCTGATATCTGCATATTTTAATAGATTGTGAAATCACATGCAAGACAATTTTTATGTTTAACATTTATAGCAGTACAACTTCTATTATAAGAAATATGAGAATGGAACTCACAGCTCCTAGCATATTTTCTAAAATTACCTTACCTTAATATTGGAACAACAACAAAAAAAGGGTAAAACAGATAATCTTAACATTCGCACACCACCTGTTATTCAAACATGGGAAAACAGGCTTGCCAAGAATCAGTCACTTACTCAGAAACAGTCTATTCAAAGCAAGACTTGAGTTTCCAAAGAAGTTGGCTTAGTTTGTTGTAGTAGCTGACACAGCTACTTCAGGAATGTATTTTGATGCTCAATTGTTTGCAAAGAGTTTTAACCTACCCAAAGAAACAATACAATTACAATACTCTACTTTGCATCAAGTTATGAGGATCATCTGCCAAGCGTGCTGTAACTCCAAGGTGAGATCACGCAGCATACAGCATTTAAGTACATATGCAGTCTTACGGTTCATATGGTTTCTTCTTGCCCGTTTTTTTGCTGCGGAATCACTCGCTACGGGGTTTTCTGATTACTCACAGGACCAGCGACACCTTGCCCAAATCCCCACTGCTGGGAAGAGTCACATTGCAAGGACTCAGCTAAGCCCTGTCAGGACAGAAATTTACAATTCACACTTGCGCTGAAACGTCCTTCCTGCTCTGGTTTACATGGGATTAAGCAGATTCTTGCTAACAAGCACACACAGCTCATTTGTTGCCTCTGTATCCACGATCAGCAAGTTTTCCAAGCTCTCAGCCAGCTTACAGACTTGGAAAATGCCCTTATCTTTGTTTCTATTCTTTATCGGAAACTTATTAATTAAGCTGATGCATATTCCATGTTGCTAGGAGGACAGATTTAGGGGAACATCCCAGCTAATTTTAGACGGACACCAAGATGATAAACAATAAAATCCATCTAGAAGGCCTGACTAGATAAACCTCTGAGTCAACACATCCTGGAACAGATTTAAACAGTTCATCAAAACATATAGACCCAATCTCATCACTGATGTAACCGCTCTGCAGTCAAGAGAGTTAAATCAGGAATGAACTTCCATGTGACTCTGATGTGCTACATTTAAATATGTGATGTTATTTTAAAACAACTTATTGTAGCCTTACAAACTTAGCTCTGAAACAAGGCAATGGGTGGCTTATGTCGGACCCAACATAGCTGGACTTCAAAGAAATGATTAAAGAATCATTAAATCATTAACCAAAGCACCTTTCATTTGAATGAATTTTTTGATTTTTTTTTTTGTCTTGAAGAAGAGAACAGAGTACAGGGAATAAGAGACACTATGCTAAATTAGAGTCTGATAATGCTCTTTAATAAAATCAGTGGAAGTCTTGCAATCCATCTTAAAGGAATGAGACTCACTCTAGTGTGTAACTTTAAGTCATCTAGCGTAAGGGAACAGAGGTCAAAACGCTAAGAAAAGGAAATGTAAGTAGTCTTTCTGGGTAGTTTAGAAATTGTGCAAGCCAGTGCAAGTTTCCCTTATCCAAGCTTGTGCAAACTCTCAATGCAAACCAGAGAACCACAGACCAAATCATACCCTAACAGCATGATTTCTTTGCTCGTTCATCAAAATAACAGTCTGCATCCACACTACTGCTTCTCATCCCTCATTCATACACTCCCAGCTAAAACAGTAATAGCATGGAAGGCTCCAAACAAGCTTTTCTGTTTTTTAAGTCCTGTCTTGCACAGATCGCATCTTAGCAGGACTGAACAATGTAAGGGTTTAATTACATCATTTAAGAAGCAGCTGAAAACCTGCTTCGAGTAAAATTTCTAAAGGCAGACTTGTACTCTAAACCTCCACTGTCACAAATCAATGATGTGTGAAAAGAATTACGGTGCTCCTTGACTGACGGCAACAGCGGATATTCCCAGTGTAGAGACAATTCTATGAACAAAATCATTTCGACTTGTACATCTTGTTGCATTTGGAAGACTAATGGTCTTCCTCTCACAGCACAAAGTACAACTGTGCCAACCCAACTGCATCAGCTCTCACACCCTTCGGACCATTTGGCTGGTACACTGATACGCCGAGTGAAGTGGTTCATCTGTAAAATCATGCTGTTGGGAAATCCAAAACAGAAGTGGGAACTATAACTCCAGGCCTTTTACTGTGAGTCTGTGCAGCAGGCCCAAATGGACCCTAGATATTACTGTAGTATCATAAAAAATTAAATAGAGGGTGTTCTTTTATGTTTTAACTTTCTCAAAAGCCAAAAATGGCACAGGACTTTGGCAGGCAAGAAAATTCCTGGCTGTGTTAAGACCAGTATGGAACACATACATACTGAAGAGAAATTTCTGAAACTTTGTAAGTGGAATTAATATTTATGGAAAACTGTATTTAAACTTTTAAAATAACACAGCCAAAGAAGCTTCACAACAGCTACAATTTACTCCGAGTCATGTATTTAGACAGCACACTATTTCCAATTCTTTTCTAAGCAAGAAGCCATTTGCTTACAGTACGTAACGTAATATTTGCAGACAGGTATTACATGAAGAACGCCTATGTGCCTGTTCCCCAGTCTTTCTGCTCAGACATTCCCATTTCAATCCCTCCTATTTGCACAGAATATCATGCTCTTTGGGGCTTTTCATGCGGTCCTAGAAAAGCCTTACCTATTGCACTCTACAGGAAGACATCCACTGATTTTAACATGCATCCCATCCAGCTCTGCATGAACAGCCCTTACTCCTCACCTGCAACCATCCCACATTTTCACTGCAGCCCATACCAGCACTTCCCACTAGCGAACTGAAGTACAGTCACTCATTGTTCCCACGTTACCAAGCAAGCATAACATACCAATTTTGACTCTCCACTCTTTTCCATACCACTCACCACGCCTCTGGAGACATCTTGTGAGAGGCTGCATCACAAATCGTTCTTTCCTCTCAGCAGAATGACACTTTGCCGCTTACTCCTGCAGCCTCGTTGCTCTCCCCAATTAAAATTTCCAAGAGTCTGAGATTCTCTCCTGACCTTTGCTCAGTGTACCCCCTGGAGAGGCCTGACATTATAATCTGACTATAGATGAGACAGGGATGAATAAGACACTTACTGTTTTACAAAGATTCATTACTGCCTCATTGGGAATATCAAGGTTATAGGTCCACCTATAGCTCAGATGAGAGGAGTACAACATGCCAGATGATTACTAGTGTGTAATTAATGAAGTGTTGTGTTACCACCTTTCATGATTTCACTTTGGCTTTGGCTACTCTGTGCAGTCTTCGCTCCCATCCTTTGCAGCATTTAGCAGGTCACAAGGCACCTTGTCAGCAGTATCCTTCTAGCTAAGACCCTTCGAGAACCAGTTCTAGTACTGACGTACTCCACACTTAGATGCTACAGGAGACAATGAGGACAGCCTGGTACTCTCTTAGCAAAGAACAGGTACTATTAGATGATGCAGCTTTCCTTTTTCACCTCCTCAGTCAGCAATGCATAAAAGCTATACACAGTATTTTAAGGGACTAATTTTAATTTCTTTAAATAAGAGCAGACTGCCTTGTTTGGGTGAAAAAGGACTGCAAACACATTACTCACTGTGATGATTCACTTTGGATTATGCTTATTTAGAAGCCTAGAATGGAAGAGGTTCACAGCAAATTCAAAAAAGTATCTGAAATTTATCAGTAGTAGCCATGACACAGTTATCAAACTTCAGTAGGAAATACACTTTTGCATAGCCAAGTTTGGTCTAATAAAATATCTGACATTAAATCTAAGTCACAACATAATCCTATCAAATATTAGTATTCAACTCATACTGGAAAACTAGAACACCTAAAAACTGCAACAAGTCACACTTGCCTCTACTCAGAGGAAATCCAAACTGCAAAAGCATTGGGGGTAAAACATTAATTAGCAATCCCAGAGATGTTATCCTAACAATTTAGGACAACAGATCCTGCAGATTAACATTGCAATGCCACTGTGAAAGGACTATGTTAATGGCCTAGAAAACAGCATAAGAACAGTTCAGTCTACACTTGCATGAAGACTGGGAAAATGCCAATGGCTGTCCCTCCTTACCAACAGTAAACATCATAGTCTCAAGAAATGCATTTCAGAAGCAAGTTCCTCTTCAAACACCTCAACGCAGATACCAGAAATTCCTAGTAAAAGTTTGATAAAATTGAGTGTAAAAGACTAGGTAGTGACAATGAGCCTGTAAGCCTCACCACAGAAAAACCAGCTGAATATCTTGCAATTTTAAATGTATTTTTATCCTCCTATTAAAAGGCATCTCCTTTTAACACATGGAGAAATATAGCCATCATAGACACAGCAACTTACCCAAGACCACACAGGAACTAAACCAATGCTATAACCCTCTATTATCTGCCTCTGAGATGCTTCTCTCCTCTCCACTCTCTGTAGGGAGCGCCTCCCAGCCATATTTTTCAAATTCCAGTTCAGGAACGTGGAATACAGCTCAGGCAGGAACAAAACCTTCCTGTGTTACGTTGTTGAGACCCAAGGCAAAGAGTCAGTGACTTCCCGGGGTTACCTGGAAGACGAGCATGCGGCTGCTCACGCAGAAATGGCTTTCTTCAACACAATTTTACCAAAGTGTGAATCCAGCCTCCGCTACAACATCACCTGGTACGTCTCCTCCAGCCCCTGCGTGACCTGTGCGGATCGGATAACTGAGACATTGAAGAAGAACAAGAACCTGCATCTGACAATCATGGTAGGACGCCTCTTCATGTGGGAAGAGCCAGAAATGCAGGCTGCTCTGAAAAAAATGAAGTCAGCTGGCTGCAAGCTGAGGATTATGAAGCCTCAAGATTTTGAGTATGTCTGGAAGAACTTTGTGGAACAGGAGGAAGGAGAGGAAGCAAAGGCTTTTGTGCCATGGGAGGACATTCAAGAGAACTTCCACTATTATGAGGAAAAGTTGGCTGAGATTTTGCAGTGAAGCTCACGTGAGTGAGGATTTCCACTTCGTCACCTATCTCCTTCTATTAGTATTACATACTCCTCTTTTCTTCAGGTTGTTAAATGCGTAACCCAGAGCCAATTTCAGTTACTGTTACCCTCATATGTACCCTGACTGGGTTCGCCTCTATCTGAATATTGATAAGAACCCTAGGCAGCACGTTACCCCTTCAAGGGTAGTAACACTACCATGGGCTCCCCCACAGCAGACACCTAATGGCTCTAGAACTTCTGTTTTTTCTCCTTAAACACCTTCAGGAATAAGGACTAAAAATGTACTAGGGTCACCAGGTGCAACAAGCATACCTCATTGGTCCCCACATGCATGATATTCAGGACACGTGGAAACACTGAGAACAATGTAGAGAAAAGGGCATTTTCCCCCACCCCCAAAGTCTAGCCCTCTAGAAAAAAAAAAAAAATTACTCATCAGCTGTCATCGCAAAATTCCCTTTTTTTTTTTTTTAAGGCGTACTCAAGGGTCACCTATTTAAGCCATAAAACATCAAAGCATTTTTAGCTTCTTACATGTCTCTTTTTCCTTCCCCAAGATCAATTCACAGAAGATCTACGAAGAGACATGACAGACTGACATCCTAGATACTCCTGCTTTCGACAGCCTTGATTCCAGAAGGATGGAGTACCAGCTTCTGGAAGACATGGCCCTGATGGACTACAAATACATATACAACACTTATCTTTGGTGTTTGGGATTTTCCGGTTTATTTTGTTCCTTCCTCCCTGCCCCAAACAAACCCATACTGCCTCTGCTGATAGGAAAAAAGGTGGCAATATACTGTGTGGTTAAAGCCTTGAATACGATGGATTGCAGTGGACCTGCAGGAATGACTACAGGCCTCGCATTCTGGGACTACTTTACAAGAAAAGATCTTAGAACAAAGCTGCCAATTAGATAAATGCATTTAGTAAACACATATTTCATAAATGTTACAAAGAAAGGGATTTAAGATGAAAAAAGGTTTTCTTCCTCTGTCCTCAATAATCAGAGCTGTTATTTACATTGGGACTAACTGGTCTATTCTAAATTACAATGGAACTACAAGTACTTGATTTCAAACATCTTCTCCCCTTGTTCAATGTTGTTTGTGATATACGACTGGGAAAAGCAAAGTGAAATAAAATTAGAAATCACTGCAAAAACGTATAGCTCTGTTTTTTCCTTCTCCTCTATTTGCAAGAGGTCCTAAATGTAATCTGACAAGGGAGACATCCTGGGACAGCCACGTATGAAATATTTTGTAGCTGAAGTGCAGCATGATGAGACGGGAGACATACTATGTTCCAAAAAAGTTTCAAGAGTACATTTAAGTGTAGGAGACAAAGAGAGAGAGAATATGGACATATCACGTCCCATATAAAACAAGGCACAGATCAAACAAGGGTCACAGGGAGCTCATCAGCTAAGAAACTGAGGCAGGTAATGTTCATTCCTCCAGTCAGTTCTTCATGTAGGTTTCTCCTGCACCATCACAAGCTGGAATGGTGCTAGACACACACGCATACAACTGCTGACTGCACCTGCCTCTTTACCTCAGTCAAACACACTAAACGCTGGCATAAATTTTCAAGGCAGGAAAAAAAAAAGTGGCAATGAAAACACCTTTGTGGAGCCACTATGGATTTCATCTCTTTGCCACTAGAATTAAAAAATAAACATAAAGAAGCGTAAGGACTAAATCAATGAGCAGTCTTGATGTCCACTCTTGATCAGCTCCACACTCCAAGCTCCTATTTGTCTTACTGAGCTTATTTTTTTTTTCCAGTTGTGTATTCAGCTACAGCAATTATCTACCAAAAACAAGTTTACAAAAGGATGGTCAACAAACAGAGAGAGTAATAACCTGAAGCTCTTAAAGACACAAACAGGACTGGCAGATCTGCATCAGCAGAGAAACCACATAATACAGATTAACCCACAGCGCTAAGAACAGAAAACAGTCCACCCATTCAACTCAGAGTGAAAACCAGTTAGGAATCCTATGTTACGGTACAAACTTCTCAACGGCCATGTCCCATCTTTCAGGTTTATTCAACATATCTGGCATTTTTCTGGGCATTCAGTATGAGAGCAGTCAAATAGATTTGACATTATGGGAGGGCAGGAAAAAACAAATGTAAAGGCAATGCGGAGTATACAATAGTTCTTCAGTACTGGAACCAAACTTCCAAAACTCAAGTGTTTACCAATGATCTGATGAATTAAGTGTCTAACTGATTTGCTTTTGTTGTTGGTGACACCAAATACCAACCTACATATATCAACTAAATTACAAACACAGTAAAAAAAAGCAGTATGTAAAACAAACCCTTAAAACTCCACACTGACTTTTTACAGCAAATTAGTCATTCATACGTGTGGATTCTCAGAAAACAGAGTTCTGCAGACTATGCCAATTATACATTATAAAATACACCCACAAGATTTCCTTACACATCTCCAGCATTCCCCTTCAAAACCCAGCTCTCCTCTGGAACACAGCCACAACACATACAGACACAGGTAGGTTTACAAAAAAGGACCATGCTCTGATCTGACAGCAGAGTACCAAAGAGCTATTTATTTACTGTTGACAGCACAATTTTCAGCGAGTACGATCTCATAACAAAAAATTGTATTTGTGGCCAGAAGGCAGAAATTAAATTTTTAATCCTGCAACAAACAGAGTAAGTAAACTGTATGCCAGATATGAACACTGCAGAACCTTCACAAAGAAAGCGTCAGGGCTCCACAGCTCATCATTACCAACCGTAACTACAAACCAACAAATACCTAAGCAACAGACAGCTCCAGTTTCACTCTGCACAGGAACTGCCAGCAGAAGCGCCGGTGCAGGCAGGTGCTCCGTGGAGGACCAGTGACACCTGGTGGCTTGCTGGGACGGACTGGGAACTCCGCGAGGGTTACCACAACACCCCTGCCTTCTCCACAGGCTCCCTGAACACTACATCCCAAATTAGCTACTCTGGAGCTTGTTGTTGATAAAAGCCACTGCCACTGACAACGCAAGAGTGAGCACGTGCTCAGCATGCAGTTTCCCCCCCTCATCAGTTAACAGGTTTCCACTCCCGAAAGCAAGGGCAGTGGGGCTCTCTTTGAACTCTACTGCTCACAGAGTGTAAACTGTGATCTTTATATCTGTGTCTTCAAAGACTTCCCCCAGTATTGCTGAAACTTTATTCCAATCCAGGCGGTCAAGTCCACATCCAATCCTGGAAAATAAGACATCAAAACTGCTGTAATGGCCTCTTTTGGAGCATGCTATGAGCAATCAGCCCTTCAAGCAGCTACAGTTTTGTATGACACCAACTCAGCTCACCAGAAATCAGCACAATGCAGTTAAAATAAGGAAACAACCAAGCCTACATATTTTGCAATAATTTAAATACACTGTGAGATGCAAATTTCATTTCCACAATTGAACAGAAAAGTTTAATAGAAGCGGGTAACTTGAACTCTTATTTCACAGCAGGTGATCATCTCTCAGACATCCTTCTACACAAGAAACACTGAAGTATCTACATGGCAGTAACCAGTTTTCTTACCTAGGCATGGAAATGTCAGTAACTCCATTGTTTAGGCAGTGAGCTTTCATGGCTTCTAAGCTCTTTCGCATATCCTCGTATGTCGGTTTGTGAGAAACCTTCTTCTTCGTAATCTAAGTATAAATGTAAAAGATCAGTTGTACCTTTGGCATCACCACCACAAACTACTTTCTGTTTTAAAAACCAAATTCCACTACATTCTGAAACTCCACACCCAGACTTGCTATTGAGAAGGGAAAAAGAACCACGTTTCACAGCTTAAAATAGTATAATGTAGCAGCTAGTTCTGTCAATTTAAAGTTTACATATAAATACACAAGACTGCTTGGCTTCTCCTCAACTAGCAGCATTTGAGTGATACATCTCACACCTCTTATTTTGAGGAGTGTACTCAAAAAACCCACAACTATTAAAGCTCTCATCACCATATCTAACACAGTTTAATTACAGGGAAGTGCCTGAGTAATGCTCCACTCTTACCAGGTAGTAAATGTATCGGTCCTCTCTTTGGAGAACTGCTACCTCTCCAGTCTTCTTTTCTGAAGTGAAGAAATTAAGAAGATATTTTTAAAACAGTTACACTCCACTACACAATCCCCCCTGCACCCCAGGTAGCTTGGAATACCCTTACTGCTGGTAATCAAGGTTTTCCCTTCAGCTCCTGCATGTCCACCCCACGTGTATCACTCACGTTGATCCAACAGCTCTTGCACGCCTCCAAACTTTTTCTTAAAAAGAACCGCTACGCCTGCACCCATGCGACAGTCCTCGCTGATGCAATGAGCCAATGAGTCCGTCTGGGGGCACGAGAAAAGGTCCCCCTTAACATACTTGATCTGGAAAACAACACAAACAGAAGGGTAAACAAAAATAAGCTAAGAGTGCAGACTCAGATGGCAAGCCTGTACAGTAGAGTGTAAGGCATGGAGTTTAAGATGCAGTTCACAAGTAAGTGAGCTGGCATGAACTACAAATCCAATATACAGGTAACTCTCTTTTGTACAAGATCAGTTATGAACATCACACGCTGTCTCAGCAGTTAGCTTTATAAAATCAATACTTAAAAAGGAAAATTACACAATAGAGAATACAACTGGATTAGTGCACATCTTCAGCATGCTATCAGTCTGCCAGTGCTGGGCATCCCCATCAAGCAGGTAAGCTCTGTGCTGTAGCACAGTATCTGCATCACTGACAGCCAATTTAGCAGTATCAACCACTTTCCTCCAAAAAGCTGTATGCTACAGCCAGGGGCCATGTTATCAGGGGGACAGGAAGGTCCCCTTGCAGTAGAGACACATGCCACAGCAGCAGCGCACATCACCCATTTTCTACGCACTCTCTCCTCCTGATCCTTGGAGAAGTGGGTGGCCATGGTAACATGAGCTATGGTGAAGACTCCTGCAGCTAGAAAGATGACAGAAAAAAAAAAGATAATTAATAGGAATCCCAAAGCAGGCAATAAGTTGATGTGCCAGAAGGTGCAATGCTGACTCTACTTTATCTATGGGACAGCTGGAACCATCAAGACACCCCCTGAAAAGAGCAAAGAGGATGCCAGTGCTCCCAAATAGTTTGGTGCAGCCCCACAGCTCCACCCCACGAGGTGTCAGGAGGCCCCACTCCAAGGTCACCACACAACTAGCACCCACGGGACTCATGCCCTCCTCCAAGTTACCCCTGCCCCTTCACAAAACCCTTCGGCAGCCACACCCGCGGGCACAGGGTGAAGAACGATCCGCCGGGCCGGGACCTGCGCCACGAAGAACCTCCCCAGCGCTCCCCACATCGGCCAGGCCAGGCCAGCCCTTCCCCGCCTCCGCCACGGCGGCCTTATCACTACTCCAACATGGCGGCCGCCGCCGCTCGCTGGCCTCTCTAGGCGGGCTGGAGGAACACCCTCTCTATGATACTCGCCCAGAACATTCCGAAGACCAACCTAACGTCACGCCAGCGCATGCGCACGACGCTCAGAGGCGGAGACTTGAATAAGGCAGGAAGGGGGTGGAGCCGAAGCCCGCGCTTGCGCATTGCTGGCCGCGGCGGCCCGAAGTGGCGCGCGCATTGCCTGCGGCGCAGGCGCAATAGCGGCGGCCGGGCAGGGAGCGGGTGGGCGGTGCCCGGCGCTGAGGGCCGCGACGAGGGAGGCGGGGCCAATCCGGGGC